>Ga0153916_10000922_pt1 | contig 20475 bp, 19 predicted proteins | sample Opewatmetagenome_FD_109642 | JGI IMG/M metagenome (GOLD analysis project Ga0153916, IMG submission 109642) | Freshwater wetland microbial communities from Ohio, USA - Open water 3 Core 3 Depth 4 metaG | ecosystem: Environmental > Aquatic > Freshwater > Wetlands | place: USA: Ohio, Lake Erie...
CCAGTAACGCAGGAATGATGTCGATTTGGTGGAAAGATTTATTAACGTCTAAAAACCCGCTGCATAAGATCGTCCCTGAAATCGATCTATCCATGGGAAGCCTCATCCAGAAGAGCCAGTATGACGCGTTTTACCAAACGAACCTGGAAGAGATGCTGCAGAGTAAAGGGGTCATGCAGGTGGTAATATGCGGGGTGATGACCCACTTATGCTGCGAAACCACCGCCCGTTCAGCCTTTATGCGAGGCTTTGAAGTCTTTTTCCCGGTGGACGGGACCGCGACGTACAATCTGGCTTATCATAAGGCGAGCCTCCTGAACCTTGCGCATGGTTTTGCCTCCGTGGTTTTACTGAAAGATATTCTGGAAGCTATGCGAGGTGAGCATGAAGGTTGAGGAGGTCATCATCATTGGGGCAGGGCCAGCGGGATTAGCCACCGCGATCCATCTCAAGCGGTATGGGGTTCACCCATACCTCTTCGAGCGCGCAGAGGCAGGAGGGTTGCTACATAACGCCAATCTGGTGGAAAACTACCCCGGTTTCCCGGTCGGGATCTCGGGATTGGATCTGGTGAATTTATTCATGCAACAGGCACAGAATTTAGGTATCGATGTGACTTATGAAGAAGTGATCGAGCTATCCTACGACCAGGGTTTATTCCAGGTGAAAACCGAGCAAAATAATTATGCCTCCCGGTTAGCGGTGGTCGCAACGGGAACCAAACCCATGCGCTTTACAGGTCTGGTGATACCTGAGGATCTTACCGATCGGGTCTTTTATGAAGTATATAATCTCTTACAAACCGAAAGCAAGCATATCGTCATTGTGGGGAGTGGGGATGCTGCTTTCGATTATGCAATGAATCTCAGCCGGAAGAACCGGATCACCATTCTAAATCGAGGTGAACAGCCCAAGTGTCTGCCTTTGCTCTGGGAGAGAGCTAAGAAGGTCTCAGCCATTACCTATAGAAACAATACTGAAGTGTACCAGCTGACTAACGACTCAAAAGGGAGGATGTTGTTGGATTGCCGAACACCGGCAGGTGGAATACAATATAATGCTGACTATTTGGTAGGCGCTATAGGTCGAGAGGCGCGGTTGGACTGTCTTTCCAAAACGATGCTCCGGCAGGTACGGTCGTTGGAAGAGCAGGGAGTGCTTTATATGATTGGGGATGTAAAGAATGGGATTTACCGGCAGAGCTCAATCGCGGTCGGAGAAGGTGTGATGACAGCAATGAAAATTTGTCGCCAGCTGAAGGAGACAAGCAGATGAAAGTCCATGCAACCGCAGGGAATGAAGATATAGCGATGGTATACATTGCCGAGACAAGCAGCGGTCATCTGGTGGAATGTGTAGAATCCGTTCAGCCACCTTTGCCGCGTGAAATGAAATGGGTGGTGCTCGTATCAACGATGTTCGGCTGCCCGATAGGTTGCTTAATGTGCGATGCTGGTGGATATTACCATGGGAAACCGACCAAAGATGAAATCTTCGCGCAAATCGATTTTTTAGTTGGAAAGCGATTTCCGGATGGGAAAATCCCCTGCGAGCAATTCAAGATCCAATTTGCCCGGATGGGTGAGCCTTCTCTTAATCTACAGGTGCTGGATGTGCTGCAAGAGCTTCCCAAGCGTTACCACGCTCCAGGGTTGATACCATCCATATCGACAGTTGCCCCAGCAGGTACCGAGCGATTCTTTGATAGGCTTGTGGAGATCAAGCAAGAAAATTATATGGGTGGACATTTTCAATTCCAGGTTTCGTTACATACCACGGACATAGGACTACGAGACCGCTTCATCCCAGTGAAAAAATGGAGTTTTGCCCAGATAGGGGAATATGGTGAGCGTTTCTATGCTGCGGGTGACCGTAAGATCACCCTCAATTTTGCGCTTGCGCAAGGGATGCCGGTCGATCCAAAGGTGCTGCTGAATTTCTTTGACCCGGATAGATTTCTGATCAAGATCACGCCTTTAAACCCCACCTACCGTGCCCGCGAGAACGATTTGGTTTCTTACATTGATCCTCTCAGCGCGGAACAAAAGTATGAAATCATCCAGGTGCTCCAAGATGCAGGCTACCAGGTGATCTTAAGCATCGGGGAGATGGAGGAGAATTATATTGGCAGCAATTGTGGGCAATTTCTCCGACGCCATCTATCTGCGAATGAGCCAATTGATGATGGATATACCTATCAGGTAAAAGAGTGCTCATAGGTATTCAACCTGGTTAGTTTTGTTTGATCTCAATTCCATGGATTTTATCCATCAGGTTGTAATTTACGTATGCAGCTGAGCGCTCCGATCGCACTCGGTTTCACGGCAGAGGTCTACGCCTGGAAGGATGGCGCTGATGATATCTACCATTGAGAGGTAATATCCAATGAAATTTCTTGAGCTTAAAAATATATCAGAAGCGCTTATGGAGCTGGTAAATCCCACCTCTCCTGAAAAAATCCTCAAGGCCGGGCAGATGGCTGGACTTAAACCGGGAAGCAAGGTAATCGATTTTGGCTGCGGGTTTGCCGAGCCAATGGTCTTGTGGGCGGAAAGATTTGGAATTTCTGGCGTAGGGATTGATATCCGTCCGTATGCCTGCGAACGGGCGAAGAACAAAATAGCTAGTCGCGGTCTCACACCCCGCCTGGAGGTCGTGTGTGGAGACGCCTCCAATTATGAATATCCCTCACATAGCTTTGACCTGGCGGCATGTATCGGAGCAACCTTCATTTGGGGCACCTTCAGAGATGCAGTGCATGCCATGAAGAATGCCATCCTCCCTACAGGCAAGCTGGTAATCGGTGAAGCTTATTGGCTGACGGATAATATCCCCGTTGAATTTCGCTCCCAGCAAACGGAAGTGATGACCGAGGTTGAATTATTGCAGGGTGCCCGGCAAGAGGGATTTGACTTCGAGTATGTGTTGCATTCCAACCATGATGAATGGGACCGCTACGAAGCAGATAACTGGTATGGCCTTTTACGCTGGATCGAGGATAACCCGGAGCAACCTGAGTGCCAACAGGTGATCGACCATCTGCATGAAAGCCAGGATGAATATGCCCGCTATGGGAGGATGTATTTAGGCTGGGCAATCTATGTACTAAACCCCATAAGGTATTAGGTGATGATGGGAACGGCAATAGCTTATCCTTTGTCTGCGGCGCGCACATTAGCTTTGCACACCCAGGGATTAACCACCCCCTACCAGGTTAAGCACACGTGCACGTTATCCACCATCCAGAACGCTGTCGAGCGGCTCGGTTGTGTACAGATTGACACGCTTAACCTGGTGCGACGAAGCCATTATCTGGTCCTATGGAGCCGGTTGGGTGCTTACAACCCTACTGACTTTGATTCCTTGATTTATTCACCAGAGCAGCGCGTGCTGTTTGAGGGTTGGCAGCGTGTGGCCTCGATCATCCCATTGAAAGATTACCGCTATCAATTACCCCGCATGCAGCGCATGCGCCAGGACCCAAGTGAGGGATTTCTAAAATGGTTTGATCAAGAGGGGCGTGAACTGATTAGCGACGTATTGGAGCGCGTCCGCATAAATGGCGCAGTTCGCGCAGCTGATTTCGAGTACCATGGTCCCAGGCGGGGCAGCTGGTGGGACTGGAAGCCTGCCAAAACTGCACTGGAGTACCTGTTCGCCTTTGGCGACCTGATGATTGCAAATAGAATAAATTTTCAACGCGTCTATGATCTTACGGAGCGCGTTTTACCTGCCTGGGTGGATACAAATGCTCCATCCATGGTGGAGCGAGATCGATATTGGATAGAACAGGCAGCACTGACCCTGGGGATATGCCAGCCCAACCAGCTGATCGGTTATAACTATTTTCAGCGTGGACCGGTGCGACCGGTGATGGAGGTGTTGATCAAAGAAGGTGTGCTGCTGTCGGTTGAAGTCAGGTTGGTGGATGGCAATCTGCAAACTTACCTGGTGCACCGTGATAACCTGGACCTGCTAAAGCAAGCAGCTGATGGAACCATCCGGGCTGAGCGCACCACCTTCCTTAGCCCATTGGACAACCTGTGGTGGGCACCAGGACGGGATATGCAGTTGTGGGGCTTCCGCCAGAAGTTGGAGGCGTACACACCGGCAGCGCAGCGTATTTGGGGGTATTTTTGCTTACCCATTCTGCACGGAGACCAGCTGGTGGGACGTTTTGACCCCAAACTGGAGCGCAAGACGGGCATCTTGCGCATCAAAGCATTGTACCTGGAAGAGGAGGTTGAACCAGATGAAGAGCTGGTGGAGGGAGTTGCCACCGCCATGAGGGATTTCATGGCTTTTCATCATGCCAAGGAATTGGAGATTGAGAAAAGCCAGCCGGTGGAGTTTGGAGAAAAGCTTATGAGGGGATTGTAACAGCTAAGCGCCAGTGATTTTCTCAATTTCGCGATCAACATTGAGCATCGGGCGTTGGAAGCGTGCAACAGGGACTACAAGGTTGTAATTGCGAATGCGCTTATTTAGAGCAGTTAGTTTCTCACGGAAGGCTTGTTGGGATCGCTCCCATACTGCAGATATCGAGCCGACGGGTTTCCCTTCCGCATAGTCTTCCTGGTAACCTATCCAGGCCAGGTGCAGGTCTTGACGAGCGACCTCGATATCCTTTTCGATCTCACGAATGGTCTCGATCCATGGCAGGGAGTAGCCGCTTTCCTTGAGCATACGGTATGCCAGCTCCCATTCAGGGTCGGCATGTGGGTTGATTGCATCCAGGTGCAACGGTTTACCTTTGCCAGGCAGACTATCAAACTTTCCCTCCTGCATGGCTTTGCGCAGTTGGTCTTCTATGTTTGGCATATCAATACCGCTCAATAATGGCGTTTTAATTCTGCCACCGGTAGGATTACCAATCCCTCAGAAGGATCTCCCAGGGCGGTGATTTGCTTTGGGTGGGTGGTTGCCTGCCATGCAGTATAGGCTGCCACCAATGCGTCCAGCTCACCCTGGCTGTACAGCCTATCCATGGGTAAGCTACCTTGCAGCACATTATGTATAGTGATGCCTTTGATCATATCCATGGGGTCGGGCACGCCGATTTTTTGTTTATACAGCACCAGCTGGCGTTGGATGCGACCTTCCAGGGTGTTCTTGGGGAGGGGTACCCGTCCAAGCAGGGTGCAGTAGCTGGCATGAGGATAGACCTCGAGCCACTGCATAGCTGGTTCCTGGGAAGGATAAGGGCGGTAACCCATCTGTTCCAATCGCCGGTAGAGATGGAAACCCATCTGCATCCAATTGGGACAGGCTTTCTCATCCGGTGGGGTTTTATAGCAGCTGATCCTGTGCTGGCGTAACAGGTATTCCACCATACGGAAGTTCATCCAACGCCCGGGGCGAGGAGGGGGGTTGAGGTTATCACGAACCTCAGTGCGCTCCATCAGGCGTTGGCTGGGGCGGCGTGGAGCGCATACTGCCACCATGGCCTGGTGCTGACCAGCGGTGAAGGCCAGAACTTCTTCAACGCTGCCGCGCCCCAAGGCGGTCAGTCGCAGGTCATTATCCAGGGCGGCATAAGCAAATGGTTTATGCCCGGCAGTTGGATCAATACCCACGAAGGATGAATCAGTGAAGAACATATATTTATTATACGCTAAGGAAAAGACTTTTAACCCCCCACATACCCCGTAACGAAATTCCGTGAAACATTGAAATTATATGCCACGGAATTTGGTCATCAATGAAAAATAGAGGAACAATATATTACCAATTGCCTTCTCAAGCACAGGTGATATGCTATCGCCATGGTTGGCTATATAGCAGAAATATCACATTATTTAGTTATCAAGAGATCTATTTTACAAACTCGAGGCTAACTTCTATTTCACCCGGGGTAAGCGTTCCTGGTGGGGAATCCCTGATCAAAAGCTCACACCTTGCAGGGTTTAGCACAATCGGGATCGTCATTGATGCTGTAATTTCATAAGTAAAGTTTTGCGCCCCTTCACAAGTAAGATACAGATTGAACGCTGCTTTGATCAAGTTTGCCGACAAATTATATATTCCAGGATTATTTATTTGGAACATATAGTCAGAGCGTGAATATTTATTTGTTATTGTAAAAGGTGCGCTTCCAATAGTCCAAAATTCATACTTATCATTAGCGTTTAATGAATAAATGTAATGATCTCCTACGGTTATATCCTGTTTCCATGGAAACCATGATTCGCTATTTGGACTACAGCTAACTGTCATACTCTTGTTATCAATCCAGACCTCACCATCCGCTGTATCATTCGGATCGCATATCATATGAACGTTTGCGGCACCAAAAAGAATAGACTGATACACTTTATGATTTGAAAATGGGGTTATTGTACCTGAGCCAGAAAATATCAGGGTTGGAGCAATAACAGCTGCCTCACCTGCGGGGAGGGGACTGGAAGGAGCCAATGGAAATTCAGTTGGTGCAACACTTTCAGTACTTACTTTTATCGGTTCCTTAGCCGTTTGGATTGGTGAGCTAGCTTGCTGGGTTAGTTGTGTCATTAATGAATTGACCTGGTTGTTTAATGCTACGTTGGTTGCTTCCAATTGGGTTATATCCGAACTTTGACAATTGGTAATGGATAAAGCTAAAAGAATGAACAATGGTACATAAAAATACCTTCTCATTTTTTCCTCCGGACATTTAGTTTTATTTGGATTAGCTGTACAAGGTTCCGTAAAACAGGTAAATGTCGTTGGTACATGTTGATATTCATACTTTTAAATCACTAATCATCAATTGCTCGAACGCGTTGCAATTTTAGTTGCATTTGTAAATTAGCGTTGCACATATAATTTACACCATTTAACCGCTGAATGCAATAGGAAAATAAAATATTAATAAATATGATTAGATTATGTATTTCGTTACGGGGGTCTGTGAGGGAAATGCCTTTTGACGAGAGAGCATCAGGATGCTATACTTTAGCCACTTTTATTGTTAGGAGGAAAAAACAATGAGCGAGAGTTTCAAACTTACTTATGCGACCATGTTCAACCCACCCGAAGAATTGCACACGAACTTCGACGAAGCCCTGGCTAAGCTAAAAGCCGGATTGGGTAAGGAATATGGCATGTTGATTGATGGAAAAGATCGTTTTACCGCAGAGAAGTTCGAAGACCGGTCTCCAGCCAATACGGATGTGGTGCTGGGCATCTTCCAGAAAGGCGGTGAACAAGAAGCAATCGATGCATTGGCTGCAGCGCGCAAAGCATTCCCGGCATGGAGCCGTATGAAATGGCAGGACCGGGTGGCTCTTATGCGGAAGGCGGCTGACTTGATCGCCGAGCGTATTTTCATGATTTCGGCTGCGTTATCCATGGAAGTGGGCAAGAATCGCATGGAGTCCTTAGGTGATGTGGCTGAGACCGCCGACCTGATGCGCTATTACTGCTCAGAGATGGAGAGGAATAACGGCTATGTTGTCGAGATGGGGCGTGACCCACTGGTGGGTTACACTGCCATAAATTATTCCGTCATGCGACCCTACGGTACGTGGATGGTAATCAGCCCATTCAACTTCCCGGCTTCTTTGACCGGTGGACCCGCGGGAGCAGCCCTCGTGACAGGTAACACGGTGGTGATGAAGCCCGCCACCGATACCCCCTGGGTGGTGCGGTTGCTGGCGGAGTGTCTGCGTGATGCAGGTCTGCCAGATGGTGTGTTCAACTTTGTCACCGGCCCCGGCAGCACGCTCGGGCAGGCGCTTATCACCTGCTCAGATGTGGATGGAGCCACCTTCACCGGCTCGTTCGGCGTTGGGATGGGCATCTTTCGTGATTTCTCCAACTGCAGCTACGTCCGCCCAATCATCCTGGAGCTGGGTGGCAAAAATCCGGTGATTGTCTCACGGCATGCTGATCTGGACAAGGCAGCAACAGGTATCCTGCGCTCTGCGTATGGGTTACAGGGACAGAAATGCTCAGCTGCCTCACGCATATATGTAGAAGAAGCGGTATATGATGATTTAACCACCAGGTTGGTTGGCATGATCAACAAGCTGGAGATTGGAGATCCGACTGAACGAAATGTGTACCTGGGCCCAGTAGTCAATCGGAAATCCTACCAGGATTTCATAAACTTCACTGAGGAACTTTCCCAGGTGGGCAATTTCTTAACCGGTGGAAAAGTGCTCACGGAGGGTGCTTATGCTAAAGGCTACTTCTGCCAGCCAACCCTGGTGGCGGACGTGCCTTTGGATCACCACCTGTGGAAGGATGAAATGTTCGTACCCATCACTACGATTGCCCGGGTGAAGGATCTGGATGAAGCGATGAGACAGGCTAATAATGTAAATTATGGCCTGACGTCCGGTTTCTATGGCGCTGAGGACGAAATCTACTGGTACTTTGATCACATTCAGGCGGGTGTGACTTACGTCAACCGCCCACAGGGAGCAACTACAGGTGCCTGGCCAGGGTTCCAACCCTTTGGCGGCTGGAAAGGCTCCGGTTCCACCGGCAAGAATGGAGGCGGTCGATACTACCTGCCTCAATATATGCATGAGCAAATTCACACTGTGGTTCGGTGAAAGTCACATGACCCTTTCCTCGCCCCAATAAGGTGAGGAAAGGGTGAGGATGGTATGCAGGTCGGGAAAAGTAAAATTGGCAGGTTCTTCTTTTTTATCGGTTTGATCCTATTGGTGGTGTTTTTTGCCATGGATCAGGCAAAACACCCGGCATATGGCTATTTCTGTGTTGGGGTAGTTGTTGTTCTCCTGGGGGGCATATTAATGCTGCGCGGACAACAACCGCCTGCCGAAAGCATGCGCTTTCGAACCCTGCGTAAATGGCGGGAACAACAGCGAGAGAAAAAAGCTGAAAGAAAGAAGAAACCTTGGGAACATTGAGATCATGATAGGAGGCTCTAAAGGATATGTCTAAAGTAATTCCACTTGCAGAGGCGGTACGCCAATTCGTCAGGGATGGCGATTTGGTATATGCGGCTGGCTTTACTCATTTGATTCCTTTTGCGGCCGGGCACGAGATCATCCGGCAAGGCAAGCGAAACCTGACCCTGGCACGCGCCACCCCAGACTTAATCTACGATCAGATGGTTGCAGGGGGATGCGCTCGTAAAGTTATCTTTTCCTATATGGGTAACCCTGGGGTGGGGTCGTTGCGCATCGTGCGGTCAGAGATTGAAGCGGGGAGATTGGAATGGGAGGAATATTCCCACTTTGGCATGATCTCGCGCCTTCAAGCTGGGGCGACGGGTTTACCCTTTATGCCTATGAATCCGACGGCTGCTGGGGACCTGGAGCGGGTCAACTCGAACTATCGCACGGTAAAAGACCCATTCAGCAGGGGTGAAGTGGTTGTAGTGCCTGCACTCAAGCCCGATGTAGCTATCGTACATGTGCAGCGTGCCGATGCAGATGGCAATGCCCATATATGGGGCATCATTGGCGAGCAGAAGGAAGCCGCCTTTGCATCTGAACGGGTGATCCTGACCACTGAAGAGATCGTAGACGAAGCTATCATCCGTTCAGATCCAAACCGCACGCTTATCCCGGGGTTCATTGTGGACGCAGTTTGTCAGGTGCCTTATTGCGCTCATCCCTCTTATACCCAGGGGTATTATGATCGGGATAACAACTTTTATCTAAAGTGGGATGAAATCAGCAGCAACCGTGAAGCGACCATGGCATATCTGGATGAATGGGTGTACGGTGTCAAAGATCGATCAGAATATTGGCAGAAACTGGGTACCGAGGTTGAGCAGCGTTTGAAGATTGGCAGCCGACCGAGCGCAACCGTGGATTATGGGAAATATTAGACATGACCGACTATACATCATCTGAGCTTCTTACAATCAACGCCGCCCGATTGTTGCGGGATGGCGATAGAGTTTTTGTGGGGGTAGGCCTGCCGAACCTGGCGTGCAACCTGGCACGACGCACCCATGCCCCCAATTTATTGATGATCTATGAGGCAGGTGTGATCGGTGCACAACCAGCGAGACTACCGCTTTCGATTGGTGACCCAACGTTGGTTAGTGGCGCACTGGCAGTCTGCAGCATGTACGATATCTTTGCTTTCTACCTGCAACGTGGGAATGTGGATGTGGGTTTCATGGGTGGGGCGCAGATCGACCGGTTCGGGAACATCAACGCCACCGTGATCGGCGATTATTTACACCCGAAGGTGCGCCTGCCCGGTTCAGGTGGATCGATGGAGATTGCCGCCTGGGCTAACCGCTGCTACCTGTTGACGCCGCACTCAAAACGTCGTTTCCCAGAGAAATTGGACTTTCGTACCTCAGCAGGCTTTTTGAGTGGCAGGGCGGAGCGCCAGGCAGCCAATCTGCGCGGGGGTGGCATGCTGGCCGTGGTCACTGACCTGGGCATCATGGAGCCGGATGAGACGGGCGAGCTAATATTAACCACACTGCACCCGGGTGTGACGGCTGAGCAGGTGTGTGAGAACACCGGTTGGGAGCTAAAAGTAACCCATAGCCTTCGGACCACCTTGGCCCCTGCCCCTGAAGAGCTGCGTATCCTGCGGGAAGATCTGGATCCGCAAGGAATCTACTTGAAGGGCAGCGCATAGTGGCGGTCATACAGTCGGAACTCATCTCGATTTCAACTCAGTTCTTTACAATCTAAACTTAAGGTCGTATGCGGTGGAAGCATGATATCTTTTCTGATGGCATTAATACCCATTTTGCTCATTCTTGTCCTGATGCTTGGCTTGCGTTGGGGAGCGGTGCGAGCAAGCATCGCAGGTTACCTGACTGCGTTAGTAATTGCTGTTTTTTATTTTGGTGGCGGGATTGAATTGTTGGCTTACGCGCAGATCAAAGCTCTGCTTAGCAGCCTGGATGTGCTCCTGATCATATGGGCGGCTTTCCTGTTCTTCAGGGTTACTGATGAAGCCAAGGCTATTACCCAACTCGGTGAAGCCCTACCGCATCTAACAGCAGACCGGGGTATGCAGGCCCTGTTGATTGGTTGGGGATTTGCTTCTTTCCTGCAAGGAGTGGGAGGGTTCGGTGTACCGGTGGCAGTAGTCGCACCCATCCTGGTCGGTTTGGGTTTCACGCCTATGTCTGCCATCATCATTCCATCCATTGGTAGTGGGTGGGCAGTGACGTTTGGCTCTCTCGGTTCGTCATTTCAGGCTTTATTAGCAACCACCGGTTACTCAAGCACAGAGCTGGCATTTCCTGCTGCCCTGTTTCTTGGAATTGCCGCCATGATCACTGGGTTTTTGGTCTTGCATAATACAGATGGCTGGCGTGGTATGTACCGCCTGGCACCGGCAGCTATCCTGCTGGGGGCAGTAATGGGCATTGTCCAGCTCATCGTTGCGGTTAAGGGTCCATGGAATACAGCCGCTTTCCTGGGCAGCATGGCAGGATTGCTGGTCAGTTTTAGTCTGGCGCGCTTCTATCGTGGGGCGGAAAATCAAACTGGAAGCCTGGATGGCAAGGTGCTGGGGGTGGCACTATCCGGCTACGTTATCCTTGTCGTCGTCACCCTGATTGTTCAGATGGTCGCCGCAGTCAAGCACCTTCTGGGAGGGGTGGTAATCCAGGTACAAATCCCACAGTTAGCCACCAAGCTGGAGTACATCACACCCGCGGCTGCCACCAAACCAATATCGTTGCTCAACCACGCAGGGGCGGTTTTGCTCTATGCATCCATCCTGGCATATCTGGTTTACTGGCTGGCAGGCAGGTATAAGGCAGGTGCCATACGGAGCATCCTGGTAGGCACGGTTAAAAGGGTGCGGGCACCCAGCCTCAGCATCGTATTAATGGTATGCATGGCGGTGATTATGGAAAATGCCGGCATGACTGAGGCCCTGGCGCGTGGGTTAGCTGGTTTTGCAGGTGTATTATTCCCTCTCGTCGCTCCGTGGATTGGGGCGCTGGGCGCTTTTATGACCGGCAGCAATACCAACTCCAACGTTGTGTTTGCATTATTACAATTACGCACAGCCCAGTTGCTAAGTTACCCGGTGGCAGTCATTCTGGCTGGTCAAACAGCCGGGGCTGGTCTGGCAAGCGTGGTGGCACCTGCCAAGATTGTGGTCGGGACGAGCACAGCTGATCTGGCGGGCAGGGAAGGGGAGGTGATGCGTAAAATGATGCCATACATTATCGTGCTGGTCCTGCTCATCAGCTTGTTGACCGCAGTGGGTATATGGATAAAATTCTAAAAGGCAAATGAATTCTATAATATTTATAATGAGGGTATAAGGATCAATTCATGAATACTCAATCAGCTCCCATCAACCAACCATTACGTAAGGATCGCGCTAAAGATGATACGTGGATCAAAGAGTTTATACAGCGGGTGCCATTCGGTATGCTCGCCACTGAATTTGAGGGTCAACCCTTCATCAAGCCAACACTATTCGTATATGATGAAGCCGAGCATGCTATTTATATCCACGGAGCATTGGTGGGACGCATGCGCACCAATCTCGAGACAAATTCGCGCATAAGCTTTTGCATCGCTGAGATGGGACGCCTGCTTCCGGCTGATACTGCCATGGAAGTGGGGGTCGAATATGCCAGTGTAGTCGTCTTTGGCAAGGCAGCGGTGATAACCGATACCGATCAAGCCCGCCGTGGTTTGCAACTACTGCTGGACAGGTACTTCCCACACCTGAAGCCAGGAATAGATTACCGGGAGATTCTCTCACAGGAATTGGATATCACCTCAGTCTACAGGATCAAGATAGAATCTTGGAGCGGTAAAGAAGACCGTGCTAGGGGGGATTACCCGGGTGCATTTAGCTACCGGGCTCCCTGATGATCCCACGGGAAACCGTAAACTGCTCAGCAGTGATAGATATTAGGGAGTAAAGATAGATCATGAATCTAGCCTACAGTTTCGAGCAGAAATTTGGACAACCACCCAGGGTGGAGACGCGTGCTCCGGGTCGGGTAAACCTGCTGGGTGAGCACGTGGACTATAACAATGGGATCGTCCTGCCAGCTGCGATTGACCGGGTGGTGACCCTAGTAGCTGCACCAACCTTTGATGGTAGTGTGACTTTAAATGCTATCGACCTGGGTGAACAAGTATCGTTCACAATAACCGAGATTGAGAAGCGCTGTGATACAGAAGGAAAGCCCTTACCAAGCTGGGTGCTTTACCCGGCTGGGGTTGCCTGGTCATTACAGCGAGCGGGAGTACCCTTGTGCGGGATTCAGGCTGTTTATACTTCTGACGTGCCGATTGGAGCAGGCTTAAGCTCTTCTGCGGCGGTGGAGGTGGCATTCGCCACCACCTGGCAGGCATTATCTGGCTGGAAGATGGATAAACTCGGCCTGGCAAAGTTATGCCAGCAGGCCGAGAACGAGTATGTCGGGGTTTCCTCGGGTTTGATGGACCAATTTGCGAGTGTCTGCGGGGTGGAAGGACATGTGCTGTGTTTCGATACGCGCAGCCTGGAATGGATGCCACTTGAGCTGCCACCTGGCACGTCCATCGTTATCGCTGATTCAGGCATACGCCGCAACCTGGCGACATCCGCTTACAACGATCGCCGGGCAGCCTGTGAGCAAGCCGTTGAACTGTTGCGAAAATACCTACCGGGCATCCAATCATTGCGGGATGTCTCGACGGTCGAGTTTGCGGCTTACTGCATGTATTTACCTCCTGAGATTGCCAAACGGGCTGAGCACGTGGTTAAGGAAATCCACCGGGTGGATCAGGCAATCATTGCTTTGAATCGAGGAGATGTGCGCATGTTTGGGGGGTTCATGTTCGCCAGCCATAAGAGCCTGCGCGATTTATATGAGGTCAGCCTACCACAGCTCGATAGCCTGGTGGAAATCGCACGCGGATTGCCCGGGATTTATGGGGCACGTCTGACTGGGGCGGGGTTTGGCGGGTGTACGGTCAACCTGGTCGAGGAAAAGTATGCACGAACTTTCTTGCATAGGTTACAGGAAGGCTACCGGGGGAAAACTGGAAGGGACGCTGAAGTTTACCTGTGTAAGGCAAGCGCAGGGGCAGAAGCCAGATTAGTAAACATATAAAAATGAATTTTTCAAGGATCACCGATAACTTATATATCGGCACATCACCGAAAGCGAAAGATTATGACCTGCTGCGTGAATTGGGGGTCGAGCTGGTGATCAATATGCGCTTTGGGTTTCCCCCCAAGCGCGACCCATATTCGCCACCTTTGAAGAGTCTGTGGCTGCCGGTGATCGACTCGCCCATCTTTCCGATCTCAATACACGCCTTGAAGATTGGCGTGAAAGAAGCACAGAAGGTGATAAATCATGGAGGGGTTGTGTATGCTCACTGCTCGCGAGGGAGGCACCGTGGTCCCGCCATGGGGGCGTGCATCTTGATTGCCCAGGGGATGTCACCGGAAGAGGCGATGAGGCTAATCGAGCAGCAGAGACCAGTGGCTGACCTACATACCTGGTATATCCAGCGACGGATCATGAAATATGCGGATGTGTGGGTAAAGAGTTGAAGTGGGAATTCATACACAGTCAATGACAGGTATGATTGATGAGAAGTGCCAGGATCAAGCGCGATCCTGGCACTACTCCATTGATGAAACTAGCGCTTAACCACTGGTAAAAATATTGGGTACCCAAAGTATAGCTGCCGGATTTCGCCACCGGTCGTTGAGTTCTCTGTCGCCACATACAGGTGGTGATTGTATTCAATGGTAGAGCTATTCCAAAGTATTTTTATATTATTGCTGTTACCGAAGCCATCCGAATTGATCTGATTCCAAACCAAACCATCCGAGGATTGCCATATCTCGACACCGGTGATGAGATTATCTACCCCTGCGATCAGACTGCCATTCCATGAATATATCGCCTCAATCTTAATATTATTGGCATCCCCGAAGCCGTCCTCAATCACGTGGTCCCAGGTCGTCCCATCCAACGAACGAAAGAGCTGTGCACCGGTGACATCATTGCGCGTGCCTACATAAAGATAGCCTCCAAAGATAGTCATGCCACCGGTTTGAATGTTATCTGGATCCCCGAACCCCCCAACGCTCGCTGGTGACCAGGTAGAACCATCGTCTGTACGCCAGATCTGAGCGCCATCGATTTGATTTTCGATTGCAGCATAAAAATAACTACCATACTCCATGAAACCGGTGGCGAGGTAATTATGCAGGTTCCCATTCCCGCCAATGACTACATTATCCCAATCTCCCAGGCCACCAGTTGCGCTACGCCAGATTTCCAAACCATCTTCAGTATTATTCGTACCTGCATAAAGAATTCCGTCGAAAGTTCCAAACGGGGAAACCAGAAAGTTATCCGAATTACCAAACCCATCTGCAACTACTCGGTTCCAGGTAGTTCCATCCAGAGAGCGCCACAATTGCCCACTCTTCCCATTCCAACCTGTACCTGCATATAGATTTCCATCAAAAACCGTCATATCAGCGATGGCACGGTTGTTACTGGCATAAGCACTCCCAAAACCAGGCTCGCTGACTGCAGTCCAGCTTCCATTTATCTCCATGCGCCACACCTTTGCCCCGATCTGGTAGTTGTCAGAGGCGGCATAGAGCCGGTCATTAAAAATTTCGAGTGCTAATACTCCTGCATTGTAAGGATCTCCAAAACCGCTGATATTAACCTGCCTCCAGATGGGCACAGCTGCGGTGACCTGGGGCTGTGAAGCTGTCAGTAGCGTTTGTGCTGTACTGGCAGATAAACCGGAAAGCATACTGAAGACAGCAATAATACTAATTGAGAAGTAAATCATTCTGTGTTTCATAGCTCCCTCCTTATTGTTTATATCGGTTGGTTTATGTAATTAGTAGAAAAAAAGATTAGTAGTTAAGTCGTTAATACCCGCCTCCTGACCTGTGATGAGATCAATATCAAATCTCGATGGACACAAAAAAACAAAAATCGATCCTTATGGCCAGTTTCGCTATTAGCTCCCCAAAGACTTCTAGTCATAAAATGGGTAAGTGACCCAATGTGATCTTTGGTTCATCGCTTCCATAAATAAAATTCACAACGAGATTTGGTTAAATAAAAAATCTTATCATTCCTCCCTTTCATTACTCGACCCAAAAATTATTATCGTCTTAATTTTGTTGTGAGTCAAGCACTGAATGTCACTAATTTCACAATCAGACTGGCTCGGGTAAAGTCAGCCAAACATGTGGGTGATTTGCTGTACCTGGCAGGTTTACAACCTAAACCTCACGAGCTGATCACTTCCCCCACTTGCACCTTAAGCCTCTCCAGACCAGTTTTTGTCTCACCTAGTTTGGAATGTACTTCTTCGAGTTTACCTTGCTCAGAGCGCACAAAGCGTGAATATGGGGCAATTGCATCCTTAATGTTTAACATTCCGCGCTCCATCTCGTGCTCGAACTGGTTGCGTAAAGAATGAGTCAGTTGCTCCCGCAGATTTGCGATTTTCTCACGAAGCTGCGCCTTTGCCTGGCGCTTGCGTGCCGGGATGATGAATAACCCGAGAAGTGCGATCACGCTGGCCAGGATGATCCCGGTGGCATCTGCACTGGCCGTGGTAGCCAGGATGGTGACCAGTGTGCCCAAGCCTACAGCACCCACCTCGGTGGCAGCCAGAGCGGCCACTGCAGTTTGTGCCCCCTCGGCCATGGATCGTGCCTCTGCCTGCCGGTCATAGGTATCGACGACTCGCTGGGCTTCCTTGCCCACCCCTTCGATCAGCTTCTCACGGTCATAGTGAAAACTACCACCGGCAGCATCTCCGATGATGCGTTCCTCGTGCTGACGGCGACGGTCAGCGATATGCTCCATCACTGCCTGCCACTGGCGCAGGTTAGCTTCCACCAGCCAATCGATCAGCTCATTTACTTTAGTCTCAATCTGTTGGGGAACGTCTGCGACAACACGTTGCTCAAATTCCTTCTGAATGCGGGTTTTGTTCAGCAAATCCAACACCCTCGGCAGGCGCAGGGTTTCGTCGAAATAATCCTGGCCCCGCCGTTCCATTTCGAAAAGCACGTTTTCAATATCCGCCATGCGGAAGTCAAAATCCCTTTGCATATCCTGTTGGTAAAGGGTAAGCTGTGAATCGACGTCCTGCAATGTGGCAAAATCTGTCTTGAGCAGCTCGAGTCGCGAATTGGTGATCGAGGAATATTTATTTACCAGGAAAAAGCCAACGCCTAAGGGATTCATGAACTTCAATGACAAGCGACCTTTTTCATCCAGCGTGTTCTGGATGTATTTTTCAAGCGCTTCAAAAAGGCTGGCTTTCCAAAGACCGGTCTCACCTAATTTGGCGCGTAATGCCAGGCGGGCGCTAACAGGGAAGATCTCGGGAGTGATGCCAAGTAGTGAAAGAGCATTTTTAGAGATAAAAGCGACCACCAGGTCCAGCTCTTCGCGGCTTTGAAATAGGTCAATCTTGTTCAGCACGATGATCACTTTTTTACCCCAATCACGGATTTGTTCAAGGAAGGCACGCTCGCTCTCGGTGAACGGACGATCAGCTGAGGTAACGAACAGCACCAGGTCTGACCGGGGCACGAATTGCTGGGTGATGGTCTCGTGTTGGCGGATGATGGCGTTGGTGCCGGGGGTGTCCACAATATTCAATTCCGCCAGCAGCTCCACTGGGGCTGTCAGAGTATGCAGATTCTCACTTTCCACACGGCGTTCCTGCACATCGCCAAAGCGCAGCACATTGATCTGAGTGGTGGTGGGCGTGACCCCTTCCTTGAGCAACTTCTGTCCCAACAAAGCGTTGATGAAGGCGCTTTTTCCGGAGTTGAACTCACCCACAACGACGAGCAGGAAAAGCTCATCCAACTGGCGGATGGAATTTGCAAGTATCTCATGGTCCTCGGGTGCTGCCTCAAATTGGATCAGGGAAGCACGCAAGTCATTCAACAAGTTGCGGGAATCTTTGAGCAGGCTTTCCTGGGCATCGGTCAGAATACGCATAAGTTGCTCTCCTCGAGGCTTGATTATAGCCTCAAATCAACCTTCGGACATGGGTCGGGATTTTTTTAATACTCACTGCCATTTAAATTAAGCACCTCATAGGTGGAATTGATAAAACTCTAATGAAACTAGAACAAATGTTCTGGTATAATAAGGACATGGAAAAACATTCACATCCCGCTTTGGATTACGGAAGGAATATGGACTACGCTCTTCAGCTTTCCCCCCGGCAACTTCACCTGGTGCTTGCGCCACATCGTGCCCAGCGCCAGATGATGACCATCCTGACCGCACGCCTGGCCCTGACCGGGCGGGTGCGCCTGGTGGATGCCGGCAACTGCTTTGATGGTTACGGGCTGGCACGCCAGCTGCGCCAGCAGACGTCTTACTGGCAACAAGCCCTCGAGCGGGTGAGCGTGGCACGCGCCTTCACCTGCTACCAGGTGGAAACGTTGCTGACGGAAGCTGTGGCAGATTTCTCCCCCGTCTTGGTACTTAACCTGCTGGATACTTTCTACGATGAGAACGTGAAGCTACATGAGCGGCTGCGCCTGCTGGAGGTCAGCCTGGCCGAACTGCGGCGGTTGTGCCGGGTGGCTTCAGTGGCGGTGAGTGCCTGTTCGCCGGCCCAAGACCAGCCAGGTGAACTGCTCGAGATGCTGGCTGGTGTAGCCGGGCAGGTGTGGAGCTTCGAAGAGCCACAGCCTGCCGAGCCAATGCGCTTGTTTTAAGGAGATTTTTTATGGGACGTACACTTCCATCTGTTACTCAAGTTTTCCTGCATGAGCAGGAGTCTTTCCTACGTTTCCGGCGTGCCCTGCGTCGCAGTGACCAGAAGGCGCTGGACGATCTATTCGCGGCTGCCCATAAACACCTGGCGGCCGCGGCATATGCCTCACATGCCCTGCCTTTTGAGATCTTCCTGCTTTCGATGTTACTTGAAGAGCACAAGCAAGTGCTGCGCATGCGTTATCTGCTTTCCCCAAGCGATGCAGCTGCCCTGGAGAAGCTGGAGCATGGCGATTCCACGGCCTACCTTGATTCAATCACTGCGGCGATGGATGCGGCACTCTCTGCCCCACTCCCCAAGCCTGATGAAGCAGGGTTATCCGGTACGCCTCAAGAGCCGGCTGAGCCGGAGCCCCCTGCCACATCGCCTGATCCCCCTGATGCGGGGACGATGCTGATCGACTTGCATGGCTGAGCTGACTGGCTGGCTGCTGGATCTGTACGCTGACACACAGGCCGGGATCGTGCTCTGGCTGGTCGGCGAGGACGGGCAGCGCCATCGCCTGACCCAGGATTTCCCTATCACCTTTTATGCAGCCGGTGAGCCTGCCCGCTTGCGCCTCCTGTGGCGTTTTCTGCAGGCCCAGCCGGAAAAGGTGGAGCTGAAGCGCACCGAGCGGCGTGATATCTTCTCACCCGGGCCGGTGCAGGTGCTGGAAGCCCGAATGCCTCAAACGGCTGCCCAACCCTACCTTTTCCAACGCGCCGCCCGTGAATTCCCTGAATTGGCGTATTACGACGCTGACCTGCCCATTACCACGCGCCATGCCGCCATCTATAACACGTTCCCATTGGTACACTGCCAGGTGGAAGTGAACGAGCACGGGCAGGTGCAGGCACTGAAGGCGTTGGATACGCCCTGGGAGCTGGACCCTCCCGCACCGCCCCTGCGCCTGATGGCGCTTGAGCCGGATGTTGACCCCGCCCATGCAGACCCCACAACCCTGTACGTGCGCTCTATGAGCATTTCGTACCGCTTCAGTCTGGAACATCCCCGCCCCTTGCTGATCAACCTGCAAGCCATCCTCCAGCGCCAAGACCCGGATGTGTTGATGACGGCCTGGGGTGACACCTGGCTGCTGCCCTACCTGATCGACCTGGCTGACCAATGGCACATACAGCTGCCCTTGAACCGCGAGGTGGGCAGGGAGGTCATCCGGAAAGATGAACGCAGCTACATGGCATACGGGCAGGTAATCTACCGTGGCAAGCAGGTGCATCTGTTTGGGCGCTGGCATATCGACGGCTGCAATGCGATGATGTTTCACGAATACGGGCTGGAGGGGGTGTACGAGCTGGCCCGTGTTACCGCCCTGGCAGGGCAGACGGTGGCGCGCGTTTCGCCGGGTAGTGGTATCTCTGCCATGCAGATGGTGACTGCGCTGCGTTTAGGCATCATGGTACCCTGGCACAAACAGCAAGCTGAGCGCCCCAAAAGTGCCCTCGAGATGATGCAGGCTGACCAGGGAGGTCTGGTCTACCAGCCCCTGATCGGTTTACATCGTGACGTGGCTGAGGTGGACTTCATTTCGATGTACCCGAGCATCATGCGCCACTTTAATATCTCTCCCGAGACGGTGGCCGACCCGAACACTCAAGGCAGGGACAAGTACGCCCGGCTAGAGCGGGTTTCGGAACTGGGCTTATGGATCGACCAGGAAACCTCCGGCTTGATTCCTCAGACGCTGGCCCCGCTACTGGATAAGCGCCTGGAGCTCAAACTGCGCTTGGCTGAGCTGCCTGCCTGGGACCCGCGCCGCCAGACTTACCAG
>Ga0153916_10000923_pt1 | contig 20470 bp, 14 predicted proteins | sample Opewatmetagenome_FD_109642 | JGI IMG/M metagenome (GOLD analysis project Ga0153916, IMG submission 109642) | Freshwater wetland microbial communities from Ohio, USA - Open water 3 Core 3 Depth 4 metaG | ecosystem: Environmental > Aquatic > Freshwater > Wetlands | place: USA: Ohio, Lake Erie...
CCCTTATTGAGTCATAATTGTTAACGTGGTTAAACCATACACAGATTGTGCCGAAGAGTGGATTTGAACCCCTGACCACAAGGTTATGAGTCCGAATCCTGAAACCGAAGACATATCGGAGAATATTTAAACCGATTTTCATCGAAGGAAGTCCCATTTTTTCTCTTTCAAAGAGGTTGATTGTAGTGATTTTTTCTATGACCCAACACGAAGGCTTTGTAAGTATTCTTGTGTATTATTGATAACAAATACATCCGGATCCCCAAAACCTATCAATTTGAATAGGTTTTCAGGTTAAAAACCTACCAATATTGATATATTGTAAAGGAATTACTGGAATGATAATCTTGATCTATCTATAGAAGAGAACCATTTAGTGATCAACAATAAGTTCTCTTATAAAATAAAAAGATCACGGAAGTAGCGCATGTTTAAACCAAAAACGCCCATCTCTGGGCGCTTTAAAAATAGTAGCGGGGCTTGGATTCGAACCAAGGACCTCCGGGTTATGAGCCCGACGAGCTGCCACTGCTCCACCCCGCATCGTTTGTCGGCTCGTTTTTTCCGGTTCCAAAGTACGTGAACGGACCGGCTGAGCGGGCGGTATTATAGCATGCACAGTCTATAGCGTCAAGGAGCCGTCGGGGGATGGTCTACAAAGAGTGAAAGCCAAACCTGCCAATTTTGAATAACTTCCACAGTAACAACAGGCGTAGGTGTAGGTTGAGGTAGGCTGCCTTCAGGCTGGATGGGTACTACGAGCACATCGCCTTCTTTGCCGAGGCGTTCAAAATTGTAAGCCCAATAGTAGACCGCAGCTTCAGACGTAGCGTACGCCACCTGGGTCTCCAATGCGATCTGGGTTTCTACCAGGCTGGTTACACGGGCGCTGACATCTTCCTTCTCGGCTGTCAGGCGTCGTAGTTCTGCCATACGGTTGTTGAAATCCATCACAAGGAGCACCAGGACAGCGAATCCGATCAGGATCAGAGCAGGTTTCCAGCCTTTTCCCGACATTTTCATATCTACATCTTACTCCAGCCTCAATGTTCACGCAAGAGAAATAAAAAACCCTGCTTGTTGGATGCAGGGAGCGTGCCAGTGCCGAAGGTGGGACTTGAACCCACACGAGCGCAATGCTCACTAAGCCCTGAACCTAGCGCGTCTGCCAATTCCGCCACTTCGGCATAATAATTGCATAATCAGGGTGAACGGAATTTTACCTGTATTTTACGTTTTGTCAACCTTGAGCGACATGCTATAATCTCATCGGTCGAATCTGATGGCTCCTCTTATTGAACAGATCATTCGCTTGCTTTCTGCACCAGAAGGGAATTTGATTTATTCCTTAGTGTTGGGGTTTTGCGTGTTTGGTGCATGGTTATCCTGTCAGTATGCCACCAGTAATTTGAAACTTGTTGAAGGTAAGCGGATGCAGCTCGGGCTCCTGATCTTGCTTTTGGCTCAGCTCCTGTTATTGGGAGCGACATATCTGGCATGGCAGGGGGTCATTGATGGTCATCTTTATCTGCCCCCCCTTGACCGTACCCTGGCTTTATTCGACCTGGTGTTAATCATCTGGCTGTGGGCATTCCCCAAACCCGACAGGGTGGCGGATGCACTCTTCACATTGGTGGGAGTGGTTGTAATTCTCCTCGGTGCCAGTAGCCTGGTCTTATGGCTGAGGGAGAGCTCAGGTACCTATTTCACAACATCCATGTTGGGGGGATATGCGTATTATTCCGGGTTAGGCTTTACAGCAATTGGGTTGCTTTTGCTATTGTTGCGTCGAATAAACAATTGGGGTTATGGCTTATTGATGCTGTTGATTTTACTTGCCGGGTACATTTCACAATATTTTATGCCTCAATCTGCTTCAGATTTTGGCTGGTTGATACACCTGGGAGAGATGGTGGCGTTCATTTTGCTATTTGCGTTACCCAAACGATTGGTCAGCCTCACGAAGATTGGCGGTTTTGTTGATAAAAATGAACCTACGAAATTAGTTCCGCCACCTGTGGATGCAAAGCTGGTCCAATCCTTAACGCGTATGATCACTGAACCATCTCCACAACAATACTACCAAGAACTGACTCGATTCGTGGCGTATCTGATGAATGCAGACTTTAGTCTGCTGATGATGCCCCCAAAGACAGGTGAGCAGCTCATCGTGCCCGTCGGATTTAACCGCATACAAGACAGGATGATTGAGGGGTTCGCTGCTGATGGTCATAAAATGCCGTCCGTGCTTAAGGCAATAAAAAGTGGGAAAACCCTGCTAATATATGGCGACAAATTTGGAATAGAAGTGCAAACATTAGCAGATGAGCTCGAGATAAAACAAACCGCTCAACTCTTGATGATACCGTTTCAACCGAAAGGTACAAGCGCGGTAATGGGTATGGCGGTACTTTCCAAGCTATCGGACCCTATATGGAATGAGGCGGATGCTCAGCGATTAACGGATATTACCGAGACGTTAATCTCCAATGTTGGACAATATTCAAAGGGCGCTAGCCAACAAGCTGAGCAGGGGGAAATGATTAAAAAGCTCGAACACGCTCAAGCGGATACTGACCAGGTCCGCCTTGAGTACGCTCAACTTAAAGCCAAATATGACAGTATAGCTACTCAATCGACAGGCACTGCTCCTCAAGCAGAAAACATGGCAGTTTTGGTGGAAAACCAAAAAAACCTGCAAGATACAGTCACCCGGTTGGAAACCCGAAACCGTGAACTGGAAAGCCTAATTGCTAAACGAAGACCTTCAGCTGAAGAGGTTGAACAGCTCAGGCAAGAGCTCCGCTCGGCATTAACCGATCTGGCGCGGATCCCATCTACTCTATCCAAATCCGACCAAAGGATGTTGGAAATGCAATTATCCGCGGTGAAACGATTGGATGAAATTCGACCTGCAGAGCTGGTCATATCGATTGCGACCGAGATTCGCCAGCCATTATCTTCGATCATTGGCTATACCGATCTCCTGCTTGGTGAATCAATGGGCATAATTGGGGCTGTTCAGCGTAAATTCCTTGAAAGGGTGAAGGCATCCACTGAACGATTGGAGATATTGTTAAATGAGCTTGTCCAGGTAATGGTCATTGATGGTGGCAATGTGGACGAAACGCGAGTAAGAGTTGATTTGAAACCCATCATTGATGAGGCAATAGGCAACCTGACTGCACAGATTAATGAAAAAAATATCACTCTGCGGGTTGATGTGCCAGAAAAACTGCCAGCGATCCGCGCAAACACAGATGCTTTGCAGCAAATTCTCGCAAATTTATTGCAAAACGCTTGCTTGATCACGCCTCCAAACGGGGAGATTAATTTAATTGCCAGGGTGGAACAACAGGATAGCGAGCTCAAGTTTATAAATATCTCAGTGTCAGATCAGGGCGGAGGAATTGAACAGGCTGAGCTGGCACGCGTCTTCTCGCGGCGTTATAAGGCAGAAAACCCCATGATAAAGGGGATAGGGGATACGGGTGTCGGTTTATCAATCGTAAAATCACTCGTCGAGCTGCACAGAGGTCGGGTCTGGGTTGATTCCCAGGCAGGAGTTGGGTCCACCTTTAGTGTATTACTACCAGTGGCAGAAGATCAAACCACTTAGCGTAATCCAATACCCTCCAGTGGTTGAAAAAATTCATCATAAACTCACGTAATTGGCGGATGCATCGCGCTTAGCGGTACAACTAATTCAACCGCTGAATATTCCATTGCTTTAAAACTCAGGTATAAATATTGCATCATCCTTATAGTAATGAATACTGTAGATGATATTAAAAAGAAATGGCCGGAACTAAATAAAGGTTATCATCGTCCATTATTGGGATTTGAAATGAAAAAATACGGGATTTTAATTCTTGTAATGATCGTATTGATTGTGGTCGCATGCAATCTACCAGCGCAGTTTTACGCGTCACAAGCCAGTGTTTCCAGTCGGCATGATTACTTATTGGTCGCGCCACCTGGTTCCACGCCGACGCCTACACCTTTCCAACCTCTACCGCCTACACCATTCTATTTGCCAACTGCCGTTCCTGCTGAAGCTACGCCAACCGAGCAACCACCCCCTCCTGTTCAGGAAGCCAGTGTCGTTTCGGATGAAGGACAAAGCTGGGAGGATTATCCTGGACCCAGTGTGTGGCCGGATATCGATGTGCCTGCTCCGGTGGGCGTCCTTTCTCATCCGAATGGTCAGGTAAACATCCTTATATTGGGATCAGATCAGCGACCCTATGATGGCGGCTTTCGCACGGATACGATCCAATTGTTGACCATTAATCCAGAGGAAGGTACAGTCAAGCTAACTTCGTTTCCGAGGGACCTGTACGTTTACATCCCTGGATACACCGTTCAACGAATCAATACGGCTATGGGTTGGGGTGGATTTGAAGCGCTGGCGACAACGATGGAATATAACTTCGGAGTGAAGCCTGAATACTATGTTTTGATCAACTTCAGTTCATTTGTCGATGTGATCGATTCACTTGGTGGAGTCAACGTAAATATTGGGCAGGACATGTGTGACCAACGAGATGCTTATGGTTGGTACTGTGTATACCAAGGGACACTGTGGATGAGTGGGGAGTCGGCTTTGTGGTATGTACGCAGTCGTTACACATCGAGCGACCTGGATCGTGGCAGGCGGCAACAGGAAGTCCTCGAAGCGGTGTTTGACCAATTACTCAATATAGATGGATTAAGCCGTGCCTCTGAGCTTTATGATATCTATAAACAAAATGTGACTACGAATCTGGATTTTGACTTCCTAACAGGCCTTCTACCAATCGCGTACAACCTGGCAGAATCGCGTGATGTTGGACGTTATTCCATAGGGGAAGGACAGGTCAATGACTGGACTACTACCGAGGGTGCCATGGTGTTACTGCCTATACGTGAGGCAGTTCTTGAAGTCATGCGCCAGGTAATTAGTGAGCCATAGTGGCTATAGTGGCGAGATACACGATTTAGGAGATGCTGGAATGACATTAGAGGGAAAAGGTTTTTTCACCTGGAAGATTCCCAATTGCGAGCATGGCGATGCAGAGCAAATTGCTACTTATGCCAAAAACGCTGGATTAACTCATCTGGTGGTTAAAATTGCCGATGGAACGATGATTTATAACGGAAATTGGGGTGATCCGAAAGATTACACTACCCCAGTTGTTAGTGCATTACGCAAACAAGGGATTAAAGTATGGGGCTGGCATTATCTCTATGGAGATAATCCAAACAGTGAGGCAAGTGTAGCAATCACCCGCATCCGCCAATATAACCTGGATGGGTATGTCATAGACGTGGAAAAAGAGTATAAAGCCAGTGGGAAAAAATCAGCTGCTAAAAGGTTTATGAGTCAGGTCCGGACTGCTTGCCCAAATTTAACTATTGCCCTTAGCTCGTACCGTTATCCATCCTTGCACCCTCAGATCCCCTGGAAGGAATTCCTGGAAAAATGCGATCTCAATATGCCCCAAGTATATTGGATGAAAGCCCACAACCCTGGAGATCAACTGGTCAGATGTGTGCATGAATTTCAAGCCAAGAACCCGTCGCTCCCAATTGTTCCCACAGGGGCAGCTTTTCGAGAATATGGATGGAAGCCTACCGATGCGGAAGTGCTTGAATTCTTCAAGAAAGCCAAAGAACTGAACTTGAGCGGAGTGAACTTTTGGGAATGGTCTGATGCACGTTCTGGTAATCTGCCAGGGGTTTGGGAAATGATTCAACGCTATAAGTGGTCGGAGAGAGATGCTCCCAAGGATATCTGTGTGAGCTTGGTTGACGCCATGAATGAGCATGACATAGAGAAAATTGTGAGTCTTTATGCTTCGCCAGCTGTACACATCAATGCCATCCGCACTACTCAGGGGTTTGACAACCTGCGCTCCTGGTATACTCAGATGTTCAATGATATCCTGCCTACCAGCACCTTCACCTTGGGAAGCTACAGCGGAAGTGGAAGTTCTCGCCACTTCACCTGGACAGCCACCTCTTCCAAGGGTTTCGTCCGCAATGGAAACGATACCCTTGGTATTTCTCATGGGAAAATTAATTATCATTACTCGTTTTTCACCGTCACTCCATAGAAGGAATCTCAACAGTTTACTTTGTTTATTATTGACTGCATGCTGGCTGACGGCATGTAGCAAGCCAGCAACACCTAACCCTTCACCGACGTGGACAATTGCATCGAAGGAAACAAGCAGTTCCACCCTAACACCGACCATCACTTCATCTCCCACTCGAACCATCACGCCCAGTCCAAGCAGCATCCCCACCAATACTATCACCCCCACATTCACGCCCACCCTGGCTCCGCTGGAAATGTTCGCAACTCGGTTATTTCGTCAAGGCGTCCTACCTCAGACATATCTGGAGGATAATTGTTCTTTCCTGCGATTACGCTGGTCTCCGGAGGGAAGCCAGCCAGGTACTGTGGTGGTGCCAATTATGTTTCATAGTATTGTGCAAGATGGAACACAATTGGCTGACCCGAATAAAGATATCACCGCTGATCAATATAACAGTTTTGTAGAATATGCTCATTACCTGGGATTTGAAACCATCACCACGCAAGAGCTGCTGGATTTTCTAACCAACAATGCCTCGATACCACCTCGCTCGATGATGATCATCGTAGATGATCGTCGCCCGGGATTGATCCGTGATTGGATTATGCCGGTATTAGAGGAATACGATTGGACTGCTACCGCAGCTTATATTGCTGACCCGAATAGCTTGCAGTGGGCATGGGATTTGATGGACCAGCTCTATGCTTCGGGCAGGCTGGATGTTCAATCGCATGGGTATAGCGGACAGTTATATATCGTGCCTGAGACACCTGTGGATCAGATCCAGGCAGAGATCTGGGACTCGACCCCGGTGCTCGAGGGACATTTCGTCAAACGCCCAATCGCATTTATCTGGCCAGGGGGAAATTTTACCCAGCTTAGTGTGCAGATTGCACGCCAGGGGGGATATGAGCTCGGGTTCAGTGCTTATTCTCGAGGGCCACTGTTATTTAATTGGATCCCATTGGGTGAGGAAGAAAGGGCGGTATCGGACCCATTGATGGTTCTTCCACGTGCGTGGAGCAGCGCGGTGAACCTAAACTTGGATGAGGCTGTGAAGATCAGTGAACAAGCAGCTGCGTTTGCGGAACAAAATTACCCTGTTGAAGCTGCCTGGTACAGTACTTATTGTGGTGGAGAGCTCAGCAACAGCCGTTAGCATATTTCTCTTCAGGGGCTGATAAAAATTACCCCCATGTAGCGTAATGAGGTGCGCAAAGTAGTGCGCAAATTAAGCGCCCTCAAGCGCCCTCCAGCGCCCTCCAGCGCCCTCAGCGCCCTCCAACGCCCTCCGGTTTTCCTGCGTCTTCCCGCACCCTCCGACTCAATGGTGTAGCACAAGGACACCCTCCAACACTAAGGTTATTTAAATCGAAATAAGCCCAATCCCTTGCCCCGGATGTTTAGCTTAATGCCTCGATCTGGTGGACTTCGCACTCCGTTTTGGAGATGTTTTCCGTTTAGGTAATGGCTTCCAACCCGTTGGTAGTTTTATGGTTGTTTTAGAATACCCAGATTTTTGGCTGCCCTTAGTTTGACGTGATTTCTGGGTGGTGTGTTTTTTATCTGTCGGTTTTGCTGCTGGCTTACTGGTGCGCTTTACGCTCTCCTTAGGCTTAGCATCAGCAGCTTTGATAGAACTCGAGCTACCAGTATGATAAGCGCGTTTCTTTTGTTTGCTCGCAGCAGCTTTGGTGTTCAAACCAGCCTTTCTAGCTTTAGCAGAGGGTTTCTTTTCCTTGCCTTCTATGACTTTGTGGTTCAATTTTGGTCTTCCACGTTTGGCAGGGGTCTTTTCACTGTTTGTTTGGATTTCTTTGGGAGGTTTTCGTTTACCAGCTTTTACAGCTGGAATATTTTCCATTAAGGGAGGTAGCTTGGTGATGAGCGTAGCATGTTTAGCTTTGGTAATCCGAGCTTTACGGGGAGTAGGCTTAGTGATGAGCGAGGCCTGTTCAGCTTTGGCAACTCGAGCCTTACGTAAGGAAGGCTTGGTTTTATGCTTCCCTGCCGCACCGGACTTGCGGGTTTTGGATTTCTCCGTCTGAGTGGGAGCCTGTGCTACCGGCTCGATCATACCGAAGGTCAATTGCTCAATCTCAGGAGCCTGTGGCTCTTCTGGCTCTTCCGGGACTTCTGGTTCCTTGTCTGGAGTAGCTTTTTCACCGAAGACGGCGCGCGGCACAGCCCAGGAGATACTTAAACCAAGCACCTGGTAACCGGCTTTTAAGTCGACGACTGACTTGCCTGAGGCGGCACGAGTTTGCTGTGGAGCTTCATCCAGGCGCATAGCTTTCGGTGCGAGTTTGTCCAAGAGGATAGTGACGCGTGTGGATGCCTTCCCAGCGGCAATCCCCACCAACTGGGACGTCCGAGGCAGCTTCCAGGCGATGACCCCCTGACCGTAACGACCCTGGCGAGGAAACTGGTCGGATGCCACGCGCTTGGCTTTACCATCAGAGGTGACCAGCAGGATATCTCCTCGGCGAGGGATGAGCTCCATGCCAACAACCACATCGCGTGCTCCAAGCTTGATCCCTCCGACCCCAGCAGCGACGAGTCCCATTGGACGTATTTCATCTTCATGGAATCGAATTGCCATCCCATCTGCAGTCACCAGAAGGATCTCAGCTTTTCCATCAGTCAATCGAACCCAACCCAGCTTATCTTCCTCATTTACTTTGACCAAGGTGAAGCTATGCCCGGTAGGACCAGGCAGCTCCTCCAATGAGGTCTTTTTGAGCACACCCTGCTGGGTGGCTGTGAAGACATACCAGCCCTCCAAACGCTCTTCTTTGGGTGGTAGGGTGAACAGAGCTGCTAAATTATCTTCCTCGGATAAGGCTGAAACTTTGTGTGCTGGCGCGCCATCCTGGGGCGTCTCAGCTTCGGGCAGGGTTTGAACCGGTATGCCAGCAGCCTCACCTTTTTCAGAGACCAGGAAGAGGGTGTCGCGCGTATTGACTTGCAGCAAGAAGCGTGGGGCTGCTGTACCGCTGATACGAGGTGGCTTTTCGTCCAACGTGCGTGAAACCAATCCGTCGCTAGTGGCAGAGACCCAAACGGTTTGCTCTGGTAACAAGTCGGTAGCAGTGAGCACCGGCAGGACGGACTTGGCACCTCTTCCAAGGCGAGTGATCTGTGTGCGGCGCCGATCACCATAAGCTTCCTTCACCTGCCGCAGCTCGGTTGCCACGGTCTGGCGCATTTTTAGGGGAGAGCGCAGCAAGCCTTCCAAGATTTTTATTTGTGCAACTAATTCCTTATATTCATCCTCGATTTTCTTACGCTCCAGAGCAGCCAGGCGGCGCAGCTGCATATCCAGGATAGCTTGAGCCTGGATCTCCGACAGGCGATAACGTTTCATTAAACGATCTCGAGCAATATCAGCATCCGGGGCTTTCTTGATCAGCTCAATGATCTCATCCAGATGTTTGAGTGCCACACGCAAGCCTTCCAAAATGTGTAGACGGCTGCGGGCTTTTTTCAGGTCATATTCGCCTCGGCGGCGGATGACTACCAGGCGGTGATCCAGGTAGACACGCAGCGCTTGCTTGAGTGAAAGCATGCGCGGCTCGCCGTCCACCAGTGCTAGCATGATGATCCCGAAAGTGGAGCGCATTGGAGTGTACTTGTATAAATCCTGAAGTATCTTTTCCGGCTCGGCTGTGCGGGTGAGCTCGATGACAATGCGTAATCCGTGGCGATCGGATTCATCGCGCAAGTCCGCCACACCTTCCAAGCGACCTTCACGTGCTAGCTCAGCGATGCGCTCGATCAGGGAGGATTTATTGGTCATGTAGGGCAGCTCAGTGACGATGATGCGGTTTCGCCCACGGGTGATTTCCTCGATGTGGCAACGCGCTTGCACTGTCACCCGCCCTCGCCCGGTTCCATAAGCTGCAGTCAGATCGTCCTCGTGGGTATCTTGAACGATCAACCCACCGGTGGGGAAGTCTGGTCCTTGGATGAATTTCATCAGGTCTTCTATGTTGACATCATCCAAGAGCTCCCAATTTTCCAGCATGAAGATCAATGCATCCACCACTTCACCCAAGTTGTGGGGTGGGATATTGGTGGACATCCCAACAGCAATCCCGGTGGCTCCATTAACCAGCATGTTTGGTAAGGCAGAAGGGAGTACATCTGGTTCCTGCAAGCTGCCATCGAAGTTATCCGTGAAGTCGACCGTCTCTTTGCGGATATCAGCCAGCAACTCCATGGCGGGAGCAGTCAGGCGGGCTTCAGTGTAGCGCATGGCAGCCGGTGGGTCACCATCCACGCTGCCAAAGTTACCCTGCCCCTCAACCAGTAAGCAACGCATAGAGAAATCCTGGGCCATACGTGCCATTGATTCATAGACTGCCATATCACCATGAGGGTGGTATTTACCAAGCACCTCTCCAACGATGCGCGCGGATTTCTTGTAGGCAGTATCAGGGCGCAGACCCATATCGAACATGGCAAACAGAATGCGTCTGTGTACAGGTTTGAGACCATCACGAGCATCTGGCAGGGCACGCGCCACGATGACGCTCATGGCATAGTCCAGGTAAGCCTGCTGCATGGTTTGGTCAATATCGATTGAGCGGACGAGACCGACTTCCATAGGAGCTCCGGGGATGAAAATTATTAGTTCTTAGTAATCAGTCAATCAGCCAACAAGGCAATCAGGTATTACGTTGCATCAATACCAGGTAAGAGAGACTGAGAATGCCAATTGACGACGTTTTCAAGCGTATATTAAGGGTAAATAAGGGAAACGTCAAGCGAGAAAAGGCTAATCCTTACAGGAGTTATAGAAGCATATTGATCAATGGACCAGGCGGGCAGCAAGGGTATAATCGAGGCTTGATGCTGAAAAAGTTACGCCATATCATCTCACTCGGACTATTGTTATTCAGTGGTATCTTCTTAGTATGGGCATCCTTACCCAGCAAGCGTCAGGTGGTGAGTAAGGTAATTACACCGTCCGAGATGCAATTACCTTTCCTCGATCAGACAGAAACTCAATCCATCTTGGAAAATCGGCAGGTGAAGCTGGATTGGCCAAATTCAATGCGCATAGGTGAAGAGGGGGTGATCACGCTTACCTTTGAACAAGTACAGGAGGATACACTTTACCCAAGTCAGCAAGATCAATTTGCCGATATATACGATAACTACAACATTATGGCTGAAGGGCGGTATGAGGTAGCTGGGATAAGCATTGATCCAGCTAACCCAATCCAGGAATCAATGCCATCAGGTCAATCGATGAGATACAGGTGGCAGATCAGTGCAGCTCAAGCAGGTTCATACATAGGCAGGATATGGTTATCTTTGCGTTATCTGCCCATTAACGGGGATCCAGCGGTCCAGGTGCCCATTTTTGTACAAGAGGTGGAAATCCATATGACTAGCCTGCTTGGGTTAAGCGGAGCAATGGCGCGGTTGGTGGGAGGGGTAGGGGTGCTGTTGAGTGTGCTCCTCGTCTTCAATGATATGATTGGATGGATTCGGTTATGGAAGGAAAAAAACACCAACAATGAGATCACCAGGGATGCAATGGATTAATGTTAACAACCATTCACCAATCAAATTGGAAATATTATGCTTGAGATCATTGCACTTGTCCTAGGACCAGTGGGAACGAACGCGTATCTGGTGGGTGACCCACAAAGCCATTCTGCAGTGATCATTGACCCAGCATGGGATGGAGAGCTCATCCTGGAAGAATCAAATCGGCATAACTGGCAAATCGAGCAGATATGGCTGACCCATGCTCATTTCGACCATATCGGTGGAATCGCCGCGTTGGTGAAGGGTATCCAACCCACACCAAAGATCGCATTGCACCCCGCTGACTTAGCCCTTTATTCTGCCCAAGGTGGGGCTGCCTTATTCGGCATGCGGATTGGTCCGACCCCCGAACCAACTATCCGGTTGAAACACGGTCAGATCTTGACCTTGGGAGATCAAGTTTTTGAGGTGCGTCATTGCCCCGGCCATACACCAGGGCACGTGGTTTTTTACTACGCGGCACAAAAGGTGATGTTCTGCGGGGATGTGATCTTCTGGGGTGGTATTGGACGAACCGATCTGCCGGGCGGTGATTATGAAACGCTCATCCGTAGCATTCAATCGCAAATCATGACGCTGCCAAACGAGACACGCCTGCTTACTGGGCATGGGGGAGAAACTACAGTTGGGGTGGAACGAAGGGATAACCCGTTTTTATCTTAAGAAAGTAATAAGATAACCACAAAGTACACCAAGAGGCGCTCATGAAACGCCTTCCGACACTAAGATTTATATATATACAAACCCTTTGTGTCCTTCACTTCCGTCGTGGCGGCCTTGTATTTTATTTAGCGTAATCGACAGCCCGCGTTTCGCGAATGACGGTGACCTTAATCTGACCGGGATAATGCATGGTTTCTTCGATATTCTTGGCGATATCACGCGCCAAGCGGATGGATTCCAGGTCATCAATATCCTCAGGTTTGACAAAGATACGAACCTCTCGCCCAGCTTGTAAGGCAAAGCTCTGGTTGACTCCCTTGAATGAATTTGCCAGGTCTTCCAGGGCGCGTACGCGCTGAATGTACTGTTCCAGGCTTTCACGACGTGCGCCCGGTCGGGCACCAGAGATAGCATCCGCTGCTTCAGCTATCGCAGCCTCAACTGATTCCTGCTCGACTTCATGGTGGTGAGAAGCAATTGCATTAACCACAATAGGGTCGATCCCATAGCGTTTGGCAAAGTCGGCACCCAGCGTGGCATGCGTACCTTCCATATTATGGTCCATCGCTTTTCCAAGGTCATGCAGCAATCCGGCAATTTTGGCAGTTTCGACGCTGGCTCCAAGTTCGGAGGCAATAACTGCAGCCAAACGGGCGACTTCGACGGCATGGTCGAGCTGGTTCTGCCCATAAGAGGTGCGAAATTTGAGTCTACCAAGCATCTTGGTGATTTCGGGGTGCAAACCAGGCACGCCTGCATCAAAAGCTGCTTGTTCACCAGCTTCCACGATGATATGGTCAACTTCTTTTTGTTCGTTTTTAAGCACCTTCTCTACATGAGCTGGGTGGATGCGACCATCCAGTACCAGCTTTGCTAGAGAGCGCCGTGCAACTTCACGTCGCACCGGATCGAAGCAGGAAATGGTTACCGCTTCCGGTGTGTCGTCGACAATCACGTCTACACCAGCTGCTTGCTCGAAAGCATGGATATTACGCCCATTCCGACCGATGATACGTCCTTTCATCTCGTCGGAAGGTATGGATACAGTAGACGTGGTGACTTCACTGACATGATCAGATGCCACCCGTTGAATGGCAGTAGTGATAATCTCGCGCGCCCGCCGGTCACCATCTTCCTGAGCTTCTGCTTCCACCTGACGGATAATGCGAGCCATATCATCGCGTGCATCTTTTTCCACCTCTGCCATCAAGACCCCCCGTGCATCCTCCTTGGTCATTTGGGAGATGCGCTGTAGCTCCGCCATTTCATCTTCGTACATCTGTTCAATCTCATTTGAGCGTTTATCGATGGCACTTTGACGCTTGTTTAATGCCGCCTCGCGTTTTTCCTGCCGGTCAGTGCGGTTATCGAGCTCCTCACGTCGCTTGGTTAAACGATCTTCCTCCCGGGCGATTTCAGCCCGCCGACGCGAAACTTCGGCATCAGCTTGCTGACGGATTTGCAAAGTTTTATCTTTAGCCTGCAGCTCAATATCTTTTGCTTTTTCCTCTGCTTGTGTGAGGATATTTTCAGCTTTGATTTGTTGCCTGGCTTTTTCCTGTTTGGCAATAAAATAATATAACCCGTATCCGATGGCTACCCCGACAAATAGGGTTAATACGGCAATAATCACGACCGTCCCTGGATTCATGAATTAACCTCACGATATCTTAAACTAAACAGAAGAATGCACCTTATAGGTGAGTCATTCATCTGCTTGCTCTTGTTTCTCGTCCCAGACTTTTGCTACGACTTCCTTTATGATTTCGTAAGAGAAACCCCGTCTTGCCAGGTAGCTGCCAAGCTTATTGCTAAAATCCCGCATCGGCAATCCCTCAAATCGACGTGCTTGTTTGAGGGCCGCCTGGTAAGCCAGGGCTTCTTCGTTTATCCCCTCTAAAGCCTTCTTAATCGCAGAATCGTCCAACCCTCTCTGATGCAGCTCAAAAGCTAAGGCTCTACGACTGCGTGGTCGGAATTCACTTCGGTTTTCCACCCAATCCTGGGCAAAGCGCTCGTCATTTACCAACCCACTTCGCTCCAAACGTTTAAAGACGTCATTTATGACGTCGGGTGGAATAGCATGTTTTTCCAGGTTGCGGCGCACTTCAGCACGCGAGCGGGGGCGGTAATCCAGGAAACGTAAAGCCTGAACATATGCTACTTCACGTTCGTCTTCAGCCTGTAATTTGGCGATCTTAGTGGGGCTTAATTCCTGACCTACCTGGAGCCATGCAGCGGTGATGCGTGATAACCCAAACGAAAACTCGTTATCCAGATAAACGTTAACCCGATTGGGATGATGTTTTTGAACTTTCAGGGCTGTGACTTTTCCACCAGCGACACTATCATTCATATATCTCTCCGAAATATAATAGCCGCGCCCCTCCTCCTCGGGTCACGGCTACGATCGTACGCTGATGAGTTTTAGCTAAGGTTCAGTGTCAATGTAGGATTGAACTTATCTTCAATCCATTGTCTGGAATTAAATCCCAAATCTCCCAATTAGGGCGAATCCGGATAGATTTTGGTCCTAGTAAATATAACAAGTATTCTGAGAGGGTTTGTTAATTTTAATTCAACCTTCACAAGTCATATCCGTAAGCTATCCGATTTAGCACCAACCTATTCTGCCAAACAGGTAAACGAAGTTTGTGTGCAGTACAGGTCATCCAGACACAGAACGTTTCAAGTTTCTCAAGTCAGTTTTATATCATAGCCGTAGCTGCAAGAAAGATGAAGGAAGAGATTGCGCAGCAATTGGCATATTGTCGGGACAGAAGCATGATGATTTACGAAAAATAATCCTGTGTTCATCTATAGACTTTTGGAACCCGACGTTTGTTAATTACTTTTGACCAACGGTAAAACCCGAAGGTGAAAAGTAGATAATTCCGGTAACGATGCTTATATTATACATGAAGTTATGCAAAATTGGTGAAAACCACGCAGAGTCTTTCATCTTAGTCTAATGTCAGGCATGAATAATGCTTAAATTCAAGAGCATAGCTATTATTGAACAATCTCACTTGCAATTTGCATGCATTTTATATATACTCACTAAGTGAGTATGAATCATCGGATCAACAATAGGCTTTCACCTGAATATGTGTTACTCGGGTTTTTATATTTACTTCCGAGCCATGGCTATGAGCTTCACCAGCGGCTTGTGGAGGTGTTCGGAAATATCTGGCATGCAAGCCAAAGTCAAACCTATAATATTCTAAAGAGACTGCAAGCACAGGGTTATATTACCTCAACTTTTATTGAGCAGGAAAAACTACCACCCCGTCAACTACTAAAGATAAGTGAGTCGGGTTCCGAACGGTTTATCACCTGGCTTAATAAACCTACAAAGAGCAGTGTTCATGCAATCAGGGTAGAGTTCGTAACTCGTTTGTATTTTATGCAGAAGTATTACCCTCAAAACACTCAGGAAATGATCCGGGTTCAGATTGATGTGGTCAAGGCGGGCTTAATTCAGCTTCACGAAAATTTGGTAAAGATACCAGACAGTGAATCATTCGATCGATTAGCTCTGGAACTACGGATTAATTTGCTCAAATCTGTCATCAGCTGGTTGAATGAATGTCGTGAGGCATTTAGCTCCACAAGATCACATATGGTTGAAGATGAATAAATCATTTGTGTTTCTCAGCCTAGTAATCTTCGTAATATTATCTGGCTGTACAAAGCCAGGTTTAGGATTGATATCGACAATCAAAACGAGCCAGTTCACCTCCCCTGATAAACCCTCAACTCTCCCAGCTACTTTACCGGCCAAGCATACGCTTATGGTGTTTGCGGCTGCCTCGTTAACTGGAGCGTTTCAGGAAATTGGTAAAAATTTTGAAATGACCAATCCGGGTGTGTCAATTAACTTCAATTTTGCTGGCTCACAAATACTGCGTACCCAGCTTGAGCAAGGGGCATTGGCTGATGTATTCGCATCCGCTGATCATAAGAATATGGATTTATTAATCACTGAGAATTTAGTCGCAGGGAATACCTATCAGGATTTCGCCACCAACCAGCTGGTCGTTATCTTACCTCCAGGCAATCCCGGCGACGTACAGACGTTGCGCGATTTAGCCAGGCCCAACCTGAAAGTTATCCTGGCAGATGCATCTGTCCCGGCAGGGAATTATGCTCGTCAAATACTGTCAAATATGAGCAAAGATCCAGAATTTGGAGCAGATTTCAGTGAGAAGGTATTGGCGAATGTAGTCTCCAACGAGACCGATGTCAAGCAAGTTGTTACCAAAGTTGAATTGGGTGAAGCAGACGCGGGTATTGTTTATACTTCGGATTCGATTGCATCCCCGGATCTTTTAACCATATCCATACCAGATAATTTCAATGTTATTGCCAGTTATCCAATCGCGAGCTTAACTTCTGCTCCTGAGCCACAATTAGCTACAGCATTCGTGGCTTATGTTACGTCGCCCGCCGGGCAAGCAGTCTTAATAAAATGGGGCTTCTCCCCAGGATCACAGTAGACTATGAAACTTACGCCGCGTTTCTTTGATCGCACTACAACGGATGGCTCACCAGGCTGGGAATTTATCCTACCCAGCTTGATCCTCCTTAGCCTGATTGGCTTACCGATACTTGCCTTGATCTGGCGGTCGTTTAATATCGAGACCTTTAAATTCGCAATATCCGAGAGTGCAGTTAATGCGCTCAAATTAAGCCTGATCACGAGTATCGTCAGTGTGATACTATCCCTGGTATCAGGCACCCCACTAGCTTATATCCAGGTACATTGGAAGTTCCGTGGTAAGGCATTACTCGATTTATTGGTAGACCTGCCGGTGGTTTTGCCACCCTCAGTCGCTGGAATTGCTTTATTGTTGGCATTTGGCAGGGAAGGTCTTTTTGGGGCAATGTTGAATAAAATAGGGATTACATTACCATTTACATCCGTTGCAGTGATCATGGCTCAGGTTTTTGTTTCTGCGCCATTATTAGTGCGCTCAGCCCGGATAGGCTTTGCTGCCATCGATCCTCAGCTGGAAGAAGCCGCAAAGGTGGAGGGTGCAACCAATTGGAATGTATTCCGACTCATCATGCTCCCCCTGGCTGGTCGTGCTTTGTTGACCGGGGTCATCTTATCTTGGACGCGTGCTTTGGGTGAATTCGGAGCAACCTTACTTTTTGCAGGTAATTTGGAAGGAAAAACACAAACCATGCCCCTGGCAATCTATATCGGATTTGAACAGGGCTTGGGGATAGCATTGGTGTTGTCAGTCATCCTATTGGCTGTCTCCCTGGTGTTACTTACTTTCCTCCGAAAGCTTGAATTGCAAAGCCAGCATTAAACAGAGAACCAGCAAATCACATGCGCTTGTTCCTGATACATTAACCAATAGCTCATCGACTTGGAGACCAGGCGGTGTAAAATTGGCAATATACCATATATTGTTTTTTCGCTGGACAAACACTAGGCGAGCATAACTAGGAGGATTGATTATGACTAAAGTTACGCGAGAAGAAGTACTTGAATATCACCACCTGGAGGGGAAACCTGGCAAAATATCGGTGGTTCCAACCAAACCCATGGAAACGCAGCGTGACCTCAGCCTGGCTTATACACCTGGGGTGGCAGTGCCGGTTCTGGAAATCGAGAAGGACCCTGAGCTTGCTTACGAATACACCTCCAAAGGAAATTTGGTGGCGGTTATTACTAATGGAACAGCCATTCTGGGCCTGGGGGATCGGGGTGCATTGGCATCGAAACCAGTTATGGAAGGTAAGGGAGTTTTATTTAAGCGCTTTGCCGATGTGGATGTGTTCGATATTGAAGTCAACTCGCATGATCCAGATGTGATCATTCAAGCCGCGGCGGCTATATCGCCGACCTTCGGTGGCATCAATCTGGAGGATATCAAAGCACCAGAATGCTTTTATATCGAAGAGACCCTCAAGGGCATGTTGGATATACCAGTGTTCCATGATGACCAGCATGGCACAGCGATCATATCAGGAGCGGCACTGGTCAATGGGTTGCAGATCGTCGGAAAAAAGCTGGATGAGGTGCATATCACAATATCGGGTGCAGGCGCATCCGCTATCTCTTGTGCAGAGCTAATGATCCGTCTCGGTGCCCGGCGGGAGAATATTCTCCTGGTGGATACACGCGGGGTGGTATACAAAGGCCGCGCAGAAGGGATGAATAAATACAAGGAACGACTGGCGAATGAGACGGATAAGCGTACCCTGGCTGAGGCGGTAAGGGATGCAGACGTTTTCTATGGGCTTTCAATTGCTGACATACTTACCCCTGAAATGGTTAAAACCATGGCAGCACAACCGCTGATATTTGCTATGGCAAACCCTGATCCTGAGATCAAGTTTGAGCTGGCGAAGGAAGCCCGCCCGGATGCAATTGTGGCTACCGGGCGCTCGGATTACCCGAACCAGATCAATAATGTGTTGGGTTTCCCATTTATTTTTCGTGGGGCGTTGGATGTAAGAGCCAGGGCGATCAATGAAGATATGAAAGTAGCCGCCTCTCAGGCATTAGCAGCCCTCACCAAGGAAGATGTACCAGATAGTGTCTTGAGGGCGTATGGTTTGGAATCGCTAAAATTTGGCCCAGATTACATCATCCCCAAGCCGCTCGATCCACGGGTGCTGTTATGGGAGTCACCAGCAGTTGCTCGAGCTGCAATGGAATCGGGTGTGGCACGCAAGCCGATTGATTTGCATGAATATCGCCAGCAACTGGCATACCGGCAAGGGATGGGGGAACAGGTGCGGTACTACATCATGAATAAAGCGAAGGCTGCATCACCAAAGAAACGCATCGTTTTTGCGGAGGGCGAAGAAGCGAAGATCATTCGAGCTGCAGCGCAAATCTTGGATGAGGGGATTGGGATTCCAATCCTGGTTGGGCGGGAATGGGTCATTCGAGGAAAATTGCAGGCTTTGGGCTTGGACGATAATATGCTTATCGTGGATCCCGAGAATTTCCCACGTTTTGAAGTCTATGCTGAAGCGTACAGCAAGCTCCGCCAACGTAAAGGGGTGAGCATATGGCATGCCCGACGCAGGATTCTGGAACCAAATGTATTCACTGCCATGATGGTCAAAATGGGAGATGCAGATGCATCAGTCTCAGGATTAACTTTCGATTATCCAGATGTCATCCGTCCTGCGCTGCGTATCCACCATACCCAACCCGGAAAACGGATTGCAGCCGGGGTATATATCATGATCGTGGGAAGGCGCACATATCTCTTCACAGATGCAACTGTAAATATTGACCCCAGTGCAGAGGATCTGGCAGATATTGCATTCCTGGTGGCAGATTTCGCCCGCCAGCTACAGATTGTGCCTCGCGTGGCATTACTTTCCTTTTCCAATTTTGGAAGTACACCGCACCCGCTATCAGAGAAGGTTCAGCATGCGGTAGAGCTGATTCGGGCTCGGGGTGCTGAATTCCCTGTGGATGGTGAAATGCAAGCGGATACAGCTGTGGTACCCGAGCTTATCGATCAGCGATACCCATTTAGCCAGGTGCGGGATGCCAATGTGCTGGTCTTCCCATCGCTTGAGGCAGCCAATATCGCATATAAGCTGCTGGCAAGGCTGGGGAATGCCCAGGCGATTGGCCCGATCCTGCTGGGGGTGGGGGCACCGGTGCATGTTTTACAGACTGGAGATGATGTGAGGAACATTGTCAATATCGCGGCAGTGGCGGTGATGGATGCGGCAGGGAGGGGGTAAGTCATCTCACCACGGAGAACACTGAGAAAACAGAGAAAATGCTTTTTTTACCACAGATGAACACAGATAGACATAGATTTTATATATTTACACCGCAGATAAAGGCAGATAGAAGAGATAATAATAAGTTGTATATTAAAGAGGAATAATTTTATAGGGCAGGATTAGAATCCCGTCTTTTATTACCAATCACAATGATCATACCTCTTTCAAAATAGCGATCAGCAGTCAGCGAACAACTAAAAATTACCCCCTCCCGACCTCCCCCAATTTCCAAAAACCGGAAATTAGGGGAGGAGTATAAGTGCATTCATTTACATGTCGGTTGAAGTCGATATATCTTTCTGCAAAAATATACGGCGGTGCCCGGGAGGAAAATCCTCCAATACGCCCCAGACGGTATATCCAAGCTTCAGGTAAAAATCAGGCGC
>Ga0153916_10000924_pt1 | contig 20469 bp, 17 predicted proteins | sample Opewatmetagenome_FD_109642 | JGI IMG/M metagenome (GOLD analysis project Ga0153916, IMG submission 109642) | Freshwater wetland microbial communities from Ohio, USA - Open water 3 Core 3 Depth 4 metaG | ecosystem: Environmental > Aquatic > Freshwater > Wetlands | place: USA: Ohio, Lake Erie...
AGTCGCAATGATGGTGCGGTAGTTCTTATCTTCAGCGATGCCCAAAACAAGGCGCTCACCTTTTGTAGCTTCGGCCACAGGCACGAGCAGGTTATTGTCGGCTTCAGCCTGTCCGGGACCAAACACGAGCAGGGGTAGCCCTGTGGCACCCAACACGTCCTTAACCACTTTCACTGCAGCTTCAGGGCTGGTTGGATTGCCATTTAGGTCCGTCAGGCAGAGCGATAGCTCGATCAGGTCGGCTCCGGCCGCCTCGGCAGCTTTAGCCCATTTGACTGGATCATTGACAGCCTCTCCCCAGGCTTCAAGCAGCAATGAGGACCAATCGTCCGGGCGGTGATCTTTGATCTCTATGGCCACCGCAGGTTGATTGGGTGCCTTGGTCTCGAAGTGAAGGAAGGGTAGGTTCCTTTCGCCACCCACCTTGACGGTGGAGGTGCGTGTACCACCATCGGCAGCTGTTGCACCAATGGTGACTGTACGGACGGTTCCAGGCCAGTTATCCTTTGGTATCTCTATAGGCATATGTCTCACTCCTTCTTTATGACTGATGTGATGTTAGAACATCGGATCCATTGTCAGGGCGGGGTGGTTATGCTCCGCCATCCAATTCAGCAATTCTTCAACAGTGATTACGTGCCGTTCGTCGGCGATCTTCTCGAGCAGCTCAGGATCACCTTCGCGCTCGGCCACAACTTTGAATTCCTCTGCCATCATCTCCTTTAAGCAGCTGCTCATCCACACGATGCGCTTGAAACCACCATCGGCAGAGATGAATTTGGGACTCAAGAGATAAAACTTACCCACACCCATCACACCTGGGGTTTGAAGGCCTCCGCCTGCGATCCCCGCCAGGGTGCTGAAGGTCATTCCAGCCGGGGTCATGCTCGGATCTTCACGGCTGACCACCATAATCCCATTTGCCTCGGGGATGAGCATGCAGATACACTCAAAACAACCACAGGCTGTCATCGGGTTTTCCATGATCGAGTACATGGTGACCTCGCTGACCACGCCATGCGAGCCCACCACTGCGTAATCGTTCGTTCCGGTCCAATAGCCTTTGACCGGATCAATCATGCGGCCCAATTTGATGGGTTGGTTTGGGCCGGTGGGGTTGATGCTGTACGAAGCCTTGCAGTCCAGCCAGTTGTATGCTCCGCATAAGCCCAGGCGCTGTGGGCTGACCACGCACACGTGGTTCGGGGCGAAGGATTGGCACAAGGTGCAGGAGTAGAACTCTTCGACCTTATCGTCGGTTAAATCTGCCAGGCGCTTGTTGCGGTAATCGTATGCCATCCGCGCTTTTACCAGCCACTCCTCAACTTTTGCAGGATCGGTGTAAATGGTGACCTGCACTTTGTCCACGATGGCACCAAAGTCACCATGGAAGCGGGCATGCAGGATCTTCCCAAAATGCTCGAGGTTGAAACCCTTATCGGCGGCATTGGTTGAGATGCGGATCCAGGTGATGTCGCGTTGGCCGATGTGCTGGATGCCCGAAGCGCCATTGACAAAATAATGGAACTGGCGCTCGAGCACGGGCTCGAAGTCCTTCTGCATCTGGCGTCCAGCCACCTGGGCGACTATACCCATGTCCATGTACCCCTGGGGCGGCACGTTGGAAAAATCGGGTCCAACGATCTCTACTTTCCCATCCACGACTTCATCCAGGTCGGCCATTTCCAGGTATTCGAAGCAGCGGGCGTTTTTGCCGCCAAACTCGACCCGCATGTCGTTGCGGCGTACCACTTCACCTTCGAAAGCTGAGCCATAAGGCACAGGCACGGGGACTTCGGTTAATTTAAGCTTGACTCCCCGCACCTCGATGCATTTCTGTACAATGCGCTCAGCTTTTTCCAGGTCATCCTTGCCGTCGATCTCTTCAAATGGCATGCTGACCACGTGCTCAAAGGTGGTCACACCGGTCGGAAGGATTTCAGGGATGACAGTGTCTGCGATGACCGGGAAGCCATAATTGATCGCTCCTGCCGCGGCAGCATACTTCAGGTCGTCAACTTCTCCCAGGGCTAAGACGAAGGCAAACACGCGCGCCCGGTTGTACAGCAGGATCTCGCGGGCCTGGCCCATTTTCAATCCGCCAAAGGTGAGGGCTGAGCGGGTGGCGAATCCGAGTGCGTAGATGGCGCTGATCGTATCTGTGCCAAAGGGGACGGTATATGTATCGTAGCCTAACTCGACCCCTTCCTCCATCAGTTGATGGATGATGCTCCTGCCGTTGACATTGCCGGAGAGGAAGCACAGGATATTGCGCCGTTGGAGCTCGCGCACGATCTTGACAGCCACCTCGTTGGTCTTGGCAGCTCCAACGATGGCGGCAAAGCCCGGCATACGCCCATCCACCAGCTGGATACCCCACGAGCGCAGGCGGATGTCGTCAATCGGGCCATTGAGGTGCCCTGAGCCATTTTGCTCTCCGTACTGGGTGGCACCTGCCAGGGAGATCCCGGGCATCGGTTCAGGCTGCAGGCCATAAATGAAACGGACCACTTCAATTGTCTCGGCAGCCAGCAGTGTAGCCATGCCGCTGTCGAGCGTTTCACCCAGGTAAGGGGTCCATTTATTGCTCGCCGGTGAAGGGTGAAGTAATTCGCGAGCGTGTTTCATCACCCCTTCCAACTGGCCTAATTTCTCTACCTGTACGCCTGTCATTCCTCCGATAACGGGGATGTAATATGCTGTATTGGGGAAGGATACGGGGGTATCGGGTCCCTTTTCTTTCAAAGCCTTATTTAGCATTAACTCTGCTTCAGTTACCAGGGCGTTGGCACCCCGGATGGCTCTGGTTGCTATGTATCGTGACATAAGTCCTCCGGATGGTCTCTTCCCGCTCAGTCGGCTGCGGTACCGTAAATTTTCTGCCTGCGTTCACCAATGGGCAGTTTTTCAAATTCGAGCATACGGGTATCTCCACTGCGACCAAAGCGTGCGGGATCATAAACCGGCAATCCAAGGGCCGCGCGTTTCTTGTCAATATGCTCCAATGTCCTGCGGATCATCTCATCGGGTTCGTTGACGAATTCCAGCTTGCCGCCATAAAGTTTTTCCCATCCTTCAGTGCTGATATAGCGCAAGACGACATCGCTATCAGACACACGGTCAGGCATTCCGCTGACGGGGCTTGCCCCTCCGAAGATCACATAGGCGCCCGAGGCAACACAATATGTGGCAATTGCCAGGGCTTTTTCGCTCATCCACTCGGGTGCCAGCCCCACGGCAGGGATCTGGTCGATATCATCTCCCAGGCCTCCCTCGGCTACCATCTGGGTTAAAACCGTCAGGATGCGCGTATTGTCGACACAGGAGCCCATGTGGAGCACGGGTGGAATGCCCACCGTCTCACAGATCTCTCTCAGTCCCGGGCCAACTTTATCCAGACCGGCTTCCCCGAGCAATAATCCCAATTTGGCGGCCGCGATAGCTCCGCAGCCTGTCTCCACCACCAGTACGTCCTGCTTGAGCAATTCCTGGGTCACGTAGGTGTGGAGGTAATCTTGCTTGCTGCGCGGGTTATTGCATCCGACGATTGCTGCCACGCCTCGTATCCGGCCAGCCATGATAGCATCGTTCAGCGGCCGGAAGGAAGCCCGGTAGCTGCCACCCAGCATGTAGTTGATATACTCATGCGAGAAGCCAGGGATCAGGTCTTCGCGCACCTGTGGGATGTGGATCTTTCCCCGGTTCTTATAGTTATCAATTGATGTGCGTAGGATTTGCCTGGCGATGGTGAGGGCTTTATGCTCATCGAATTCGATGTGTGTGGCACCCTTGATCTGTACTTTGGGTGAGGTGGTGATGATCTTGGTGTGGAAGTTGCTTGCGATATCCACCAGGGATTGCATGATGCATTGCACATCGACCACCATGGCTTCTACCGCACCGGTCAAGATGGCTAATTCCTGGTGTAAGAAGTTCCCGGCAGCCGGGATGCCCTGCCTCATCAAGATTTCATTGGCTGTGCAGCATATCCCCGAAAGGTTCACACCCTTAGCGCCGGCTTGTTTGGCATATTCGATGATTTCCGGGTCTTGAGAGGCCGCCACGATCATATTGCTGAGCGTAGGCTCGTGCCCATGCACCACCACGTTAACCATATCGTCTTTCAGCACACCCAGGTTGGCCTGACCAAGCAATGGAGCAGGGGTTCCGAACAATATATCGGAGATGTCTGTGGCCATCATGCTTCCGCCCCATCCATCCGCCAGACCGGTTCGGATAGCGTGCTTTAAAATGTGGACTGCATCCTGGTCGTCGCCGATATGCGTGCGATGCAATGCCTCCACTACTTCGCGGTCAACCCCGCGCGGCACCACGCCTAGTTCATGCCATAACTTCTGGCGTTTGGCCGGTGCTCTCTTTACGCATACAATCTCACCCTTTTGTTGCCCGTACTGCGAGATATAGAGGTCTGCCAGGTCATTGGCGATATCATTAGGGCTGCGACCTTCAACCTTAATTCCATATAGTGAAGCAATGTTGCGCAATTTAGCTACATCTCGGATGATGTAACCCTCTGCTTCACCGTTGGCCACAGCTTTCAGTGTGAATGCCAGATCACGTCCATGGTCCGAATGGGCTGCTGTCCCAGCTGCAATCGCCCGCACCAGGTTGCGTGCCTGGATTGTATCGATCGTGGCTCCGCATACCCCCACTTGGCCTTCCTTGGTCAGGCGGCAAGGTCCCATACCGCATTGCTTACAACACATACCCGCGCCACCAATATTGCAAGGCACCATGTCTTCTGCGCGGCTGAAGGCGGTGGAAATCCCTAGCTCATCCGCCCGGATGAGCATCTCCTGGGCTGCGGGATCGGATGTTCTTTCCTCGTTGCTCCGTTTACCTTTAAGTACCATTGATCAATCCTCCATAGGTTTCGAAATAATGCCCATTCCAGGGCATGGCCAGAGGGGCCGACCCAGGTAGGATACATTTTGTGCAAAGGTGACCAGTGTCCGGGTTTGTTCGTAGGCCGCGGTATGGCGGAAATACGGTTTCAAGCCATCGGCGGCGTGATAAGCTGCCACCCCGGCTTCAAATGGCACCGTCCATTCACCTAAATAGCCGGCTGCATCTAATTTGACTGCAATTTCCAGATCATTGATCTTTTCTGGATCGTAGGTGATCTCGATGATTTGGAATGCGCTGCTGGCGTAGACGTCGACAACACCTTGAAGCTCTAGCAGGATGCGCCGGACTTCGATAACATGGTGATCTCCATAAAGGGCGGGTGTCTCGTAGGTTACTTTTTGCATACAGGTTCCTCCAAATGCAGTGATAAATTTATTTAAAAATGTAATGATTGCAGGTAATGTTTATGAATCCGAGACATTCTCCATAAAAAGCATACTAACCAGCACAGAGCTAGCTAGAATTGATCATCTGAGGCTCTTAGCCGTAAGATTAAATGGGTGACATCACGCAAATCACCATCTGGGAGCATGAAGTAGTCGTCAAACGTGGTTTTGGGCTCAAATCCAAGGTTCTGGAATGACCGGATGATGGGAGTTTGGTCGCTTGGAATTTGGGCTTCAAGCATATACAGGTTGTGTCTCTTTGCCAGCTCGATCAAACCCTGAAGCAGCCGGCTACCCACACCCCGGTGGCGGAAATCCTTGGGCAGGAATATACGTACTTCAGCCCTGTGGCGGGAAGGCCCCTGGTTGAGGTGCAGCGATGCCAGCCCAACGATACGGCTGCCGAAAACTGCCACCAGAGGGAAAACCCTGGCATAGTCGAGCCCATCAATCCATGTGCAGATGACCTGGTTGTCTTTCACATTATGGCGCATGTAACGCAGGTCTTCGCTCGAGACCGGGCTGAACAGGTCGATTAAAGCCTGCCGGTCATCTGCGGTTAATGGACGGAGCAAGATCCTTGCCCCATCTTTCAAGGTAAATACCTGGCGGTAGATAAGATCTTCTTTAGTGACCATTACACGCGCTCCTCATCTGTCTTGACTTACAAAAATCGCCATTCTGCGCTTTGGATAAGCCGACGAAGAATGGATACCTTCCGTTTTACACGTGTATCCATCGGCGCTCCTCTTAATCTTTTCCATTATTTTCTTACGGGTGTTCTCACTTGAATACATTCTATCAGCAAATCTTGAATAATTCGTGAAAATTCCGGTCTGGAGATACCGGCCATCTGCTAAGTGAGGATCAGGAGACCCAACAACAGTATTTTCTCCTCCCGTCAGAAAGGGATCAGCCAACGGCAAGTGCCTTCTGGACAGGACCCAAATCCTCTTCCAGTCATACCTTGATACACCCCTGGTGACCGGAGTGTACCGGTCGTTTTGGTGTCTTAGAAGGTCAGGTATGCTGTGAAGGGTTTTCCCCACTGATATTTGACGGGTTACAATCGTACGGAATAAAATGGCGCGGTTATAACCAATCGGTGTTTCCATGCGGCTAATCCCGCTGGCTATCGGGGATGGGAGCTTCCCCATAGGTGAAGGATATCTGCTGTGCTGCCAATCGCCAACGATCTGCCATGCTCCTCTTTCTTCTCCAGGTATGAATTGCACTTGCACAAAAATCTTTTTTCTCACCTCGTTCACCAAAATACCGGTAAATTGTGAAGGTTGTGGTTAACTATTCCTGGCCTTCTAGAAAAACGAACTCACTTGTCTTGAAATCCTGCTCACCTCGGTCTATTATAAAAAAAATGATAATGCCTCGAATTGTTACCTCTTAAATAAATTTGTCGCCTTCCGCATTGGCTACCAGGATCGGCGGACTGTAACAACGATTTAATATTTTGCTGTTGCTGATAAATTCGACCTTGCTCGCTACCTCTTCATCCGAAGAAAAAATATTAGTTTACGGGACGATCAATCCTGCATGTCTGCCAGATAGCAATCCCATCTGGCAGACATGGCATAGAATTTCTATTTCGCAACTGCCGGTTTTACTTCTGCAGCAGCTGCTCTTGCTTTGCGAGAGTACACAAACCAATAAACCAGACCGACCATAATTCCACCACCGATAATGTTCCCGATCGTCACCGGCAACAGGTTCGCCACGAAGAAGTTCCCCCAGGTGAGCTTGGGGAAATCTGCTGCTGTCTTTTCGATCGCGGTAAAGAAGGATGCATCACCCATGTACCTGATAAATAGTGCCGAGGGGATGAAATACATATTGGCAATGCTGTGCTCAAAACCTGCGGCAACAAAGCATGCGATGGGCGGGATGATGGCGAAGATCTTATCCGCTACACTGCGCGCGCTATAGCACATCCACACAGCCATGCACACCAGCGCATTACACATGATCCCGAGGGCTATTGCCTGTATAAATGTAAAGCCACTTTTCGCATTCCCGATGTTCAGCGCAGCCAGGCCTATTGAGCCACCACCAAACGCGTATTGTTTGCCCAGGAAGACAATATAGGCTGTAAGGATGCCACCCACCAGGTTTCCTAAATAAACGACCACCCAGTTCCGCAAAAGCTTCCATATCGTCACCTTGCCACTGGCCCATGCCATGGTGATCAAGGTGTTGCCGGTGAACAGCTCTGCCCCGCCAATAACAACCAGGATCAGGCCGACGGTAAAGGAGAGGCCAATGAGCAGCCTGGCCACGCCGTATGGCAGATTGCTGCTGGCTGCAGCGACGGTCGTGGCGAAGATGGCACCAATACCGATGAACGCACCTGCCAGAATGCCCAGCACAAACATGTTTAGGAAAGGCAGGTTGGCCTTCTTGACACCCAGGTCTTCTCCTTTCGCGGCCATACTGGGTGGTAAGAGGGCATCTAATGAAATTTGGTCAGTCATAATAAATCTCCTCTATTAGAAATGGTTGGTTTTATTGGATGATAGGATGTAAAGTATAGTAGTATCGCTTAATTTCACTTCTCCTCCGACAAGATTGTTAAACGATTACCTTAGTCTCTTGCTTCACCCGCTCAGGGTGGGTGTAGACAATAAATTGCTCATGGCGCGCATATCCAATCAGCGTGATGCCCCACTTCTCTGCCAGCATAACGGAGAGTGAGCTGGCAGAAGTGCGTGAGATGACCACTGCTGCACCAATCCGGGCAGCTTTTTGGATCATTTCCGAGCTGATCCTTCCGGTGGTGACCAGGATTTTCCTGGCGAGGTGAATATCCTCCAGCAGGCAGTACCCGGCAATCTTATCTAAGGAGTTATGCCTGCCCACGTCTTCAGCTTGAATGATTAACCCTTCACCATCGGTCAAAATTGAAGTGTGCACCCCTCCCACCTGGCGATATAAATCCTGCGCTCCGGTTAAATCCTGGATCAGCGCCTGCACGCTCTGAGGGTTGATTAAAATGCCGTCCTTCAGCTCGGGATGGACTTTATCGAGAGGCACAGCGGTAGCACCCCCTGTGCAGCCAGAAGTGCGCCGCCATTCCTGTGGTTGCTCCACCGATTTTTTTAACCAGATATCCACGTTATCGCCGGAAGGGCATACTTTTACAAACTCGATTTCATCTTTGCTCTTGATCACGCCCTCATTGAAAATAAAACCGACTGCCAGCGCTTCCAAATCCGTCGGGGTGCACATGAACGTCAGCCAGATGTGTCCATTAACTGATAATGTAACCGGGGTCTCTGTGATCACCCCGCTCCCCAATGTTTCCCATTTCCCGGCACGATAGCGCAGGGTTTTAGAGGGATGGGTCTTGGACATCATCTGTGAAAGCTAACCTCCCCAGGGCATCTGGTTGTACACTTCATAAGCTTTATCATGTAAATTCTTGAAGAGTATTTCATGCCCGCGCTCCCATTTCCCGAGCATTTCCAGCACTTTTTTAGCTTCACCAGACGCTTGCTTGGCAGAGTTCTCGTAATACTCCGCAAAATCCTTTTCGATCAGGTAAGCCGTCCGCAACACCGGCAGGTCTGGAACCATGGCCTCCAGCACCGACTGTTCGAGCATTTCATCATGCGCCCGGGCAGTGAAGAAACCCGCCGCATTCAGCTCTTTCGCCAGAGCATCACTGGAGAGCTGATTTTTTTCAATCGCGGCAATCTGGCTCTGGATGAACTCGATATGTTTCTGTTCTTCAGCTGCTAATTCTCTGAATGCCCCCGCGGCTGCAGGATGGCCCATGCGCGCGGCATTATCTTCGAAGAAGCGTTTGCCTTCAAATTCGCGCTGTAATGCGTATTCAAAAATCTTTCGCACATCCATGAACTCTCTCCTTGGTCTCAAATCGATTGGCTATTGGATTCGTTGCCTCTGCTCATCCCGCAATTTCAACTTTCACCGCACAGACCTTGTACTCGGGGATCTTGGCTACCGGATCGATGGCTGAGTTGGTCAGCTTATTGGCAGCGGCTTCAGCAAAGTGGAATGGGATGAAGACCACGCCACGTTTGATGTCATCCGTGATACGCACTCCCAATTCGATTTCGCCTCGCCGGCTCGTTACCTTCACATATTTGTGCCCATTCAAACCTATCTTCTGCGCATCGGCAACGTTAATTTCGACATATGCCTCGGGCACCTCGCTATTCAATTTTGCCGACCGGCGTGTCATCGTGCCCGTATGGTAGTGGAACATCAAGCGGCCGGTAGTAAGCGTGAATGGATATTCCTCATCAGGCAGCTCAGCCGGTTCCTTGAATGGCAGGGCGAAAAACTTACCCAGGCCACGGGCAAATTTGCCTTTGTGAAGGAAGGTCGTGCCGGGATGGTCGACCGTTGGGCATGGCCATTGCAGGCTGCCGACTTCTTCCAGGCGCTCGTAAGTTATGCCACCGTAGGAGGGTGTAAGCCGGTTGATCTCGGTCATCACTTCCGCTGGTGATTTGAAGTCGAAACCATTGGCGCCCATCTTCTTGGCGAGCTCACAGATGATGACCCAATCTTCCCGGGCATCTCCGATTGGCTCGATCGCCTTGCGCACTCGCTGGACCCTGCGCTCAGTATTGGTGAAAGTGCCGTCTTTTTCTGCAAAACTGGTTCCAGGCAGCACAACGTTAGCTAGTTGTGCTGTCTCGGTCATGAATATGTCTTGCACCACCAGGAACTCGGTTTGCTCCAGGCAATGGCGCACATGGTTGAGATCCGGGTCGGATAGCATCGGGTTTTCACCCATCACGTACAGGAGGCGCACTTTGCCTTCAGAGGCTGCATGCAGCATCTCCGTCACCGTCAGGCCGACAGTTAATGGTCCCGCGGCTCCCCAGGCATCCTGGAATTTCTTCTGTACGTCCGGGATGGTGACAGCCTGGTAACCGGAATAGACATTGGGCAAACCGCCCATATCGCAGGCACCTTGCACGTTATTTTGACCGCGCAATGGGTTGACACCTCCGCCGGGGATGCCCATATTGCCGCACAGCATCGCCAGGTTGGAGGTCGATTTGACGTTATCCACACCGGTCGTATGTTGCGTGATGCCCATGGCATAAATAATAGCCGCCGGCTTGCCTTTGGCGTATGTCCGGGCAATCTCACGGATCCCATCGGCGGGAACGTTAGTGATTTCAGCCACCTTCTCGGGTGTATATTCTGCCACCAGTGTCTTAAGGGCTTCGTAATCTTCCGTCCGCTCGGCAATGAATGCCTCGTCAGCCAGGCCTTCGCTGATGATCACGTTCATCAGGCCATTGAACAATGCCACGTCACTGCCCGGCCGGAAGGAATAATAGACGTCTGCCCACTGCCCGATTTGGTTTTTACGCGGATCCAGGACAATCACCTTGGCGCCCCGTTTTTGACCTTTGAGGATGCGGGTGGCAATCAGGGGATGGCCTTCAGAGGTATTGGAACCGATAATCAAGAAGCAGTTGGTGAATTCCTCGAATTCGGGGATCGAATTCGTCATGGCGCCACTCCCAAAAGATGCGGCCAGACCGGCCACAGTGGGAGCGTGTCAGAGACGGGCGCAGTGATCGATGTTATTCGTTCCGATCACCGCGCGGGCGAACTTATTGAGCAGGTAGTTTTCCTCGTTCGTGCATTTGGCCGAGGTCAATATCCCCACGCTGTCCGGACCACTCTCAGTTTTGATGGCTCCGAGCTTCTCAGCCACGAGCGTTAGAGCTTCATCCCAGGTTGCTTCGACGAAATCACCATCCTTGCGGATCAGTGGTGTGCGCAAACGGTCCTTATGATTTACAAAGGCATGCGCATTCCAGCCTTTGATGCACAGGCTACCCTGGCTGATGGGGTGCCCTTTTGCAGGCAGAGTGCCTATCAGGGCACCGTCCAGAACCTGAAGGTGCAAGGCACAACCTGTTCCACAGTAAGGACAGGTAGTTTGGATGTTTTTATATTCGATCATCTCATATGCTCCTTAGTGTGGTAACCCGGTCCGTTGGTATTCGCCCTCTTCGAGCACCAAAAGCTGGGGTGGCTTTTGATCCAGCCTGGCACCGGTCTCGTAGGAGAACATTTCATGCACGTCACGGGCAATCAGGCGGAATTGGACTGCCATGGGGATGCCAGCCGGGCACGTCTCCTCACATTCGCGACAGGCGACGCATTTTGCCGTCATGTGCATAGCCCTGATCAAGTGATACATGGAGGGGTTCGGCATGGGCAAACGGCCTGTCTCGACCCATTTCTCATCTTCCAGGGTACACACGTTGCAGAAGCATTGTGGGCAGATGTTACGGCACCCATAACACTTGATGCAGTGTTCGAACTCTGCTTTCCAGAACGCTCGCTTGTCCTCCAGGCTCATGGCGGCGATCTTATCCGTGAGTGGGTCTGGCACGCCCTGGATTGGATCACCCACAGTCGTCTGTGCATGCACGGTGTGGGGTTTGAAACAGCGGCAAAATTCAGCTTCTTCCTGGGTGCATTCCAAGCCGATCAGGGTGATGTTATCCCATTTGAGCTGGCTGTGCTTGAACATCTCGACGATGCCACGCTCTTCGCATCCCCGGCATACTACTGCTAACTTTGCATCGGTGTGCGCCTTTTGGATGATCCTCAGGGTGTCGGGCAGGGGTTCCTTCGGCCAAATAGCCAGCATGTCCAGCTCTTCGGTGTGTTCGGGTGAGAACAGGTAAGGAGCAGCAATGCCTCCTGGTCCGCGTTTGATAGCCAGCACACCTTCAACTTGTGGTAACACTTGCATAATTGCTTCATGTAGGGAGGTTAGTCTATCGGTCATTTCATCGTCTCCATGAAGGGCGGCAGAGCTTTCATCTTTTCAGTGAAGTCCTTGATCACGGTGGCGAATTTCTCGCCCTCCGCTGCCGATACCCAGTTGATCACCAATCGATCCGGGTCAATGCCTGTGTACTCGAGTAATTTTTTCAAGACCGGCATGCGTTTGGCGGTGCGGTGGTTTCCGGTGCTATAGTGACAGTCGCCGATATGGCAACCCAGGACCATAACCCCATCCGCCCCTTCGCGAAAAGTGCGTAAGACCAGCTCGGGGGAGATGCGCCCACTGCATGGCACGCGGATGATCTTGACGTTGGGTGGATATTTCAAGCGTGCCATGCCGGCCGTGTCGGCACCACGGTAGGAACACCAGTTGCATAGAAATCCGATGATACTTGGTTCGTACATCATGCCACCTCCGCTAATTGAAAAGATTTCATCACTTGCATGGCTCCGATCATCTCAGAGACAAGCTGCTCATCTGTAAAGTGTTTGAGAGCTATGGATTTTGGCAGGCAGGTACCGACGCACGTTCCACAGCCTTTACATAAGGCTTCGATCACGTGGGCTTTGCCCTTATCCGTGAAAAACTCAATCGCCTGATATGGGCACGAGGAAACACATTGTGTGCACCCTACACAGGTGGTCTCATCCACAATGGCTGTAGCAGCTTCGATTTCGATCTCGCCTTGCCCGATAATCGATAAGACACGAGCCGCAGCTGCTGCTCCTTGGGCCACGCTGGCAGGAATATCTTTAGGTCCCTGGCAGGCGCCGGCGATAAAAACGCCATCGGTCATTGTAGCCACCGGATCCAGCTTGGGATGGCGTTCGATGAGCCATCCATCAGAGCTGCATGATAATCCAAATTTACGGGCCACTTCTTTATAGTCGTGGCGTGGTTCTAAGCCACACGAGAGTATGACCATATCCACTGGAACTCGGCGTTGCTTGCCGATCAGCGTGTCTTCAACTTGGACAATCAGCTTTCCTTCCTCTTCTGGTGTCCGAGGCGCATTGGTGATCTCAGCGATTTTCCCCCGGATGAAGTGCGTACCTTCTTCGAGCAAGCGCTGGTAAAACTCGTCATATCCTTTCGCCGGGGTACGAATATCGATGTAGCAGTTATAGACCTCTGCTCCGGTCTTCTCGTGTACGAGATGGGCGAATTTCAAGCTCTGCATGCAGCAAATGGCTGAACAATAGCCGTTGTAATTCTTATCTCGACTGCCTACGCAATGAGCGATGGCAACACTCTTGGGTACAGTCACGCCATCACGAAGGAGGATTTTTCCACCAGTTGGGCCGGCTGCATTGCTTAAGCGTTCGAACTCCAAGCTGGTATAGACGTTTGGCAGGCGGCCATATCCATATTGAGGAATACGACGCGGGTCGAACAAATCGAAGCCAGTAGCAAGGATGATGTTTCCTACAGTAATCGTGAGGATTTCATCTTCTTGCTCAAAGTTGATCGCTCCTGTCGGACAAAACTTCTCACATGCTTTACAGGTGCCTTTTATAAAATACGTACAGTTTTCACGATCGATGACCGGGAACTTAGGTACTGCCTGTGGAAAGGGAGTATAAACAGCCTTGCGTTTACCCATGCCTGCCTCGAAAACATCATCTACCACTTTCTTCGGGCATTTTTCCCAGCACACACCGCACCCGGTGCATAGGCTCTGGTCAATATATCGGGCACGTTTGCGGATGGTCACCGTAAAATTGCCGATGTAACCCTCTATCTTTTCGACTTCGCTCCAGGTCAATAGCGTAATATTCTTGTGGTTGCCTACATCGAACATCTTCGGGGTCAGGATGCAGGCTGAGCAATCCAGGGTGGGGAAGGTCTTATCGAATTGGGCCATATGACCCCCGATGGAGGGCTCTCGTTCCACCATGTAGACTTTTTGGCCGCTGTTGGCGATCTCCAGAGCTGCCTGGATGCCTGCGATACCTCCCCCGACGATAAGCACTTTTGGATCTATGGGGACGAACAGGGAATTTAGTGGCTGCTGATGTGCAACCCTTCCAACTGCCGCTCCGATGAGAGCTTTCGCTTTTTTAGTCGCTTCCACTTTGTCTGAGGTGACCCAGGAGTCTTGTTCGCGGATATTGGCCATCTCAAATAAATATGGATTTAGACCTGCGCGTGCACATGCATTGCGGAAGGTTGGTTCATGGAGATGCGGTGAACACGAAGCAACCACGACACGGGTTAAACCTTGCTCCTTGATATCCTTTTCGATAAGCTCTTGCCCAAGGCTGGAGCACATGAATTTGTAATCTCGTGCAACGACTACACCACGAGGTTGCAGCTCTTCTGCTGCCCACCTGGATACTTCCGCTACATCAACTGTGCCTGCGATGTTCGAACCACAATGACAGATATATACACCAATTTTTTCAGTCATATTATTTGCTCCTTTGTGCACAGGATGATGGTTGGTACTGGTATGCAAGTCGTTTTTGTATATATCGCCTCATTGTGCGATTACCTCCTCCTGAGTATGAACAGCTTTAATTGCATCAATGGCTTTCGTTGGACTGAGAAATTCCTTTCCAAAGCCAAGTTTTTTCGGGGGGATGCCCATGGCCAATCCAATAAGCTGGGTGAAATACACCACCGGAATCGAATATTTCGTTCCAAATTCTTGATTAACTTGTTGCTGATAACATTCCAGATTTACCTGGCATAATGGGCAAGCAGTGGCGATCACATCTGCTTGTGCGCGTTGCGCTGAGTATAGTAAGTTATTGATCATGGAATATGCTGCAGGCCGACTGGTAATTAACAATGATCCACCGCAACAGGTCATTTTTAATGGGAATTCAACCGGTGTTGCGCCAATTGCAGCCATCAACTCCTCGAAAAATTGAGGTTGCTCAACATCCTCATGATCCTTTCTCGGGCGCAGGATTTGACATCCATAATACGTGGCGACCTTCAATTCTGTCAACGGATGGATAACCTTGCTTTTGATTTCTTCGACACCAATATCATGTGAGAAAACATCTAGGAGATGTTTTACCGTGACTTTTCCGGAATAAGATAGGTTGTCCTCTTGTAATGCCTCATTAATATGTTCAGCCAGATCAGGGTCTTCATGCAGATGAACATTGGTGAAATACATATTTTTATAGCATGCACTACATGGCGCGACCACCTCGGAACCTTCTTTTTCCGCCATAGCCAGGTTTCGCGCCGTCAGTGTATAGGCTAGCAGCTCATCCACATGAAAGTAAGTCGTCGCCCCACAGCAATTCCAGTCATCTAATTCCTTAAGGTGTACTCCGAGCTTTTGTGTTGTTTCCAGTGCAGAGAGGTGATAGCTGAGCGCGATTTTCTCAAGGGAGCAGCCAGGAAAATATAAATATTCTTTCATTCGATCCCTCCTAAGGGGATGATATGGGCGATCATCCGCCTGAAATTCTCCAGCCGTTTTATTCTAGGAGGTAGAATTGGGATTCTCCCTTTTATCATTAGATTCGTTGCGTTTAGTGCTTCATTGAAGAATTCGCGTATGCCATAGCTGAAAATGTATGTTGGTGCTAACAATGGCTCATAAGAACGTCCACTTCGCACGATTGTTTTTACAAAAGTTTCCGAGAAGGTCGGTCCAATCAATCCTTCCTTATGCTGGTTTTTCCACATGGTGTAGCGTTTCAATGCATACATTGCTTCAGCGATATCAATTCCACTTGGACACCTCACGGTGCATTGGTAACAAGAGGCACAATACCAGAAGGTGTTGGTCTTGAGCACATCATCTTTTAAACCTGCATTGATCATGGCGATGATTCGCCGGGGGGTCTGGTCCATAAATTTTGCTACCGGACATGATCCTGAGCACGTCCCACATTGAATACAGGTTTCAAGTGGATTCCCCTCCGCGGCATGCAGGAGGTTGGCAACTTCATTGCTGAAAGTTGGTTTGGTTGCCATAAAAGTCCTTTCTAATCCGATTTGGTTTTCCTTGCTTCAGCAGTTTCAATGAGTGTGCTTACTTTCTCCAGCAGCATTTTTGGTTCGACTGGTTTTTCAACCAGCTCATCGACGGCAACGAAGCGAGGATGCACTGGTTCTCCAGGGAACAGAAATGCCATCTGTTCCCGGATACCAGTAATGATCAATACCGGCATCTCCCTGAGCTTAGAGTCTTTTCTTAGCTTGCGCGCGATCATGATGCCCTCTGCACCTCGACCCATCATAATATCTAGGAGCAAAAGGTCGTAGAACTTGCTTTGCAACGCTTGCAGGCCACTCTTAGGATTGTAGGCGACGTCTACATCGTAGCCTGCCCCATCAAGAATCGATTTGATGCCCTCCACGAAATCTGGATCATCATCAATTATCAATAATTTCTTCTGTACAGTCATTGTATTTCTCCTTTTCACGCTTTTCTCGTCAAGCAGTTCCGAGGTTAATGCAGAAAATATTTATTTCTCGCCCGCACCTTGCGGTACGGGGATTCGGATGGTAAATATCGTGCCAACATTTGCCTTGCTGGTGACCTGTATCACTCCATTATGCGCTTCAATGATTTTCCGACTGATCGTTAAGCCTATTCCATGACTGTTTTCATCACTTTTATTACTTCTTCCGCGATAAAAATCCGACAGGACATTTTGAAGTTCATCCTCTGGAATGCCAACACCTTTATCTGAGATATCAATCTCGACCATTCCATCTTTTTCTGTACTCTCGATGGTCACCTGGCTTCCGGGGAATGAGTATTTCACCGCATTTCCAATAATATTGACCAAAGCTTCGATCAAGCTCATTTCATCGCCCTCAATGGTCGGAAGTTGCCCAGCGAAATGGGTGATCAGCTTGATATCTTTCCTTACAGCATGTGGCTCGACATTTTCGATCGCTTTGGTGACCAGATCTGGCACCTGGATTGGCGCAAAATTCTCCTTGACCTTTGATATGTCTACAGAATATACCCTGAGCCAAGAATTGATCAGCTTGATCAGGTCATCGATCCGGATTTTCATACGCTCAAGCCGGGCGTTCTGGTTTTCGGATAACTTTCCTGCCAGCTCACCTGTCATAGCAAATAAATTCTGTTGAATGGCACCCAGAGGCGATTTAAGCTCGTGAGAAACTATCGCAGCAAAATTTTCTCTCAATAATTCCTTTTCCCGGCGTAGTGTCAGGGCTTCAACCACTAATTTCCTTCGTTCTAAGCCTCGTTTAGTAATCAAGCGGAATTCATCGGGGGTGAAAGGCTTGGGGAGGAAATCGTAGGCCCCATTCTTCATGGCTTCAACGGCTGAATCGATGGTTGCATAGCCGGTGATCACGATCGTTACCACCGTATCATCCTGAACATGGATTTTCTCTAAAACCTCCAGGCCAGGTATGCCTGGCATTTTTAAGTCAATAAATACCAGGTCGGGTTTAAGCTCTTCTACGAGCTTTAACCCCGTTGCACCATCTTGTGCGGTGAAAACATCATAATTGCGTCCCTGCAGGATCTGGGAGCATGAGTCTAATACCACTTCCTCATCGTCAATTATGATTATCTTTTCTTTAGGATTCATTGCCATTACCAATCGTTATCGGTGCCAGAGGCAGCCTCACCGTAAAGGTTGTTCCTCGACCGACTTCACTCTCGACTGAAATCGAACCTTTGTGTTCTTTGATAATCCCATAGCTTATTGCTAAACCGAGACCAACGCCATGTCCGGTTTCTTTTGTCGTAAAGAATGGGTCGAAAATTTTATCTAAATTTTCTTCTGGAATGCCTGGGCCGGTGTCACTGACCTCGACCTCTACGCACTTTTTCTCCTTATCAAATGATGATGTTATCGTCAACCGTCCATTGCTTTCCATAGCTTCAGCAGCATTGACGATCAGGTTGATAAATACCCTGACGATTTGCGAAGGATCTACTACCACCTTTGGTAATGCTTCATCGAGATTCGTGACGATCTCGATGTTGTGGAATAATGCCTGGTTTTCAACCAGCGAGATACCTTCGTTCAATATTGAATTAATGTCACTTAATGTCTTATCCGGTTTTCGCTGTCTCGAAAAATCTAGAAGCCCGCGGATGATGTCTCGACATCGATTGGCCTGGATCACGATTTTTTGTAAGTTTTGATTGGTCGTTTCATCGCGGCTATTTTTCTCAAGCATAAGGTGCGAATAAGTCACAATCCCTTGGAGTGGATTATTCAATTCATGCGCCATGTTTGCAGCCAGCTGCCCGACCAGTGCCAATCTCTCCGACTCCATAAATTTCTTGCGCGTGAACTCTTTTAGACGCTCATCCCGTTCTTTCAATGCATATGCCATCGTATTGAAGCCATCGGCTAATTCGCCAAGCTCGTCATCGGATGATTTTTCGACTCGAATTTCGAGATTTCCCTGAGCCAGTTCTTTTGCAGCCGACGCAAGCTTCTGCACAGGTACCAAAATATTGCGCGCAATGGCGAAACTTACCCCGACCGCAGCTAGCATCCCACATATGGAAATAAGGACGAAAGTAAGCACAGCACTTTGCCTTAAGTCGATATATTTTTGCTCCAAGATGCCAACATAAAGGATGCCGATGACTGCACCAGAGATACTCTTGATCGGTTCGTAGGCGGTTATGTACCAGTTATTGACTACATATGCCCGGTCCACCCAAGGTAGCCCATTGACGACTACTTGATTATATACATCCTCTGCTACACGTGTGCCAATCGCTCGGTTGCCTTCTTCCGTTAATACGTTGGTGGAAATCCTCACATCATCTTGGAATATTGTGGCTGTTCCAATATCCTTACCTTTATACATCATCCCCTGGAAGACCGTCTGCTTGATTGTATCGACAATGGAGTAATTTCGATTTAAGAGCACAGCGCCGAACAGGCTTCCAATCAGCAAGTTCTTTTCATTAAAAACCGGGGATGCCACAGCTAAGAGCATGCCTGACTTTTCTTCAGTGTCAGGCCTCGGACGAGCCTTGGGTGTATCTATGAAAATGAAATGTGCACTTTCGACCAGCCTGGGTGATTCATTGGCTAGCCATTCAACCGGAACGATTGTTGATGAGGCAACCGTTTTTTCTTCGGTGAGGGCCGATTTGATGACCTCTTGTTGATATAAATTATCACCTGAATAATAGGGATAATTAGTCCTTAATACTACAGTGCCGGTTTTATCCAAGACAGTCAGGATATCGAGATTTTCGGATATTTTTTCGAATTCCAGGTCGGTACGGATATATTCAGTCACACCTGATGTAAATATTTCTTGAATGATCGGCCGTCTGGCTGTAAGTTGAACTACGTCCGTTATGTGGCGCAGCTCTCCTAAATATATTTCTCGTGCGGAGTTGAGATCATTACGCACCTTTTCCTGGGCTTCTGAAATGATTCTATTCCCGATGAAGGTGATTCCAGCAAAAGTAAAGAATAGGTTGGTGAATATGCTCAGGAGTAAAAAACTGATGATCAGTTTATAGGTAATAGGTACCGACCTGCCTTTTTCGGCAGTTTTGTTGATCCTCCTTTTAAACCTGCTGTATAGATTGTTGTTAATCATCGCCATATTAAAGAGAGTCGTGGACCAATTCGATAATATCCTTTACTACTATCCGCTCTTCCTGGCCGGTGGTCTTTACTGCATCCCGGAACATGGTTAAGTCTTTTGGACAGGCTACTGCGAAGACTTGCACACCGTCCAGTTTTATCGCTTCATTTATCCGAGCCTCGCTGGGACGTTCTTTCACTTTGCCTTCTTCCATCCAGATACGTCCACCACCCGCGCCACAGCAGAATGCCCGGTCACGATTGCGCGGCATTTCTAGTAAATTGTAACCAGCAGCAGCCAGCACACGACGAGGTGCATCGTAAATCCCGTTGTAACGGCCCAGATAACAGGGATCATGGAAAGTGACTGTTAGGCCTGGTTTTTTGCTCGGCCTCAGCTTGCCTGACGTGATAAGCTGATCGAGCAACTCGGTATAGTGGAGTACCTTGAATCCATCGAGATGGTATTCGTTCTTTAAGGTATTATAGGAATGTGGGTCCGTAGTGACTATCGCTTGGTACGAGCTTTTCTCCAGCACTGCTTTATTTTTCTCGACCAGCATCTCGAATAATCCTTCTTCACCAATTCTACGCACATCATTGCCTGCATTGCGCTCACCATCATACAGAATGCCGTAATCCAAGCCAGCTTTTCGGAAAACATCGGCAGTCTTTTGGGTGATTTCGGACAGGGTTGTGTTGTATGAGGCGTAATCCCCTACAAACCAGAGATATTCAACTGGCTCTCGGCGTGCGTCCTTGATCTTGGGTTGGATAGTTTGAGTCCATTTGGCACGCATCCTGTCAGACTGGCCGAATG
>Ga0153916_10000925_pt1 | contig 20462 bp, 14 predicted proteins | sample Opewatmetagenome_FD_109642 | JGI IMG/M metagenome (GOLD analysis project Ga0153916, IMG submission 109642) | Freshwater wetland microbial communities from Ohio, USA - Open water 3 Core 3 Depth 4 metaG | ecosystem: Environmental > Aquatic > Freshwater > Wetlands | place: USA: Ohio, Lake Erie...
CGGCACTTCGTCAATCTCTCGACGCAGAACATGTCGGTGGACACCCATTTCTTTCCGCTCGGCTCGTGCACGATGAAGTACAATCCGAAGCGGAACGAGCGGCTGGCCGCCCTGCCCGGTTTCGCCGACGTGCACCCCTATCAGCCCGAGGAAACGCTCCAGGGGCTGTTGGCGGTCCTTCATGCCTTGCAGGAGATGCTTTGCGAGATTTCCGGGCTGGAGGCGGTCACGCTGCAGCCCGCTGCGGGGGCGCAGGGCGAGCTGACGGCCCTGCTCATGGCGGCCGCGTATTTCCGCGATCGGCACCAGAGCCGCTCGGGCGTGCTCATTCCCGACGTGGCCCACGGCACCAATCCGGCCAGCGCCGCGATGGCCGGCTTCAAGACGATCGAGGTGCGAAGCGGCCCCAACGGCCTGGTCGATTTAGACGACCTGGCCCGCAAGCTCGACCCGACCGTAGCCGTGTTCATGATCACCAACCCGAACACGCTCGGGCTGTTCGAGCCCCAGATCGCCCGGATGGCGCGGATGGTGCACGAGGCGGGGGGGCTGGTCTATCTGGACGGGGCCAACATGAACGCGATCCTGGGGATCGCCCGGCCCGGCGACTTCGGCGCCGACATGATGCACTTCAATCCCCACAAGACCTTCGCCGGGCCGCACGGCGGGGGCGGTCCGGGCGCGGGCCCGGTCGCCGTTTGCGCCGAGCTGGCGCCGTTCCTCCCCGCCCCGGTCGTCGCCCGCAACGAAGCGGGCGCCTTCCGGCTCGACTTCGACCGGCCCAAGTCGATCGGCCGCGTCCGCGCGTTCTTCGGCAACGTCGGCGTGCTGCTGCGGGCGTACTGCTACCTGCGGACGCTGGGGCCCGAAGGGGTCAGGCAGGTCGCCGCCAGCGCCGTGCTCAACGCCAATTACCTGCTGAGTCGGGTGAAACCCGTGCTGGACGTCCCCTACGGCGATCGCTGCATGCACGAATTCGTGGCCTCCGCGGCGCGGCTCAAAGCCGAGCGCGGCATCCGGGCCATGGACATCGCCAAGCGCCTGCTGGACTACGGGTTCCACGCCCCGACGGTCTACTTCCCGCTGGTGGTCCGCGAGGCGATGATGATCGAGCCCACGGAGACGGAGAGCAAGGCCACGCTCGACGCCATGGCGGACGCGATCGCCCGAATCATCGAGGAATCGCCCGACCTGCTGAGCGAGGCCCCGCACACGGGCGCGATCAGCCGGCCCGACGAGGTCCGCGCGGCCCGCCGCCCGGTGCTGAGATCGAACCCTTGCGATGCGCCCCCCGGCGAGGCATAATGCAGGTTCCTTGACACAGCCCGTGGAGAGCCGTGGGAGTGACCGGTGAGCGCCAAGGCCGTGTTGCGTGCTCTTGTCCTTCTGGCGATGTGCCTGCAGGGGTTCTTGAGCATGGGCTATCAGATGGTGGCTTCGCGGTTGCTGGCGCCTCACTTCGGCTCGTCGCTGATCGTCTGGGCCGTCTTGATATCGACGTTCCTGGCCGCCTTCAGCATGGGTTCGATCCTGGGCGGCTGGGTATCGAGCCTGAGCGGGAGGCGGCGGGGGCTGGGCCTGGCGGCCTTGTCGTTCATGGCGGTCGCCGGGTTGGCGATCAACGCCTTTGTCGGCAAGAGGCTCCTGGTTACCCTGGAAGATTCCTTCGAGAGCACGAATCTCTGCCTCGTGGCGTCGTGCGGTTGCCTCTTTGTCCTGCCGGTTCTCTCGCTCTCAGCATTTCCGCCCCTCTGCGCGGAACGGCTCTCGGCCCATGGGATTGGGGCGGGGCTTTCCTCCGGCCTGGTCTATGGCGTCAGCACCTTGGGCAACATCGCCGGCGTGATGGCGACGGCTTTCCTGCTCATCCCCCGATTTGCCGTTTCCACGCTCCTGGTCCTGTGGCTGGTCGTGGCCACGGCCGAGGTGCTCCTGCTCGGCTGGCTGCTCGGGCAGTCTGCCGCGCCGCCCAGTCCCGCGCCGCGATCCCCCGGGCCGCCATCCCCTGTGCCGGCGCAAGGCCCGACGTGACCCGGAAACCGTAGTTGGTAGAAGAGAACACCATGCAGAAGTTCAGCGCCGCTCCCAAGCTTCGCCGGCCGGTGCCCCTGGCCGTGTTCTCCGTGCTCGTGTTTGCCACCTGTGCGGGGTCCGAGGAATACACCTACGATTCGCCCTACGCCCACTACGTCGTCCGCAAGACCGGCTCGGTCGTGGAAATGCGGCACCTCCGCAAGGAAACGACGTGGCTCGAATCGGCCGTCGACCTGGACGATCTGCCCAGGCCGGTGGTTCCCTACACGGCCGCGCTCTGGGCCGGCGTGTTTTTCAAGGACGCTCCCCAGAACGTTCTCATGGTGGGGCTGGGGGGCGGGGGATTCAACCACTTGTTCACCGCCGCCTTCCCCGAGGCGGTCCTGCACACCGTCGAAATCGACCCCTTGGCCCTGGAGCTGGCCACCAAACACATGGGCTTCCGCGGCACCCCGCGGAACGTCGTCTCGATCCAGGACGGGCGGCAGTTCGTCAAGAAGTCCCGGCAGACCTGGGACTGGATCATCCTCGACGCGTTCCACGCGGGGCACGTCCCCTTCCACCTCAAGACCAAGGAGTTCTACGCGGAGATCCGCAGGAAGCTCGCCCCCGACGGGATCCTCCTGGTGAACCTGCACTCCGGAACGATCCTCTACGACGCCGACGTGAAGACCCTCCAAAGCTCGTTTCCCCAGTTGATGCTCTTTGAGGTCCGCCAGCGCGGCAACGTGATCGCCGTGGCGGCCAATTACGAGTCCCCGTCGCTGGCCGACCAACTGCGCCGGTACGATCCGGCCCGCGCGAAGCCCGTGCTGCGGAAGTACGTCGATCTGAAGGCCCTCCGCGAGGACCGGATTGCGGATCGCAACCGGGAGGCGTCGGTGAAGGCCCAGGTCCTTACCGACGACTACTGCCCGGCGGAGTACCTCAACGCGACGGAGCGGGAGTGACGCTCTCACGCCCGGGCCAGCTCGGCGGCATGAGCCTGGGTCTTGCGGACGGCCTCGGCGATCTCGTCCATGTCGCGCCCGGGGCCGAGGAGCATCGTCAGGCCGCTGGCTATCAGCCGTCAGCTATCAGCTTTCAGCTTCATAAATTTCGACGTGACAAGCGGTTAGGAACACAGTCAGGGCCGTCCACGCAATTGGCTGATGGCTGAGAGCTGATGGCCTTTTTTGGACGCGCTCGTAGGCTACAGCGTCGCCGAGGCGGACCAGTCTGGGGTGGGGGTCGAAGATGCCGCGGCGCCGTACAATAGAAGAGTGTCAGCGGTGACCGGACGGCGAATGTCGGGGCGAAGGGATTGATCCTACCCGGTCCTGAGGGCCCACCCGTCGGCGAGCCGGCTCAGTATCCAAGGTTCTTTTCGATCTGGAGGGCCTTGTTGCTGGCCCCCCAGGGCTCGGCCTTGGAGTCTTGCGGGCGGAGCTGGCGGAAAGTCCCCGACAATTCGTCTTCCTTGAACGATTCGCCGCGGAGGTCGAACCGGGTGCAACCGGAAAGCCCCAGGCACGCGATCGCCGCGACAATCCAGCACCACTGACGGGCCCGCGACTTGATCAAGGTTGACAGAATCAACAACATGTTCCAATTCGCTCTCACGAAGGGCGCTTGAGGGGCGGGAGTCTCTCAGAATCGGCGGCTGGAGTCCAGAGCAGTTTGCCCCGCGGAGCGGAAAAAATCCGCTAGGACATGCTCATCCGCCCCTTTTCCGCAGCCCCACAGGACTGATATCATGCTCGATGTACTGGTAGTCTCCCCCCATCCGGACGACGCGGAACTCGGAATGGCCGGGACGATGATGAAGCTCAAGTCGGCAGGACGCCGGGTGGGGGTGCTCGACTTGACCGACGGGGAGCCGACCCCCTTCGGCAACCCGGAGACCCGCGCCCGGGAGACCGCCGCAGCCACCGAGGTCCTCGGGCTGGACTGGCGGGAGAACCTGGGGCTTCCCAACCGGCGGCTGGAGCCGACGCTCAAGGCCCGGGCCCTCCTGGCGGGGGCCCTCCGCCAGGCGCGGCCCCGCTGGCTCTTCGCCCCCTACTGGATTGACGCCCACCCCGACCACGTCGCCGCGACCCAACTGATCGAGGCCGCCCGCTTCTGGGCCAAGCTGACCAAGAGCGACCTGCCGGGCGAGCCCCACTATCCGGAGCGGGTCTATTACTACTACTGCGTCCACCTGCGGCTGATTCCCCAGCCGGCCTTCATCGTCGACATCAGCGAGTTCTGGGACCGGAAGCTGGCGGCGCTACGATGTTATCACAGCCAGTTGGTCGAAGGCCGGCCGCAGCAGCCGCCTACCCTCCTGGACCAGCTCCGCGACCAGGCGGCCGTCTGGGGCTGGGCGATCGGCACCCGCTACGGCGAGCCCTTCGCCAGCCGCGAGCCGATCGGACTGGCGAGCCTGGATGGACTGATCTGACGCTTGGGGACTGTCCCAATTCTCGCGCAGCCGGGCACCAACCGGAGGTTGGTCGGGGACTGTCCCCCTCGCGAACCTAAGCCGCAAGCGGAGCGGCCGTCACCACCTTCGTGAGCGCCTCGACGTAGAAGAAGTCGCCCCACATCACCGACTCGTCGACGCCGAGGTTCTTCTTGGTGTGGTAGACGCCGTGCTTGAGGATCCCTTCCCAGCCGGGCGTGTCGGTGGCCAGGTATTCCGGCGAGGAGAGCACGTCGAGCATCACCAGGGCCTGGTTGTGGTAGGCGATGGCCCGCTCGTCGGACTTGGTCTGCCGGGCCAGGTCCAATAGCCCGCTGGCGGCGATCGCCGCGGCGGAGCTCTCCTTTTGCGGCCCCCAGGGGAGCGGCCGGCTGAGATCGGCGTTGAAATCCCAGTAGGGAATCTGGTCCTCCGGCAGGTGCTCCAGCCAGTAGAGGGCGTTCCGCTCGGACACTTCGAGGAATTCGTCCAGGCCGGTCAAGGCGTAGACCTTGCTGAATCCATAGAGCGACCAGGCCAGGCCCCGGGCCCAACAGCTATCTGATCGAAGCCCCTGGCGAGTGCTCTGGCGCACGAACTCGCCGGTAAGGGGGTCGAAGATGCCTTCGTGGGCGGTCGAGCCGTCGGGGCGGACCAGCCGGTCGCGGGTCGTGCGGCAGTGGGCCAGTGCCACCCGACGCAGCTCCGTGTCGCCGGTCTGCTTGGCGGCGTAGGCCACCAGCGGCACGTTCATCATGATGTCGATGAACAGCGATTCCAGCCCCAGGAAGGAGCAGAGATACTGCCCCTTCTCCATGAACCGCTCGGCCAACGTCCTTCCCGCCTGGATCAAGACGCCCCGCAGGGCCAGGTCGCCGGTCAGCTCGTACCAGGGCAAGTACGTGTTGAGGAAGATGAACCCCAGGTCGTGGACGTTGCGGTCGAGCTGGCGGTGCTCGAGCCGGCGGGAGTAGTGCTCGGCCTGCTGGCGCCACCACGGGTCGCCGGTGCGGCAGAAGAACTGCCACATCATGCCGGCGAAGAACCCGCCCGTCCAGTCGGTCCATAGCTCCCCCCGGTGGTGCCATTTTCCGCCGCGGGTGTAGATGGGAAAGAAGTCGGGGTGGTGCTCCATCGTGGCGGCGACCTGCCGCTGGCCGAACTCCAGGGCCGAAACGTACTGGGCGATCCGCTCGTCGGACATGATTTGGGGGCCTCCCGGTCGCTCGCTGCCGGCTGTTATTCACTGGTCCTGGGGCCCCATCCTAGCGGGATATTGTCGTGCGGTAAAGGGTACGCTCTAATGAAATCGGGGGGCCCGGCGGGGGATCGCGCGGCACAAGTGCCGCCGCTAAACGATCCACTGCCCTCTGCCAACTACCCTCTGCCGACTCCCCACTGGCCTCTGCCAACTGCCCATTGCCTGCCGCCCTCTGGCCACTCTGTCATGTCCACCCCACGGCTGCATGTCGTCCTTTATCAACCGGAGATTCCCGGGAACGCCGGGGCGGTGGGCCGGACCTGCGTCGCGGTGGGAGCGAAGCTCTGGCTGGTCCGGCCGCTGGGGTTCCGGCTGACGGACCGCCACTTGCGCCGCGCCGGCCTGGACTACTGGAAGTCTCTCGACTGGCAGGTGGTCGACGGATGGGATCAACTCCTGGAGGGCCTGCCCGATCCGACCTGCAAGCCCTGGTTCCTGACCAAGTCGGCCGGGAGCCTCTACAGCGATGCGCGTTTCGAGCCGGGAGACGTCCTGGTCTTCGGCAGCGAGACGCAGGGTCTGCCCCGGTCGATGCTCGAGCTCCACCGCGACCGCTGCCTGCGGATCCCCATCCGGCCCGAGGCCCGCAGCCTGAACCTCGCGGTGAGCGTGGCGATCGTGGCGTTCGAGGCCGTGCGGCAGTTGGGACCGCCGCCGCCGTGCTGAGCGGCGCCGGGCGGCCGGGCAGTGGCCGACGGTGTGGTTCGTGGGACGGGTTGGGGGCCCGTCAACCTGCAGGACGCAGCGGCAATCCGTCCTGCGCTTGTGCGAAACGTGGGCCAACGGCGCAGCTCTCAAACGGCCGCCGCCGCGCCCGCCTGCAAGCGCCGGACGATCGCGGGAACCGGCTCGGCGGTGTTGATCGCCTCCAGCACCATCCGGTCGAGGATCTTCGAGAGCTCGACGAAATTGGCCAGCCGGGGCAGCTCCCGGGCATGGGCGTGGAGCGCCTCCAGCCGGTGGTAGAACGGGATCGCGGCGTTGACTTCCGGATCGCTCCAGGTGGACTTGCGGCAGCCGATCGCCCCGCCCAGCGTCCGCAGCTTGTCGCACCGGCGGCTCATCGCGTGGCGGAGGAAGCGGTAGGCCAGGTCGCGGTGCGGGCTGCCCGCGGCAATCGAGAGCATCCAGTAGACGTTCAGCGACGCGCTGGGGCGGCCCGGGGCGTGCGGGATCGGGCCGATCGCCACCCGGCCCTTCACCCGCGACTCGGCCACCGTCTCGCACATCGAGGCGAAGCCGAGCCAGTTGATCATCATCGCCACCTCGCCGCGGGCGAAGGCCTGGCCGCTGCGGACGGAGTCGAGATCGCGGCAACTCGGGTGGACCGCCGCGGGGTCGTTGAGGATCGCCCGGTAGAAGCCCAACGCCCCGATCATCTCCGGCGTGTCGAGCCGCATTCGGCCCCCCGCGTCGAACAGCTCGCCCCCCCGTGTCCAGAGCTGGAGGCAGATGTCGTAGACCGTGTTGTGGCCGTCCGGGTAGGCGGCAAACACCGTGCCGTAAAGCCCGCGCTCGGGCCGGGTGAAGAACCGGGCCACTTGGGCGAACTCGTCCCAGGTCTCCGGCACCGCCAGGGACCGGCCGTATTGCCGACCGAACGACTCCTGCTCGGACGGGTCCTCGAACAAGTCCTTGCGATAGAGGAGGCACTCCGGGCCGTCGTGGTAGGGCAGTCCGATCACTTCGTCGCCGAATTGCTGGAGTCTGAGCAGCGACGGCGTCCAGCCGTGGGGATAGTCCTCGGGTGGGTCGGCGGCGAGCAAGGGCGCCAGGTCCACCAGGGCCCCGCTTTGGTGCGCCTCGGCGACCCAGTCCGTGTTGATGAAGGCCACGTCCCAGTCGCCCTGCCGGAGCCCTCCCTGGGCGAAAAGCGCCTCGTAGAGCGGGTGGTGGTCGAGCGAAGTCACCTCCAGCCGCAGTTTGCAGCCGGTCTCGCGCTGAAACGACGCCCACTCCCGTTGGATCGCGGTCTCGAACGGGCCGAAGGTGCGCAGCGCGACACGAAAGGTGCCCGATCGATCGGTGGCCTGCCTCATTCCGCAGTTTCCTTCGGCAGCAATGGTTCAATCTGGCTGAGCAGTCCCGGCACATCCGTCGTGACGGTTTTGCAGATCTCCCGCCAGTGCAGCTCGACGCGACATTGGGTAAGCTGGTCGTGCATCCCGGCAAACAGTGACCAGGGACTGCGCGGGTGCAGCGCGCGGAATTCGGGAGAAAGCCGCTTCACGGCGGCCCCGATGGAGACCAGTTGACCCAGGATGGCCAAATGGGTCGTCAGGTCGCTCAAGAACGCCTCTTGATTCAAGTGCTGGACAAGGCACAGCACCGCTCGCGCGGCCTTGGCTATGTCGAGCAAGGCTGCCTCATCGCGTGGCGGCATGGACCGTTTCCCCTTCAGAGTACACCACGCGCGCGGTCTTTAAGATCTCCCCACGGCGAAGCCAATTGGGACTGCGCTGGACGGCACGCTTCGTGACAAGGTCCACGGGGCGTTTGAGCAGCCCCTGCAACTCCTGTTGCATACGAACATGATCAAGCAGACCCCAATCAGCGTCGGCAGCAAAATCGACCAGGATGTCCACGTCGCTGTCGGGGCGAAAATCGTGGCGCAGCACGGATCCAAACACCGCCAGCGCGGAGATACGCCACCGTCGGCAGAACTCGCGGATCTCAGTTGCGGGAATGGCGGCAAGGAAATCGCTCACTCGATCCCTCCGCTTGTGCTGCAGGGTGATAGGCCGTTACCGTGTCAATTCAGCGTGGGCATCACGATCTCCCCCCGGGCCTGGGCCTGGGCGTTCTCGTAACTGCCGTAGAATTCCGAGTTGCAGTCGAGCCACAGGGTGATCCGATGGAAATCCTCCTCGGAGAGGCGGACGCCGTAGTGCTCCGGGCCGAGGTACTCCAGGAGCTTGGCGGCGCGGGCGCCGAACCGGCCGGGGATCGTCCGGCTGCCGCCGTGCTGGCCGGTGTTGATCGCCCCGTTGGACACGTGGAAGTAGAACCCGTACTTGGCGGCCAGGCTCGCGTAGGATCGCGTCCAGCCGTTGCCGCCTTCGATCCGGGCGCTCAGGTCGAGGGCCTTTTTTTCCTGGTGGCAGGCGACGCAGTTGCGGTCTAAGACCGGCTGCACGAGGCGGACGAAGTTGAAGGGGTTGGAGCCGTCCACGCCGGGCTCGATCTTCGAGGGGGCCCGCCGCAACGCCAGCGGAACGCCCGAGGTCTGCGGCGGCGGCCGGTGCTTCCGCTCGTGGCAGCCCTGGCAGGTCATCCGCTCGCCCGGGTGGACGTACGTCCCCGAGCGCATCGACTGGACCGCCATCCCCCGGCCGTCCAGGGCCTGGAAATAGATCTCCTTGCCCACCGGGGCCTCGAACTGCGCGCTCCCGTCCCGCTCCACGGGCACGGTCCCCAGAACGGAGCGGGCGTTGGTCTGCTCGGCCACCCCGATCCGCGGCTGGTTCGGCGGGGCCGTCGTCTTGGGCAACACCTGGATGATCCGCAGGGCCTCGATCCGGGTGTCCTTGGGCCAGGTGAAGTCGCTCTGGTAGACGTTCATCACCGCAATCGTCGCCGGCAGGACGGTTCCGGCGGACTGCCGGGCCGCGGCGGTCTGCACGGTGCCCTCGGGGATGACCGGCGGGACCGGCCGCGCACGCAGCGGGATCGGGCTTACGCAGGAGATCTCGGGATCGCGGTAGATCAGCTCCTTGTTGCCGTCGCGGTCGATCCAGTAGATCCCCCGGTTCTTGGCCTCCGCGTCGTAGACGCAGAGATAATCGTCCTCGCCGAGCGGCCAGGGAGTGCCGTACGCCGCGTAGCGGTTGATCGGCCGCCCCTCGGCCTCCGGAAAAGGCGCGTCGGGAGTGAGCCGGATGAGTTGCGACATCGCCCCGTCGTCGGTCTGCCGCGGGTCGACCAGCACCAGCGAGCCGAACTCGTGGCCGTGGTGGGCCCCCGTCGACGCCACGAACAGGTGCGACCCCGGAATCGCCCGGATCTGCATCTCCATCCACGGCCGGCTCTCCCGCTTCTCGGGGTAGTTGCCGTGGAACGTCCGCGGGTCGCGGCCGTCGGGATAGCAGGTCCAGATGTGATGGGCGATGTTCGTGTCGCGGTCGACGTAGTCCCAGCGGGTGTAGACGATCATCCCGTCGTTGGTCACGCTGGGGTGCCACTCGTGGGTCTCGTGGAAGCTCAGGCAGACCAGGTCGCTGCCGTCGGCGGCCATCGAGTGCATCGTGTACACCGGGCAGTGCCGCCCGCAGCGGAGGTACCCGCCGCGGCGGAGCGAGACGAACACGATCCGGCCGTTGGGCAGGAAGCAGGGGTCGAAGTCGTCGGGCTCGCCGTCGGTGAGCTGGACCAGCCCGGTGCCGTCCGCGTTGACCTTGAAGAGGTGATGGCTGATCTCCGGCCCCCAGAGGTAGGTCTCCTTGCCCTGCGATTTCTCGTATGCCTTGGCCTCGGTGTAGGCGAACAGGACGGTGCGGCCGTCGTAGGACAGCTCGGGGGAGAGGAAAGCCCCGCCGGCGAGCTTCCGCTCGGCCAACCGGCCCCCCTGGACCGTGGCGTGCTCGAGCAGGTCGACCAGCTTGGGACTGGGACCGAACGGGTCGTGGAGCACGAACAGCCCGCCCCCCGGCTTGGCGTTGCAGCCGTAGTACTGGTCGCACATGTGGTACACGCCCACCGAGTCGTGCCGCGTGATGAACAGCAACTTATTGAAATCCAACAGTGGATTGGCAAAGGCGATCTTCCGCCCCAGCGCCCGGGTGTCCAGATAAAGCTGCCGGCGGACATCGAGGGATGCTACCGGCTGCTTGCCAGCCAGTGCCGCCCGCCGGGCGTCGAGCCTTTCCAGCTCCGCAGCCAGCGGGTCCAGCCGCTTGGGGTCGGCCTTGGGCCGCAGGCGTGCGACGAGCTTCCGCCCCCGCTCGACCAGGTCGCGCGAGTGGGCCAGCGAGAAGCTGCCGTCGTCCGCCTGGCTTGCCGGCGCAGGAGCGGCCCGCCCGGACCGGTGGGCCACCGAGTACTGGCCCACGCTCTTCTGGTCCGCCGGCCTGTCTTGGGCGATGTTCTTGGCCGGGTCGTCGGCCGCGTAGACTTCCACCTCGTCCAGGGCGAACGAGCACCGGCCGGGGACCTGGAGACGGACGATCCGGGCCTTGACGTTCTTGCCCCCAAGAGAGACCACCAGCGGCTTGTTCTCCTTCGCCCCGTAGAATACCGTGCCGTTGTGCCGGTAGACCTGCTCGAACGTCGTGCCGGGCCCGGCCGAGGCCAACACGCAAATGTTGCGCGTCCGCGGGGCCGTGGTCGCATCGGTGCGGTTGTAGACCACCACGCGATCCAGCCGGCACTCTCGGCCGAGATCCACCTGCCACCAGGGGTCCCGTTCTCCGCTGGCGGTGTGGAAGCCGTAGGCGCCGTTCTTGAGGCCGTCGACCCCGCCGGCGGCGTCCTGGGCGGTGGTGACCCCGGCCGCGGCGCCAGCGCCGAGCGTCGCCGGGCCACCGGCCTTGGCCGCGGCCCAGCGGCGATCCTGGTCGATCCAGTCGGCCAGGATCAGGGCCTGCAACGGCTGGCGGAGGTCGAATGCCCGCGGCGGCGCGGCGGGCGCGGCAGGGGCCACCCGAGCCGTCTGGGCCGGGGCGGACGTGGAGACTGCCAGAAGCACCGCAACTCCGATCAGGAGTCCGATCAGAAGGATGGTCGGGCATCGCACGGGCTTCGCACCAGAGCACGTCTCCATGGCGCCTCCTCATGGGGTCGCGTGTGCCTGGACTGGCGGCCCGCCGGCATTTTCTGCCAGGGTGGGCACGGCGTTCATTATAGCCAGCCCCGCAGCGGATGGGAACCGTGAGACAGCGCCGCGCAAACGCTCCGGCCGGCGCGCAGACGGCGGCTACACCTTCTCCGGGACGCGCTCGGGCGGGGTTGGGCTGGCCGGGACCTCTGCCTCGGCAGGCACGGCGGCCGGCGGCTTGAGGACGAAGGTCGTCGCGGCCGCAACCACCAGAAGCGCGGCGGCAATGTAGCAGGAGTAGGTGAAGGTCTTGTACGAGTCGAAAAGCCACGCTTGGAGCTGCGCGAGCACGAAGCCACCGACGCCCCACGCCGTGAAGACCAGGCCGTAATTCACGCCGAAGTTCTTCAGTCCGTAGTAATCCTTGGTCACGGAGGGGAACAGGGAGAGATTAGCGCCGTAATTGGCCCCGATCAGGGCGGAGACCACGGCCAGGGCGCCGACGGTGGCCAGGGGCGTTTCCTTCTGGGCCGTGCTGAGGACGATCATCAAGGCGGCTTGGAAGAGGAAGCAGCCGAGCATGGTCCGCTGGCGGCCCAGCTTGTCGGAGAGCGACCCGGCGATGACCCGCCCCGCCCCGTTCCCGACGGCCAGGGACGCGACCAGCACGAAGCCGAGCTTGACGCCCGCCTGGACTTCGGCCAGCGTGGACAAACTGGAGATGATCATCAGGCCCGCGCCGGCGCCACACGCAAACATGAACCAGAGGAGATAGAACTGGGCGGTGCCGCACATCTGAAGTGGAGCCAGGTCCTGCTTTTTCCTCGCGGCGGCCGTTTGCGCCGCGGTGGTGCCGGCGGGCACGTAGCCTTTGGGCGGCGCCGCGAGCAACTGGGCCAGCCCCACCACGACGATGAGAAACGCGATCCCCAGGACCAGCGTCGTGTTGGCGATGCCCAGCTCGGCCAGCAGGAACTGGCTCAGCGGGGCGGCGTACACGGAGGCCAGCCCAAAGCCGGCGACGACGATCCCGGCGATCATGCCGGTGCGGGAGGGGGGAAACCACTTGACGGCCGGCGGCGTGGCGGCGGCATAGCCGAAGCCGATCCCCGCCCCGGCCAGCACGCCGAATCCCAGCACGTACCCCCAATACGAGTCGGCTCCCCAATACCGCCCGCACAGACCCGCCACGATCATCCCGGCACCCACCAACACCCCGCCGATGCTGGCGGCCAGGCGCGGCCCCATCTTATCTTGGAGTCGCCCGGCCGGCACCATGAGAAAGGCGAACGTCAGGCAGGCGATCGAGTACGGCCACCCGCTGTCCGACTTGGACCAATCCCATTGGGTCTCGATCGCCCTGCGAATCACGCTCCAGGTGTAGAGGATTCCCAGGGCCAGGTTGATGCCCAAACCCGCCAGCGTAACCGTCCATCCGAGATTCTTCACCGGCCCTCCGACTTGCTTCGAGTCAGCTTGCATGCTTCGCTCCCCGGTAGATGCCTGAAACGCTCGATGCGCCATGTCCGCGGGCTACCGCCAATACGGGAAACGTGCAATTCTAACAGCCCAGCTAAGGTATGAATAGCCGTGACAAGGCCGGGTGATTGGCGGGGATGAGAAGGAGACAAGGTCTGAGGGAACTACCATCGAGAGCGCAGAATACCTCCTCAGAGTGGCCAAAAGACCTGCCGGCCGGTGACCGGCTCGCGACTAGCGTTGGCCGAGGAGCGGCAGCTCGCTGCCGCGGGGCTGTTCCTTGAACGTTAACGCGGCCGTGGGGCAGGCCGCGATGCACTCGGCGGCCACCTTGCCGAGCGCCTCTTCCAGGGGGCGGTTGAACGGGACCCCGATCCGCACGTCGAAGCCCCGACCGACGAACGAGAGCCCCAGCGGCTCCCCGGCCGCGGCGGCGATCTCGATGCACAGCCCGCAGTCGATGCACTTGCCCGGCTCGTACAGGACCTGAGAATGCTGGGTGTGGAGCCGCAGGACCTTGCGCCCGCCCTTGTAACGGCTCGGGTCCGCGCCGTACAGGGCCGCGTAGCGGCGGAGCTTGCAGGTATGGAGGGCCCGGCAGTCGCAGTGGAGGCACCGGGCGGCCTGTTGGGTGGCCTCGGCCGACGAGAAGCCTTCGCCTTGGTCGGGATCACGTCTGGGCGCTTGGCCGGCGATGGCGACGAGCTGCTGGACTTCGTCCTCGTCCAGGCGCCCGATCCGGGTCGAGAACGACTTATGAACCCCTGTCACGGGCAAGCCGGATAGGTGCTGGTGGATCGACCAGGCCACTTCGTGCCCGTCGCCGACGCTCCGGACCACCAGCCCCTTGGCCCGGATTGCGTTGCCCGCGGCGAAGACGCCCGACAGCTCGGTGCGGAAGGTCTCCTTGTCGACGGCCAGCCCGTGCGCGGCGGCCTTGAGCCCGAGTTGCTGGGCCTTCTCTCGACCGGTCGAGCCGAACGCCAACAGCACCGCGTCGAACTCGCGGCGGAGGTCGTCCAGGGAAGGGTTCTGGCCGACCTTGGTGTTTGGGCGATAGTCGGCCCCAAGCCGGAGGATCAACCGGGTCTCGGCCTCCAGGACGTCGCGGGGAAGATCCTCGGGCGTGGTCTCCCGCCAAAGCCGCCCGCCGGGCTGGGGCTGATCGTCCAGCAGGGTGACGGCGTGCCCGAGTCGCAAGAGGTAGTAGGCGGCCGAGAGCCCGGTCGGGCCGGCCCCGACAACGGCCACCCGCTTGCCCGAGGCGGGCCGGCACTCCGGCAGATACGGCTCCGGCGAGGCCAGATCGGCGTCGGCCACGAAGCGCTTGAGCTGGCAGACGGCGACCGCACCGTCGGCGGCGCTGCGGCGGCACCCCTTCTCGCACGGCTTGGGACAGACCCGGCCCAGGATCGCCGGCAAGGCGATCGTGTCCTTCACCGTAACGATCGCCTCGCCGACCTTCTCCTGGGCGATCTGGCGGAGCATCAAGGGGATGTCCATGTGGGCCGGACAGGTGAAGTGGCAGGGGGCGAGGCAATCGCCCAAATGGTCGCTCAACAGCAGCTCCAGCGCCGTGCGGCGGACCTGGCGGACCTCGTCGGACTGACTATCGACCTCCATCCCGTCGGCAGCCGCCGTCCCGCAGGCCGGCACCAGCTTGTTCTGGCCCCGGATCTTCACCATGCACACCAGACAGGAGGTCGATGGCCTGTACCCTTCCAGGAAACAGAGGGTCGGCACGTCGATCCCGAGCTGGCGGGCGGCCTCGAGGATCGTCGCCCCCGGGGGGACGTCGACGTCGCGGTGATCGATTCTCAGTCGGGGCATCGAGAGGGTTCAGGGTTCAGGGTTCAGGGTTCAGGGTTCCGAAAGCTGAGCCGCACGCGGATTGGACAACACGGTCGTGTCACTATCTACTATCCACTATCCACTATCCACTCTTCACTCCACCCACACTGCCTGCGTCGGGCACACCTGACGGCAGGTGTCGCAGCGGGTACACTTCGGCTGGTCGATCGCGTGCTGCCGGTAGGGAGTCAGCGGGATCGCACCGACCGGGCACTGCTGGGCGCAGAGCGTGCAGCCGATGCAGCGGTCGTTGATCCGGTAGGCGATCAGGTCCTTGCACCTGCCGACCGGACAGCGGCCCTTCAGGTGGGCCTCGTATTCCTCGCGGAAGTAGCGGAGCGTGGAGAGGACGGGGTTCGGGGCAGTCTTGCCCAGGCCGCAGATGCTCGCCGAGCCGACCGACCGGGCCAGGGATTCCAGCTCCTCCAAATCGCCGCTGCGTCCCTGGCCGCAGGCGATGCGGTTGAGGATGTCGAGCATCCGCCGCGTGCCGATGCGGCAGAAGGTGCACTTGCCGCAGGACTGGTCCTGGGTGAAGCGGAGGAAGTAGCGGGCGATGTCGACCATGCAGTCGGAGTCGTCCAGGACGACCAGCCCTCCGGAGCCCATGATTGCCCCGACCCGCGCCAGGGCCTCGTAGTCGACAGTCGTGTCGGCCAGCTCGGCGGGGACGCAGCCCCCGGAGGGTCCGCCGACCTGGACCGCCTTGAACTGCCGGCCTTCGGCTACTCCGCCGCCGATCTCCTCGACGATCTGGCGGATGCTGATTCCCATGGGGACCTCGATCAGCCCGCCGCGGCGGACCTTGCCCGCCAGGGCGAAGACCTTCGTCCCTTTACTCTCTTGCGTGCCCAGCTCGGCGAAGGCCCGGGCACCGTGGCGGAAGATCCAGGGGACCAGGGCCAGCGTCTCGACGTTGTTCACGAGCGTGGGCTGGTTCCAGAGGCCCTGCTCGGCCGGATAGGGCGGGCGGAGCCGGGGCATGCCGCGGCGCCCTTCCAGCGAGGCCAGCAGCGCCGTCTCCTCCCCGCACACAAATGCCCCCGCCCCTTCCATGACCGATAGGTGAAGGCGGAGGCGGCTGCCCATCACCGAGTCGCCCAGCAGTCCCCGATCGTAGCACCGCTCGATGGCCTCGCGGACTCGTTTGACGGCCAGGGGATACTCGGCGCGGATGTAAAAGAACCCTTGCTGGGCGCCGACGGCCCGGGCGGCGATCGCCATCCCTTCGAGGATGCGGTACGGGAACGATTCCAGGAGCATTCGGTCCATGAAGGCCCCGGGGTCCCCTTCGTCGCCGTTGCAGACGATGTACTTGGGCTCACCCACCGCCTGGCGGACCTTGAGCCACTTGATCCCGGTGGGAAAGCCGGCCCCGCCGCGACCCCGCAGGCCGCTGGCGCGGACCTCGTCGATGATCTCGTCCGGGCCGAGCGACTCGACGCAACGCGTGAGGGCCTTGAACCCGTCGTGGCGGAGGTATTCGTCCAGGTCGGTCGGGTCGATCTGGCCGCAGTATTCGGTAGCGACGCGGTGCTGCCGGCCGAGAAACGCGCAGACGGGCGGGTCGCGGACGTCGATGGCGTGGCTCGCCACCCGGTCCCCCACCTCGTCGGTCAACAGCCGGTCCAACAGCCCGCTCACCGTGCGGCCGATCCGCCGGACGATCCCCTTGGGCTTGAAGTGCCCGAGGACGATGGCGGGGACGTCGTCGGGGGTGACCTTGGCGAAGAGCCTGGTGGGGCCTCCCTGGGGCGGGACGATCTCGACCAGGGGCGTCTGGTGGCACATTCCCACGCATCCTACCCGCTTGACCACCGCCGCGGCGCCGCAGTCGGCCAGGACTTCGCCGATCGCCTGGTGCACCTTCGCGCTTCCCTGGGCGACGCAGCAGGAGCCGAGCCCGATGCGGATCTCGCCCAACGGGCCCTTGGGAAGAACCCGGGGCAGGCTTCGCTGTGCCTGGCCGTTCCGCTGCTGGCGGAGGAAGTCGGCCAGGATCTCGGGGACCATCTGGGGCCGGACGCGGCCGTACGTGACCTGGTCGATCTGCATTACCGGGGCCAGGGTGCAGCAGCCGAGGCAGGCCACCTTCTGAGCGGTGAATATCCCGTCGCCGTCGGTATCCCGGCCATCCGTCAGCCCCAAGCGGCGATCCAAGGCATCCTGGACCAGGCCCGAACCCTTCACGTGGCAGGCCGTGCCGTGGCAGACGCTGATCAGGTGGCGTCCGACCGGACGATGGCGGAACTGGTTGTAGAAGGTCGCCACCCCGGTGATGCTCGCCGGGGTGATCTCGGTGAGCTGGCAGACCCGCTCCAACGCCTCCTGCGGGAGGTAGCGATAGTGCTCTTGGATCGCCTGCAGGATGGGGATTACCCCTTCCGGGCGGCGGCCCAGCCTCTCAATGGTCTGGTCGACGAAAGTCAGGTCAAGCTCGCTCATGCGGTAATTCTATTCCGATGGGGAATGGGGTTCGGGGTTCAGGGTTCAGGGTTCAGGGTTCAGGGTTCAGGGTTCAGGGTTCGGGGTTCGGGGTTCGGGGTTCGGGGTTCAGGGTTCAGGGTTCGGGTCGTCGGGTAGCGGGCGGGCTTGCCCGCCGCTGTTCCGGGCTAAGCCGCAAGCGGCTCGGCTCCCCAACCCCTCCATCTTAATCCCTCACCCCTCACCCTTAACCCCTACTTCTTCCCAATGCAAATCAGTTGACTCTTGGTCCGCACGTAGATCCGCCCGTCCTGGAAGGCCGGGCTGGCGGCGACGCTCTCGCCCATGTCGGTCTCGAAAACGGTTTTTCCCTCGGTGGGGCCCGGCTCCACCAGGAACACTTTGCCCTCTTCCCCGAACAGGTAGACAAGTTGGCCCGCCAGGCTCGGGGAGGCCATGAACCTCGACTCGATGTCCTTCAACCACAGCTTCTTGCCCTTCTTGGCATCGTAGCAGGTGAGCGTTCCCGCAGTGGTGAGCAGGAACAGGTGCTGCGGCGTGGCCAAGGGGCTGCACAGGTCGGGCACGTCGTCCTCGGTGAACCAGAGGACGTGAGTCTGAGTCACGTCCCCCTGGCCATCCGCGCGGATCGCCGAGGCGGCCTTGTACTCGACGGCCGCGTAGACGATCCCGTCGGCAAACACGGGCGAAGGGCCGATCTCTTGCCGCAGGCAGTCGGCCCGCCAAATCTCCTTGCCGTCGGCCAGGTCGTAGGCAATCACCCAGGGGTCGCCGCAGGTGACGATCTGCTCTTGCCCTTTCACTTCGATCACGATCGGCGTACACCAGGAGACGGGAATCTCGCGTTTTGCCCCCCAGACGGTCTGGCCCGTCGCGGCGTCGAGGGCCATGAGCTTCGAGAGGCCGTCCTTGGCCAAGCCCTGATCGAGCTGGACGATCAAGAGGCCGCGGACGACCCGCAGCGACGCGGCATGGCCGTAGTGATTATTGGGGATGCCGAAGCTCCGCGCCCAGGCCAGATTGCCGGCGAAATCGAAGGCCGCCAGGTCGCCGTTGGCAAAGCTGGCGTAGACGCGGCGGCCGTCGGTCGCGGGCGTGGGGGCGGCGAAGCCGGTGGCCTCCATTATTTTGGGTGGCCGGGCCGTGCTGGCCGGCGTGCCGGGAACGTCCTTCTGCCACACGAGTTTCCCGTCCGCCGCGTCGAAGCAATAGACCTGGCGTTTCGCCTCGGTAGCCCCGGTGAGGAAGATGCGGTTGTTCCAGACGACGGGCGAGCTGTTGCCTTCCAGCGGGACCGGCGTCTTCCAGGCGATCGTGTCGCCGCTCTTCACGTCCCACCTTGTCGGGACGTTGTTGTAGGCCGAGATCCCGGAGCCCGCCGGCCCGCGGAATCCCGGCCAGTTCTTGGCGAACTCTTCCATCGAGGGAACGTCGGTGGGATGCGCCGTCGGGGCAAGTTTGGGCTCGTTGCCGTCCGGGGAGTCCGGCTGATCCGGCCGCGGCGCGACGGCCTCCGGCCCGGCCGAGGCCAAACCGCCCGACGGGCCTGCCGCGTCCCCGACGGTCCCCGCCAGCTCCGTCCGCACGCCCACGCTCAGGGCCACGGCCGCTGCAACCAGCAGCACCCCCAGGCCCGCCACCGACCAGCGGCCGATCCGGGCCATCTGCGCCTCGGTGTCCTGGGGGACCGCTTGAAGCTCGGGTGCGGGCAGCTTCCGCCGCAGCGTGGCCAGCGTCTTGGCCGCCACCAGCAGGACTGCGATCCCGCCCAGCAGAAGCCAAGCGCCCCGGCCCGCGAACCGCCGCTGGCGGAAGTAGGCCTGCCGCAAGCGGAAGTCCTCCTCCCGGATGGCGGTAAGCGTCTCGTCGAACTCGCGCTGGACCGCTTCGGTCTGCTCCTGCTGCTTCAGCTCGGCCGCCCGCTTCTTGAGGGCCTGGAATCCGGCCGAGTCGAGCGGGTCCTTGACCAGCCGGTGGCCGTAGTCCCAGACCAGCAGCGCCACCACCAGCCCGACAAACACCGCGGCGACCGCCGCGCTGCGGACCGCGACCGGCTCCCAGGAACCGGCCTTGCGGCGCTGGGCAGGATCGCTGCTCGTCGCGGGAGTGGTGCTCGGGGAACTCATCGCGATCGGGTCTCCTGGGGTTCGGAGGGCTCGTCGCCGTCGGACTTTTTCGGGGGCGCGGCGGCGGAGTCGACGACGGGCAGGGCCTCGATCAGTCCCAGCCGGAGCTGCTCGTGGGGGCAGTACCAGTAGCAGCGTCCGCAGGAGACGCAGTAGGCCCTGTCGGGCTGGTAATCGGCGCGGCGGCGTCGGATGGAAAGGTGGACGAGCTTCACGCCGAACACCAATCCCACCCAGGCCCCCAGCCACCCGCCGGCAACGCGGAATTGCTCGACCAGCTCGACGGCTTCCACATAGAGGTCCTGGGGCGGCCGGCCGGTGTTGCGGAACGCCTCGACCACGTCGCTGCGCTCCTTGATCGGGCCCGTCGGCTCCTCGGGCGTCTCTTCCGGCGCGGTCCCCTCCGCCTGGCGGACGTACTCGGCCCGCCGGACAGTCGGATGGAGCCGCGACAGAGGCACGGCCAGACCTCGGCCCAGCGCGAGGCCGACGCCCACCAGCACCGGCAGGAGCACGAGCATCGCCGCCAGGCGCCGGCGTCCGCGGAGCCGCTCCCGCGGCGTCTGCTCGACCGTCGGCTCGCGGATCGCCCCGTAGGGGCAGGCGTCCTCGCACAGCCGGCACTTGATGCACTCCTCGGGCGTGATGCGGGCGTGGCGCTTCGAGGCCTTCGAGCAGAGCCCCAGGATCGCGCCGTACGGGCAGAGGTAGCGGCAGTAGGGCCGCCCCACGAAGAGCCCGACCACGAGGAAGCTTCCCCCCAGGACCAGCATGTTCGCGCTGGCGATCGTGGCGTGCCGGGGCAGGCGAAAGAAAGTGACAAAGGGGTCATAGCTGCAAATCACAAACGGGCCGCCGGTCACGGCCAACAGCACCGCCGCGCCCAGGTAAACGTAGGGTATGAGGCCCAAGCCCTGGTCGAGCCACCTCGGCACCCGCACCGGCTTGAGCACCACCAGCTCCTGGACGGCCCCCAGCGGGCAGACCGCCGCACAGAAGGTCCGCCCGAAGAAGAGCGTCACCAGGATCGGCAGGGCGAAGAAGGCGACGACGGAAAGGGGGATGACGTAGGCCGGGTCGGCCAAGGCC
>Ga0153916_10000926_pt1 | contig 20458 bp, 14 predicted proteins | sample Opewatmetagenome_FD_109642 | JGI IMG/M metagenome (GOLD analysis project Ga0153916, IMG submission 109642) | Freshwater wetland microbial communities from Ohio, USA - Open water 3 Core 3 Depth 4 metaG | ecosystem: Environmental > Aquatic > Freshwater > Wetlands | place: USA: Ohio, Lake Erie...
AAGGTAATCCGCCCGGCCGCTGTCCGCCGGCGCGATGAAGTCGGCCAGCGCCAGGAAATGCTCCTGCCCTTTGCGCTGCCACTGCTGCCGGAGCGTGCAGAACCGGGCAAGCTGGCGGCTGCGGGATTCGTCCTCGTACACCACGACGTCGTCGCCCACGGAGGCCGCCGGCCAGAAGCCGTAGGCCGCCCGGGCGCGGAGCCAGCGGCCGGCGATGATCTCGTCCAGGAGCTTGCGGGCGTCGGCGAACAGCCTCCGGGCCTCGGCGCCGACCTCGGGATCTTCGAAGATCGCGGGGTACTTGCCCCGAAGCTCCCAGGCCATGAAGAAGGGCGACCAGTCGATCGCGCCGACCAGGTCCTCCAGCGGGTAGTCGTCCAGCACGCGGCAGCCGAGAAACGAGGGCCGGTCGATGCGGACGTTTTGCCAATCCGTGGCGAACCGCTTGGCGCGGGCCTCGGCGTAGGGGACGAGGTGGGTCTCGCTGCGGCGGCGGAAGGCCTCGACCAGCCGGGCCTGCTCGGCGCGGTTGGCGGCGTCGAAGGCCCGGCGGTTGGCCGGCCGCATGAGCCGCTCGACCACCCCGGCCGCCCGCGAGGCGTCGGCCACGTGGACGGTGACGTGCCGGTAGGCGGGTGCGATCTTCACCGCCGTGTGCTTGGCGCTGGTGGTGGCCCCGCCGATCAACAGCGGCAGCTCCAGCCCGCGGCGGTCCATCTCCCGGGCGACGTGGACCATCTCCTCCAGGCTTGGGGTAATGAGGCCGCTCAGGCCGATCGCGTCGGCGCGCTGGTCGATGGCGGTTTGGAGGATCTTCTCGCAGGGGACCATCACGCCCAGGTCGAGGATGCGGTAGTTGTTGCAGGCCAGGACGATGCCGACGATGTTCTTGCCGATGTCGTGGACGTCGCCTTTGACGGTGGCCAGGACGATCGTGCCGCGGCCCCGTCCTGCCCCGGCCAGCGCTGCACTCCCCTGCCGAGTCGTGGCGGGGCCTGCGGCGGCGGTCTTCTCCTGCTCCATGAAGGGCAGCAGATAGGCCACCCCTTTCTTCATCACCCGGGCGCTCTTGACCACCTGGGGCAAAAACATCTTGCCTGCGCCGAACAGGTCGCCGACCAGCTTCATCCCGGCCATCATCGGGCCTTCGATGATCTCCAGCCCAGTGCGATACTTGAGGCGGGCCTCGGCGAGGTCTTCCTCGATGCGGTCGACGATTCCCTGGACCAGGGCGTGGCCGATGCGCTGCTCGACGGTCCCCTGGCGCCAGGCGGACTGGGCCTGGGGATCGCGGGCGGGGTCCTTCTCGATCGAGGCGGCCAGCTCGATCAGCCGGTCGGTGGCGTCGGGCCGCCGATCGAGCAGGACGTCCTCGACCCGCTTCAACAGCTCGCGGTCGATCTCCTCGTACACGTCCAACTGCCCGGCGTTGACGATCGCCATGTCGAGCCCGGCGCGGATCGCGTGGTACAGAAGCGCGGCGTGCATCGCCCGGCGGACCGGCTCGTGGCTGCGGAAGGCGAAGGAGACGTTGCTCACTCCGCCGGAGACGTTGATCCCCGGGCAGGACTGCTTGATCTCGCGCACGGCCTCGATGAAGTCCAGCGCGTAGCGGTTGTGCTCCTCGATCCCGGTGCCGACGGTGAGGATGTTCGGGTCGAAGATCAGGTCCTGGGGCCTCATGCCGACCTGCCCGGTCAAGAGGCGATAGGCGCGGCGGGCGATGGCCACCTTGTGCTCGACGGTGACCGCCTGCCCCTGCTCGTCGAAGGCCATCACCACGCAGGCCGCGCCGTAGCGGCGGACCAGCCGGGCCTGACGCAAAAACTCCTCCTCTCCCTCCTTGAGGCTGATCGAGTTGACGATCGACTTCCCCTGGACGCACTTCAGGCCGGCCTCGAGGATCGACCAGCGGGAGCTGTCGATCACGACCGGCACGCGGGCGACGTCGGGCTCGGCGGCGATCAGGTTCAACAGGCGCGGCATCAGCGCCTCGCCGTCCAGCAGGCCCTCGTCGAGGTTGACGTCGATCAGGTTGGCACCCCCTTCGACCTGCTGCCGGGCAATCGCCACCGCCTCTTCCAGCTTCCCGTCGCGGACCAGCCGGGCGAACCTCCGCGAGCCGGCCACGTTGGTCCGCTCGCCGATCAGCGTGAAGGTGCTCTCCGGCCGGAGCACGAGCGGTTCCAGGCCGGCGTAGCGGGTGTAGGGACACGGCGCCGGCGGCCGGCGGGGCGGTTTGCCGGCCACGGCCCCGGCGATCGCGCGGAGGTGCTCCGGCGTGGTGCCGCAGCAGCCGCCGACGACGTTCAGCCAGCCGTTGGCAGCAAACTCGCCCAGCACGCGGGCCATCTGGTCGGGGGTCTCGTCGTAGCCGCCGAACTCGTTGGGCAGCCCGGCGTTGGGGTGGCAACTGGTCAGCACCGGCACCAGCCCGGAGAGCTCCTCGACGTGCGGCCGCATCATTTCCGGCCCCAACGCGCAGTTGATTCCCACGCTGAACAGCTCGGCGTGCTCGATCGAGATGCAGAACGCCTCCAGGGTTTGGCCGGAGAGGGTCCGCCCGCTGCGGTCGGTGATCGTCACGGAGGCCATCACCGGCAACCGGACGCCGAGGGTCTGGAAGCACTCCTCGATGGCGAACAGGCAGGCCTTGAGGTTGAGGGTGTCGAAGACGGTCTCGGCCAATAGCAGGTCGACGCCCCCTTCGATCAAGGCGGCGACCTGCTCGCAGTAGGCCGCGACGAGCTGGTCGAAGGTGACGGCGCGGTAGCCGGGGTCATCGGGGTCGGGAGAGAGGGAGGCGGTGCGGTTGGTCGGGCCGATCGATCCGGCCACGAAGGCGGACCGATCCCCGCCGAATTGGGTAATCGCCTGCCGCGCGCAGGCCGCCGCCGCCAGGTTGATTGCCCGCACCCGGTCGGCCAGACCGTAGTCGGCCAGCGAGATGCGGTTGGCGTTGAAGGTGTTGGTGGAGAGCAGGTCGGCCCCGGCTTCGAGGTAGCCCCGGTGGATGGCGGCGATGGCGTCGGGCTGGGTCACCGACAGGAGGTCGTTGCAGCCCTTCAGGTCGCGGGGGTGATCGGCCAGTTGGGTCCCGCGATACGCCGCCTCGTCGAAGCCGAGCTGTTGGATCATCGTCCCCATCGCGCCATCGAGCACGAGAATCCGCCGGGTGGCGAGGCCGGCCAACTGCCGCGTGATGTCGTTCGCGGTGGCTTGCATGGGGACCCGTGGAGGGGGACAGAAACCCTAATCGATTACCGTTTAAGGAGTTACATCAAAGGCTGTAGGCGGCCGGAGCCAACCGACCCCAATGAGTATCGCATAGACCTTTCCGGGAAGCAAAGGCGCCCAAGGGGATGTGCCGCTTCTGTTCCGGTCTGCCGCCGGGCGAAAGTCATTCTAGGGGGCGAGGCAAAGACTGTTGCGTTTTGGGCCCCCAAGAGGATAATAACAGGAGGGCTTGCGCGGTCACCCAATGGTGGGCTCTGAACAAGGGGCGGAGAAGGACAGACCATCGTGACACGCTCTCACCGACTTATCGCGATCGCAGCCCTTGCGACGCTGCTCTCGCAGCCGGCCCGCTGCCTGCCGGCTGAGGAGGAAGCCAAGGCCGTTGCCACCCCCGGCGCGACCGTCGAGATGAAGGTAGACGGGGGCTCGAAAGTGATGGTAGCTCCCGGGTCGTATGCAACGCCACCCGGGATGCCGGGTCCGGGGCGTCCCGGAGAGCCGGGAAAGCCGGGTGAGGCCGGCAAACCTCCCGGGGAGCCCGGCAAGCCCGGAAGCAAGCCGGGGGAGAAGTCCGAGAAGGGTCCCTCGCCCGTCCAGCGCCCCACCAAACCCCCGACGCCGCCCGACCCCGCCGAGTTGAAGGTCCGGCCCGACGCCAGCGGGATGGTCGCTTTCAACTTCAAGAACCAGCCCTGGGAGGGCGTGCTGAACTGGCTGGCCGACATCTCCAAGATGAGCCTCGACTGGCAGGAGTTGCCAGGCGATTACCTCAATCTCAGCACCCAAAGGAAATACACCGTCGAGGAGGCCCGCGACCTGATCAACCGGCACCTGCTGGCCCGCGGTTTCACGATGCTCGTTCAGGCCGAGACCCTCTCGGTGGTGAGCATCAAGAATCTCAACCCGGCGATCGTGCCGCGGGTGTCGCCGGAGGGTCTGGCCAAGCGGCTGCCGCACGAGTTCGTGAGGGTCTCCTTCCCGCTCGACTGGATGCTGGCCGAAGAGGCCGTGACGGAACTCAAGCCGATGCTCAGCCCCAATGGCCAACTCCTGGCGATGAAGGGCGTCAACCGCCTGGAGGCGATGGACGCCGTGCTCAACCTCCGCGAGCTCCAGGCCCTGCTGCGTTCGGAGCAATCCGAAGAGAGCCGGGAAGAGTTGGTCCGGGAGTTCCCCGTGGTGCACGCCAAGGCGGCCGACATCGTCGAGCAATTGGAGACCTTGCTGGGCATCGAGGGGAAGAAGCCGGGGCGGGCGACGCCGGGCAGCCTGCCGCCCGGAATGGATCCGCGGATGGCGGCGATGATGGCGGCCCAGGGAGGGCCCCAGCCGATGCAGCCGGGGCAGCCGGGGCAGCCGGGACAGCCGGGACAGCCGGGCGTCGGCGCACCCCCCAGGAAAGTCGAGATCAACTTCGTCGTCAACACGCGGACCAACAGCATCCTGGCCACGGCCCCGCCAAACAAGATGGCGATCATCGCCCAGGCCATCCAGAAGCTCGACGTCCCCAGCGACCGCGACCAGACGCTCGACGGCATCCTCCTCCACGCCCAGGTCTACTCCCTGGCGACCATCGATCCGGAGGTCCTGGTGAAGACCCTCCAGGACCTGAACATCCTCGACTTCAAGACCCGGCTCGACGTCGACCGCAAGAACCGCAAGGTCATCGCCTATGCGACCGTGGCCGACCACCTGGTCATCAGTTCCGTGCTCAAGAAGCTCGACGGGAGCGCGCGGAGCTTTGAGGTGGTCCTGCTGCGCCGGCTGGATGCCCTCGACGTGGCCGGGACGATCGAATTCATGATGGTCGGCGAGAAGCCGAAACAGCAGCGGCGGTCCCCGTATTACATTTTCGGGCCTTTCGGCTCGAGCGGATCGAGCGGCCAGGAGGAGAGCACCGACAAGTTCCGCGTCGACGCCGACGTGGAGCGGAACCGGCTGTTGCTGTGGGCGAACGCGGTCGAGATGGAGGAAGTCAAGAAGCTCCTGGTGAAGCTGGGGGAGAACCCGACGGACGCGGCGAACCCCGCCACGGTCCGCGTGCTCAATCTGCCGCCGGGGCAGGAGACCGACGAGCTGCTGGAGCGTATCCGGCGGCAGTGGCAGCGGATCGCGCCCAATCCGCTGGAGCTGCCCCCGCCGGAAAAGACCGAGGAGAAACCCCCCGCGGCCTCGTCCCCCGCAGCGCCGCCGAAGGAAGAGCCCAAGCCGCCGGCCGTTCCTCCCAAGGCGACGGCCTCGGCGGTGTCGGCGGGCACGGTCGCGATGGCCGGCGAGGCCTTGGCCCAAGGGACGCCGAGCACGAGCGCCCAAGCCTCTTCGGCGGAAGCCGCCAAAACCGCGCCCGCCGAGGAGGCGCCTCCCCGCCTGCGCCCCAAGCTCACGCCGCGGCCGGCACCTCCGCCGGAAGCCGCGGCGCCCGTCACGATCACGCGGGGCCCCGGCGGCGAGCTCATCCTCCGCTCGTCCGACACCCAGGCCCTCGACCTCCTGGAGAACCTGATTGCCCAATCGAGCTTGCCCTCGCGCGAAGACTACAAGATCTTCAAGCTGAGGTACGCCTGGGCCTACGGGGTGGCCTCGATCCTCAAGGACGTTTTCAAAGAGGAGGAGAGCAAGCCGCGGAGGCCATACTGGTACGACTTCGAATTCGGCTCGGCGGACCAGGAGAAGGAGCGGACGCGGATGTCGAAGAAGCGGACGCTGAAGATCATCTCCGAGTCGGACACCAATTCGATCATCGTCCAGGGGGCCGATGCCGCCCAGCTCAGGAAGATCGAGGAGCTGATCAAGTTTTACGACCAGCACGAGCCGCCCGACGCGCAGTCCGTCCGCAAGTCGCAGACCTTCCAAATCCGCTACGCCAGGGCCAAGGAGGTCGCCGAGACGATCAAGGAGGTGTACCGCGATCTGTTGAGCGCCAACGACAAGTCGCTGCAAGGGCCCGCGGGCCAGCCGCAGGAGCGGCGCGAGCGGGTGTTTCTCTTCTTCGACGAGGGGGAGCAGGGCGACCGGGACGGCCAGAAGGCCCCGCGGTTCAAGGGGGCCCTGTCGATCGGCATCAACGAGTACTCCAACACGTTGATCGTTTCCGCGCCGGCGCAAGTGCTGGAGAACGTCAGCAAGATGATCGAGGAGCTGGACCAGGCGGCCAAGCCGGTCGACTCGGTGACGGTGGTCAAGGTCGGCCCCGGCGTGAGCGCCGCAAAGATCGAGGAGATCCTCTCGCAGATCGGCGGCAGCGGCGGCAAACGGCCGCGGGCCGGCGGGGGCCAGCCTTCCCAACCCGGCGAGGGCCAGCGGGGACGCGGCGACCGCCGGCACCCCCCCGGCAGCGGCCAGGGCCAGCCTCGCTAAGCCGGTGGGAAAAGGGCCGTCAGCTTTCAGCCATCAGCGGCCAGCCAGGTGCTCGCAGAGCGCCGGCGGTATGCCTGACGGAGTGCCACGGCAACGTTTTTGAAGCTGAAAGCTGATAGCTGACGGCTGATACTGGGGCCGCGATCACTCTTCGGCGTCGGCCTTCTTCTTCTCCTTCTTCAGCGGCGTGGTCCAGACATAGATCGTGTGGCCGACGCCGTCCTCCTTGGATTCGTACCGCACCACCTGGTCCGGCGTGACCCCCTCCATGTCGAAATCGTGGGAGACGATCCGCGACCCCGCCTTGAGCTTCTCCAACTGGGGGATCAATTTCACGTTCAGCCGCGGCAGGAGATAAAGGGTGATCACGTTGGCGTCCCTCAGGTCGAGGGTGAAGATGTCTTCCTGCTTGATCTTGGCCAGCTTCTCGACCTTGTTTTTCTTGACGTTTTCCCGGGCCTCCTTGATCCGCTGCGGGTCGATGTCGAAGCCGGTCGCCGTCGCGCCCCGCTTCGCCGCCTCGACCACGATCCGGCCGTCGCCGCACCCCAGATCGTAGACCACTTCCCCTTTCTTCACCTTGACAAGGTCAAGCATCTTCGCCACCACGTCGTGAGGCGTGGGAACATAGACGACGTCGGGCGTGCGGGTCTTTTTGGGCGGAGCCTCCTCGGCCACTTGGCCGGCGGCCCGTGTGCTCGTCAAAGGCGCCATCAGCAGGCCGACGACCGCCACTGAGGCCACAAGGAATCGGTACATCGATGCATCTCCTTTCGGTTGAAACGGAACCTGGGTAAAACGCACGCCGGGCACAACCGCCCGGGCGGGAAACTTGCACCACGCGTCATTCCTCCGTGTAGATCGCCAGCCCCGGCATCGCCTCGTCCAGCTTGTCCACGCTCGCCTCCCTCACCTTGCACCCCCGCAGGTACAGCATCCGCAGCTCGTCGAACCGCTTCAGGTAGCCCAAGTCGCGGTCGGTGACGTGGCAGCGATCGAGGTTCAGCACGCGAAGCTTCCCCAGCGGCTTCAAATACACCAGACCGGAGCCGGTCACCTTCGTGTCGGCAAGCGCCAGGGTATTCAGATTGGTCAACCGCGCCAAATGGGTCAGGGCGTTGTCGTTGAGAGGATTGTTGCTCAAGCTCAGAACTTCCAGGCTGCGGAGTCTCGCCAGATGGACCAACCCCTTGCCGCTGATCCGGTTGTTCAGCAGGGAAGCGACCTCCAGGCTGGTGAGGGATTCCAGGGGAGCCAGCCCGGCGTCCGTCAGGCCGACGTTGTTGAGGTACAGCCGGGTCAGCCCGCGGAGGCCGCCCAGGGAAGCCATCCCGGCCTCCGGAAGCGGCGTATCGGTGATCTTGAGCGACTCCAGCCCGGCGAGCTTCCCCACGCGAGCCAGGTCGGCCTCGGCAAGCTTCAAGCCGTCGGCCTCCAGGCCCCGGACCCTGCCCTGGTCGTCCCGTTCCAAGCGTGCCCCCAGTTTCTCCAGCGCGGCGGCCGCTTGCGCTTCCTCGGCGGCGGGAGCACGGTCCTCGCCGGCGGCAACGACGGCCAAGGCGGCAACGGCCAGAAACGCCGCCAGACAGAAAGACACTCTCATCGCAGACTCCACAGGAGGCAGGACATCGCACCGGGCAGCCCGACGCACGAGGCCCCCTGATGCCACGATACGTTGATGGTGGGACGAAAGATCGCCGGTGGTTGGCCGGATAGGAACCTGCGGGGAAACGTTCCCCCCATCAAGAAAATAGCAACCGCCAACCACGTTGGGAAGGGGGCGAAGGGCGGCGGGTGGGAAAAATCGGCGATTTGCCCCACCGCGCTACCGCAAAGCCGGGGCAGCCGCCGCGCCCTCCTCCGACGGGTGGAAGGCCGGTTCCACTCGGCCGGCCCTACGGCCCGCCCTCAGGCGCAAGCGGCCGGCCGCAATGCGGGCACGTGGGGGCAAGCCGCGAGACGCGACCGTGGCAGTCCGGGCAGACAACGAGGTTCGGCCCGCTGGGACGCTGCCGGGCCAGCATCACAACCACCAGCACCACCGCGACCGGTATCGCTAAACAGAACAAGCCCAGAACCAGCAAGATCAGCCAGTGAAAAGCACTGAGGCCTCCCATACGTCTCTCCTCCGCTGTGTCCTCAGTAGTATTTGCAGGTCGAGCAAGCCTGTCAACACAAGGGTTGCTGTCCGGGCTGTTTTCCTAGCCCGCCTGTGGCGACTGAGCCCGGCGACTGGTTACAATAGGTGCGGAGCTATCGATCCCCGGCCCACGCGGGCCCACACGGAGAATGCCAGCCATGCCGCGAGTTCTGATGCCGATCGGCGATGCCTCGGAAGTGCTCGACACGATGTATCCCTTCTACCGCCTGCCGGAGGACGGTTTCGAGGTCGAGGTGGCGGGGCCCGAGGCCAGGCTCTATCACCTGGTGCTCCACGAGATCCCGCCGGGCGCGGAGCCGCCCTGGGACATCACCCAGGAGCGGCCCGGCTACCACCTCCGCGCCGCCGTGGCCTTCCGCGACGTGGACCCGGCGCGGTACGCCGGGCTGTTTCTCTCCGGCGGCCGGGCCCCCGAGTACCTCCGCTACGATCGCGAGCTGGTGAGGATCACGCGGCACTTCTTCGAGACCGGTAAGCCGGTGGCGGTGGTCTGCCACGGGATCGAGATCCTCACCGCCGCCGACTGCATCCGCGGCCGCACCGTGACCACCGTGGCCAAGTGCGCCATGGACGCCCAGCAGGGCGGCGCCAGCTACGTGGACCGGCCGGTCGTCGTCGACGGCAACCTCGTCAGCGCCCGGACCTACCACGACAATACGCTGCTCCTGAAGCATTTCGTCCAGATGCTCAAGGCGCTGGCGGGCCATGCCTCCTGAACGGAAGTTGCTCGACCGCCGCCGGATGTGCGGGCTCTTGGGGGCCGGCGCGATCGGCGTGCTCCGGCCCGCCGCATCGCTCGCCGGCAACGCCCCGAGGAAACAGCCCTGGGCACTGCACTACGTCCTGGCGTCGAGCCTCTACGGCAGGATGCGACTGGAGGAGATCCTGCCCGAGGTCCGCAAGACGGGTACGAAGTACCTCGACCTCTGGCCCGAGCGCCACGCCAACCAGCGCGAGCAGATGGAGGCCCTGGGGCACGAGCGGTTTGCCGCCCTGTTAGACAAGCACGGCGTGCGCCTGGGCATGACCACGCGGTACGATCTCGGGCCGTTCGGCCTGGGCGACGAGATGAAGATCGTCCGCAAGTTGGGCGGGTCGCTCGTGGTCACCGGCAGCCACGGGCCGAAGAACCCGAGCGGGCCCGAGTGTCGCCAGGCAGTGCGCGAGTTCGTCGAGAAGATGAAGCCCCACGCGGCGGCCGCCGAGAAGCTCGGGGTGACGATCGGGATCGAGAACCACGCCAACGCCCTGATCCACACCCCCGACTCGCTCCGCTACCTGGCCGAGCTGGCCGGCTCGCCGCGGCTGGGAATCGCCCTGGCGCCGTATCACTTGCCGCAGGAGCCGGAACTGATCGCCCGGCTGATCGCCGACTTGGGCCCCACGCTGGTCCATTTCTACGGCTGGCAATATGGCCGGGGCTGCATGGAGAAGCTTCCCAAGGCCGAGGAGCTGGAGCAGATGCCCGGGCGGGGAAAGCTTGACTTCCGCCTGATCCTCGCGGCCCTCAAGAAAATCGACTATCGCGGCTGGACCGAGGTCTTCATGCACCCGGTCCCCCGCGGCATCCCGATCCTCGACACCGCCGCCGAAGTGACCGGGGGAATCAACCGCGCCAGGGAGTACCTGGAACGAACCGTGCAGAAGCTTTGAGCACGCTCGTGCCGTGTCAGCGGCAGCGCCAACTCCAAGAGGCGGAATCTCCCTTTTTCCCCTTCACAGGAAGACCGCTGCGTCGGCTCCACGCGGGGAATCATTCGTCTTCATCGGGGCTCAGGTCTTTCGCCGGTTCGTGCCAAGCGAATCCCATGGACTCACAAAGCCCCGTTAACCCGGGGAACAACCGCGCAGCGGACATCCCCATTTGCGCAAGCTGCTTCACAATTGCCGTGTAGTGATCCAAACTGTCATACCTGAACTCGTACTTGAGCCAGCGCGCGTTGTGCGGGCGTGGGGGAGGACGGACGTCCAGATCGCGCAGCCAGCTCTCGAGATCCAGGTCGATTCTGCTCGGAACAACGAACAGACCGTCTTGCGCTGCCAGACGCTCGCTCGCTAGGGGCGGGTCGAAGAGGCCGACAAAATCGGCCTGGCCTTTTCCCTCGCCGATGCAGTATTCCTTGACCTGCGGATTAGATGGCGGTTGCCTGTCCCTATAGATGGGAAGCGACGCGCGTTTCTCTCGCGACCCGTTACGTATCGACGCCAAGTGCAGCGCGTGAACACAGAATGCGCCCTTCTCAGGTCTTGCCTCACGAACGGCGAAGTACATTGCTACTGCCGGGTTGAAGGTGAAATCCAAGAGGCGGGTTGGACCGCCGTGATGCCGCACGAGTGAGAGCCAGGAGAGTTGGTCCTGACGATGAGGCAGGTGCGAAAGGTACAGGTGGGCGACGGCGCGAAATCGCCTTAAGGTTTCCTTTTCGCGTACATACCAGCTCGACTTTTTAATCCCATGCTCTACCAGGAAACGGTGAAGGCTCGGTTCCAGACGCCATTCCACCGCCCTTGCGTGTCCGCGGAATATCCAGCCACGCTGACCCAAGTTCTTTACCTCCCGAAGGAACGCGTGCGCGTCGTCGCAGCGAAAAGTCTTGGGCAGGCCCCCATCGAGCGGAGCGCTAATACGTATGATTTCAACCTCGGTTCCCTCCGCAGGGCGCGCCTCGCCAGAGAACACCACCACGCCATTCTTCACGAAACCACGGTAAGCCATAGCATTCTCCTGGCACACGGGTACACCATTTCGGTTGCCCCTGTCCTGGCTTGGACCTGGCTTGACTCATGAGCCTTCGAGGTGTCTTTCGGCTACACCCGACTGGTGGCCTACTTGGCTCCTCAGCCACGCAGCATGGCCACAAACCCTGCTTGCTCGAAATGATGATCCGCCGTGAGAGCTTCGTTGAGCCCGCCTTCCGCCATGACGACGAACGAGATGCAGTCGGTCAACGACCAGTCCTTGTCTTTCATGCGGGAGTGCAACTGACATCCCCGCTCGAATAGCTCGGCGGATGCCGCGACGATTGTCGTGTCGGGATCTGCGCAAAGGTCCCGCAGCAGCGCTGCGAAAACCCCACGGTCGGCCGCCCGCGACAGGGCATTTGCCACCTCCAGAAGTACAAACTCAGACACCAGAACGCGCCGCCTGAGCATCCGACTCAGTTCTACGGCCCCGGAATGGTAGGCGTCGTCCGCGTTGAGGTAGGCCAGGTAGTAGGACGTATCCGCGAAGACCGGCTTCACTGGCGTTTCGGTGACCCGTAGAGGTAATGATCGACATTGACCGACATATCGGGCGGCAAACCCTTGGCCACCCCGACGAGTGAACGAAGTCGCTCGTACAGGGTGGGAACCTCGGGTTCGACAGACGACTCCTGGCTCGAGACGACCAACTCCACCCTCACCTCGGCGCCCTCCGGAAGCTGTACCGATTCGTCCAGCTTGACGAGGCCGTTAACTACATGACCGCGGTAAACCATCACGATCTCCTTCCTCCACGATCAACATCTCCAATTGTAGGCCTCCTTCAGCCGGCCGTGAAGAGGGACAAAGGCGAGATTCTGGTTTCTGTTGACATCCGGGGCGGTTTGCCCTAGGTTATCGTGGAGCCGGAGCAGCATCTCCCGTCGATGGTTATTGCGCGGCGCCGCCGCGGCCGTGGTCGCCGGCGCGGCCGTTCCCTGCGTCTTCACGGCGGACGCCGAGGAACGGACCCCGCCGCGATCCGCCAACGACCGGCTGCGGATCGGGGCCGTGGGGATGCGCTACCAGGGGACGGTCATCGCCGAGAAAGCCCTGGCCCACGGCGACATCGTGGCGATCTGCGACGTCGATCGGCAGATCGCCGAGAAGGCCCGCGCGCAGCTCGGCGGAAAGGCGGACCTTTACGAAGACTACCGCCGCTTGCTCGAGCGGAAGGACGTCGACCTGGTCACGATCGGCGCGCCCGACCATTGGCACACGGCGATCGCCGCGGCCGCCTGCCTGGCCGGCAAGGACGGCGGAAGAACGCAACGGCATAGGATCACGGCCCATTGCCGATTCTCCGGCATCTGGAGTTGGCCGGTTGGTGCCGGGATTCCGCGAGCCCTGTGCGGAACACGCCGCCGCCATACAGATACCCCCAACCAGCCGCTCAGCGGATCGGTTCAAACTGCCGGCCGCAGAAGCGATACCACTCGGCCAGTCCCGCCAGGTCCGCCTTGGCCCGATCGCCGGCGGCGTGGAACTCGACGGGCCGGGGCACGACCAAAGCGGCGATCTGTTTGATGTCGAAGGCTTCCAAGAGCCCGAAGCAAAACAACTCCGGCATCTGCTCCACGGTCGCGTTCTGCTCGATCACCTGTTTCAGGCTGGCAAGCGGGCGGTGCAGCTCCACCTCGCCGATCGCCTTCTCCTCCAGCGCCGCCGCGACCAGGGCGAAGGTGCTTGCGCGCGGGCCGACGGCCACCAGCCGCACGGGCCCGGCCTTGTGCTCGCCGACGCTCCACCGGGCCGCCGCCGCGACCTGGCTCGCCTGGAGCCCCAGCGGGCGATCGCCGATGGCGGCCACCAGCAGAGCGAAGAGGAAATCCCGCTCGGCGATCTTCGATTCGCCGAAGTAGAACGGGTCCAAGGCAACCACGCGGTAGCCGGCCGCCACGAGCCGCGCCGCCTGGTCCGCCGCGCTGGCGCGGCCGCCGTCGGCCACGAGGATGGCCGTTTTCTTAGGCTCCCCTCGGACCAATTCCACCGCGGGGACGTTCCAGGCCGCGCCCATCTGAAGCTTCCAGAAGGTGGCCTTCACGCCGGCCTGCTCGGCCGCGTCCGAGCGAATGGCGTGGACCTCGTAGTCCTTCGCCCGCACTAGCTCGCGGAGCTTGGCCCGGCCCGCCTTCTGCCACTCCGTCGCGGCGCCCTTCTCCTGGGGCAGGCCGGCGTGGCGGGGCAGGTCCTTGCTCAGGGCGAGCGCCAGCGTGTGAAAGTCCTCCGTCTTGGCCGGCAAGGGGACTTCGAGCTGTTCCTTGGTCTTCACCTCCTTGTCGGAGGGGATCTCCTTGGCGTCGAAATCCTTCGAGCCCGGGTAGAAGAAATCGCCGAGCATCCGGTAGAAGGCCTGGCGGTTGTCCAGCTCGTAGTTGTGCGTGCCGGGGTTGTCGTTGACGTGCGACCGCAGGGCGGATTGGCGGCCGTAGAGCTTGTAGATCGGCTGGGCGGCTTCCAGCAAGGGCGGCAGGGCGTGGCCGGAGGCAAAGCAGCAGTCATCCTTCGAGTTGTTGGTCAACAAGGTCGGCCGGGGGGCCCGCATCGCCGTCAGGTGGCAATAGTCGGCCACGGTCGCCAGGTCGCAGGGGGTTTGCTCGGAGTCGCCCAGATCCGAGAGGTGCATCGCCCGGGTGCGGAAGCCGGAGTAGCCGGCCACGGGATTGGCCAGGGTGACGCGGGTGTCGAGGGAGCTGATGAAGATCGTCTGCCACCCCCCGCCCGAAAGCCCCGTCACTGCCACCCGATTCGGATCGGCATGGGCGTGACCCAACAGCACGTCCAGCCCGCGCTTCATGTAGAGGTAATGGACGGCGATCCCGCCGGTGCCGCAGAGGTCGATCTGGTTCATGCGGTAGTGGTAGAAGCCCTCGGTGCCCAACTGGCCCATGCCGATCCACTCAACGTTCAGGGCGAGCATCCCCCGCTTGGCCTGGTTGATGCAGCGGATTTGCTTGTAGGGGACCGATTTGCCGGGCCCGCCGACGTGGCCGTTGACGTTCAGGATCGCCGGCACCTTGCCGGAGAGTTTTTCCGGCTCGTAGAGCAGGGCGGGGATCCAGAGATTGGGGAGGGCCTCGTAGCGGACCCTCTTGATCCGGTAGCCGGGCCCGCCGGGGATCGCGTCCAGCCACTCGACCTTTGCCGGGGCGTCCCGCCACCTGGCCGCTTCGCCGCGGAAGACGACTTTCTCGAGCACGCCGGCACGCAGGCGTGCGGCCTCCGCCTCCCACTCGGCGGCCGTGCGTACCGCGGGCATCCGCGGCACGCGGAGCTCGCAGTACCGCTGGACCTCGACCAGCGGAACGGTCTTCCCCACGATCTCCCGGCCCAGCAAGGCTTTGATCGCGGGCTCTTGCTGGGGTTCGCCCGCCCGGCCCGTGCCGGCTGTGAGCACCACGGACGTCGTGAGAAGCCATGTCCAGGAGCGCGTCATGTTGACCTCCGCAAGCCAGTCGTGCCGGGACCCGAAAGCCGGCCCCCACCCTAGCATCACCACAGAGGGGAAGCAAGCAACGCGAGGGCTCCGCGAGGGGGCCTATAAGGGGGTTCCGGTGCCGTCCGCAGGGGCGTATTATGCCCCTTAGAGGTATAGGCACATCCGCCTATAGAGGCATCCTTCCCCTTGTAGCGGCTTCCTGGCCGAGGTACGATTCAGTGAGGTTGCGGGCCGCCCATCCAGCAGACATTTTGCCTCTCCCGCGGCCCGACGCCCCCCGGCCCTGCGATCCACTCCGATGATGCCACCGACTGACACCAGCCTCGAGCATCTGGCCTCGCGGTATCTCCGCAGGCAGATCAAGCAGTTGACCGGCCAGGCCGAAGGGATCCGCCGGGCGGAGGACATCGAGTTCGTGCACCGGGCTCGCGTGGCCTCGCGGCGATTGCGGGTGGGGTTGCGTGTCTTCGCCGACGGTTTTCCCGCCGCGCAGGTGAAGAGCTGGCGGAAAGCGGTCCGCCGGGTGGGGCGCGGCCTCGGGGAGGCCCGCGACCTGGACGTGCAAATCGCCCTCCTCTGCGACGTCCTCAGCCGCCTGGAGGACCGCACGTGCGTCTCGGGGATTGCCTGGGTGCTGGTCCGCTGCCAGCGGGAGCGCGATGAGCTCCAGCCCCGGGTCGTCAAGGCCATGCGTCGGCTGCTCGCGAGCCGCGCGCTTCACGACATGGTCCTGGCTGTCCTTGGGATGTTCCCCGAAAGCGGCGGCGACGAGCCCGTCTCGCCAAGCCCCGCCCTGTTGGAGCGGGCCGAGAAGCACGTCTTGCGGCGGTTCAACGATCTCTACGCGTTCCGCACCTGTCTCGCCGACCCGCAGGACTACGAGCAACATCACGCCATGCGGATCGCCGCCAAGCGGCTCCGCTACACGATGGAGATCTTCAAACCCTTGTACGAGGGGAAAGCAGAGGGGGCCTTCGAGGCGGTCAAGCAGATCCAGACCCTGCTGGGCGAGATCCACGATTGTGACCTCTGGGTCGAACAATTGCAGCGGATCGCTGAGAAGCAGACGAGGCGGCTGCGGCCGCTGTACGGTCACGGCGGCCCCCCGGCGCGGCTCAAGGCCGGCCTGGACTATCTCCAGGAGGACCGCCGCCAACGGCGCCGCGAGTTGTTCGCCGGGCTCGTCGAGTACTGGGAGACGCTGAGCCGGGAAGGGGTCTGGGACGGGTTGCTCCAGATCGTCCGGCTCCGCGGCGTGCCGGCCGCCGCGCCGCAGGAAGGAGACGGACGCGAGGTGGTCCGCGCCGCCGATGCAGCGACCCCGGCCGGTGGAGCCGAGGCAGCCCTTCCGGCCGGTGGAGCCGAGGCCGCGCCTGCGCCCCGTGGAGCCGAGACGGCCTCTCCGATTCCGCCCGCAGACGACGGCGGGGACGGGTCCGGCCCGAGGAGCCCCGAGCACCGCCTGCCGGCGCACTGGCACGCGGCGGCAAGGCGGGGACCCGGCTGACGAGCTTGCCATGGAAGCCAGCGAGAAACTCACCGACGCTCCCTCCAAGTCCCGGACCGTGGCGGCCATCGACGTCGGCGCCAATTCCGCCCGCATGGCGATCGCCGAGGTCCTCCCCGACGGCCACACCGAGGTCCTCGAGCGCTTCCAGCGCGCGGTGCGGCTCGGGCAGGACACCTTCCGCCGCGGGCGGCTGGGCACGCAATCGATCCGCGCCGCCGTGGCGATCCTCCGCGACTACCGGCACCAGATCGACTTGTACAAGGCGCAGCGGGTCCGGGCGGTGGCCACCAGCGCCGTGCGCGAAGCGAGCAACGCCGACAGCTTCCTCAACCGCGTCTTCATGGCCACCGGGCTGAACGTCGAAGTGATCGCCACCTCGGAGGAGAGCCGGCTCACGGTGTCGGCCGTGCTTCCGGCGGTCGGCGATGCCCTGGGCGTGGGCCGCGGCGAAGCCCTGATCGCCGAGGCCGGCGGAGGCAGCACCCTGTTGACGGTCCTCGAGCACGGCGCGATCGCCACCTCGCAGAGCCTGCGGCTGGGCTCGATCCGCCTCCAGGAGATGCTCTCCACCACGGACGAGCCTCCGGAACGCTCTGCCGAGCTGCTCCGCTCCCACATCACCAACGCGATCACCGGCGCGCAGAGCTCGCTTCCGCTGGAGCGGATCGACTCGTTCGTGGCCATTGGGGGAGATGCCCGCTTTGCCGGCCGCGTCGTCGGCAAGCCCTCCGATTCGGCCGATCTCTCGCTGGTCGCGGCCGCCGACCTGGACAAGCTCGTCCGCCGCTGCGAGCGGCGCTCGGCCGAAGAGCTGGCCAAGCGCTACGGCCTCCCGTTCACCGAAGCGGAGACGCTCACCCCCGCGCTTCTGGTCTACCAGCAGCTCCTCCACTGCACCCGGGCCGCGCAGATGATCGTTTGCCGGGTGACGATGCGCGACGGACTGCTGCTGGAGCTCGCCCGGCAGGTGACCGGCGAGGAAGACCCGTCGCTGGTGGAAGGGGTGATCCACTCCGCCACCTCGATCGCGGAGAAGTACCGGGTCGACGCCGAGCACGCCGCGAACGTGGCCGAGGTGGCGGTGCGGCTCTTCGACGAGCTTCAGGCGGAGCACGGGCTGGGGGCGCGGCAGCGGCTGCTGTTGCGGGTGGCGGCCCTGCTCCACGAGGTCGGCGCGTTCGTGAGCAACGTCGCCCATCACAAGCACAGCTACTACCTCATCTCCCACGCGGAGATCTTCGGCCTCAACCGCGACGACATCGAGCTGGTCGCGCACGTCGCCCGCTATCACCGCCGCAGCGTGCCCAAGCCGTCCCACCTGGAGTACGTCGCCCTGCCGCGGGAGTCGCGGATCGCGGTCAACAAGCTGGCCGCGATCCTCCGCGTCGCCGACGCCCTGAACCGCGGCCGCGGCCGCAAGCCGGCCACCGTGCGGTTCGAGCGCCGCGGCGACGAGCTGATGGTCTCCGTCGCCGGCGCGCCGGACCTGGCCCTGGAGCGCCGCGCAATGGCCGTCAAAGGGGACATGTTCGAGGACATCTTCGGCATGAGAATCCGGCTGGAGGAGGGCTCGTGAATGCCCGGCGCTGTCTGGTACAGCCCCCGGGCTGCGTCCTATAATCCCGAGCAACAGACCGATCGAACGAGGCAAGACCATGCGAACCGAAATGGTGCGAGCGGAAGTCCAGCGCCTGCTCCGTCAGATCCCCTTTCGCCCCTTCGCGCTGAACATGGAGAATGGGGATCGAGTCATCATCGAACACCCCGAAAACATCGCGTTCGATCCCGGCGCTGACGGCTCCCCAGGCTCAGCCGATTTTTATGTCATTTCCGGAAGACTCCGCGTCTTTGCCACCTTTGAAGCAGTGACAAGCATCGCGTTGGCGGACACCGGAGAGCGGGTTGCCTGACGGGAGTGGCCCGCACATAGCCAAGCGCCCCAGCGCGATCGATGTTCAATCATGGCTAAAGACGACCTGAAATCGCCGCAGCTTTTCATCAACCGCGAGCTGAGCTGGCTGGAGTTCAACGACCGGGTGATGCAGGAGGGGCTCTGCGAGGAGGTGCCCCTGCTGGAGCGGCTGAAGTTCCTCGCGATCACGAGCTCGAATCTCGACGAGTTTTTCATGATCCGGGTGGCGGGGCTGATGCACCAGCGCACCGCCCGGGTCCGCCGCCACGACCCCGCCGGCATGACCCCCGCCCAGCAGTTGGCCGCCATCGGCCGGCGGACCCATCGCATGGTCGCCGAGCAGACCGCCGGGATCCGCCACGCGCTGGCGAAGCTGGCCGGGCACGGGCTCTCGGTGCTGGAGCGCAAGGACTGGACCGGCCCCCAGGAGAAGTTCCTCCGCGCGCAGTTCGCGCGGGACGTGCTTCCCGTGCTCACGCCGCTGGCCGTCCAGGAATTGGACCCCTGCCCGCTCTTGCCGGGCCTGCGGCTCCACGTCGGCCTGGTGCTCCGCGCCGCGCAAGGAGAGCAAGCGGCGGAGAAGATCGCGGTGGTGCCGGTCCCCGCCCAGTTGCCGCGGTTCATCGCCGTCCCGTCCGACGAGGGGCTGCACCTGGCGCGGTTGGAAGACGCGACGGCGGCCAACGCCGACCTGCTCTTCCCGGGGTGCGAGGTGCTGGCGGCGGGCGTGTTCCGCATCACCCGGGACGCCGACGTCACCATCCAGGACGACGACGCCAGCGATCTGTTGCACGTGGTGGAAGAGGCGGTGCTCGCCCGGCGGCGCCGGGCGGCCGTGCGGCTGGAGGTCTCGGCCCAGCTCGACCGGCGGCTCCTGGAGTGGCTCACCCAATCCTTGCAGCTCGGTGAGGAGCACATCTACCCGATCGACGGCATGCTGGACGCCACCGCACTGTGGTGGCTTGCCGGCCGGCCGGGGTTCGAGTCGCTGAAGGCCCCCGACTGGCCGCCGCAGCCGCCCCGCGATCTGATCGGCTCCGAGGACCTCTGGCAGACGCTCCAGCAGCGCGACGTGCTCTTGTTCCACCCCTACGAGAGCTTCGACCCGGTGGTCCAATTGCTGGACCGGGCCGCGGCGGACCCCGACGTGCTGGCGATCAAGCAGACCCTCTACCGCACCAGCGGCGACTCGCCGGTCGTTGGGGCTTTGGAGCGGGCCGCGGAGAACGGCAAGGAGGTGACCGCGCTGGTGGAGCTGAAGGCCCGCTTCGACGAGGCCCGCAACGTCACCTGGGCCCGGCGGCTGGAGGACGCCGGCTGCCACGTGGTCTACGGGATCGTGGGGTTCAAGACGCACGCCAAGGCGCTGTTGATCGTCCGCCGCGAGGCGGGGCGGATCCGCCGCTACGCGCACCTTTCCACGGGCAACTACAACGACCGCACCGCCCGGCTCTACTCCGACGTAGGGCTGATGACCTCCAACCGCGACGTTGCCGCCGACGTGGCCGCGCTGTTCAACCTGATGACCGGCTACTCCGAGTCGGTCGGCTGGTCGAAGCTCACCTGCGAGCCCGGCCGCCTCAAGCAGCGGTTCGTCGACCTCATCGACCGCGAGATCCAGGTCTCCTCCCCCGACCGGCCCGGACTGGTGATGGCCAAGGTCAACTCGCTCCAGGACAAGGAGATCATCCGGGCCCTGTACCGGGCGAGCCAGGCGGGAGTGAAGGTGATGCTCAACGTCCGCGGCATCTGCTGCCTCCGCCCCGGGGTGCCCGGAGTGTCCGAGACCATCGAGGTCCGCTCGATCATCGACCGCTACCTGGAGCACGCCCGGATCTTCTACTTCCGCAACGGCGGGCACGAGGAAGTCTACCTCTCCAGCGCCGACTGGATGCACCGCAACCTGGACAAGCGGATGGAGATCATCTTTCCCGTGACGGCCCCGCCGCTCCGCCGGCGGATGATCGAAAGCCTCCGCGTCTACTTTGCCGACAACGTGAAGGCCCGGCAGCTCCTGCCCGACGGCACCTACCAGAAGGTCCCCCGCAAAGGCGCGGCGGTCCGCGCCCAGGAGCACTTTTACCAGGAGGCCGTGGAGGC
>Ga0153916_10000927_pt1 | contig 20456 bp, 19 predicted proteins | sample Opewatmetagenome_FD_109642 | JGI IMG/M metagenome (GOLD analysis project Ga0153916, IMG submission 109642) | Freshwater wetland microbial communities from Ohio, USA - Open water 3 Core 3 Depth 4 metaG | ecosystem: Environmental > Aquatic > Freshwater > Wetlands | place: USA: Ohio, Lake Erie...
AAGGCTGCAAGAGGCCTTTCTTTTTTTCATTGCGGGATCTCCTTTGCCATGCCCTATCCATCTTCGTGCTGACCTAATAATTGCGCTTCAGGTCCATCCCGGCGTAGAGGCTGCCGACTTCGGTTTCGTATCCGTTATAGATCAGGGTTTTGCGCTTGCCGTCTTCGCCGATCCGGCGCTCGGTTGCTTGGCTCCAGCGGGGATGGGAAACGAAGGGGTTGACGTTGGCATAAAAGCCGTACTCCTCGGGCCGGGACTTCATCCAGGCGCTCTTGGGCATTTTGTCTACGAACCGGATCCGGACGATCGATTTAATGCTCTTGAAGCCGTATTTCCAGGGGACGACAAGCCGGATCGGAGCTCCATTCTGCGGCGGGAGGTACTCCTCGTACATGCCGAAGGCCAGAAGCGTCAGGGGATGCATCGCCTCGTCCATCCGCAGCCCCTCGACATATGGCCACTGAAGGACTTTCGTCTTTTGGAACGGCATCTGCTCGGGATCGAAGAGGGTGGTGAATTCAACGAACTTGGCCGCCGGCGCCGGCTCGCACTTTTTGATAAACTCAGCCAGCGAGTAGCCGATCCAGGGGATGACCATAGACCAGCCTTCGACACAGCGCCAGCGGGTAATCCGTTCCTCGAGAGGGGAAAGACGGATGAGGTCATCGATGGCGAATCGGCTCGGCGATTTGACCAACCCCTCAACAGCCACAGTCCATGGCCGGGTGCGGAAGTCCCGGGCGAGCACAGTGGGATCGCGCTTGGCTGTTGAGAACTCGTAGAAGTTCGTGTAGCCGCTGGCCTCCTGGAAAGAGATGACCTTATCATCGGGCGAAATGAGGCTGTTGCGCTTGGCGATTTCCGGCTTCTCCGGGAGCGGCCTGACCTCGACCTGGGCCTTCGGTGTCTCCTGGGATTCTCCTTTGAGCTCTTTCCCCACGAGCTGGCCGGCGACGGCGCAGGCGGCCAGAGCTGCCGATCCGGCGATGAACTCGCGGCGGCGGAGGTAAAGGTTTTTCGGCGTGACATCTGAGTATTTCAGATCCGGCTGCTTCTTTATAAGCATTTCCGCCCTCCCTAATCATTTTCTCAGAAATAGGAGGGCAATATCAAACGTCACTTGGGGTTGAACCTTTTTCCGCCTGATGCGTCCTATCTATTGAGATGAGCGGCAGCGGCGATTTTGAAGCGGTCTACGACCGGTACAAGGCCGATATCTTCCGGTTCATTTTTCATCTGACAGGAAATCAGGCCGAGGCCGAGGATCTCTTCCAGGAAACCTGGCTGCGGGTGGTCAGACATGGCCAGATCGGACCTGTCGGGCCGGAATTGAAGTCCTGGCTGCTGACAATCGTCCTCAACCTTCACCGGGACGCCCTGCGCCGAAAGCGGGTCCGGCGGGCGTTCCTGCTCCGGAATTATCACCGGGAGAACTCAGATCGCTCACCCACAGACGGTTGCGCTCCGCCGTCGACTGAACCGGCCCGGGCGGCCGAACAAGCCTGGTTGCGGCGGGATATCGACCGGGCCATGGCCGGACTTCCGGAGAAGCAGCGCCGCGTGTTTCTGCTTTCCGAGTTCGAGGGGCTGCGGCAAACCGAGATCGCCGGGATCCTGGGGATCCCGGTGGGGACGGTGAAATCCCTGCTCTACCGGGCCGTCAAGAGGCTCCAAACGCAGCTCGCTTCCCACAATCCCAAAGCGGAGGGGATCAAATGCGATGTCAAGATTTTGAGCGTCTAATCCTGGAATCAGACGAAAGGGAACTCCTCCGGGAGGAAAGGCTGGCTCTGGAAGCGCATCTCGAGTCATGCCCCGGATGCGCCGCCTTCCTGAGCTTCCGGAGAGGCCTCCGCGGCCAGCTCCGGGAAGCGACCGGACCGGTGCTCTCCGCCGAGTTCTCGGAAAACGTCCTGCTCCGCTGCCGCGCCGAGCTCGATTCCCCATCCGGGAAGCACGCCGGGCAGGACTTAGTCAGGCGTCCGGCTGCCGTCCCCTGGCCTATCTGGGCGGCGTTTCTCATCCTGACCGGCTTGACGCTCCTCTTCCTGATCCCCGGGCTGGAGCAATTCAGGCAGAGCCAGGAGCTGACGCTCGGTACGGCGATTGTCCTAGCCGTCATTCTTCAGAACACCGTTATGCTCTTTGCTTCGCCGCTGCTCATGCGCCGCGGCCGCTTGTCTCAATATCCTTCTCGATAACTGAAAGAAATGCTAAGGAGATCTATCATGGTTAAACCGAAAGGAAGAATCAGCGCCCTCGTCATGCTTGTCTTGGTGATGGTCTTTCTGGCCTTTGTCCTGACGCCGCTGATATTGGCCCCTCTAGGCATATTCACCGGGGTGGCCAGGGGAACAGGACACGCCTTCGTGAACGGCTGGCACAATATTCCTTGGTTCCCCTTCGTCCCGATCTGGTCTTTCTCTCTGCTGTTCGTCGTCATCTGGCTGGCGGTCATCCTCTGGGTGTACAAAGATGCCGAGCGGCGTCGCATGAGCGGCCTGCTCTGGGCGCTCCTGGTCTTTATCGGCAACCTGGTCGGGTTGCTCATCTATCTCATCATCCGCCAGGATCATCCGGTCTGCTGCGAGCCGGCAGGCCCGACCACTTCTGCCTCGCCCTCAACGGCGGAAGGTCCGGAGAAAAAACTGCCGGCCTGTCCCGCCTGTCAGAAGCCTGTGGAGTCGGGCTTTGTCTATTGCCCGCAGTGTGGCGCCGCGCTACAAAAAACCTGTCCAAGCTGCAGCAAACCGGCAGAATCCGATTGGAAAGTCTGCCCGCACTGCGGCGCCCCGCTCAAGTCCGAATAAGCTGTCTTCGGTTGCGGCGGCCGCTCCCTTTGTGGTAATGGGATGATAGGCAGGGAAAATGGCCGTCTTTTCGCCGCATCTTCTTAGCCGTCTGGATAAGGCGAAGTTCGGAAAGATCCGGGTCTGGGAATTCAGCTTTCGGAGCTTGTTCAAAGAATACGCCTGGCTTTTCCTCATAAAGGCCGTTGTCGCTCATCCCGTGAAGACGGCCCGGGGGATACGCCGGTACCGGCGTATCGTCCGGGCCGATAAGCCGTCGGCCCCTGAATATGTGCGCTTCCATTGCCTCCCGGAAGAGGCCGATTTTTTGCGGAGTGCCCGGGCCCGCCAACCCGGACCGCTGATTGGCCTCGGATTCTGCCTTAAGCCTTATGATCCTGAAGATCCATCGCGATCGTGCCCTTCCGGCCGGGCGAACCATGACTGTCTTTATTTCGAACGGGGAGAAACGCGGCCCGTCTGCGCGGGCTGCGCCATCTACGATATCGGCCGTCGCGCTCTAGAAGCGGAATGTCCCGCCTACATCATGACCTCGGCAAAAGACATAGCCCGGGATTTCATGATCCCACAGATCAGCCGTGATTCCTTTCCAGCGGCCATCCTTCTTCTCTGCCCGTATTCGATCCAGGCCATCATTCTGCCGCTCCTCATCTGTGGTGTCCAGATGACCCTGCTCTCTTATGCCAGCGGGTCCTGCGCGGATTATGGGCAATGGCTGAAAGCTGACTGGGGGATCAAGGAAGAGCGGACGACAATCGATGCCCGATCACAGGAGAGGCTCCTCGGCCTGCTGGGGAAGCTCCGGCCTGAAGATGGGGGCCGGGTTCAGAGCCGGGGAAATCGGCGATTTCACCGCGGCGGGAATATTTTCTATCCGTCTGTTTATCATCCCCACAAGTGAACAAAGAGAGCAGCCAGGCCGCTGGCTGTGACCTGGATGGTCAGGTTATCGGCGCCGTGGGGAGAGACGGCCTCAACGAAGACGACAACTCCAGAGAGAAAAATAGAGGAGAGGAGCGAACGGGCAAGAGGGAGATGATAGAAGGCGGAGAAGAAGGCCGTTGAAAGAACGATCGAAACAACCAGGACGGAGAGGCTTCCCTCCACCGACCTTTCCGCGATCTTGACTTTTTTCAGGCTGAGCACCCGGTAGCGATGCCGGCCGAAGCGGACACCGACCGGTTCGGCCACGGCATCGGCCGCTCCGCCGACAAGATACCCCATGACGGCGCAGGCCCCGAAGAGCCAGTTGGAGAGGAGTCCGCCCGCGGCTGTGGTGAGGTAGGGGAGGACGACGAAGTCGCCGCGCCGTGGGGCATCTTTCTCCCGGGCGAGCGCTTCGAAAAAGAAATTCCTGTCGCCTGCCCGAACGACGAGGACCACGTAGACCCCCATGCCCAGACCGAGGATGTTGACAGCGGGCATTCCTCTCCAGAGATGGAGTCCCACCGCGGTGAAGAAGATCAGGAAATGGAAGAGCTTCCTCGTGTATCCGGTCGGCCAGCCGGCCCGGCGCTTCAGGGAGCCGCTCAGGATGCCGCTTGTCAGGATGGCCGCCGCCGAGACCGCGGCTGCGACGAGGATTTCAGGAAAGGGGGGCAGCAGCGGGAGGAAAAACGCGAAAAGCCCTTTCATTTGCAGCCTCTATCATAGACCAGCGGGGATGGCCCCTCAAGGGGGTGGAAATTTCCCCAGCGGAAGATATAATGAGATCCCCGGTTTGATTTGGCCTTATAAAATCGATCGGATCGATATGAACAGTAAACAAAATCTTGCGGCCGGCGTTCTCGAGACGGTCAGACAGGAGTCCCGCGCCTTTTTCCGGCGCGCCCGGGGGAGCCACGACTGGGACCATACGGAGCGAGTCTACAGGCTTTGCCTCCGCATCGGCCGCAAGGAGAAGGCCGACCTCGATGTCCTGCGGCTGGCCGCCCTGCTCCATGACATCGGCCGCGCGGAAGAGGATCGGTCGACCGGCCGGACCTGCCATGCCGCCAGAGGCGCCCTCCTGGCGCGAAAGATCCTGGAAAAGAAGGGGATCGATAAGGAACGGGCAGATAAGGTTGTGCGCTGTATCGAAACCCATCGTTTCCGGGGACCGCTCGTCCCGGACTCCCTCGAAGCGAGAATACTGTTTGATGCCGACAAGCTGGATTCGATCGGCGCCGTCGGCATCGGCCGGGCGTTCCTGTTCGCCGGTGAGGTCGGGGCCAGGCTGCATGATCCCGGGATCGAAGTCCGAAAGACAGAGCCCTACACCAAAGAGGACACGGCCTATCGCGAGTACCTGGTGAAACTGAGAAAGATCAGAGACCGGATGTCCACCTCCGAAGGGAAGCGGATCGCCCGGGAGCGCCATAAATTCATGGCCGATTTCTTCAGCCGGTTGAACAAGGAGACGGCCGGAGCCCTGTGATCCCGGGTCTTCCCGGCGGGTCCGCGGGAGCTTTCACCCGGCCGCGGCGCCTTGACAGGAAAGCGGACCGCGGTGTATTTTTGAATCTGGCCGCACCTCAGACCGGGCCGCGAAAGACTCGATTCCCCCACCGCGGAAGAGAAACCTTGAGGGCAGAGGCGGGGCCGGGCACTTGGAAAGGAGCACGGACATGGCTAACATCAAGTCCAAGAAAGGAATAATCGGCATCCTCACCGGGGGAGGCGATGTCCCAGGTCTTAACCCGGCTATCCGCGCCGTCACCATCCGGGCCATCCACGACGGCTATGATGTCATCGGCATCCGCCGCGGCTGGGCGGGCCTTCTCGAGATCAACCGGGACGAGATGACCGATGACCCGGAATGCTGTCAGGTCCTGACCGAAGAGATCGTCAACAAGGCCGGCCGGACGGGAGGCACATTCCTACATACCTCCCGCACCCGCCCGAGCAGTGTCCCCGACGTCAACGTGCCGGCGCACCTGCGGGGCAAGTACAATGCCAAGGTGAACGACCTCACCGAGGAAGTGCTGAAGAATATCGAACGTCTGGGCATCGACTTTCTCGTGCCCATCGGCGGCGACGACACTTTGAGCTATGCCTGCTTGCTCCACCAGAAGGGGGTCAAGATCATCGCCATCCCCAAGACCATGGATAACGACGTCTCCGGGACCGATTACTGTCTGGGGTTCTCCACCTGCGTCACCCGGATCATCAGCCTGACCCATGCCCTCCGGACCACGGCCGGCTCGCACGAGCGTTTCCTCTGCATCGAGGTCTTCGGCCGATACGCCGGGTTCACGGCCCTCCTCCCGACCATGGCCGGGGCGGCCAGCCGCTGCGTCATCCCCGAATACAGGTTCAACATGGAGAAGCTCTGCGAGCTCCTGACCGAGGACCGGGCCGAGAACCCAAGCCTTTACTCGGTCGTACTTGTCTCGGAGGGGGCGATGACCGAGGGCGGCGAGATGATGTATGCCGATAATGAGAAAGACATGTACGGGCACAGGAAGCTTGGCGGAATCGGCGATTATATCGCCAACCAGCTCAAAGAGCTCTCCCCTCGGTTCAATAACGGCCGCCGGATCAACGTCATCAATCAGAAGCTGAGCTATCTCGTCCGCTGCGGCGACCCCGATGCCGTGGACTCGATCGTTCCCATGGCCTTCGGCAACCTGGCCTTGGACCTCATCATGGAAAAGAAGTCCGGCCGGATGGTCTGCCTGCGGAACGGCGAATACGACGACGTGCCCATCGAGATCGTGACCAGCAAGAAGAAGATGATCGATGTGGATAAGTATTATGACAGGGAGCGGCTCCGCCCCCTGTACAAGAGCTTCCACCAAAAGCCGCTGTTCATCATGACCTCAGACTAACGTCAAGGGGTCAGGCCTCAACAATCGACAGAAGCTCAGACGATCGGTTCGAACCTTGCGGTGAAGTGGCGGAGGAACCGCTGCTCGTGCGTCAGCTTCAGGCCACGGATCCCTTCTCGTTTCTTCCAGACCTCCAGGATGACTTCGATCACGTAGTCTATGTGGCTTTGCGTGTATGTCCGGCGCGGAATGGCCAGGCGGACAAGGTCCATCTTGGCCTCCTTGTCGAACATCAGCGTCCCGATCTCAACCGAACGGATGCCCCCCTCTAGATAGAGCTCATTCGCCAAGGCCACTCCAGGGAACTGCTCCAGGGGGATCTGCGGCACAAAAGCGCGCGCGTCGATGTAGATGGCATGCCCGCCCGGCGGCTGGACAATGGGCACACCGAATTCTGAGATATGATTGCCGAGATAGGCCGTCGAAGCGATGCGGTATTTCAGGTAGTCTTCCTCGAGCGCTTCCTGAAGGCCCACGGCGACCGCTTCCAAGTCACGGCCGGCGAGCCCCCCGTAAGTGGGAAAGCCCTCGGTGAGGATGAGGAGGTTCTTTTCCTGGTGGGCAAGGGCGTCGTCATTCGTGCACAGGAAGCCGCCGATATTCGCCAGGCCGTCTTTTTTCGCCGACATCGTGCAGCCTTCGCCCAGAGCGAACATTTCCCGCGCGATATCTTTTGGCGTCTTGCTCTCGTAGCCGGGCTCGCGCAGCTTGATGAAATAGGCGTTTTCGGCGAATCGGCAGGCGTCAAAATAAAGCGGAATGCCGGACTTGCGGCAGAAGGTGCTGACCTGCCTCACGTTCTCCATCGAGACCGGCTGGCCGCCGCCGGAGTTGTTTGTCACAGTCAGCATCACCAGAGGGATCTTCTCTTTGCCTTCGCGCCCAATGACCTCTTGCAGCGCAGCGACATCCATGTTGCCCTTGAAGGGGTGTTTGAGGCCGGGCTGTCTGCCCTCGGGTATGACGAGGTCCAAGGCGACCCCGCCCACATATTCAAGATTGGCCCGCGTGGTGTCGAAGTGGGTGTTGTTCGGGACGATCTGCCCCTTCTTCACCATGACGCTGAAGAGGATGCGCTCGGCCGCACGCCCCTGATGGGTCGGGATCACGTGCCTGTAGCCGTAGATATCCTGGATGGAATCGCGGAATCGGATGAAGCTCCTGCTCCCGGCATAGCTCTCATCACCTTCCATCACGGCGCCCCACTGGCGGGTAGACATAGCGCCGGTGCCGGAGTCGGTCAGCAAATCGATGAGAACGTCATCGGCCTCCAAAAGAAACTGGTTATAGTGAGCGGCCCTCAGGAGCTGCTCGCGCTGGTCCCTTGTTGTCCAACGGATAGGCTCAACGCTCTTGATCCGGAACGGCTCAATAATCGTCTTCATGGGCATCTCTATCCCCTTTGGCGCCGCCGAGAATGGGGGATTCAGGCGGCTTCGTCGACCAGCCGGATCTCCTGGAACCGGGCGAAAAACCCGAGCTCCTTGGTGATATCTCCATAGACCGTCTGACGGTGGAGCCCGGCCGTCCAGTTCTGCCAGAGCCGGGTGGCGTTGCCATCGACTTTGACTTCGATCTTGGTCCGGCAGCCCCGGTCATCCTCCAGCCTCACCGGCGCCGTGATCACCGTGCCAGTAAAATAGCGCATCGTGTCCATCCCCACGAGCATCGCCTGGGTAACCCTCTCGCCGACGCGCATCTCCACCTGCGGCACAACTCCCTCCTGCCTCTCCATGACCGTCCTCAGCTTGTAGGGCGCGGCCGGCTTTCCCGGGCCGTCCATCCGGGGCGTTCCCAGGCAGTGGGCGAGAATGATGCTCCCCCTGGATTCGTCGACCGTCGGATCGCTGACGAACCCGGGCCGGCCCACCAGGCCCTGGAAAATGATGTGGATCATGGTGGAGCGGAGGTCAGATTCGCAGATGCCGCCCAGCCCCAGGTTATTGAGCCTGGCGAATCCGAGGCAAGGATAGGCGGGAAGCTTGATCGTTTTGTCCCACATCGAGCCGTAGCAGTCGACGGTCATCACCGTGGCGCCCTCTTCATCGAGGAGCTTCTCGAAGGCCAAGGCCAGCTTGGCGGACTTCAGGATATCTTCCGGCCCCGGCTCGACGACCTGGACGGCTCCCTTGGTCCAGCGGCCGGCTTCTTCCTTGGCCGCTTGGTCACTGATGCTGTCATAGATGGCGACCATCCGGTCGAGCCCGACCGGCTTGATCTCCGTACCGAACTTCCTCCTCACCGTGTCCGCGTAATCGGAAAAATCGGCCGTGCTCAGGTTGATGACTTTGGCCTCCCGGAGATGGTGAATGGCCCGGAACGGCCTGACGGCGACGGCCAGCTGGCTCGTGTCCGTTGTCAGGAGGCAATCCAGCTTGGCTCCCAGAGGGCGCCGGCGGATCTCTCCAAAGTCCACCCATTCATGTCCCGAATACGGGCGGGCGAAGATTATGGTGGGCCTGGCTGCGGCCAGGATCTCGTTGAAAATGTCGCCCACGTCGATGTTGAGATGGATGATCAGGATGCCGTCCACCCCGGCCAGCCTGTCCCTGAGGGCGGTGACCTGAGCCGGCGTGGCCACCAGCTCATCCACGGCGAAATCGATATCGGCGAACTCGCCCTTCATCCGGGCGAATTCGGCTTTATAAAAGGCGATCTCCTGAGGGACATCGAGAGTCGGTTTGGGCCAATTTCCCTTGGGGATCGCCACGAACAAGCGCGCGACCTTGACCTTGGTCCCCCGGCAGCCCGGGCTGACCAGTTTCAAAGCCGAATCCTGTCCGGCCGCGGTGAATGGCCAAAGTCTGGGGCCGGCCGCACACATCGCACCTCCGGCCATCGCGAGTTGGATGAATTCTCTTCTCTTCAATTCTTTGGCCATAAGCACCTCCCGCAAGATCCGGCTTGAGCTAGGGATTATGTTTTAGGTTGGCCAATAATTCAAGAGGATTTCTTCCCTTTCCCGGAGATCTCTTTCATCAGGTCGATCTGGATCTCCTGGATTTCAAGAAGCGTCTGCCATTCTCTCCTCAGGAAGTGATCCAACTTCTGGTGGAGATAGCGGACTTCGAGCTCAGCCTTCAAATTGACTCGATAGTCATATTCCGACCTCAGGCGGTCCTTGGCGTCCTGACGATTTTGACTCATCATGATGATGGGCGCCTGCAGGGCCGCCATACAAGAAAGGACAAGGTTGAGAAGGATAAAGGGATAAGGGTCAAAAGGCTTGCGCAACAGCAGGATCGAATTGAGTACGATCCAGAAAATAAGGCCGCCGACAAACAGAAGGATGAACCTCCAGCTTCCGCCGTAGGCGGCGAGCCGGTCGGCCATGCGCTGTCCAACTGTCAAGCGCCCTTCATATTCCCGGTGGATGTCCTTGGATACCGTCTCCTGCTCTTGGATGCTCGTAACGACTTCCTGTTCGAGGGCCGTCAGTTCCCCCTTTTCTTCTTCCAGGGCCGCCTTGATGAATTCCATGCGGTAGGAATTCAGGTCAGAGGAGCAGATCCAGCCTTCCCTGTTCGCTTTGGGGTGGTCTCGCTGAATCATCTTGAAAACACCTTCGTGGACAAAGGCGAGGGGGAAGACCTCGCCGCTGGTCTTGGACTGACCGCAGACCTCGCAGATGATGGGTTGTTCTTGATCTTCAGGCATATGCATCCTCCTTGGGAGAGCCTGGTCCTGGTCAAGATGGAGAAAACGCTAGACCTGTCCGCGCAGAAAGATGACCAGTTCTCTGGAGGAAACTATAAACTAAAGACCGTAAAGAGGGAAGCCCGTCTATTGGATCTCCGCCAGGGCCTTGGCCGCTTCGGAATGGCCGGGCTCAAGCTCGAGCGCTTTTTTGTATGCGTCCTTGGCTTCCTGGATATCCCCCTTTTTCTGGAGGGCGGTCCCGAGCCGGAAATAGCCCTCGGCGAAAGGTTTCCTGAGGACGGCCGCCTCGAAATCCTCGATGGCCCCATCAAGGTCTCCGCCGAAGCCGGGAGGCGCCATCAGCCGGACCATGCCCCGGCCGAAATGCCCATCCGCATTTTTGGGATCGAGCTGGAGTGCGGTTTCATATTCCTGCATGGCCCCCATCCCGTACTTCATCATGTTGGCGGGATTGCCCTGGGCCAGGCTTCCCATGATATGCCCTTTCCAGGCATGGAGGTCGGCGTTGTCAGGGTCCTTGGCCAGGAGCGCATCGGCCATGTCCAGTGCCTCCGGGTACTGCTTCTGTTCGAACAGTTTCTTGACTCCATCTAAAGACGCATCCTTGGGGACCTCGACGCGTTTGGGTGCGCTGCCGGGCTGAGCCGCCGACGGCTTCCCTCCAAAAGGCGACTTGTCTCCCATCATCTGGGGCAGCGCCTGCAGCAGAACAGGCAGCAATTCCTGAAGGAGAGAGGGTCTCTTCTCCTCTTCGGGGAAGAGCTCGACGCGGACATCCTCGCCTTCGATGATCAGGATCCCGAGCGGAATGGTCTTACCGCCCATGCCTCCGCCGAAGGCCATCATGGAGCCGCCCCCGCCCAAGCCATAGCGGATCTTGGCGAAGGGCACAACGAACGTCTCTCCGATTTTCACCGGGTCGCCGACCACTGCGCCGACCCTCAGGTTTGAGACCAGCTTGTCAAATTCCGCCAGAGGCTGCTCGAGCGGGACCTGAGCGTTCAATAGCCCTGAAAAAAGCAGCATGCCCCCAAAAACAAGAACTGCTGATTTTTTGACTTTCATGGGGAATTCCTTATTTCTTCGGGATCTTGCCGACACTGACGAACTTCGAGCCCGCCTTTGTCACGACCACAAAACCCAATGGTCGGGCTTCCCCGCTCATGTAGAAGCCCCTACCGCCCATATCGGGGGCCTGGGGAGCGCCCCCTCCGCCTCCGCCGAAGCCGATGTCGATCATCATGATCGGGAGGAGAGTCACTTTCCCGACCTTTATCGGCTCGCCCACAACCGTATTCACTTGCAGGCTGCTGTTCAGCCGCTGGGCCATCGCCTCGGCCAGCTGGTACATGGGAAGCGAACCCTTGGCCGGGGTTGGCTTGAGCTTCTTTTCAGTCTGCCCTTGGGCCTGGGCCAGGCCGCAAACAAGAATACCCATGACGCAAAGTATGAGAATCTTGCTCTTCAACGGAGCACCTCCTTTTTTTGATAAAAGGGATAGGACCGTAATTATGATTCCACCTCTGCTATCCCTGATATCACTATATACTACGAACACCGGGGAGACAAGGTTCTCTGAGGAGTATATAATAAATATAAAGGATGACGGATGGAGGGAAGAGATGAAAAAGCACACGTTGAAAGAAGCGTTCTTGGAGTTGGTCTCGATCAGCTTGCTGGTGCTTGTTCCTGGGCTCCAGGCGGGGCATCCTGCTCAAGAAATGAGCGAGCAGGAGAAGCGCGTCGAGGAGGCCATCCTGGTCTTCCAAGATATCGCCGAGCTGGCCGATGAGGGGATTCCCGCGTCTATACTAAAGAAGGCCCAAGGTATTGCTATCATCCCGGGAGTTATCAAGGCCGCCTATGGCGTCGGCGGCGAGTACGGCCGGGGAGTGGTGCTTGTTCAGAACAAGGGGGTTTGGAGTGACCCCTCGTTCATCACCCTTGCGGGCGGGAGCCTGGGCTGGCAGATCGGCGTCCAGAAATCGGACCTGGTCCTGGTGTTCAAGACGAAACAGAGCATCGACAATATCGCCGAAGGCAAGATCACTCTCGGTGCGGATGCCAGCGTCGCCGCCGGCCCGGTCGGCCGTGGCGCCCAGGCCAATACCGACCTCGATTTGAAGGCGGAGATCTATGCCTATTCCAAGTCGAAGGGCCTCTTCATCGGGGTCTCCATTAAAGGGGCAGCCATCCAGATCGATGGGAACGCCAACCAGAAATTCTATAATGATCCCGGGATCACCGCCCGCCGCATTTTCAGCGACCCTCGCCTCGAGGGCCGTCCTGTCGCAGACAAGCTGAGGAAGATCTTGGCCGAGCACCTGAGCCCCGGCACCAAGATCTAGCTGGGGGCCGGACCGGCTACTGTCCGTGGGCTTCCATCGGAGTTATGACCATCAGGACCACCTCGAGCAAGGGCTTGACCGCGTCGGCATTTTTTCCGGCCTTGACCTGAGTCAGAGCGGATTGGATCTGGGCTCGCCCATACTCGACGGCCTGGTCGATGCTGGATATCTCGGTGGGCATCTGGAAGGGCTTCCCCGCGTTGAGTAGCGCGTAGGCCTTTCTCAGCTTATCACTGGCCCGTTGGTCGAAGATGGATCCCTGGCGGAAAATCTCCAGAGCCCCCCGGACCTCATCCTGGAATCCGGCAGGGAGACTGCCTCCGGCGGCGGCCAAATCGACCGATTCGACGAGAAGGCGCATTCCCTGATTCTTGTCCTCCGATTTCTCGGAATCCAAAAGCAGGGCTGACGCCTTCTGGATCTTTTCCGCCAGGTCGTCGGGCCGGGTCGTCGTCGCGGCCAGTCCGAGTGTCGTCGCGACGAGCAGGAAGACAGCCAGTGCCGTTACCTTTCTTTTCATTTCACCCTCCTTGATTATTCCCCCCTGATCCCAATGCCGCTGGGAGGCGCACCGTCAAATCGATGACGGTCGGGATTCTGGGATCATGGGGACGGGATACGGAATTCCTGGATGCGGTTGTTGTCGAGCTCCGCGACAAACATGCTTCCTTTTTCGTTGACCGCAACCGCCGCAGGCCCCATCATCTGGCCATCTCCTGTTCCTGCCGACCCCCACTTGGCTATGAACCTCCCGTTGAGGTCGAATTTCTGGATCCGGTTGTTTCCCGTATCGGCCATGTAGATGTGATCCTGACCATCCACGAACAACCCCAGGGCTCTCGCCCATTCCCCGTCTTCTGCCCCGGCCTTTCCCCAGGCCGCGGTCACTTCGCCCTCCGGGGTGAAACGCTGGACATGGACGCGGTCAAGGACGATGATCTCGTTCTGCGAGCTGACGGCCACGGCCGCCGGGAAGATGAATTCGCCCCGGCCCATGCCCTGTTTCCCCCAGGATTGCTTGGCGACCCCCCCGGTCGAGTACTTGACGATGCGGTTATTCCCGGAGTCGGCCACATAGATATCGCCGCTGCGGTCGACGGCGATGCCGAGCGGGCCCATGAGTTCATTGGGCTTGGCGCCCTGTTTTCCCCACTTCGAGACGAACTTCCCGTTCTTGGAGAATTTCATCACGCAAGCGGCATCGGCGTCGGTGACATAGATGAACCCCTGGCCGTCGATGGCTATTCCCGAAGGCTTTTTCAAAGCCTTGAATGCCCGGCCGGCATCGCCCCAGCTGGTCTGCAGGCGTCCCTGGAGGTCGTACTTCTTGACCTTGAGTTCGCTTTCATCAGCGACATAGAAGAAGCCCTCCTTGTCGAAAGCGATGGCCCGGGGAAGCTTGAAAAACCGGCTGTCCGGCGTGCCTATCTTCAGCCCGACAACATAGTCCTTGACCGTCAGGGAGGCGGAAAGGGGCAGGGGACCCGGTCCTTCCAGGATCTCGACCCTCTGCTCATGGTCGGCCCAGTGAGTTTTTTTCAGCTTTAAAGTATGAACGCCGAAGGCGACGTACGGCAGCTCGCAGTCCGTGACTTTTCCAGTGTCCTGGTCATCCAGGAACACCCGGGCGCCCGGCGGGATCGAACTGACCAAGAGCTTCCGTCCGATACTCTGGAGAACGATGTCCTTCTTGGAGCTGGACTGGGAAAGGAAGACCTTCTCTTTGTAGGGTTTGAAACCGTCCTTGACGATTTCCAGGGTGAACCCGGGAACGGGCGTCCTGTAGACTTCGGGAGTGAGGCCGATCTCCCGGCCGTCGATGCGGATGCTGGCCTCTTTGGGCTCGGTCGTGATCTCCAGCGAGTAGTCGTCCAGCAGTCCCCGATAATGTTTTTCGGCCTGGTCGATGAAGCTGCTGACCGTGGGGTCGTAAATGTTGCGGGTGACTTCCTTGGCGTGGGCATAATCCACGTCGAACATATTCTGGAATTCCTTGAGAGCGCTGTAGCTGTCGCCCTTTTTGGCCGAGGCGAGGCCGAGCCACAGATAGACCTCGCAAGCGATCTGCTTCTGCCGGGCGCGGTCGTCGATGCCGAAAGCCTTGGCCAGGAGCGGCCGGAGGTCCTCGGTCGCTTTGTCCAGCTCCTTCTCCTGCCGTATCAGATTCTTGCTTTCCTCCATCTTCAGTTCGATTTCGGCGCTGATTTCTCCCTGGGATTTCGTCAGCCCGCCCGGGGAAGCGGCTGCCGGGATCTCCCCCTCGCCGATCTCCTCCACGAGCAGCTCATGGATGAAGCCGGTGACCGGCGTCCCGCCTCTCGTCGTGTTTATTTTGTACCATTCCCCCTGCTTCAGCTCAACGTCGAGAACCGTGTTGAGGGCCACATTGGCCAGCGTCTGGCTGCCGATCTCCGGGGTTGCCTTGATGCTGGCGTTGTCGACGATGACCTTGACCTTGAGGGCGGCGGCGCTGGCGGAGCCGAGAACAAGAAGGATGAGAAGGAATGAGGGAAGTATCATCCGAGCCGCAGACCGTCTTGTGGCTTCCATCATCAGCTCCTTCGTCGCCGGGGATTCTATTGGACGGCGCTAATTTTCCAGTCTTTTCCCTGTCTCTGCAGCTGCCAGGTCTTCCGCCCCTCAAAGAGAACCTTTCTTTGCCCGGTCTTTTTGTAGACGGCGGTGAGAAGCTTTGAATAGATGGCGGTGGCGTTCGACCGGCTGGAAAAACTGAGCGAGACCTTGGAAATGTTGGACTTGATGTCGTCGTAGCCGTTGAAAAGGAGTCTGTACTCGGCCTGAAGCGAATCGGCTAAGGCAGCCGAGCCAAAATGGCTTAGGACGGTGACCAGGTCCTTGTTCTCTTCCGCCACACGGTGGCGCTCGATCAGGGCGGCTATCTCCGGCTTGGCCATCGCAGTTTCAGCTTGAAAGAGATATCTTTGGGCTTCCTTGTTGTCCTTATCGATCTTGAGGACCTTCTCCATGTCCGCGAGGCACTGGGCGTAGTTTCCGCTGGAATAGCCGGCTATTCCGGACCGGAGGAGGGGAGCGACCTGGGAAGCCAGGATCTCGGCTTTTGCCTTGTTCAGGTACTCCTTGGCCGGGGCGTTGGCCGGGTCCCGCACCAGGATTTCATCGGCCAGGCGGACGGTCTCCTGGAAAGCCTTGCCGTCAAAGGTCTCCTGCAATTTGGCCAGGCCGGCGTCGTTTGGCCCGGCCAGCGGAGAGGATGTCCCATCTGCCGGATTGGCCGAACGAGTGGCCGGGCTCAGGCCCTCCTCCTTGATGGACTCCATGCCCCGGGCAAGGTCGGACGGTTTTCCCGGACGTCCCGAAAAGAGGAGATACGCTCCAGCGGCGCAGACAACGACAAGCGCTGCCGCCCCCGCCTGGATATATCTCGTCTTTCTTTTTTTCGGCCCTTCGCCGTCCTCCCTTCCGAACTCATACTCCATGGTGGCTTCAGCCAAGCGGCTGGGGTTTTCGAGGTCGGCGATCATCTCCCGGCAGCTCTGATAGCGGTCTTCGGGGTTCTTGGCCAAAGCCCGGCGGACGACACTCTCATAGCCGCCGTGGAGATCCTTGTTGATTTCGGTGATCCGGCGCGGCTCTTCATTGACGATCCGGTAGACAATGGTTGACATGTTGTCGCCGCCGAACGGCTTCTTCCCGGCAAGGAGTTCGTACAGGATGACGCCGAGGGCGAAGATATCCGAGCGCTTGTCGACCGTCTCCCCCTTCACCTGCTCGGGAGACATATAGCTCAACGTCCCGACCGTCGTTCCGGCCTGGGTCAGGGTCGAAGTCTCGATCCGGGCCACGCCGAAATCGGCCAGAAACGGCTGGCCGGATCTGTCGATCAGGATGTTGGCCGGCTTGATATCCCGGTGGATGATCCCGCCCCCGTGGGCGAAATCCAGGGCCTCGGCGATTGGCTTCAGGGTGTCGATGATCTCCCGGGGCGAGAAGGACTTGCCGGAATCGATCATCGCTTGGAGGCTCGGGCCGTCGACATACTGCATGACGATATAAGTCAGGTCATTGTCCCTTACGACGTCGTAGATAGTAATGATATTGGGGTGGTTCAGGCGGCCGGCGGCCTTGGCCTCCCGGATGACCCGGGTCAGCATTTCCTCCTTTTCCACTCCCTCGGTCAGGGTGTCGAAACGGATGGTCTTTATGGCCACTTCCCGCTCGATGTCGGGGTCCAGCCCCTTATAGACGATCCCCATGCCTCCCTTGCCCAGGGTGCCGAGGATTTTGTACTTGCCGATTTTATTCATGAATGGGCTAAAAAAGGAGAAAGAAATCCCCGCTCAGTTTCCTCCCTCCTTTCAAGGGAAGTAACTAGAAAATATCCGATTGGGCCTGCCCTTGTCAAGCGGATTAATTTTATTGGCGGCGTCCCGAGTTCCGTGCTAGACTCTCAGCCTGAGTGAGCGGGTTTTGCGATGACCCTTTCCCCGAGGAATCCCTGGTTCTCCAAGATCGTCCTGGGACTCTTGGTTGCGGCGACGGGCGTCGGAGCCGGCGACCTGATCACAGCCAGCCTGGCAGGCTCCAACCTCGGAGTGGTCATCCTGTGGGCGGCGGTTGCGGGCGCGGTCTTTAAGTGGCTGCTCAACGAGGGGATAGCTCGCTGGCAGATGGCGACCTCGACCACCCTCCTTGAAGGCTGGGTGAGCCACTTCGGTGCGATCGTCCACTGGGTCTTTTTTGCCTATTTCTTGATCTGGTCCTATATCGTGGGCGGGGCCCTGGTCAACGCCTGCGGAGTCGCCGGCGCCGGGCTGTTCCCGATCGCTGACCCCCATACGTCAAGGATTATCTGGGGAGTTGTCCACTCTGCGGTCGGGCTGGCCATTGTCTGGGCCGGCGGATTCAAGGCCTTTGAAGGAGTCATGGCTGTCCTGGCCGGGCTCATGGTCGCAGCCGTGCTGCTCACGGTGGTCTTGATATCGCCTGACTGGGCAGGAGTGATCCGAGGCCTGATGGTTCCCGCCATCCCCAGGCAGGGGGTCGGCTGGCTCGTGGCCCTCATGGGTGGCGTGGGGGGAACCGTGACGCTCCTTTGTTATAGCTATTGGATCAGGGAGAAAGGGAGGTCAGGCAGGGAGGGAATGAAGGCATGCCGGGTCGACCTGACGGTTGCTTACACACTAACGGCATTTTTTGGCCTGGCCATGGTCATCATCGGCTCCCGCGTCAAAGTCGGGGGGAGCGGCGATACTGTCGCCCTCATCCTGGCCGACCAGCTGGCCGGAGCCCTGGGACCCCTGGGAAAATATGCCTTTCTCTTGGGATTCTGGGGGGCCGTATTCACCAGCCTTCTCGGCGTCTGGCAGGGAGTCCCTTACGTCTTCGCCGATTTTCTCGACCTCCGGCGCCGGGCTCACAAGAACAGCGCCGGCCTTGTCGACCTGAAGGTCACTCCGGCCTATCGGATCTATCTTCTCGCGCTGGCAGTCCTCCCTCTTTCCCTTCTTTGGTTAAAAGTCCAGCTGGTCCAGTATATCTACGGTCTCGTCGGCGCGCTCTTCATGCCTTTTGTGGCCTTGACGCTCCTCATCCTCAATAACCGAAGTCGCCTCGTCGGCCGGGAATATAGAAACAGCTGGATCGTCAACCTGATGCTTGTCCTTACCCTCGCCTTCTTTTCCTATATCGGCCTCAGGGAGCTCAACGCCTTCTTCTCCGGCCGTTAGCAAGCTGCTCCAGGCACGAAATTGACTATTCGGGGGGCTTTCGCTACAATTTTTACACCCGGCGGCGTAGCTCAGTTGGTCAGAGCATGCGGCTCATATCCGCAGTGTCGGGGGTTCAAATCCCTCCGCCGCCATTTGCGCTCCCTCTGAGTTCAAGCTTGTGCGCCATAGAGAAATCAACCGGATGCCAGGGTCAGCCGATGTTCCTGCCGCAGGTCAATAAGACGATTGCGCGGTATCATCTCCTGGAAAAAGGAGACAAGGTCCTGGTGGCTTGCTCGGGCGGCGCGGATTCTATGGCCCTTCTCAGTGTCCTTCTGGAGCTGCGGGAAAAGTACGCGCTCCGCCTGGCCGTCGCCCATTTCAACCACCGTCTCCGCCGGGCTGCGATAGAGGACGAACACTTCGTCATCCGGATGGCTCAAGAGTTCGGGCTCCCCACGTATATAAGAAGAGAAGACATCCGTGCCTACGCGAAAGCGAACGCCCTGAACGTCGAAGAGGCGGGCAGAGAGCGACGCTACGAGTTCCTCCGGGAGACAGCAGGCCGGGTCGGGGCTTCCCGCATCGCCACCGCCCACACCTTGACCGATCAGGCCGAGACCGTTCTGATGAGGATCCTGCGGGGGAGCGGGCTCACCGGCTTGGGAGGCGTCGCTCCCTGTGTTGGCGGCCTGATCATCCGTCCCCTGATCGAGGTCGAGCGCCGGGAAGTCGAGGCCTATCTCCGGGCCCGAAAGATCGGCCATCGCGAGGACGAGACAAATAGGGACTTGCGCCACCTGCGCAGCCGGGTCCGCCGGCGTCTCCTCCCTTATCTCGAGAGGAACTTCGACCCTAAGATCGTGTCGCATCTGGGGAATCTGGCCGAGATCAGCCGCGAAGAAGAAGAGGTTTGGAAACGATCTTCTGAAGCCGAGGCGAAACAGGCGCTCTTCCGGGAAAAGGGGAGGATATTTCTGGATGCGCTCCGCCTCTCCTCATTGCCGCCTGCTCTTGGACGCCGCCTGGTCCGCAGCTTCCTGAGCGCGGTCCAGGGCGACCTGAGGAGATTTTCTTTCCGTGATATAGAAGCCATTCGTTGTCTCGCCGAGCGCAAGGAAGCTACCCTTCCGGGAAAGCTGATCTTTCGGCGGGAGAACGGCCTGATCTCGATCAAAGAGAGGCCGGAAACCGGCGGCGGTTACGAGCGCGCGTGGGATGGAAGGAAAGATCTGAAGATCCCGGAGATCGGGCTCAGTTTTTCGGCGAAGAAAATAAGAAAGGGGCAGACGAGGCCCCCCGCATACGACGATGAGCGCAGAGCGCTGCTGGATGCTGGGAAGCTCCGTTTTCCGCTTCTCGTCCGCAGCCGTCGCCCAGGCGACCGCTATCGCCCTTTGGGGTCCTCCGGCCGCAAGAAACTCAAGGAGATCATGCGGGCGAAGGGGATCCCGGCAGGGGAGAGGGACCGGCATCCGGTTTTTTCATCCGGAGGGAAAATTTTCTGGGTTCTCGGCCTCCCGGTCGCCGAGGATTTCAAGCTCACCCCCGCCACCAAGCAGTATTATATTATCGAAAAATTTGAGTTCCTATTTTCATAACAGGCCTGCGGGGACGCGCCGTGACAGGACCCGTCCTTACAATAAATAGTTTTCTTTCCAGATCTCGAAGACAAGCAGCGCCCAGAGCTGATGGCTGAAATTTTTCTTGCCGGATAGGTGGGCCGCTATCATCCTCTGCACCGGCTCAGGATTGAAGAACCCGGCCTCTTTGATCCTCTTCTCGCTCAGGTGGTCGAGCAGCAGCTCCCGGAGCTCTCCCCTCAACCAATGCTTGATGGGAATGCTGAACCCCTCCTTGGGCCGGTAGATGTTTTCCCTGGGAAGGAGGCGTTCCATCGTCTTCTTGAAAATCCACTTGGTGGTCAGGCCGTGGAGCTTAAGCCGGCCGTCGAGCGCGAACACATATTCGACGAGCTTGTGGTCGAGGAGCGGCTCGCGGGCTTCAAGGGATGCAGCCATGCTCATCCTGTCCACCTTGACCATGATGTCGTCGACCAGGTAGGTCTTGAGGTCGAGATAGAGCTCTCCAGTGACCGGATCAAAGGCCGGCATCTTGGCAAATACTTCCCGGAATGGC
>Ga0153916_10000928_pt1 | contig 20450 bp, 17 predicted proteins | sample Opewatmetagenome_FD_109642 | JGI IMG/M metagenome (GOLD analysis project Ga0153916, IMG submission 109642) | Freshwater wetland microbial communities from Ohio, USA - Open water 3 Core 3 Depth 4 metaG | ecosystem: Environmental > Aquatic > Freshwater > Wetlands | place: USA: Ohio, Lake Erie...
GAGCTCTCCAATAAGTAAATTATTCATCTGACTCACCACCAAAATAAGGGCGCAGGGATACTTGTAGCACAATCTGTAGAATGCAAATCACGCTGCGCCCCCATTTATTGGGGAAGACCCTTTTTCATTTATTTGATTTTGATGTTATGCCAGAGTGAAACCCGCGACGAATGCAATAGTCATCAATAATAATAATGCTGGCAGGATGCGCATGATTGTCTCGCTCGAGACGATCGGCCTGCCGGTCCTCAGAAAATAAAGCAGCAATCCACCTAAGCCGATCAGGGCACCTCCCAGACCAACCAAAGCAAACCCAGGATTGGCTTTGCCCTGTGCAGAGAAGATGCTGGGTAGCAGGAAAACGACCAATCCAGCCACGCCATGAACGATTGCCAAAATGATCGTTGAAACTTTCACCGGGATGGTGATGGAGCGGGTGATGATGATGGTCAGGTACGCCACGATCGCAAAGATCAGGTACGGCAGTCGTAAAAAAGCGAAATGTTCCCAGATCAATCCCAGGGAAAGGCTGAGGGGAATGATGGAGGAGACCATCACCACGATTCGGCTATTCAGCACTTCAATACCCAGGATGATGATCAGGAGCCCAGCCACAAGCAAGACACCAAAGGCGATGGTATAGGCGATGGTGGGGACATTTTCCAATCCATTGATACCAACCGCCACCTGGTAAGCAGCCAGCAGGCACGTGATCATCAGCAGGATCCGATTGAGGGGGGATACCTTCATTAAATTGGTCTTACAAGGATAACAATATCATCGATGCCAGCATGTAAATGGAAGCATACTTGAACAAACTGAAATTCACCTGCTCTGAGGGACGAAACACAGTCGCAAATGAAAGCAGCAGCAAGCCAGAGGAAAGCACAGCCATCAGGCGTAATACACCCGCTTGTACACCTATCATTACCCCCGCTACGCCGATGGAAGCTGCCGCTAAAATTGCCGATAGGGCGATGATGGCTCGTGTCGCTTCGAAGCCATACACAGAAGGAAAGGTCGGTACTCTGGCAGTCAGATAATCGCTAAAATAGCGCATGTTGAACGTCAGAATGTGTGTCGGGATCCAAAATAAAACCGCCATCATCAGCAACAGGCCGACCAGGTCGATCTGACCGATAGCCAGGACACGCCCTGCCAGGATGGGCATCCCACCCGAAATGCCACCCCACACAATGCTCCAGCTTGTACGCCGTTTAAGCCAGATGGTATACACAATTACATCGAAGAACAGCCCGGCAAAGACCACCAGGCAGTATAAACGATTTATAACGAGCGCCCAGCCTACCCCTGCCAGTGACAGAATCACTCCCAGCCATAGTGCTTCCTGTTTTGTTACTGTGCCCATGGCAAGCGGTCGGTTGTGAGTGCGGTTCATTACGGTATCAATATCACAGTCGTACCACATATTCAGAATCGTCGATCCACTGATGGCCAGAAACAGGCTGCCAACCAGCCCAAAAAGCATATTCAATTCTAAATGCGTATGGGCGCTCATATAACCAGCCAGCCCTGTAGAAAGTAGCAAACTGGTTTGCATGCTTTTTATCAGCGGTATATACGAGCTGACTTTGGTTCTGATCAGGTTAACGATTCGCATGTTTTTACTCACCACCCCTGGCACAACGAAATCCAACCTCACGGCTGGAATAAGTGGGTGTTGCGTTTTTCTTTACCCGGATGCGTAAATCCATGTGGTAAGTATCCTTTGAGCCGCAGGGTCGATTGTTATTATAACCGCAGTATTCCCAAGCTCCAAACCATCAGACATATGTTATTGGTGATTTTCATAACCTGTCATGCCTGGGCAATTTCATTCACCGACCAGATAAAGCAACTCGAGCAAATACACAATCTGGTGGTAAATGAAGAAGATGGGTGACAATTATGTGGCCACGACTATCACAGTTTAGATTCCCTATGCTTGTGCCAGCAGCTCCTGCAACACTGCTCTGGAATGTGCTTCAACGCTTACGTGAAGACTTCCTCCGTGAGAGTCCATCGTAACCACCACAGGGAATTCCTTGACTTCAGTCACCCACATGGCTTCGGGAACACCGAAATCTAGTTTATAGACGCCCAAGACATGCGTGACTGTTTGGGCGATGAGTGATGCCGCGCCCCCAATGGCGTGCAGATAGACGCCAGGCACATCCTGACAGGCAGCCAGGGTCTTGGGCCCCATTCCGCCTTTGCCGATCACACCCTTTACATTGAAATGCTTCATCACCATACCTTGATATGGCTCTTCACGGATGCTCGTCGTAGGTCCGGCGGCCACAAATTTGTATTGCTTGGTGTCCAAGCCAGATACTACTGGACCGCAATGGTAAATCACCCCGCCTGCTAATAAAGGTTTGATCGCGTCATAGACTTCCAGGTCATCACCTTGGGGAGCCCGTGATTGCTTTATGAAGGTGTCTACCATCCATTTGTGGGCTGCATCCCGTCCGGTGATCATGATTCCATTGAGTAAAACGGGGTCGCCAACCTTTAGGCTACGGATGGTCTCATCACTGAGTGGCATATTTAGTGAGCGCATAAGATTCTCCTTTTACTCGTATTTAACCAGGTCTGCAGTGATGGTCATCTTGCGCCGACGGTATGCCCAACACATATAAGAGACACTTACGAAGAAGCTGGCTGGCAGGCGATTAAGATGGGTAATTTTGGTGCCCAATAATGTGGTATTGCCACCGAAACCCATGGGTCCAATTCCGAGCTGGTTGCCTTCCTCAACCAGACGTTTTTCCAGGGCGTCGAGTTGCGGGTCGGGATTGGTGTTACCCAGCTTTCGATACAAGGTTTCCTTGGAAGCATAGTAGCTCGAGCCTCTATCACCTCCTATCGCCACACCCAGGATACCTGGAGCACAGCCCTGACCCTGTGCCTGGTAGACCGCATCCAACACAACCTTACGTACACCTGCCAGATCGCGTCCTGCGTTCAGAGCATCATTCGGCAGTGAATATTGCGCACCAACGTTCTCGCACCCACCCCCTTTGAGCATCAGCTCAATGGTTAAGCTTTCTCCTTCTACTTCTTCAAAGTGGATGCTCGGGAAATGCTTACCACCCAGATTGTTACCGCTGTTCTTGCCTGTAATTGAATCGACCGAGTTGGGGCGTAAGTACGCCTTCTTGGTTGCTTGTACCACCGCTGCCTCAATCTGTTGGCGTAACAAACGTGTGCTCCAACCTGCCGGGTAATACACATAAAATATGGGCGTGCCTGTATCCTGGCAAATGGGCGTCGAATTCTTGCGTGAAAGCTCTACGTTCTTTAGGATGGTCTCAAGTGCTCCACGTGCTGCCGAGCCTGGTGCTTCCCGCTCAACTGCCTGCTGAATTGAGGCTTCTACATCAGTCGGCAAGTCGGTCGAAGTCATACGGACTAATTCAAGGATATTCTCAGTAATATCACGCATCATTACCTCCCGAGGGGGATCAAGAATTGAAATATAAATGTTTTGTATAACACCTACATTAGGAAAGCCTATAAATCATTTTACTCTGCTTATACAGCGCTGGATACTGACAACTGATAATGATTTAGCATGACAATCCACCTCATTATAAAGATTTACAAGCGGGTTTTATGCAATTTTCTCCGCTGGCTTGTGCCTCGGTACGAAAAGGACCAGGCTGATTGGACCAATTAATAATATCCACATAGCCGCTGGTAAACCTGCCTGTGCTGCCACCCAGCCAATAAAAAAGGAAATTCCTCCGCCCAACAGGCCAATGACAGAGTTAATCGCCATCACTGTCCCTGAACGACCTGGAACCGTGGCAAAGGCTTCACCTTGCAAGACCTCATACCATCCCAGTGTAACCAGCTTGATCAGGATGATCAAACCGATCTTCGCCCACAACCATGGAACAAGCAGCCATACCGCATAGAGTATTCCTGTCACTCCTGCTGAGATGCGGACCAGTTTTCTTCCTGGAAACCTTTCAAGGATTGGGATGAGCACGATATTGGAAATCAACCCTGCCAGCATCAGCACACTAACCATCAGGCTGGCTTGAGCCACGGAAAAACCAGCAACGTCGGTAAAATATAACGGCAGATAACCGGTAAGTACATCCAGGAGTAAATCTGAGAACTGCAGCAGGACCATCCAACGCATCAGATGCGGGTTGCGTAACGCCTGCCACAGACCACCCAATAGAATGTGAGCTAGATGCTCAGATTGATGAGGAAGCTCTAGCCTTGGATGTGGCGGGATTTTCCTCAGCCAGGTTACCGCAACCAATACCAAGCACATCAGTGCCATTCCAAAATACGCCCAACGCCAGCCAAAACCGAGTGCAAATCCACCTGCCAGCACCAACGGGCCGATTAAATTCGCCACCGACCCAGCTACTGTCCATCTCGCCATCATCTGCGGCTCACGCCCTGGGTTGAGATCCATCAGGGTGGCCTGAGAAAGCGAAACGAAGGCACCACTGGCTGGGAAACCGATTACCATCCCCAGCAATACCAGTGAAAAAGACCGCGTGCCAGCGATAGCGACCAATGATAGGATGATCGCCAACCCTCCTCCAAGTATAATGTGCTTGCGGAAGCGGGTGTCCCCGAGTAGCATCAACACCGGTTCGATGAACGTATTCAGGATCCCAGGCAATCCAAGCAGCAAACCCACTTGAATATAGGAAATTCCCAAGTCGGTGCGGATAGCAGGCAAGGCGACATTTCCAACCCCATAATTTAACTCATCGAAGAACTCGATCAGGATAAACAAAAAGGTCAGCGAGGACAGGCCGTGTAGGAGGCTGGATAATAGGATAGATTTTTGGGAAAACTTATGATGAACCATTTCAACCTCTTTCTCTCCATCGGATTCTTGCTGCGGTGGTTGGGAGGGAAAGAGGTGGTGGGCGTGCATAATTACAGGAATTTAGATCTCAACAGGGAGGGTGGTAACAATGGTACATACGATAATTATACTTTTGATTTATTGGGTGGGTAACTAAGCTCGTCACCCCATTTGGATACTACATCGAGGAATATTGGGATACTCATCAAGCCCGCAGCCCACAGGTATGCCCGATCACGCTCGGGTATTTCCGCCAGGGTCAGCCAACGCATATCCACCAGGATTTGATCATCCCGTGGAAACTCAGGATCAGAACCCATGTGTGGCTCCTGACTTCCAATCTCAACTAGAAAAGTGATCGTTTCAATTCCGAAGCCATCAGTCAGATGGCCAGCCAGGTTTACGATTTGACCCCTGACGCAACATTCTTCTTCTAGCTCACGCAAGATAGTTTCAGCTGGAGTCTCCTGTGGTTCTACACCCCCACCCGGCAGGCACCACCATTGATCATCGTTCAGGTGATGCTTTACCATCAGTATTTGGCTGCCCCGATGAATAATACATTGGGCGCGGGTCATTTTTCCATCAAATCCATGTATGCTGAATCGATCAAGTCCCTATCCTGGACGCCTAATCGATGCATCAAAGCTTCAGCGATCGCTTGCCCGTCTGCATCAGTTTGGTCAGCCTTCAAGACGACCTCTAGCTCCATGAATTTACCCAATCCTTTGACATTGTCCAGGTGAATGCGGGTCTGCCCAATCATATATAGATAACGGACTTTGGATACTACACCACGCACACCATATGCCTCTGCCAATATTAATTTTAGTCCTGCTGGATCATTTGTTTCGAATATCTTGTACTCTGAGTGCTTTGGACCCGTGACATCCTGGCGCAGGTAATAAACGACCTGCCCATGTTCGGGACCCAATTCCCGGATCTTTATCCGTCCTTGTGGGCAATTGAAAAAGGTATCCTCCTGATGGAGCACCTGGCAGGGAGTATCGCTCAGCAGTTCAGCCTTTTGTTGTAAGCCTTCGAAATCATGCACACGTGCTTTGATCTCAATATTGGCTGGCATCCAATTCTCCTAGTACATCATTAACTGTCAGCCATCCTTGGTCGGGAAAAACCTTCGCCACCTGGGGAGTAAAGGTTGAGGATTTCGCCAACACATCCTGCGGTGATCCATCGGCAGAGATCAATCCGTGTTCAAGGAGAATGATCCGGTCAGCTGCCTGGACCGCCAGCTCGACGTCGTGCGTGACCATAAGGATCGCCATTCCCTCATCACGCCAGGCATGCAACAACTTGAGCAGGGTTTGCTTAGCCCTATAATCCAACCCTCGAGTGGGCTCATCCAATAAAAGTGCACCCGGATGGGTGACCAAGACCGCCCCCAAAGCCACTCTCTGACGCTCACCTGTACTGAGATCTCGTGGATAATAATCTGATTTATCTCCCAGGCCTAATCTATCCAGAAGGAGTCTGGGTTGGAGATTGGTCTCTGATAGGTTAAGGTGGTGATTGTGCAAAGTGATGAGCAGTTCATCCATCACAGTATCGGCAAATAATAACGCATTTGGGTCTTGCGGCAGGTAACCCACCTGCTGACATATGTCAGCTACCGGTCTACCAGCAATATCTTTACCGTCAACCTGAATGGTTCCGTTCTGAATGGGTGTCAGACCGATCAACGTACGCAGCAATGTTGTTTTTCCGGCACCGTTGGGTCCCATCATCACTGCAATTTCACCCGGGTACAAACTAAGGTCTACTCCTCGCAGAGCGGGAATGTTTCCAAACCTGACTTCAACATCTTTTGCCTGGATATATGCAGACTTTAGCTTGTCAGTGTGGGTTGCTCGCTTCGACGATGACCTTTTGCGTACCTCAGGCAATTTCACCCGAGATTGTTGAGCGCACTCCAATGCTTCAGTTACAGTTAGTGGTAGCGGCTCCCAACCAAACACCTTGCCCAAAGTGATCAAGGGTGGGTTGAGTTCAACCTTATTCATTACCGCTCGCGGGTTATCGATCAACCCTCCCGGATATTCATCTGACAGGTAGATAATCTGACCCGTGTAAGGTAAAACACGTTCCAAACGATGTTCTGCCAGGATTACCGTCAATCCCAGCTGTTTATTCAAGTGTACTAAGGCTTCCAGCACTTCTTCAGCACCGTGGGGGTCGAGCTGAGAGGTGGGCTCATCCAATACCAGTATATTTGGCTTTAAAGCCAGTGCAGCTGCAATGGCCACCCGTTGGATTTCACCCCCCGAAAGTGTTTCAAGCCTACGCGAACGCAGATGGATAAGTTCAAGCAAGCGTAGTGCTTCCTCAACGCGAGCTTCCATTTCATCCTTGGGTAGAGCAGCATTTTCCAACGAAAACGCTATCTCATCCTCCACACGATCAACTACAAATTGTGCTTCAGGGTCTTGAAATACAAAACCCACTGTATGGCTCATTTCGCGAGGTGAAAGCTGTACGGGGTCCAGGCCATTTACACGTATCGTTCCACTCAATACTCCACCGCTAAAATGTGGGATCAAACCGTTAATACACCGCAATAAGGTAGATTTTCCAGACCCTGAAGGTCCCATCACCAGGCATAATTCTCCATCCAGTATCTGTAGACTGACTTTGCTTAAGGCGGGGCGGTTCGCTCCCGGGTATGTAAACGACAGTCTAGAAATCGTGATCATGGGCATTCAGTATATCACCATTAAAAATGATAAAGGACACGTTTCTCATCCCGTGTCCTAGGTTTTCAAAAACTTGAGTATAGGATTATCTAGATGGATTTACTACAAGGTTACGTTTGCGTTCCTTCTGCAGTAGAGCGCGTATGATTTCTTCATCTGCAGGCATGGAAATCAACTTACCTTGAATATATTCACAATCAAGTTGGTTAAGCTGAGCCAGCTGCTCTTTTGTCTCCACACCTTCTGCTACCACCGTCAATCCCAAACCGTGAGTTAGCTTGATGATTGCTTGAACAATTTTTAAGTAATCTCGATCTTTTGTTATTCTACTGATGAAAGAACGGTCAATTTTAAGCACTTTTATCGAATAATGGGACAAGTAATTCAGGGATGAATATCCCACTCCAAAATCATCAATTTGCACCTGGATTCCATAATTTTGCAATTTGTCAAGCACTTGCAGAAAGATATCAAAATTTCCCATAACCGCATTTTCAGTGATTTCCAAATTCAAGCTGGCAGCGTTTAAACCTGTTTCTTGCAAAGTCTGTACGATATATTCGACAAAATCAGGCTGTGAAATATGCTTGCCAGAAATGTTTACACTCACGCCCAATGGCGGGTCATTTGGGAATTGATTTTGCCACTGAACAAGCTGCCGTGAGGCTTTTCTCATTACGAGGCGATCTAGCTCTATGATTAGACCGGTTTCATCAGCCAGCGGGATAAACTCACCGGGTAATAATAATCCACGGTCTACATGCTTCCACCTCACAAGGGCTTCAAACCACACAGTACGCCCAGTTTTTACATCAACCACAGGCTGGTAAAAAACATCTAGTTCTTCACGTTCAATTGCCAGGCGCAATGCTGATTCAAGCTCCAGCCGGAGCATGATTTGATCGCGCATTGCGCTATCAAATATTTCATATCGTGTGCGACCATTTTCCTTGGCCCGGTACATGGCTGTATCGGCATCTCGCAAGATGTCCTCAGGACGATCATACCCGGTGGTACTTAATACTATGCCCATGCTAGCTGACATGAATATGGTGTGATTCGGCAGTAAAGCTGCCAACATAAGCTTTTTCTGGATTCGATCTGCCACCCGTGTGACATCGCTTACATCTCTAATATCTTCAAGCAGGATCACAAATTCATCTCCGCCTAGTCGGGCTACAGTATCCATGGGGCGTAATATCGATTGCAGCAAATGCGCAGTGGCGACCAATAATTGATCACCCGTCAGGTGCCCGAGACTATCGTTTACATCCTTAAAACGGTCCAGATCCAGGAAAATCACTGCGTAAATATGTCTGCTATCCCGCTTGCTTCGCTCGATAACATGATTAAGTCGGTCGATAAAGAGAGCCCGGTTGGGTAATTCGGTGAGTGAATCGTGAAGCGCATCATGGAGCAACTTGATTTCTGCCTGCTTCCGTAGCGTGACATCAGTTTGTGAGCCAGCTAAACGAAGTGCAGTTTTATCTGATCCAATCACCGCCATTCCGCGGCTAAGCATCCAACGATAGGATCCATTGGAATGTTGGATACGGTATTCGCATTCAAAATGAGCAGATAACCCTTTTATGTGGGCAGCTATATTCGTTTTTAATTGCCCGATATCATCTGGATGAACGCGGTTGAACCATTCATTAGGATTGTCGCTAATTTCCTGGTCTGTATAACCGAGCATTTGTTTCCAGCGTGGAGAATAATAGATTTGACTCTTCTTTAAGTTCCAATCCCAGAGACCATCATTGGCTGCGCGCACAGCCAAAGCGTACCGCTCTTCGCTTTCCCGTAAAGCATCCTCAACTCTCTGGCGCTCAGTAATCTCTTGTTTTGCTTGTTGGTACAAATCAGCATTTTCCAAAGCGACAGCTGCATAATCTGCCAGGGAACTCAACACCTCTTCATCTTTTTCCTTGAAGGGTATGTCGTTCTTACGATTGGTAACCGAGAGCACACCCAATGGAACTCCTTTCGAAAGGATTGGGACGTGCAACAAGCTGTGGACTAGGTATCCGGTGGATACCTTTAGTGGTGCTCGTAAACTCGGTTCTATCGCCCGCAAGGGTCGTTTCGATTTAATTACCTGTCCTACCAACGAATCAGCGATGGGTATCCGCATGGTCTTTATCGAATCCTCATCCATGTTCTTGACCGCGCGCAAGTAAAGTAATCCACTCTCCTTATCCAATAATGCCAGGAAGCCCTCCTCAGCTTTGGTAAGATAAACCCCAGCTTCAACGATTCGTACCAATACCTCCCCCAGTTCCAACGTGGAGGTAACGCTCTGACCAACCTTGGAGAGTGAGGTCAGCCAGGCTACTTGCTCTTCCAATTGTGAATTAAGAATGGCTTTTTCGCGTTGTAATCGGCTTTCCGAGAGCGACCGTGTGATTGCTTCAGTGAGTAAAGATTCATCCAATGGTTTACTCAGGTAATCATGCACCCCAAGTCGGAAAGCTTCGGCAGCCACTTGCTCTGAGCCATGTCCGGTCATCAAAATCGTCGGAATATGATAACCATCCTTATCCAAACGGCGCAGCAGGTCCAGACCAGTCAAATCGGGCAGCTGCAAATCCAGCAGCATGAGATCGAAGTTAGCTTTGTGTTGTTTTACTACCTTTATGGCAGTATTGGCGTCGCGTGCAACTAAAACCTCATACCCTAAACCTGGCAGCATGGTCTCAGCCAAAAAATCACTGATTTGGCGGTTATCATCGACGACTAAAATGATTTCATGGCTCATATCATCATTCTATCCAATTAATGAAATAAAACAAACCCCTAAGCGAATATCGCCTTGAGTACGAGGATGTGATCTTATGAGCTGATCCAGGTTTATCATATCCACTGAACTAGGTAATTATAATATAAAGAACTCCTTGCACATTTTATGCCATTCATCCTAGGGTTACACCAAATATAATGATAAACCCTGATAGTTCCAGCATAGATGAGCGTTTCATGGGGCAATGAATGGAATGGCCAAGTGATTAATATATTTCCTCAGTCGTTGTGTTCTGCGGGATATAATATGTGCTTGAGAAAATTTGTTTATCACTTTAATCCATAAAAAGAGAAATTTGTAGGTTTCAATATGGATAATTCGATCGCTATATTTGCAGCCAATCTGGTGAAATCCTACGGCCGAGTTGAAGCCTTGCATGGAGTGAACTTGGAAGTGCATTATGGGGAGATATTCGGCTTTCTCGGTCCTAATGGAGCAGGGAAGACCACCACGATTCGTTGCCTGCTCGACCTGATCCGCCCCGACCGAGGAACCATTCGGGTTTTGGGGCTAGATCCGCAAAAATATTCAATGGATGTGCGTGCCCGAACTGGTTATCTTCCGGGAGAATTACACGTTGAGGACAACGCCACGGTGGAGAGTACATTGCGTTACCTAAATAGCTTACGAGGCAACAAAGCTGATTGGGGTTATGTCCACCATCTGGCAGGTAACCTCAACCTTGAATTAAAAACACAGATCAAAAACCTATCCAAGGGGAATAAACAAAAAGTCGGGATCATCCAGGCTTTGATGCATCGCCCCGAGTTGCTTCTCCTCGATGAACCCACCTTTGGCCTGGATCCATTGATCCAACACGAAGTGCTTAAGCTGGTAACGGAAGCATGTTCTGAAGGCGCAACAGTCTTTTTCTCCTCCCATATCCTGAGTGAAGTACAAGAGATAGCTGACCGGGTGGGCATTATCCGGGGCGGTGTAGTGGTTGAAGTAGCTGAAACAGAGACGCTTATTAACCGCTCTCTGCGCCGGGTACGGATACACTTTAAGAATGCAGAGGATGCGCAACGGTTGGGAAAAATCCCAGGAGTGACTATCCTTTCTCAAGATTACAATCAAAAGCTCAGCCTTCAAGTGGAAGGTGAAATGGATACCTTGATCAAAGCTCTTGCGTCTTATCAAGTACTCGATTTTGAGACGGAACGTCCCAGCCTGGAGGAGATATTCTTGGCATATTATAAAGAGGAAAGGCAGTAATCATGTTGCCGGTATTTCGACACTCACTCAACCGCTATACGGGTCAGATCCTTGGATGGGGTATCTCCCTTGCCTTGGTGTGTGCATATGGGTTATTACTCTATGACACGTTAGTCGAACCTCAAACTCAACAGCAATATATACAACTTATCTCAAGTTATCCTCCGGAATTAATGTCTTTCTTTGGAGATATGACCTTAATGTTTACTCCTGGTGGTTACCTGAACACACTTTTTTTCTCGTATATCCCAATTGTCATAGGAATTTTCTCGATTCTAACGTGTGCCTCACTCCTCGCGGGGGATGAAGAAAAAGGGATCCTTGATTTAGTATTGGCTTACCCCATCAGTCGGGCAAAATTATTTACTGGTCGTTTAGGTGCGTATACAGCTGCTACCATCTTGATCCTGTTCATTTCCTGGTTGGGTTTTGTCATCCCTCTTCATAAAACATCATTGGATGCCACAGTTTGGGAATTAATCCTTCCTTTCCTATCGCTTTTCTCCTTACTGCTGTTCTTAGGTACGCTCACGTTGTTATTGAGTATGCTCCTCCCCTCTCAACAATGGGCTGCTATGATTTCCGGACTTGTCCTGGTAGCCAGCTACTTTCTGTCCTCTTTAGCTAAGTTAAGCGAAAAACTGAGACCCATCGAAAAATTCTTCCCGATGCATTATTATCAGGGTGGTCAGGCACTCACAAAAATGAATTGGAACTGGTTTGGATTATTAATTGCATTTTCCATAATTTTTGCTGGATTTGCCTGGTGGTTGTTCGAGCGTCGTGATATACGTGTAAGTGGGGAAAGCGGCTGGCGTATGTCAGCCTTTCTGGGGCGAAGACCGTCGCGCTCAATGAATAGTAATTGATCACATTAGTATCTTATAGGAGTATTGAATGAATATTCTTGGAATTGATGTTGGAGGAACAGGTATCAAGGGGGCACCGGTGGATACGGATACTGGCACATTACTCACTGAACGATATCGTCAGCTCACCCCCGATGGAGCAAAGCCAGGCCCAGTCGCGGAGATCGTCAAGAGCGTTGCATTACAATTCAATTGGCATGCACCAATCGGCTGCGGCTTCCCAGCAGTGATCCGCAATGGGGTGGCTGAGACCGCCGCCAATATCAACCAGAAATGGATCGGTACAAATGTAGCCGAGCTCTTCTCCGAAGCTACGGAGTGTCCTGTTTATGTGGTCAATGATGCCGATGCAGCTGGTCTTGCTGAAGTGACTTTTGGCGCTGGGAAAGGTGTTCGTGGAGTGCTGATGATGATCACTATCGGTACCGGGCTAGGATCAGCCCTATTCATCGATGGCAAATTGGTGCCCAACACCGAGCTTGGTCACATCGAAGTCGAATGCGATGAAGCCGAGTCGATTGCTTCCGATGTCGTCCGTAAGCAACAGGATCTATCATGGAAGAAATGGGCCAAGCGACTGGATAAATACCTGAACACACTTGAAAATCTGTTCCATCCCGACTTGATGATCCTCGGAGGTGGTGCAGTCAAGAAAAAAGACCAGTTTTTACCTTTGCTCACCTTGCACACCAGGGTCATCCCTGCCGAGCTAGGCAACGATGCTGGTATCGTTGGGGCTGCATTGGCAGCCAGGAACGCCATTGGTTGATAAATAAAAAGGAGCGATGTAGCGCTCCTTTTTATTATTGTCGTCATTGGCTAATTAATTGCTCTTAACTTTGATGGCTTTTGGGCGGTCCGCTTCTGCCTTTGGAATGTGCAGGAAAAGCACGCCATTCTTGATCGAGGCTTCGACCTTGCTGGCATCGGTTGCAGAAGGCAGAGTGATTACGCGGCTGAAACGTCCATTCGGTAATTCACTAACCATATATTTCGAATGGTCCTCGTCACCATCTTTGAACTCACCGCGGATTGTAACTGTGTCGTTTAAGACCTCGATATCTAGGTCATCTGCCTCTAATCCGGGTACCAGGGCAGTAATGTCATACGATTCATCAGCTGTTTTTACGTCCACAGCCAAAAGCATCTCACGCTCGGCAGTGATGTGATCAGCTATTGAATCTTCAAACCAATGGTTCATTGCATTACGCATGGAAGCCATTCGACGATAAGGGGTAACATAGAAAGTCATAAAATCATCTCCTTAATATTGATCATTTTGATGAGTGAATAATACTACACCAATATCAGAAAGGTGCAAACGTTGTATATGAATTGTGCTAGAAATTTATCTGGGATTATTAACAGGATCAGCCTGTTGCCAGGATGATCAAGTGAGGTGAATTAGCTGTATATGCGGAGCGGTCAAAATCTCCGTAGACCCCTGTGATAGTTAAGCCCGCGCTTCGTATATCTTCTAGGTAAGTATCCGCTGGGATCAATTGGTGTGCGGTCTCAACCGTCAGTCGTTCGACCGTGCCATCTGGAAGTAAATGGTCGTAGATCCAGGTCACAGTGAAGGTTCGTTTCGTACGGCGCCAGGAGCTGTTCACTTGAATGGGGTTGCCGGTCTGAGGATGGATAAACTCATCTTCGAATTCCGCTGCTGACCTAGCTGGTGACCGCATTAATTGTTGCGGATTTGGTACACTGACTGCGAAAATCCCCCCTGACCTTAAGTGCCTGCTTATGCAACCCAAACATGCCTTGCGATGGTCCACACCGAGTGTGCTGAATGTGTTGCACGGTAGTATGACCAGTGAAAAATGTACTGCCAGGTTAAATTCACTTATGTCAGACACTATCAGCCCAGGGGCAGGTTGCATTTGTGGTTCAATGCGTGCTGATAAGAACTTGAGCATCGACAGGTTATGATCCAGGCCAATGGCATGGTGCCCAGCCTGGGCTAACGGGAGAAGCACCCTGCCGGTACCACAACCCAATTCAAGGACCGGGTCACCCATCTGAGCAGCTAATTCAAGCCAAAAAGGAAGATCTTCCAGGTTGCGGCTATGATGTGCGTGGATAAGCTCTGGGAGCATATTATTTATAAGCTGGTTTGAGTCTGCGCTTAAGCAAATTGAGAACTGATTGCACCTCAGGAACTTTTAAAGCGATTACAATAATCCCATACACTACGCCACCCAGCATTACCCCACCCACACCCACTAGCCATGCCTGACGCTCATTCGTCAATACCGACCAACCCCAAACTACCAAGGACATGGCAATTGTTGCCAGCAATGCTTGGCCGGTACCCCGTAGAACACGTTGCCCCTCCAGTCCACCCAGTCTGCGACGCATGAATATCCATAAGCTGGCAGCCTCCAATCCCGTCGCCAGTGAATTCGCTAGCGCCAATCCACCATGAGGCATCCAGCCAATGCGGGCAAACCAGCTGGAGAAGAGTACACTGAATACCACATTCAATCCCATCGCTACGGCACCCACCAGAACAGGCGTCTTCGTATCATGCATGGCATAGAAGGCGCGCGCCAGAATCTCCACCACACAGTGCCCCACCAGCCCAGCTGAGTACCATAATAATGCCCAGGAAATTAATTGGGTAGAAGCCTCGGTGAACTTGCCATATTGCAGCATGAGGGCTACGATAGGCTGCCTAAGAAGGATCATGCCCAGCGAGGCAGGGATTGATAGCAGTAAGATACCACGCAAGCTGGTTGCGAGCGTGTTTCGCAGGTCATCCATCTTCTCAAGCGTATATTGGGCCGAAAGCGTGGGCAAAGCAGCCATTGCAACCGATTGGGCAATGATCGCTTGAGGCATTAACATCATAGTGAGTCCCCAGCTAATACCCGTGACACTGCCTTCAATCATCTGGGATGCCAGTCGGGTGTTGACCCAAAAGTTGAGCTGCACCACCGCAACACCAAATACCCTCGGCAGCATCAACAGACCCACCTGGCGTACATCCGGAATCTTCACTCCAAAGGTTGGGAAGTAGCTACCCTTCAAGCGTATCAAACTGGGTAGTTGTAACACCAGGTGCAGACAGGCGCCTATCACCACTCCCCACGCCAGCCCAAAGATGCCCATCTTTGGAGTGAGAAATAAAACCCCAAATATCATCCCCAGGCGGTACATGGCAGGGGTTAGCGCTGGAATGAAAAACACCTGATGCGAGTTTAAGATGCCCATCACCAGCCCACTCAGCCCGAAAATCACCGCTGAAGGTAGCATAATACGCAGCAAATTAACCGTCAGGGCTTCCTGGCCAGGTTCATTGGCAAAGCCAGGTGCCAGCACATAATGCACCAAGGGTTGGGCAAAGACCGCCGCTAAAATGGCTGCCAGGATCAAGACGACTAACACCAAGTTGGCAATCGCTGACGCCAGCCTCCACGCCGGGTTGTGCTCACCTTTCGTCAATAATCCGGTGAATGTGGGGATGAACGCTGATCCGAGTGCGCCGCCAGCCATAAGGACGAACAACGTTTCAGAGACACGGTTGGCTGCCAGGAAGGCATCCATCTCCGGAGACGTCCCGAACGTGGTAGCATTCAGGATCAGGCTGACCAGATTGGTCAGGTTGCTCAGCAACAGGGCAATCATTATCGTGCTGGTAGACCGGGCGATTTGCCGATTGGCAGTATCTTCGATCAGCGTCATAGGAATAGATTATATCCGCTAATCATCCAAAAAATCGCTGTTACGATGATGTTGTAGAAGGGTACAATTAAGCCATAGAATCATTATATAGAATTGGAGGGTAGGTTCATGAGCGTTACCATGGTCATTGGAGCTCAGTGGGGGGATGAGGCTAAAGGTAAAGTCGTCGATTTGCTTTCTCAGAATGCTGACATCACCGCCCGGTTTAATGGGGGCGATAATGCTGGCCACACGGTGATAAACGACTATGGGATGTTTAAGCTCCGTCTAACGCCCAATGGCTTTTCCAATCCCAATACAACCTGTATCATCGGACCAGGTGTAGTGGTCAACCTGGCGACTTTGATCAGCGAGCTTCACATGATTAAAGATGCTGGTATCGAGCTGAGCAATCGCTTGTGGATCTCACCTCGTTGCCACGTTGTAATGCCCTACCATCCGATGGTGGAATCCATCTACGAGCTTGCCAAGGGTGATACCAGCACTGGCACCACCAAGCGCGGAATGGGACCCGTATATGCCGATAAGGTTAGCTACAACGGCATCCGGCTGGTGGATATGCAAGACCAAGATGTCTTTCGTGAGAAGCTAAAAATCCAACTACAGGTGAAAAATGCCCTCTTCAAAGCTTTCAACCAAGAACTCCTAGACGTTCAAGCTGTCCTGGATGAAAAGCTAGAACAGTACGCACAGGTTAGGAGCATGGTTCGCGAGCCATTTGGTTTGCTGCAGAAAGCACTCAAGGAAAATGCGAGCATCCTGCTGGAAGGCGCCCAGGGCTCTCTCCTGGATAACACATGGGGAACTTACCCCTATTGCACAGCCTCAACCACTATTGCCGGTGGGGTGACGGCCGGTTTGGGGATTGCGCCACGCTGGATCAACCAAGTGATTGGGGTTGCCAAGGCGTACACAACCCGCGTGGGTCGTGGACCCATGCCTACCGAGCTATCGGATGATACTGGAGTAATACTCCAAAATGAGGGCAAGGAGTTCGGAACAGTCACAGGCAGGCCGCGTCGCTGTGGTTGGTTTGACGCAGACCTGGTGTCTTTCACCGCAAAGCTAAATGGTTTCACTCAGATTGCCCTAACCAAGCTGGATGTGCTCGATACCTTACCAAAGGTCAAGGTAGGAGTGGGCTATTATCCACGCGGTCACAAAGGTAGCCTGTCTCATTATTGGGAAGGTGACGCGCATTGGTTGGAAGGCTATGAACCGAAGTACATCGAGATGGACGGCTGGATGCAGTCCACCAAGGATGTGCGACAGTTTGACAAACTTCCTCCTCAGGCACAGGCTTATGTCCATCGTATCGAGACCTTGGTCGAAACGTCGGTTACGATCGTGTCAGTTGGTCCAGAACGCAATGCGACCATTATGGTTAGTCATTAGAGCTGCATAATCAGAGTAATGATTATAGCGGGATATGGTTGTCAAATACCAGGGGAATGATTTCGATCCCAGGGGGGTTCAACTCGCTAATCTATTCCGAATAGTTTCAGCTAACTGCCGCGCACGAGTAGGTGCATCCCCCAGGTAATGCGTGGCATCCATTAGATTACACAGCTCATCTGCAGGCAAGTAGCGGGTTATTTCCGGGTCATGGCTGATCAATTCAGCCAGGGGGTTAGGATTTCCGGATTGAACAGCTGTCCAGGCAGTGAGAGAATGCTCGCGCAGGTATTCATGCATCACCTGGCGGTCAGCACCGGCTTTGCCTAGAGCCATGAGGGCGCGCTCGACAGCAGCGAAAGGAGCATATGTTTCCAGGTTATGTTTGATGGCACTCTCGTTCACCTTTAGTCCATTCAGTATTCGTTTGGCAGCCAACAACAGCTCGTCGCAGATCAGAAATGCTTCTGGTAGCATAGTACGTCGGTTGGCTGAGTCATCCAGCGTCCGCTCCAGGAGTGAGTTAGCTGCGTTATCCCAGGCTGTGCGTGGCATCTGTGCCAGAAGGCGCCCCAGAGAGTCAATCTTCTCGGCATTGATCGGGTTGCGCTTGAATGGCATGGCAGATGAACCCACTTGCTGCTTGTCAAAAGGTTCGTTCAATTCACCAATGGGGGAAGATTGCAGAAAGCGCAGGTCGAAGGCGAATTTACATAATGAGGCCCCTAAACCAGCCAGGTGACTAAGAAGTATATAATCCTGTTTACGAGGGTAAACCTGGGTTGCTACAGGGAAGAATGACAGCTCCAAACGTTGGGAAAGATGACTTTCGAATTCAGCCAGGTTGTCAACGCCGATCAGCTCTGCGTAAGAAGCCCCCGTACCCACTGCGCCCTTGAAACCTTTCCCGCGCAGCCCATTTTTGACTGTCTGGAGTGATTGCCAATCCATGAATAGATCTTGGGCATAGCCTGCCAACCGGTAGCCCAATGTGGAAGGTTCGGCTGGCTGCAAGTGAGTGAAAGCAATCAAAGGTAAATCTGCCCAGGTTTCAACCTTTTCCACAAAGATCAGGAGCAGCTCATGCAAGTCCCCCAACACCCGGGCGAGTGATTCTCGTTGGCGCAGCACATCGGCATTATCTTCAATGTCCGTCGAAGTTGCACCCAAGTGCAGGATACCCCCACCCAGCGGGCATTGCTCTGCGAAAACCTTTAGCTCAGCCATCAGGTCGTGGTGAATCTCAGCTTCGATCTCAAGGGCACGCGGCACATCCACCATCCCCATATGCTCACGTAAATCAGCCACCTGATCCATCTTTACCAAACCATACTCAGCCTGCGCCTCTGCCAAGGCCACCCACAGCTTACGCCAAAGCGTACGTTTATAGACTTCACTCCAAATTTGGCGCATCTCCGGACTACCATAGCGCCAGGTGTAAGGGGAAAGGTAGGTTTCGTAATCTGGGGTCATAAGGATATTATAGAACAAAAAACGCCGGAGCAATCCTTTTTCCCGCATAACAGCGGGTTTTATCTGGCATTCTATTATCAGCCTGCCCAGCTGTCTAGCTATGCTAGATTCTTGCCAGTTTATTGTTCTTCAGATTGCTCCGGCTTATTCGGTTGTCAATATCATCTTAGCACCGAATGGGTCTCCATTTCAAATACCATTTGTCATTTTCGGAGTTATGACATCTGTCATACAGCAACTCTACCAACGAAAAGCGCCACGCTTATTTACACCCTGGCACTTAATGATGAATTACTGGATCACATCGCCATCACGCGTTCAAGCTGGCTGTTGTACATCTCGAAACAAGTGAAAATTTAACCACAGGTCTTGTCAGGCGAGTGACTCTTGCTCGGTGAGGTGGACTTTCGATCCATCGAGAAACCAGGTCGAAGAACAGACCCAATGAAATTTTTCTCGTGTATAGCGCAGAAGCATCTTTAGATCATGAAATTACGGTAACGATTGTGTGATCTCCAGAAGTGACCGCCGTTCTGACTAATGGCGATACTGTAAGCAGGTTAACTTACAGTCTGCGTGACACATCATCCAACCAAGCCATATCATCATCGGAGAGCCGGAACTTCATTGCACCCGCATTCTCCTCGGCCTGGCGAACCATGGTTGCACCCGGGATGGTTACTATTATCTCCCCGTTAAAGTTGATCAGCCAGTTCAGTGCCACCTGGGCGATTGTGACTTCATACTTAGTTGCAATCTCGTCCATGGCATTGATAAGTGGCTGACTCCGCTCGAGGTCACGCTGCATTCTGGCTTTACGCCATCCAGGCATACGATTAAAAAGCTCTGGATTCTTGTGATATTTCCCACTCAATAAGCCGCGTTCCAAAGGAGTGTAGGCGACGATTGTCACACTGAGCTCTCTGGCAGTATCCAACACACCATCTGTTTCGATCGCGCGGTGCAATAAACTATACCTTACCTGGTTTACTGCCAGAGGCAAGCCCCTTTTTGCCAATGCAGCATGCGCTCGCCGCATTCGGATTGGATTGAAGTTACTAACTCCCACTGAGCGGATCTTGCCTGCTTCCACCAGGTTGGCCATGGCATTCATCTCAGCCTCGGGCGAGGAGAAACTAGATGGATTATGGACCATATAGTTGGCGATGCCGAATCCATCCAGGAAGTGAAGGCGATCTTTGATACTGCGGGGGATATTGCCGGCTGTGCGAAAAAAAGGCTGCCACTTTGTCTCTATGATGACATCCTTGTCTGATTTCCCAGCTGCCTTCAGAGCGGTCGCCAGGGATCGCTCGGAGATTCCGGCACCATACGCTTCAGCTGTGTCGAACCAGTTGATGCCGCCCTCCAGAGCTGCTTTGATGATGGCGTTCTTTTCTTCCTGTGGAATAATCGGGAATATAAATCCCATAAGCCCGCCTCCACCGGCAAAC
>Ga0153916_10000929_pt1 | contig 20437 bp, 20 predicted proteins | sample Opewatmetagenome_FD_109642 | JGI IMG/M metagenome (GOLD analysis project Ga0153916, IMG submission 109642) | Freshwater wetland microbial communities from Ohio, USA - Open water 3 Core 3 Depth 4 metaG | ecosystem: Environmental > Aquatic > Freshwater > Wetlands | place: USA: Ohio, Lake Erie...
AAGCGCGGAGAACACCACGTCCACCCCGTCCCGCCCTCCCTGGTCCACCGCGCGGGCTGCCTCCTGGGGGGGAACGAGCCCCCCGCCCCGGACTTTCTCCTCCATGGAGGCGGAGAGGCCGGGATCCGCATCCCGCACCCTCGTGCCCGCCTGGGAGGAAGAGGAGGCGATGATGGTGCGCACCTCGGGGTGGTCGGAGAGTATCCTCAGGAGCACCTGGCCCGTGTAGCCCGTTGCCCCCAGCACCGCTGCCTTCATTCGCTCATCCTCCTGGAAAGTCGGGAATCCGGGCGCGCAGCGCCCGCATCAGCCGAAACGGCGTCACGCCGTCCCGGGGCACGACGAGCACCGTGTCGTCTCCCGCGATCGTGCCAAGGACCTCGCGGATGTGAAGGTTGTCGAGGGCCGATGCGACGGAGCTCGCGTGCCCCGGCAGCGTCCGCATGAGCCCGAGGCTGCCGGAGAACTGCACGGTGAGGAACCCGCGCTTGAAGTCCTGGACGTAGGTCCCGTCCGAGCCCGGCTTGACTTCGCCGTCGGCCAGGACGTATGTATAGCGCCCGTCCGCCGTGGGAGCCTTGCCGATCCCCAGGCGCTTGAGGTCCCGGGACAGGGTGGCCTGCGTCACCGGGAATCCCTCCTTGCGGAGGAGCTCGGTGAGGCGCTCCTGGCTGTCCACCGCGTGCTGCGCGATGATCCGGCGGATGGCCTGCAGCCGCGCACCGCGGGGAGGCGCCCCGCGGCGGCGGCCGCGGGCGGGGGCCGGGGCCGCGCCCGCACGAATGGTATAATTATCCTTCACAATTGCATATTTATGCCATTGGAAGAATCGTGTCAAGCGGCTCCTGGGCTTGCCTGCGGGGAGCCTGCTGCCTATAGTCCATGCAGGGAATGTCACCTGGGTGACCGCGGGAGGATGGCAATGAGGATCTGCGTGTTCTGCTCGTCGAGTGATGCCGTGGACGGCGCCTACCGCGAGACCGCTGCGGAGCTCGGCGCGCTTTTGGGCGCCGGCGGGCACACCATGGTCTACGGCGGGGGCAGGGTGGGCCTGATGGGCGTGGCGGCGAGCGCGGCGAAGGAGCATGGGGCGCGGGTCATCGGGGTGCTGCCGGAGTTCATGAACCGGCCCGGCGTGGCCAACCCGGACTGCGACGAGCTGGAGTTGACGAAGGACATGCGCGAGCGCAAGGCCCGGATGATGGTGTTGTCCGAGGCGTTCATCGCCCTCCCCGGCGGATTCGGCACGCTGGAAGAGCTTTCCGAGGTCATCACGCAGAGGCAGTTCGAGTTCATCCGCGGACCCGTGGTGGCGGTGAACACCTCGGGGTTTTACGACCACCTCGCCGCGTTCTTCGAGCGCTTCTACGAGGACCACTTCGCCAAGACGGCCTTCCGAGCCACCTGCCCGTTCGTGTCGAGCGCGGCGGCTGCGATGGACTACATCCGGGGGTACTCGCCGCCTCCCCCGACCAGCAAGTGGTTCAAGCCGACCGGCTGAGCCGCGCGCGGCTGAAAGCTGCGCGAAAGGCGCCCTGGGGAGCCTAGATCAGGCTGGCTTCCTCCAGGAGGCGCCTCATCTCCCGTGCGTTCTGGGCCGCGTTGCCGCGCCAGTGGTTGTTGAAGAACACGAGCAGGATCGGGACACGCTCCATGATGATCTTGATCCGCTGGACCCATTCCTCCAGCTCGTCCTTGGCGTACAGGTAGTTGTAGCGGGAGGCGTTGTCTCCCGTCCACCAGTCTTTCTTGTTGCGGCCGTGGAACCGTACGTAGCCGAACTTTCCCGTGGCTTCCGTGACGGGTGGCAGGAGGTTCGGCAAATCCGGCTCGTCCACGCTCACCAGGGATATGCCTCGTTCGCGCAGGCCCTCCAGCACCGGCTCCCGCAGCCACTCGCGCTTTCGGAACTCCACCGCCAGGGGCAGCCCTTCCAGCCGGGCGCAGAGGTCCGCCAGCCGCGACCGGGACTCCGGTGTGTACCCGAAGCTGAACGGGAACTGCAGGAGCACCGCGGCCAGGCGCCCGGCTTCCGCCATGGGCTGGATACCGGCCCGGAACGAAGCGACGTCCTTTTCCCACGTATCGCCGATCTCGTGCGTCATGCTCCGGTGCGCCTTCAGCGCGAAAGAGAAATCCGGCGGAGAGACGGCCAGCATGCGCTCGAGCGTCCGCGGGCTGGGCTGCTGGTAGTAGCTGAAGTTGAGCTCCACCACGGGGAACTCCCGGGAGTACAGGGACAGGAACTCCTGGCGCGGGGTCCCGGCCGGGTAGACCGGGCCGACCCAGTCATCGTAGGAGTAGCCGCTCGTGCCCACGAGAATCCGCGGCCGCTTTTGGGCCTCGCCCGTTTCCGCCATCAGTAGCCCTTCGCCTTGTCCACCACGTGCAGCAGCGGCTGGCCGCGGACCCATCTCTGGAGGTTCGCGCAGAACACGGAGAAGGCCTCCTCCTCGTATCCGGGGTGCACGCCGCCGTAGTGCGGGCTGATGACGACGTTCGGCAGGCCCCACAGCGCGTGGCCTTCCGGGAGGGGCTCGGGGTCCGTGACGTCCAGCCCGGCCCCGCGCACCCGGCCGTCCTGCAGCGCGCGGACCAGCTCGTCGGTGACCACGGCCGTGCCCCGTCCCCCGTTCACCAGCCAGGCGCCGCGCAGGACATCCATCTCGCGCTTGCCGACGAAGCCACGCGTCTCCTCGGTGCCGGGGAGCAGGAGCATGATGAGATTGGACGCGGCGAACGCCTCCCGGCGCCGGTCGGGCCCGACCATCTCGTCCACCGACGGGTGAGGCCGCGCGCGGCGGTTGATGCCGATGACCTTCATGCCCATGAGCCGCCCGATGGCCGCGCACTGCGCCCCGATGGCGCCCAGTCCCGCCACGCACAGCGTGCCTCCCGCCAGCGTCCCGGCCCCTCCCGAGACCGCGGCGGTATTCCACCGGCCCGCCTGCTGCGCGCGGAGCGAGCCGTGGAGGTTGCGCACCAGCATGAGCGCCATGCCCCAGAGGTGCTCCGCCACGCAGTGAACGTGGATGTGCACGTTCGTGAACACCGCGGGATGCCGGCGCGCCTCGGGAAGCGCGAGCAGGGAATCCATCCCGGCGAAGCTGGACTGCAGCCACGCGAGCTTCTCGGCCCGGTCCCACAGGGCGGAAGGCAGGCGCGGAAAGCAGACCTGCACGCGCCGCACGAGGTCCGGGTCCGCCACCAGGTCCGCCTCGCGCACGATGCGCGCCCCCGGTGCGGCGTCGAGGATGCGCGCTTCCTGCGCCCCGCCCAGCTTGGCCGTGACGAGGATGACCGGACCGGAGTCGTTGCTCATGAAGTCGAGTATACTCTGGCGGATGCCGTTGAAGGAAATGCCTGGCTTCGTCCGGGTAGTGCACGACTGGACGGCGGAGGAACGGTGGAACGCGGTCCTCTGCCGGCTCGGCCGGTCCGGTTCCCGCACCCGCGTCCCCCCGGGCCTGTATGCCCTGGGAGCACCCGCGGAAGGCTCGCCGGTGATCGTCACGGCAAGCTATCGACTGACCTTCGACCTTCTGCGTCGCGATCTTGCCTCCGTTTCTTCCTGGATCCTCGTGCTGGATACTCGGGGCCTCGACGTGGCAAGCGCCGTCGCCTCGGGCCGGTTCGCAACGGATGAGCTGGTGACAAGGCTGGCCGCCTCGCGGCTGGCCCAGGTGGTAGCTCACCGCAGGATCATCCTCCCCGGCCGGGCGGCCGGGGCCGTGGACGCCGGGCAGGTGACCCGGAGCACCGGCTTTCAGGCGCTCGTGGGACCCGCGGACTCGTCCGACCTGCCCGGGTTTCTTGCCGGCGAAAGCCCCCGCGCGGAGCACCGCTTCACCGCGGGGGACGCCGCGGCCCTTGCCCCGGCCGAGCTGGGTCGATCCCTGCTGAAGTACCCCGGCTTCGCGTTCGCCGCGCTCCTTTTCGCCGGTCTCGGCCCCGGGGGGGTGAGCATGGAGAGGGCTTTCGCGGGCTCCTGGCCCCTCCTGGTGCTGGGGCTGGCCAGCGTGCTTGCCGGTTCACTGCTCGCCCCGATCCTGCACGCGGGTGTCCGGTGGATCCCGCTGTGGACAGCCGGGGGCGCCACCGGCCTGGGCGCGGCCGCGGCACTGATGGAGGGCGCGAGGTTTTCCGCGGGAATGGACCCGTTCCTGCAGGCCGGCTGCTGGCTGTTCTTCCCGGCGGCCAGCGCGTTTTTGGCGGAGCAGTTCTCCCGGGCCATGCCGGTGGCGCAGCCCGGCCCGGGCCGGCCCCGCGGCCTGCTCATCGCCCTGGCCATCCTTGCGGCCGGTCTCGCGGCGTCGGCGCTGGTGCTCTCCAAGGCGCTGCAGTTTCGAGGCGGCGGGTAGAGGGCAGGCGGCACGAAGCACAGGCGGCACGAAGCGGCTGTCAACGCAAAGCAGAAATGTCCCTAGGTTCAGCAAGACAGAAATGTCCCCTTTCACACGATATCCCTCTGCTCGCCCTGTCCTGGAGTGAACTCGCTGTAATGCAGCCTCCGTTTTTGATGGAGGATGAAGATAGCCCCGTCAAGCCATTTCCTCACAATCACCTTGCTTCCCGCTCGAGGCAGGGAGTGCTTGTCACTGAGCAGTTGGTAGAAGTGATTGTCAAAGCGTACAACCCAATCTCGGCCAACGCTTCGCGTCTCCTCGAAGCAGAAGATGTCACGCAGATCCTGACCAGCTCGAAGGGGCACGTGAAAGTCTTCTGCAGACAGGGGTGCATGGGCGAACTTCCTGTTCAGCTTCTCGGTGAAGCCTCCTTGCAGGATCATGTTGGCTTCTTCAATTCGTTTTGCCCCTCGTAAGCGCAGCTCTTTGACAAAACGATCCTGGTAAACTCCGTGACTGCGTTCCACCCTCCCTTTTGCCTGAGGAGAATGGGCGGTGATAATCTGAATGCCCAGCTTCTCACAGGCCACCCCAAAAGCACTCTTAGGCACCTTTCCTTCCAGTTGTTGGTCCAGAGCAGGTTCTTCATCCAGCAGATACACATTCTTCCGATCACAATACAGTGCCATGGGAATACCGTAGCGTTCGATCCACGCCCACAGGGTCCTCATCGCGATCGCGCTGGTCTCCTGCTCATCCATGATGCCCAGAGTCGTCTTGGTGGCGTCATCGACCATGTTCATCAGGCAGCTCTCGTTGTGCTCCTCCCCAAACCACCGATGCGGTGAGCCATCCATCTGCACCATCTCTCCAAAATGATGCATAGGTTCGCGACGCCTGCGATAAGGGCCTCGACGGCGGTGACGCTGCCACAGCCCTGCCTCAAGAAGCCACACCCGCAACGTTTCGCGGCTGATTGGGGGGAATCCATCCTCTTCTTGCAGCTTCTCGCAGGCCAGCGTGGGCCCGAACTCTTTATAGGTTTCCCGATAGCGAGCAACAATCTTTGATTTCAGCTCCAAATCCAGTTGGTTGTTCGGTTTCCCTCCCCGAGCTCGATGAATGATCGCCCTCTCCCCGCCCTCTCTGTAGCGCTTCCAAAGGCGCTTGCACTGGCGGTAGCCGATGTCCAGCTTCTCCGACGCCTCCAGCAACGAGATCTGGCCCGCTTTCACTTTGCTGAGCATGATCATCCTTCGCCTATCTTGCGCTGACATTTGCAGCATCCCCTCTTTCACTGGGCAACCTCACATCCTTGGGTTGCCTAGATTCTAGAGGGGACATTTCTGCTTTGCTGAAAGGGGACATTACAACTTTGCTACAACAGTTGTCACGCGGCCCTCGATCCGGCGGCCAGTGCCGAAGGCGTCCGGCAGCCGACGATCGCCGGGGCCTCGTGGACGAGCTCGTTATTCTCGAGGGCCTCCACCATGAACAGGGCAAAGTCGACCCGGCGCGTGATGTTGCTCTGGAGAATGGGATCCCCCACGTGCCTGCTCCACCTCGGCAGGCCCTGGCTCTCGCCCTCTTCGAGGTCGCTCCCGCGCACCACGGTCCACCGGGTGTCGCTGGCAAACACCCGCCGGCACGCTTCCACCTGGTCGTCGATGTCCACGGCGCGAATCAGCCGCCCCAGCCAGCTCGCGGCCTTCACGGCCGCCTTGAAGGTCTTTGGGTACACATCCTGGCCGTCCCGCGTGATATGCCAGCCGCAGGAGAAGATGAGGCGCGCGCCCGGACGCGCGTAGTCGAGTACCGCCTGGGCCGTTCCCGAGGAGTACTGGTGGACCCCCCATGGCACCAGCACGGTGAGCACCCCGTCGCACTCCGCGATCGCCTTCTGGATGACCTCGCGGTTGTTGGTCGCTCCTGGAACCACGGTGATGCGTCCTCTGAATGCATCGAGTTTGCCTGTGCTGCTCTCCCGACAGACGCCCACCACCTCGTAGCCGCGATCCAGCGCAAGCTTCACCATGTACTGCCCGAGCTTCCCGGATGCCCCCACGATGCAGATCTTCTTCATATTCACCCCTCCACGTCCTTTCAGTCCGCGACCATGGTCGTGGCGCGTGACCTTCAATAGCGACGGACGAGGCGCGCATTTAGTGTATCGATTTATGCGGCCTCAGGCCGCGAGGGCTGCCTCCGGGAACGCCAGGATGGGGTCCCATGGGTGCGCCTCCGTGTCGGCCTTGCGTTTGCGGCGCGGGGGCACCTTGCGGAAGACGAGGAGGAACAGCCCATAGACCACGGCGGTCTGCACCGCCCCCACGATCGCCACGGCCCGGGCGTCACGCAGGACGGAGATGCCGGCAATCGCCACGGCCGAGCCCAGGAGCAGGCCGGCCGCATCCGCCATGTCGCAGCGCCGGTCGAAGGCGGCGCGGTTGCTGCGGTAGCGCACTTCCTTGATCTTCTGCAGCAGGTAGACGACGGAGGAGGAGAACGCGCCCAGCGCGAACATGGACACCAGGTAGTAGGCGCGAAGGTCCACCGCGGCCAGCACCGCCGATCCCAGCGCGGCGACCAGCTCGGCCAGCATCACGATCGGCAGCGCGGCATACAGCCTCTCGAACACGCCCCGCCGGCCCAGCGCCAGGCCGACCAGCACGGGGAACCCGGAAGCCATGAACGAACCAACGGCTATCACCGTCCCATCCAGGCGGGAAAGAATGAGGCTCACGTAGAGGGGATTGAGGAATCCCGAGAAGAAACTTGCCACGAACCCGCTGAGAACGAACGCGTCCAGCAGGTGACGATTCTTGTTCATACTCCACCTCCTTGCGATACGCACGGGAGATGGAGGCCGCATCTCCTATGCTTCGGTCGGGCTACTCCCAGGGTCTTCCGAATGTTCCATTCCGACTCCTTGAAGAAACGGCGTTCCGTCGGCACCTCGTGCCGTCCGGGGCGCTCCCAATGTACACCCTCTCGCGGAATCCGGCAACGGCCGGATGGACCGCCGGGTCGTGTCCTTCGCAGGCGGCCGGGAGGCCGCCTATGGACCGCCCTCCGCCGAGGCGATCAACGGCACGAGCTGGCTCCAGGAGGAGATCACCGCGTGCTCTCCCACTTCCTCGGGGATCTCTTTCCGCGGGTTGAAGGCGACGGGGAAGATGCCTGCCTGGTGGGCGCCAATGATGTCGTAGCCGACGTTGTCCCCGGCGAACCACACCTGTTCGGCATCGAGGCCCAGGCGGCGTACCGCCACCTCGAAGATGAGCGGGTCCGGTTTTCGAAGGCCGTAGTCCGCGCTGGAGATCACGAAACGGAAGAACCTGCGGATCCCCTGGCGCTCCAGCTCGCGCTCGAGCGTGGGACCCGCAAACGAGGAGTTGCTCACCACGCCCATCGGCAGGCCGAGGTCCCGCATCTCCTCGAGCAGGGGCCGCACTCCATCGACAAGGCCGACCTGCAGCGAGGCTTGCCAGAACACCCACTCGCTCTCCTCCAGGGAGAGGCGCGGCCGCAGGTCGAATGTGTCTGCGACCATGCGCAGGAGACCGGCCTGGGTGAACTCCAGGGCCGACTCTTCCTCCCGCGGCACCGTGGAGCTGATGACGCGGCGGCCGAGATCCATCACGTCCTCCAGGGAAGCGCCGCGGGGATTGTCGCAGGCTTCCAGGACCGCCGCGTGCCCCTTCTGCGGGTCGAACTCCACGGAATTGAGAAGAGTACCCCAGAGATCGAAACAAACCGCCGCTGGTCTGCGCATGCCGATGCCCGCCTCCGTCTTCCCGGTGCGAGCTGCACTATACTCTCACCGCCGGCTCCTTGTCCCCCGCCGGTGCGGACAGTATCATCGAGTACCGTGACCGCGCAGAAGAAAAACTACCTGATCGACATGGACGGCGTTCTCGTGCGGGGCAAGACCCCGGTTCCCGGGGCGGGCGATTTCCTGGGCCGGCTGAACGCGAAGGGGCTGGAGCACCTCGTTCTCACGAACAACCCGCAGTACACGCAGAGCGATCTCTCCTACCGCCTGAGCAGCACGGGGCTGGCCATCGAACCGCGGCGCATCTTCACCTCGGCCATGGCCACCGCCACCTTCCTCAAGAGCCAGAAGAGCAACGGGAAAGTCTTCGTCATCGGGGAGAGCGGGCTCACCGGGCCGCTGCACGATGCAGGATTCATCCTCACGGACAACGCGCCCACGTGGGTGGTGCTCGGCGAGACGCAAGCGTACAACATCCACCACATCACCACCGCGATCCGGCTCATCGCCAAAGGAGCGCGCTTCATCGCCACCAATCCCGACCCTTCCGGACCGGGAGACGGGGGCATCGAGCCGGCCTGCGGGGCCATGGCTGCCCTGATAGAGAAAGCCACGGGGGTGGCGCCGTTCTTCATCGGCAAGCCCAACCCGCTCATGATGCGCACCGCGCTGAACTACCTCGGGGTGCACTCCGAGCACACGGTGATGATCGGAGACCGCATGGACACCGACATCGTCGCCGGCGTGGAAAGCGGCATGGAGACCATCCTGGTGCTGAGCGGGGTCACGGGCCTGGAGGACGTGGAGCGCTTCCCCTACATGCCCTCCCGGATCGTGACGTCGGTGGCGGAGATAGAAGTCTAGCGCCGCCTGGCGGTGCTTTACTTCGACGTGCGCTCGAAGACGCCGTCCCAGTCCCTGCCGGGAGGAGTCTCGCGGAACGCGGCGATCCTGCCGAGGAAGACCTCGCTCGTCTCGTCCTTGTAGTCCTTGACCAGCGCGGCGAGCCCCTTGGCGGCGGCGTCCCACTTCTGCTTGCGGTAGAGGGCCAGGGAATCCTCGAACACCTTCTTCATGCGCTCGAGCTTCTCGTTGGAGCCCTTGGTTTCCTGCAGCAGCTCGAAGATCCGCGCCGGCTGGCTCTTTCCCTTCACCTTGACGAGGTCCACCTCGCGGCAGATGAATGCATCCTTCACCTTGGCGTAGACCGCTTCGGTGATCAGCGTCTTGGTATTGTACTCCTTGTTCGTGCCTTCAAGCCGGGCGGCAAGGTTGACCGTGTCCCCGATGCTCGTGAAGTCCATCCGGTCCTTCGCGCCCATGCTCCCGAAGACCACGGGCCCGGAGTTGATCCCGATGCCGATGGACACGCTCTCCTTCCCCTGGGCCCGGGCCAGCTCCTTCTCCCGCGCCATTCCCCTGCGGATCTCGATTGCCGCCTTGCAGGCGTCCAGGTCGCGCTTGGGGCCCTTGAAGGTAGCCATCATCTCGTCCCCGACGAACTTGTCCACTTCCCCGTTGTTCTCGTGGATGATGGTTGCCTGCAGATCGAGGTAGTGGTTCAGCATATCCACGACCTTCTCCGGCGACATCGACTCGCTGATGGACGTGAAGCCGCGGATGTCGGTGAACAGGAACGTGAGGTTGCGCCGCTCCGTGGTCGGCTTGTCGCGGGAGGCCGCCTGCAGCGTGGATCCCGAGATGTAGGGGATGACGCCGCGGATGACGGTGGTCATGTTGCTCACCTCGCCCGAGAGCAGCTTGATCTCGTCGTGCGTCGTGATGCGGTCCTTGTACTGGAGGAGCTCCGCGACGGGCCGCACCTTGCCCTTGATCATGCTGGTGAGCACGTTGGCGATGGAGTTCACGCTCATCCGCAGGAAGAGGATGGGGAACACGATGGCACGCCCGAACAGGTAGATGAGGAAGATGGAGGCGTACATGAACAGCGCGGCGATGACGAACACCTTCACCTGGGTGCGGAAGTATGGCTCGTAGATGATGTCCCGGGCGTAGTCCACCATGACGTAGCCGATGAAGATGTTGCTGAGCGTCACCGGTGCGAGGAACTCGTAGGACTGGCTCGCCGGGTTGTAGCGGCTGGTGGGCTGCGCGAGGGTGAGGTCCTTCGCATCCCGCTTGTCGATGAGCTTCTTGTCCGTGCTTGCCCAGACGATGAACCCGCCCGCCTTGGCGTCGCGGCGGAAGAAGGAGAGCGTGTTGTAGCGGAACGCGGAGGTCTCCCCCGACGCCGCCGCGTTCTTTTTCGCCTCGGCGGAGAAGTAGTCATCCAGCGAGATGCGGTCCTTGTCCCCGGGGCTGGCCTTCACGACGCTGGCGGTGCGGTCCGCAAGCCCCTGGCCGTTGGCGTTCACCGCGGCCAGGATCGTGCTGCTGAAGTCCCGCAGGAGGAAGAACGCGAGGACGAAGATGATGACGATGATCATGGGCACGAAGGTGAGCAGCAGCTTCCTCTGGATCCCCTGGCGCTGCACCACGGAGAGCACCCCACGGGCCTTGTCCTCCGTGGCCCGGCGGAACACCAGGTATTCGCGGTAGGCTTCGTCCCGCCGGCTGTTGCTGGCGATGAGCATCACGATGAAGACGCCGTTGTACCCCACGGAAATCGCCGCCACGACGTAGGTGAACGGCGGGAGCGCGGCGAAATACTTCGCGCTGTGCGCCTGGTTCACCATGTGCAGGACGACGAGGGCTACCACGATCCCCGAGGCGAGCAGGTTGAACAGGATGGGCAGGAACTGCTCGGGGTCGGCGAGAAAAGGAACCAGCTTGTGCAGAAAGAAGGAGGCGATCTTCCAGATGCAGATCACGGGAACTGCCCAGGCCAGGACGGACACCAGCACCCAGGCCCCCGGCTGGGTGGGAGGAGAGCCGTACAGCGTGGAGGCCAGCGTAAGCGGATCGAAACCCCCGAGGCTCGGGACGAGCAGCGGCAGGACGTACCAGAGCAAGACGATGATCGCGTACACCACCTCGGCGATGTGGAGCTGGAGGCCGGAGCTCTCGATGGATCTCTCGCTGGATTTCATCTCTCCCCCTATTGCAGTTGATCGAGCACTTTCTGCTTGGAACGGGCCCGGTCCAGGTAGTCCCCTGCCTGCTCGTAGTCCACCTTGACGGCCACGACGGTCTGCAGGAGCTCGATGGCCGTCTTGAAATCCTCGTCCTGGTAGGCTTGCACGCCCTTGTCGTAGACGTCCTTGAGCTTGTCGATGATGGACTGCTGCCGGTCGTCCAGGGTCGCCAGCTTGGCCTGGTCCGTGGTCGCCCTGGTCGCGGAGACCAGCCGGCGGTTGGCGGAGGCAAGCTCGCCCGCGGCGATCAGGCGGTCGATGTCCGCGAGGGCCGCGTCGAAGGTAACGCCGGCGTCTTCCTTGTTCCTCGCCGCGTCGATCTGCCGCTTCAGCAGGGAAGCCTCGTTGGAGCGCTTCACCGTCAGGGCCGCGTCGATCCTGGACTCGGCGGTGGCGTAGTCCTTCTGGCCGTACAGGTACTTCGCCCAGGCGTAGTTCAGGGAGTAGCTGGCGGCGCTCACGTCCGCGTCGAAGCTGTTGCCGGTCCGCCGGTTGAGGTCGTTCAGGTTGGAGACCTGGGCGCGGGCGTCGGTGAACCTGGAGGCGGCAATCGACTTCTGGATGGCGGCGCTGCGCGCAGCCACCAGCTTCGCCACCACCGCTTTCACGGAGTTGACCTGGCCCTTGGCCGCCCCGCTGTTGGGGTCCACGTCCAACGCCTTCTTCGCGTAGGACAGGGCGTCGGTGGACAGCTTCTCGCGGTTGGCGTCCGGGATGGAGTCGGTAATCTGCGCGAGAGACGCCTTGGACTTCGCCAGGTAGGAATCCACGAGCTTGGACCGGTCCTGCGACGTGTCGCTCAGCATCTTCTTCACGTTCTGGTCGGCGGGATCGATCTTCGCCGCGGTCTGAAGAGAGACGAAGAGCGAGTAGTTGTCGTCGTCGGTTCGCTTGGCCTTGGCCAGCATCTTCGTGGCGCTGTTGAGATTGGCCGAGAGCTTCTGGCTCTTGAAGTTGTCGATCAGCTGCAGGTACTGCTGGGCCTGCGTGTTGCCGGGGTCGTAGCTGAGGGCCACGGTGAAATACTGGCGGATCTGCGGGATCTGGCTGAACTCCTGTCGGTGGGTGAGGTGCAGGTCGTACTCCTGGATCCCTTCATTGGTGAGCGCCTGGGCCTTTGCCTGGTCATCCAGAGCTTTCAGGAGGAAGGCATCGTTTGACGAGGTGCAGCCAAGGACAAGGAAAGGAATGCTCAATAGAACGATGAGAATCTTGCGCATGGGGCATGCCTCTGGTCAACGAGTATAGTCTCAAAGGGGTTGCGCGGACAAGTCAGGAAAGTAACCGTCTCGCAACGGAACGGTCCTTTTTCAACTGCAATGGGCGCATCCGGCTCTGGCAGCCGTCGCCCACGATATCGCCCTTCGGGCGATGCTGGCTTGGCATCAGCCCATTCCTTCCAGCTTGCCCTCCCGCTCCGCGGTGATATACGCCATGCAGAACTGGTCCTTTCCCGCGAGCGCCTCGGCAGCCACGACGGCGGCCATCATCTTCGGGTCCAGGGGGTCCAGGATCGCCGAATCCATGCCCCGAGCAATGGCCATGGCGACGAAAACCTGGTTCACGAGCTTCCGGCGCGGCAGCCCGTAGGACACATTGGAGAGCCCGCAGGTCTTGTGCACCTGGGGGTGGGCGGCGGTGATCCTCTCCACCACCCAGAGAGCGCCCATGGCGTACTCCGCGTTGGTGCTCACGGGTCGGATCAGGGGGTCCACGAAGATGTGATCCGGCGGCACCCCGTCGTCCTCCAGGCGCTTGATCAGGCCGTCCGCGACCTCCCACACCGCCTTCATGTCGTCGGTCATGCCGCGGTCATCCATGCTGAGGGCCACCACGCGGGTGCCGTACTTCTTCACGAAGGGGATCAGCGTCTTGTAGCGGTCGCTTTCAGCCGAAATGGAGTTGAGGAACGGCTCGCGGCCGGCCATGGCCAGCCCCGCCTCCACCGCGGCGGGCCGGGGAGAGTCGATGGAGAGCGGCGCGTCGGTCACCTCCCGGATGACCGAGATCAGCCACTGCATCTTCTGCACCTCGTCCGTGGGAAAGGCACCTGCGTTGACATCGATCCAGCTCGCACCGGCTTCGACCTGCCCCTTGGCCAGCTTCTGGATCAGGGCCGAATCGCGCTCCTCGACCGCCTTTCGCACCTGCTTGCGTGTTGAGTTGATGAGCTCGCCGATGATGAGCATCTCGGTACCTCTCTGGTTCGGGCTGGGAGTTCGAGGGCTGAGGCGGGCGTAGGATAGGCGCGAAGGCGGCGGGGAGTCAAGCGCGCCGAGCATTGACCGGGCGGCGAATGTCCCGTAGAGTGCAGGGATATGGAAAACTTCATCTTTCAGAACCCGACCCGGATCATCTTCGGGAAGGGCACGGAAGCGGAAACGGGCAAGGAAACCGCGCGGTACTCGCGGAAGGTGCTGCTGCACTACGGCGGCGGGAGCATCAAGAAGTCGGGCCTGTACGACCGCGTCTGCAAGTCCCTGAAGGACGCGGGAGTGGACTACGTGGAGCTGGGCGGCGTGAAGCCCAATCCCCGGCTCAGCCTGGTACGGGAAGGCATCCGCCTCTGCCGCGAGAAGAAGCTGGATTTCGTGCTTGCCGTCGGCGGCGGGAGCGTCATCGACTCGGCCAAGGCCATCGGCATCGGGGTCCCCTCGGACGGGGACGTGTGGGACTTCTACCTCAAGAAGCGCAAGGTCACCGAGATGCTGCCCGTCGGGGTGGTGCTCACCATTCCCGCGGCCGGAAGCGAGGCCAGCAACGGCTCGGTCATCACCAACGAGGAGGGCTGGTTCAAGAAGGACGCCGGCGGGGAATGCATGCGGCCGAAGTTCGCCATCATGAACCCCGAGCTCACCTTCACGCTGCCGCCCTACCAGACCGCCTGCGGCGCGGCGGACATCATGGCGCACGTCATGGAGCGCTATTTCACCCGGGTGCCCTCGGTGGACTTCACCGACCGCCTGTGCGAAGCGACGCTGCGCACCATCATCGAGAACGTGCCCGTCGCCCTGGCCGAGCCCGAGGACTACGACGCCCGGGCCCAGATCATGTGGGCCAGCACGGTCGCGCACAACGACCTTCTGGGCACGGGCCGCATCGGGGACTGGGCCTCGCACTGCATCGAGCACGAGCTCTCGGGCATCTACGACGTGGCGCACGGCGCGGGCCTTGCCGTCACGTTCCCCGCGTGGATGAAGCACGTGTACAAGAACGACGTCGGCCGGTTCGCCCGGTTCGCCGTCAACGTCTGGGGGGTCGAGCCCCGGTTCGATTGGCCCGAGCGCACCGCCCTGGAGGGCATCGGCAGGACGAAGAGCTTCTTCCGTGACATCGGCCTTCCTACGAGCCTGCCCGAGCTGGGGGTCAAGGACGACCGCTTCGAGGAGATGGCCAAAAAGGCCACCGCGGCCGGTCCGGTAGGCAACTTCATGAAGCTGGGCGCGAAGGACGTGGTGTCCATCTACCAGCTCGCCCGGTAGAGGGGGGGCCCCCGATCAGGACCGCCTGGCGATGCCTCGCCCCCGCGGCAGCGGGGGCGTTCCTTCTCCTCCAGGGATGCACGATCCAGAGTCTTGCGCTGCGGACCGTGGACGGCATGTTCGACAAGACCGTGTCCGCTCTCATGGAGGAGGGGGACCTTCGGTTCGCCGAGTCCGCCATGGCCGGCGACCTGAAGCTTCTCGAAGGCGTCGTGGAGAGTGACCCCTCCAACGTCCGCTTCCTGCAGCTCGCCTGCATGGGATACACGAGCTTCGCGCTGGCGTTCGCGGAGGGCGACCCCGCGCGGGCGCTCCTGTTCTATTCCAGGGCCCAGGCGTACGGCGTTCGCGGCATGGTGCAGCGCGGAATCCCGGCGAGCGCGTTCGCAGCGGACGCCCAGACCATGCAGACGGCCCTCCGCCGCCTGGGCAGGGGTGACGTGCCCCTTGTGTTCTGGACGGCCAATGCCTGGGGAAGCGCAATCAGCCTTCAACCCGATGATCCGGACGTGATCGCCGCGGTGCCCACGGCAAACGCTCTCATGCAGTGGGTGAAGGCGCAGGACCCCGACTATTTCTACGGCGGGCCGTACCTGTACTTCGGCGTGTACTACGGAAGCTACCCGCCGTCCCTCGGTGGACGGCCGGACCTCTCGCGGGAGAACTTCGAGCGGGCCCTGGCTTCCGCGAAGGGGCGGTTCCTGATGACCGCCGTGCTGTACGCGCGCACCTACGCCGTGCAAACGCAGGATCGCCAGCTGTTTCATGACATCCTGACCCGGGTGGTGGAAGCGCCCGCCGACCTCCTTCCCGAGCAGCGCCTGGCCAACACCGTGGCGAAAAGCCGAGCGCAAGCGCTCCTGGCGCGAGAAGAGGAGATGTTCTAGGTGAGCATCCGCCGCGTATTCCTCGCCGCCGTCCTGGCGGTCGTGCCGGCCATCTGGCTGGCCGCGCAGCAGTACACCATCAAGTTCGCCACGCTGGCGCCGGAAGGCAGCACCTGGATCAAGGTGATGCGGGAGCTGGACTCCACCCTGCGCGCAGAGAGCGGCGGCCGGCTGGGTTTCCGCCTGTATCCCGGCGGGGTGGCCGGCGACGAGAAGGACGTGATCCGCAAGATCCGCCTCGGCCAGTACGGCGGGGGAGGGTTCACGGGGGTCGGCGTCGGCGAGGTGGCGAAGAAGGTCCGGATCCTGGATGCCCCGCTGTTCTTCAAGAGATACGACGAGGTGGAGTACATACAGCAGAAGTACGAGAAGGACTTCGAGCAAGCCTTCGAGGACGGCGGCTTCGTGCTCCTGGGGTGGGCGGAGGTCGGGTTCATCTACGTGTTCTCCAGCAAGCTGGTGCAGTCCTTCGGCGACCTGCGGGCCTTGAAGCCGTGGATGTGGGAAGGCGACCCCATCGCCCAGTCCGCCTACCAGGCCATCGGAGTTTCCCCGGTGCAGCTGTCTGCCACGGACGTCATGACGTCCCTGCAGACCGGCATGGTGGACGCCGTGTATGCCTCGCCGTACACGCTGATCGCGCTGCAGTGGTTCACCCGGGTAACCTATGCCATGACCCAGCCCCTGGCGGACGCGCTGGGCGCCGCGATCATCTCCAAGAAGATCTACGATTCCCTGCCGGACGATCTCAAGGATCTCCTGATGACGACCTCGAGGAAGTACATCAGCCGGCTCACCGCCTCCAGCCGCCAGGACAACGCGAAAGCCATCGAGACGCTGAAGGCGCGGGGCATCAAGTTCGTCCCCGCGCCACCGGAGATCGCCTCCGAGTTCGAGACCATCGGCAAGAAGGCACGCCAGCTCCTCGTGGGGACGCTGTACTCGCAGGAGTTCCTGGGCGAAGTCGAGCGCTCCCTGGCGGAGTACCGCGCGGGGCATCCCGCCCCCTCCAAATGAAGATCGTACGGCTCATCGATCGGAGTCTCTCGACCCTGGTCACCGTGCTCCTGGTCTGCTCATTCACCCTGATGCTCGCCCTCGCCGCCGCGCAGGTCGTGCTGCGGCAGGCGCTGCACGCCAATCTCCCGTGGGGCGACCTCGCGGCCCGACACCTGGTGGTCTGGGTCGGGTTCTTCGGCGCCGCGCTGGCCAGCCGGCGCGGGCAGCACTTCCATATCGGGTTTATTGCCCGGCTGCTCGGCCCGAGATCCCAGTCGTGGCTTCACGCGGTCACGGACATCGTGGCCGTGGCGGTCTGCGCGATCCTCGTCAGCGCAAGCTGGACCTTCGTCACCGTGGGGCTGGACCCGAAGGCGACCCTGTTCCTCGGCATCCGCCAGACCACGGCGGCGCTCATCGTTCCCGGGGGATTCTGCCTCATGGGGGCGCAGTTCGTGCTCCGCGCCATTCAGAGCCTGCGCAGGGCCTTCCGTGGCGGGGCGGAGGAGGGACCGGCGTAACTATGGGAGGCTGGATCGTGGCGGCCGGCCTGCTGCTGGCCGCCTTTGCGGGGGCGCCGTTGTTCGCGGTCATCGCTGCCGCGGGCCTCGCGGCGTTCAGCGCCGCCGGAACGGACCCCGCTGCCCTCATCGCGGAGCTCTATCGTCTCGTGGATTTTCCAGCACTGATCGCCATCCCGCTGTTCACGTTCGCCGGGTACCTGCTGGCGGAAAGCCAGGGGCCGAGGAGGCTGGTGGCCGTGGGGCAGGCCCTGTTCGGCTGGATGCCCGGCGGCTTCGCCGTGGTGACGATCCTCTCCACCGCGGTGTTCACCGCATTCAGCGGTGCATCGGGGGTGACGATCATCGCCCTGGGCGGCTTGATCCTTCCCGCGCTGCTCAAGCAGGGTTACCCGCGCCGCTTCTCTCTGGGGCTCATGACCACGTCCGGGAGCCTCGGCCTGCTCTTTCCGCCCTCTCTGCCCATCATCCTGTACAGCATCGTGGCGGGGGTGAGCATCGACCGCCTGTTCGTCGCGGGCCTGGTCCCGGGGATCGTTCTCATCGTGGTGCTGTGCGCGTACAGCATCCGCATGGGGATCGCCGCGAAGGTGCCGCGCACGCCGTTCAGGATTCGCGAGGTCGGCGTCGCCCTGAAGGACGCCGCCTGGGAGATGCCGCTGCCGTTCGTGGTGATCGGGGGCATCTTCGGGGGTTTCGTCACGGCCACGGAGGCCGCGGCCCTGACGGCAGCGTACCTGCTGATCGTGGAGGTGCTGATCCGGCGGGAGATCACCCTCATCAGGGGCCTGGCGAAGGTGATGCGGGACAGCATGATCCTGGTGGGCGCCATCCTCGTCATGCTCGGCGCGGCCATGGGGGTCACCAGCTACATCGTGGACCAGCAGATCCCGATGAAGCTGTTCGCCCTCGTGAACTCGGTGGTGAGCAGCAGGATCGTCTTCCTGATCATCCTGAACGTGTTCATCCTGGTGCTCAACATGGTGGAGATCTTCTCCGCCATCATCATCGTGGTGCCGATCATCGTCCCGGTGGCCATGCAGTACGGCGTGGACCCGGTGCACCTGGGGATCATCTTCCTGCTGAACCTGGAGATCGGCTACATGACCCCGCCGCTGGGGCTGAACCTGTTCCTGTCCAGCCTGCGCTTCGGCGAGCCCCTGCCACGGATCTACCGCACGGCGCTGCCGTTCTTCGGGCTGCTGGCCGCGGTGCTGCTCCTGGTCACCTATGTTCCCGAGCTGAGCATCGGGCTGGGCCGCAGGTAGCCGCGGGCAGAGGAGCCCCCGCGGGGCCTACGGGGAAAGCTTCGAGACGGCCGACGGTATCGGAGCGCGCAGCGGGCCGATCCTCGCGGTCTTCACACCCGGGATCTCGGCGATCTCGGGAATGGAGAAGAATCGCTCCAGGAACATCCCCGCCGCCCCGTAGGCGACGGCCATGTCCCCGAGAGTGGCGAACTCGATGGCGCAGTCCACCTTGTTCGTATAGGACCAGTTCTGCTGGATCGCATCATTCAGCGACGCCACCAGCTGGTCCCGGTACCTGGCGATCTGCCCGCCGATCACGACCGAGGTGAGGTTGAGCGTGTTCACGAGGAAGGCGATGTGGGCGGACAGCTCGTCGATGGCCTTCGCAAGGATGGACGGGTCGGTGGTGATGCGCCGCGAGTCTTCATCGCTTATGGAAAACTGGCCGTGGTTGCCGTCTTTCCAGAGGATGCTCTGGAACTCGCCCGCCGAGAACCCTTCCCCGTAGTGAACCTTGCCGTTGAGGACGAACCCGAGGCCGACCGCGATCCCCCAGTACTCGGTGCCGACGGTCTGTCCCTTGCGCAGCTCGCCGAGGACGAACACGAAGTTCCCGTGCCTCTCGGTCTTGCGGAACGCGAGCTCTCCCCAGCAGCAGCAGTTCGCGTCGTTCTCAATGAGCACGGGGACGTCGAGCAGGTTCTTCACCTCGTCGTAGAACCGAACGTCCCGGGTGACGTTCAGCGGGTTGGACTGCTCGATCACGCCCTGGGAGGGATCGATGATCCCCGCCACGCCGACCCCGACACCGATCAGGGGCAGGCCGATGCCGCCCGTCTTCTCCTTCAGGGACTCCATGACGCGCGCAAAGGTGGACACGATGCCATCTGCGAACCCGATGGGCTCCGAGTCAGAGAAGATCACCTCGCCCAGCAGGTTGATGGCCACCGCCTTGTAGAAATCCGTCTGGATCTCCACGCCCAGGATGTGGCCGTATTGGCGGTTGATCATCAGGTGGGTCGGTGTGCGCCCGCCGCTGGGACCCGAACGACCGCCCCGCACCGCGTGCACCAGGTTGCGCTTGAGAAGCGACTGGACGATCTTCGTGACCGTCGACTTGCCCATGCCCAGCTCGCGGGAGATGTCGACCCGGCTGATTCCCTTGCTGAACCAGAGCTTCTGCAATACGAGCGATGTGTTGATCTCGTTGATGTTGTTCGCCATTACGCCGTCCCTACCCTATCACGTCACTTCTCGACTTTCACCCAGTCGACCAGCAGGACCGCCTCCCCGGCGCGGATCCGATCCACCGTGGCCTTCGGCAGTCCGAAATACGGCTCCCGCGCGCCGTTCGTCTTGAACGGGTAGGTGCCGCCGAGGGCCAGGTTGAGAACGAGGTACTTGGTACCGTCGAACGCCCAGGGCCCGTAGTGCTCCACCATCACGCGCGTTACCCGGTAGGCACACTCGCCGTCCACGCGGAACACGAGCTCGGCGGGCGTCCATTCCACGCTGTACACGTGCCAGCCCGTGCCGTCATCGCCCGAGGGGAAATACCGGCGGTTCACCAGCGGGGTTTCCCCCGAGTAGCCGTTGCCGTGCAGCGCGACGCTCACCCAGTCGCGCTCGCCGACATTCTCCATGACGTCGATTTCCCCGACCCCCGGCCAGGCCCCGGCCCCCAGGGCCCAGAACGCAGGCCAGATGCCCTGGCCCGTCGGCAGCTTGATGCGCGCGGAAATCGTGCCACAGGAGACTTCCACCTTCTCCCGGGTGTCGATGCGGCCGGAAATGAAATCGAACGCACCTCCGCCCGCCGACCGGGAGCCCGGCCGGTAGAGAGCGCGAATGGCCAGCGCCCCGTTTGCCCCATCGCCCAGCCCGTCCTGCACGAGGCTGATGGTTTCCTCGGAATCGACGTAGGCCTGCTGTTCGCTGTTGAACGGCCGCAGGGTGACCCGCACGTTCCATTTCGCGCGGTCGAGCGTGGTCGAGGTGAAGTCGTCAAAGAAGAGGGTCACGCTCCGCGCTCCCTATCCCCGGACCGATCCCTGCAGGACTCCGGCGATGATCCACCGCTGA
>Ga0153916_10000930_pt1 | contig 20435 bp, 15 predicted proteins | sample Opewatmetagenome_FD_109642 | JGI IMG/M metagenome (GOLD analysis project Ga0153916, IMG submission 109642) | Freshwater wetland microbial communities from Ohio, USA - Open water 3 Core 3 Depth 4 metaG | ecosystem: Environmental > Aquatic > Freshwater > Wetlands | place: USA: Ohio, Lake Erie...
ATCCAATTGGAGCCGAAGAACTTCCTGGCCAAGCGGCTCCGCGCCGCGATCCTCTTCGGCATGGGCAAGTCCCGCGAAGCCGTCGCCGACCTCGAAGAGCAAATCAAGGCCAATCCCGACGACATGGACCTGCGGCAGCAACTGGCCATGCTCTACGTCGCCTCCGAGCAGCACGAAAAGGCGGTCCAGGCCTTCTCCGCCATCCTCGCCAAGGCCCCCAAGGACTTCGAGGCCCTCCGCGGCCGGGGCGACGCCCTGCTGGGACTCGGCAAACACGCCGAAGCCATCGCCGACTACGAGATCGCCTACCAAGTGAACCCCAAGGACTCGGGCCTCCTGAACAACTTCGCCTGGGTCCTGGCCACCTCCCCCTTTGACAAGCTCCGCAACGGCAAGCGGGCCCTGGAGATGGCCGAAGAGGCCTGCCGGCTCACCGGCTACAAGCGGGCCCACATCCTCAGCACGCTGGGTTCCGCCTACGCGGAGCTGGGCAATTTCGACGAGGCGATGAAGTGGTCGCAGAAGGCCATCGAGCTGGGCGAGAAGGACCAGAAGGAAGCCCTGCTCAAGGAGCTTGAGAGCTACAAGGCCCGCAAACCCGTCCGCGAGCTGAAGACCGGCAAGGAGGAAGGCAAGGAGGAGAAGCCCGGCAAGGAGGAGAAAAAGCCCGGCGCGCCCGGCGCCACCCCGCCGGACAAGCCCAAACCCTCGAAGCCCGAGCCAGCCAAACCGGCAAAGCCGGAGCCGGCCAAACCGGCGGAGAAGCCGAAGCCCTCGTGAACGGATAAGGAAAGGACATTCTGCTTCCCTAGGAAAACCGGAACGTCCCCTTTTTGACCCACGCCACGTACCTCGGCGGCAAGACCGTGTTTGGGCGGAGGCAGGCGGCGAACGAAAACCCGGAACACTGGCTGGGTAGGCCTTTCGTCGATGACGAGCGTTGCTGAGGGAGGCTCCTGCCATGACGGACCAACACACTGCCATCGATGGCCCGGTCGCACGGGACTTGCTGGACGCTCTTGTCTCGTTTCTTCCGATATTCGAGCGACCGGGGTACTGCTTCGGCGTTCGGGGCGCGGACGAGTACGACCAGAAGCTCTCCACGGAGGCCAAGGCGTTTATTGCCACGGTCTGCGAGTTGCGCAACCACTTTTACCGCTCGCTGCCCCACGGGCGTGACAGCCCGCAGTGGGACACCGGGCGCCGCATCATGTTCCAGGATAGCGAGCTGCTGGCGACGACCGACCTCGCTGTCCTGTGCCTGGCTTTGTACTGGCAGATAAGGACTTATGACCTTGCTCGTGGTGGCCCGGGCGCTCTACGGTGGTTTGAGGGGGAAGGCTTTCTCCCGCTGCTCCGGCATATCAAAGAGCTTTGCACTCGCCCCGCAGAAAAGTAGAATGTCCTTCGAAGGGAAAAGGGGATATCACTGATTTCGCGAAGAGAAGGGAAAAGGGGACATCACTGATTTCGACCGAGGGAAGGAAAACGCGAGGTAAGAAGGGGACATTCCACTTTTCAAGAAAAACCGGAATGTCGCCTTTTTGACCCACGCCGCGTACCTCGGCGGCAAGGCCGTGTTTGAGCGGAGGTAGGTGGCGAACGAAAACCGGGAACGCTGGCTGCGTAGGCGTTTCGTCGATGACGAGCGTTGCTGAAGGAGGCTCCCGCCATGACGGAAGGACAGCCTGTGATCGACGGGCCGGTCGCACGCGAGTTACTGGATGCCATTGTCTCGTTTCTGCCGACGTTCGAGTGCCCGGGCTGCTCCTTCGGAGTCTGGGACGCGGACGGGTACGACAAGCTCTCCGCCGAGGCTGAGGCGTTTACTGCCACCGTCTGGGAGTTGTACGTCCACTTACGCCGGTCGCTGCCCCAAGGGGCTGACAGTCCGCAGTGGCAGACCGCGTGCCGCATCATGCACCAGGACAGCGAGCTGCTGGCGACGACCGACCTGACTGTCCTCTGCGTCGCTTTGTGCCGGCTGTTCAAATACTCCGACGCTGCGCGTGGTGGTCCGGGCGTTTTGTGGTGCTTTCAGTGGGAAGGCTTTCTCCCGCTGCTGCGGCATATCAAAGAGCTTTGCACTCGCCCCGCAGAAAAGTAGAATGTCCTTCGAAGGGAAAAGGGGACATCACTGATTTCGACCGAGGGAAGGAAAACGCGAGGTAAGAAGGGGACATTCCACTTTTCAAGGAAAACCGGAATGTCGCCCTTTCCTCCCCCTCTTGCTCTCCCTTTTCCTCTTTCTCCGGGCTTCAATTGCGATCGATGCGTGAAGCGGCACGCGGCGCGGCGGGCCGCCCTCACAGACCGCGGCGGGGACCGGGGCTTGCCGGCGCGGGGCTGAGGGAGCGGAGCACGCCCTCTTCGATCTCCAGCCGGACGTGGGTCCCGCGCTCGACCGGTCGGGCGGTCATGCGGAGGTGGTCCTTGCCGCCCGACTGCTCCAGGAGGGCCGCGATCCGCGCGGCCTGCGACCGGTCGGCCTGGTGGCCCGTCTCCGCCAGGAACCTCGCCAGCGGCCCCAGGGCCAGCGAGAAGCGCACCGGCGGCTGCTTCCGAGGTGCTTTGCTGCGGGAACCTTGGATGGCCTGCTTGAGCGCCTGCACCGGATTCTTGCCCGCCGCCACGTACAGGCTGTGCTCGCCGGCGCCGACCACCACTTCGACCTCCTCGCCGAACATCCGCACGAGCGTGCGGCGGTCCTGGGCGTCCTTGGAGACGGGAATCACAAGGGTGTGCAGGCGGACATCCTGAGCCCGGGCAGCGTCCAGGTTCCACGTGGCGGCTTGCGGATCGGCGTTCCGGTCCCGGGCCGCTTCCGCCAGTTCCTGCCCATGCGGCGGCTCTCCCGCGGCGGAAACTGCGTCCATTGGATCACCGGGCCCGGTGGGAAGGAGTGGGGCAAAGACCCCCACTTGGCTCTTCTGGCGGTGGTCGCCCGGGACGGGCGCGGGGTGATCGCCGCCGGCCGGGCGGGCCGGGAAAGCGGCTTCTCCGTGGCCACCAACACGCTCTTCACCTGCCTCCATGCCGACGCGACGATCGACGTCCCCCCCGGACAAGAAGCCGCCTCGCGCCAGGTCTTCTGGTTCCTCGACGGGTCGCCGGACGACCTGCGCAAGCGGCTGGATCGGGATTTCAAGTGAGGGCCGGCGCTACAACCGACGTCGGCACGAGCCGGACGGTCGCGCGGCTGCCTGGCCCCGTCACAGCTTCTCGACGCTGAGGACGCGTGTCGCTCGCGGCCCGCTCTCGGATGTCTGCATGCACTGCTAGCATCCCGCGGCGACCCCTCGGTCAAGGCAGTCCGGGAGGCCACGCGTGTTGCCGGCGAAGAGATTCCGGTTGTCCCGGTCGTATCGGTCTTGCCGATAACAGGAAGTGTGAACGACCGTGACTCGTTTCCCTGGGTGCGTTGGGGGACCGCGACGGTCCAATTGCAGCACACCTAGCTGGGAGACGACGCTCGCTAGGGGGAAACAGGGATGCTCCGACTCCTGCGATCCAGGATACCCGCTCTGGTGATGGGTGCCGCGATGGCCCTCTCGCAGAGCGGTTGTACGGGCCTCAGGGAGTACGTCCAGAACGGCTTCAAGGTGGGGCCCAACTACTGCCGGCCTCCTGCCCGCGTGGCCGAGCGATGGATCGACGCGGACGACAAGCTCCATCGCGTGAAAAGCGAGTCGGACGACCTCGGCCAATGGTGGACGGTCTTCAAGGACCCCGTGGTCCAGTCTGAGGACCCCGTACTCAACCACCTGATCTTCACCGCGTACCGACAGAACCTCACGCTGCGGCAAGCAGGCTTCCGGATATTGGAGGCACGGGCCCAGCTCGGCATTGCCCGAGGGACCTTCTTCCCGCAATTGCAGGACGCTGTAGGAAGTTACCGGCGCGAGGGGATCAACCAGAACTTCTTCGACCAGTGGAACTTCGGTTTCAACCTCGCTTGGGAGCTCGACTTCTGGGGCCGTTTCCGCCGGGCAATCGAGGCCGCAGACGACCAGTTGGATGCCTCGATCGAGGATTACGACTTCGTCCTGGTCACGCTTCTGGGCGATGTCGCCACGAATTATGTGCAGATTCGCACGGACCAACAGCGGCTCACGTTGTTGCGGAAAAACGTCAAACTCCAGGAGGGAGTCCTGAAGGTCGTCAGGCGCTGGCTTGAGGAAGGGGTCCGAGGCATCACCGCGATCGACGTGAATCAGGCCGAGAGCAACCTGAAGCAGACCCAGGCCCAGATCCCCCAATTGGAAATCGACCTCCGGCTGGCCATGAACCGCTTGTGCATCTTGCTCGGAAAACCCCCGGAAGAGCTGCAAAAGAGCTTGGACGTGTGGAGAACGGAGGACCTGCGGAAGGCAGAAGAGCTTCGGCAAGCGGAGGAAGCGCTAAGCAACCTGTTGAGGACGGCAGACCTCACGAAAACGGAAGAGGTGCAAAAACTCGAAAAGCTGTGGAGAACCATCGGCACCGTGTACATCCCCACGGTCCCTGACGAGGTGGCCGTCGGCATCCCCGCAGAGCTGCTCCGCCGCCGCCCGGACGTCCAGCGGGCGGAGTGTCAGGCGGCCGCACAAGCCGAGCAGATTGGCATCGCCCAGTCCGACCTGTATCCCGCCTTTACGATCAACGGTACGCTGGGCTACCAGGCCGGGGAGTTCTCGCACTTGTTCACGAGCAACGCCTTCAACGGCAGCGTGGGCCCGTCGTTCCAGTGGAACCTGCTGAACTACGGCCGCATTGTGCACAACGTCCGGCTCCAGGACGCGAGGTTTCAAGAGCTCGTGGTCGCGTACCAGAACACCGTGCTCCAGGCCAACGAAGAAGTGGAAAACGGCCTGGTGACCTTCTTGCGGGCGCAAGAGCGCGCAGAGCTTCTCGGGGAAAGTGCGCGAGCCGGACAGCGTGCGGTCAGCGTTGCCCTCGCTCAATTCGGAGCAGGGGCCATCCAGTTCAACCAGTACGCGGTTATCGAGCAGAGCCTGGTCCAGCAGGAGGACTCGTGGGCCCAGGCCCGCGGCCAGATCGCACTGGGCCTGATCCAAGTCTACAAGGCACTGGGAGGCGGCTGGGAGATCCGACTCCAGCCGGAGGGGACCACGCCTGCCGTGCTCGCCACGCCGCCAAGTGCCCCGGGCGTTCCCCCGGGGAATCCGGGAACCCTGCCTAACGCTCCCGAGGTTCTTGAAGAACCTCCGATTCCGCCCCAGCCGGCCCGGAAACCGGCTCAGGATTAAGGCCTGCCCCCTCCCAGCGGGTGAGAAGCTGTTTCACGACCCGGCAGTTGACGGCTGGGGCAAAGGGCCAGCGGTGCTGGTTTGCAGGATCGGCCCGGTCCTTGCCCAACCGAATGGGGTACCGGCGCCCGACTCGCGTGTGCCACCAGAAGGTGGTCGCGTGTGCCACCAGAAGGTGGTGAGGGGCCCTCGTCTGGATACCAGTCTGCAGGGGGAGTGTAGATGCTCCGAGGTGCTTTACGTATATTAATAATACATGCCGGTTAATTAGTGTGGTCTTGCGACCGGCCTGCCGCCGGCGCGGGACGAAAACCGATTGCCGATTTGCCAAGAGACCGAGAGCGATGGACGAGCCGGTTACCTTAGAGCAGGCGAAGAAGATGGATTTCCTCCTGCACGAGATGGGGAAACGCTTGTTCACCATCGAGGACGATCCCGTCGCCGAGTTGCCGCTGGCGCAATTCCGGGTGTGTGCCCTCCTCCACGGCGGGCCGCGCTCCATGTCCGCTCTCGGCCGGGAGCTCGGCGTCTCGGTCAGCGCGATGACGCAGATCGCGGACCGGCTCGAGCGCGCGGGCCTGGTCAGTCGCGTCGCCGTGGGAACGGACCGGCGCGTCAGGCATCTGGAATTGACGGCGCGCGGCGAAGAGATCATGCGACGGCGTGAAGCGACCCGCGTCCAGCGCGTCGTGGCCGCATTGCAGCGTCTGTCCCCGGAGGCGAGGAAACGGGTCCTCGCCAGCCTGGAGATGTTCGTCGGCGCGTGCGGCGCGAGCCAAGGGGAGGATGCCGCAACGGAGCCGGCGGGGCAGCGATCTGCCTCAGGTTGCGGGTAGTCGAGGGACCACCGTTTTCAGTTCTTAACATCGAAGTGACCTTTATGAGAACGGCGATTGTTCTTGTCATTGTGCTCGGCCTTGCGGCGGGCGGGGTGGTGTACTACCAGACGCGCCTCTCCGCCGGACCGCCTGCCAGCTTCCGCACCGTGGCCGTCAAGCGAGGCGACCTCCTCTCCACGATCAGCGCCACCGGAACGGTGGAGCCGGAAGAGCTCGTGGACGTGGGTGCCCAGGTCATGGGGAGAATCAAGGACCTGGGCATCGACCCCGGCGAACTGAAGGGCAGGAAACCGGCCGACATCGATCCCAAGGAACGGGCGAAAATGAAACGGGTGGACTATGGCAGCATCGTCCACGAGGGGAGCGTGTTGGCCTACGTCGACCCCCAGCAACTGAAGAGGATGAAACGGGTGGACTATGGCAGCACCGTCCACGAAGGGACCGAGCTCGCCTACATCGACGACGCGGTCTACAGCGCCCAGCTCGCTCAGGCCGAGGCATCTTACCAGCGTGCCATTGCCGATCTGATCCAGCTCAAGGCCAAGCGCGAGCAGGCGGCGGCGGAGTGGGCGCGGGCCAAGCGACTCCGCCCAGACAGGCCCGCGTCGGAGAAGACGGGCGCCGCGGAGAACGGCGCGGCCGCGGCGGGCAAGGCCGCCGCCCCGAGCAAGGTTCCCCTGGAATACCGGGCCATGTCGGATTCCGATTACGATCTGGCCAAGGCCAACAACGACGTCGCCGAGGCGAACGTGCTTGTCGGGGAGAAGACCATCGCCCAGGCCAAGGCCGCGCGGGACCTGGCGCAGACCAACCTCGATTACACCACGATCGTATCGCCCGTCGAGGGCGTGGTGATCGCCCGGCGCGTCAACATCGGCCAGACGGTGGTCGCCAGCCTCAACGCCCCAAGCCTCTTCCTGATCGCCAAGGACCTCAAGAAGATGCAGGTCTGGGCCTCGGTCAACGAGGCGGACATCGGCAGAATCCGGAAGGAGATGCCGGTGCGGTTTACCGTCGATGCCTTCCCGGGCGAGGTCTTCCGCGGCACGGTGTCTCAGGTCCGCCTGAATGCCACCATGACGCAAAACGTGGTCACCTACACCGTGGTGGTCGCCTTCGATAACCCGGATTCCAAGGTCTTGCCCTACCTGACGGCGAACGTCCAGTTCGAGCTGGACGAGCGCCCCGATGTGCTCCTGGTGCCCAACGTGGCACTGCGCTGGAAGCCGCGGCAGGAGCAGATAGCCCCCGACGTGCGCGAGACGGCTGCGGCTGCCTCGTTCGGCAAGGAAGGCAGCAAAGAGACCGTGTCCGCTGCAGAATCCCCCCGGGACACAAAATCGGCCCATGCCGCGCAGGATCGGCAAGACCGCGCCCGCCTCTGGGTCAAAGATGGGGACTTCCTCCGGCCCGTCGAGGTGCAGATCGGCGCGACCGATGGGTCGTCCACCGAGGTCAGCGGCGACGAAGTGAAAGAAGGGATGGAAGTGGTGATGGGGGAGATCCGCAACGAGCAGGTCGCTGAGAGCACCAAGAATCCGTTCGGCCCACCCCAAATCCCGCGCGGCGCTCAGAAGCAAGGCCCGCCGCCGCCCCCATAGCCACCGGGACTTCCTCATGGAACTGATTCGGCTTGAAGACATCGATAAGACGTATCACCTGGGCGAAGTCGACGTCCCGGCCCTGAAAGGGGTGTCCCTTTCGATCGCCCGCGGCGAGATGGTCGCGCTGATGGGCGCCTCCGGCTCCGGCAAGACCACCTTGATGAACATCCTCGGCTGCCTCGACCGGCCGACCTCGGGCAGGTACTGGTTCGACGGCCAGGAGATGAGCGGCCTTTCGCCGAACCAGCGGGCCCTGGTGCGGACGGAAAGAATCGGCTTCGTCTTCCAGAACTTCAACCTCCTGCCGCGGACCACGGCGCTTGGCAACGTGCTGATGCCGCTGGACTACTCCCCGCAGCGGCTTTCCGGCGGGGAAGCACGCCGCTTCGCTCGGATGCTGTTGGAGCGGATCGGACTGGGTGACCGGGTCGACCACGAGCCGTCGCAGATGTCCGGTGGGCAACAGCAGCGGGTGGCGATCGGCCGCGCGCTGGTGAACCGCCCTTCGCTGGTCCTGGCCGACGAGCCCACCGGCAACCTCGACTCGCACACGAGCGTCGACATCCTGAGGATGTTCCAGCAGCTCAACGCCGAGGGGATCACCGTGATCCTCGTGACGCACGACCCGAACGTGGCCGCTTTCGCCCACCGGACGATCCGCATCCACGATGGCCAGATCGCAAGCGACGAGGTGCAGGCGGAGGAGGAGGCAGATGGTTCGGCCGTCGCCCCGCCCCACGGTGGAATTGCGGCGGTGGCGCCGGCGGGGACGGCCGCCGTGGCCCTGGCGATGCGCGCGGCAGCGGCACGGCGATCGGCGTCGCAGCCGGCGCTAGCAGTGGCGGGCTCCTTGTACGGCGGCGCCTCGTCCCATCCGCCACGCTGGAGCGTGCCGTCGCTGATCCCCCCGACGTTCCGCACGGCGCTGGTGGCCCTGCGGCGCAACAAGATGCGCTCCGCGTTGACCGCGCTGGGGGTGATCATCGGGGTCGGCGCGGTGATTGCCATGATGGAGATTGGCCAGGGCTCCAAGGCCGCCTTGCAGAAGAGCATTGCCAGCATGGGGGCCAACACCTTAATGATCCAAGCCGGCGCGGCCTCCAGCGGCGGCGTCACCTTCGGCTCCGGCAGCGTGCTCACGCTCACCCCGCAGGACGCCGACGAGATCGGCCGCCAGTGCCCGGCCGTGGCCGACGTGGCCCCCGTCGTCCGGGCCAGGACGCAGATCATCTGCGGCAACCGCAACTGGGTCCCCTTCCAAATCAGCGGGACCACCCCGTCGTACCTGGCGGTCCGCGATTGGGAGGACCTCTCCGAAGGGGACATGTTCAGCGACCGCGACGTCCGCAACGGCAACAAAGTCTGCGTGATCGGCGAGACCCTGAAGCGGGAGCTGTTCCAGGGCGAATCCCCCCTCGACAAGGAGATCCGCATCCAGAACGTCTCGTTCCGGGTCATCGGGGTGTTGAGCCGCAAGGGCGCCAACATGATGGGCATGGACCAGGACGACATCGTGCTGGCGCCCTGGACAACCATCAAGTACCGCGTGAGCGGCACGACGCTCGGCAACGTCAACCAGAGTGCCGCGGCTTCCCAGGACACGAGCAACCAGGTCAACACCCTCAGCAACCTCTACCCGGGCTCCACGGCGCTGTACCCCGTCCTGTCGGCGATCGAGGCGGCCGATACGCCTCAGCCCGTCCGCTTCGCGAACGTGGACCAGATCATGGTGAAGGCGGCTTCCGCAGAGGAGATTCCGCAGGCGGTCGCTCAGATCACGGACCTCTTGCGCGAACGGCACCGCATTCATGCCGGCGACACCGACGATTTCAACGTCCGCGACATGACCGAGCTGACCAAAGCCCTCTCCTCCACGTCGCAGTTGATGGGAACCTTGCTCCTGGTCGTGGCTCTCATTTCCCTGGTGGTGGGGGGGGTGGGCATCATGAACATCATGTTGGTTTCGGTCACCGAGCGGACGCGGGAAATCGGGCTGCGGATGGCCGTCGGCGGCCGCTCCCACCACATCCTGCGGCAGTTTCTCGTCGAGGCCGTGGTGTTGTGCCTCTTCGGCGGCGCGATGGGGATCTTGCTGGGGCGAGGCTCCTCGATCCTGGTGAGGTCCGTCATGCGATGGCCCACCCAAGCGTCGCTCCCGGCGATCTTCGCGGCGGTGGCCGTCTCCGCCACGGTCGGCGTCGTGTTCGGCTTCTATCCGGCCTGGAAAGCATCGCGGCTGGACCCCATCGAAGCCCTCCGCTACGAGTGAAGCATGGCTACAGCTCCCAGCCTTCGCGATACTTTCGGGACAGCAGCAGGTTGGCTTCGGGCGCGTTGGCAAACGCCATCTTCTCGCTGTCCCAAAGCAGCTTCTTGTCGAACCGCAAGGCAACGGTGCCCAGGAGGATCGTCTCGGCAAAGGGATAGACCTTCTCGAAGCTGGCGTCCGACGGCGGGCCTCCCTTGCAGGCCCGGAGCCATTGGTCCAGCTCCTCCATCGGACGAGGCAGGGTCGGAGCCGGCGGCTTGAAATCGCGCATCCGGGCGGCGGGTATCAAGCGCGGATCGTCCCCCGTGAACCCCGCCAGGATCTTGCCCCGATCGCCGACCAAGAGAAGGCCCTCGGCCGGCAACTGCCCGCCGTCGCTTGCCAGCTCTTTGGGCATCGGCGGACGCAGCCCGCCGTCGTACCACGAGAGCGCGACCGGCGGCATGTCGCCCCGGGCCGGAAACTCCCAGCGAATCAGCGACGCCCGCGGATAGGAGACGAGGTTCACCTCCTTGTGCCACTGGCAGTCCTTGAGCGTCCAATACTGGCTCCGGCTGGCCTCGACGCTCAGCGGCGTGCCGAGCTTCAGAATGCGGAAGATCTGGTAGAAGCTGTAGTGCCCCATGTCGCCCAGGGCCCCGGTCCCGAAATCGTACCAGCCGCGGAACACGGCGTGGGTGTAGGCCGGGTGGTACGGCCGGTGCGGCACGGGACCGAGCCACAGATCCCATTCCAGCCCGTCCGGCACCGGCGCCCTCTCGGAAGGCAGCTCGGTCATCCCCTGCGGCCAAAAAGGACGCGAGGACCAATTGTGCACTTCCCGCACCGCCCCAATCACGCCGCTTGCGATCCATTCGCAAAGCAGCGGGGTGCTGGCCGTGTCGGCGGCGCAGAACAGGTGGGTGGCAACGCCGGCCTTCCTGGCGGTGTCGCGGGCCAGGCGGGCCTCACGAAGGACGTTGGCCACGGGCTTGTGCGTGATCGCGTGCTTCCCCTGCCGCATGGCGCGGACGGCGACCGTGCCGTGCAGGTGATCCGGGGTCATCACGTACACGGCGTCCAGGTCCTTCTCCTTGTCGAGCATCTCCCGGAAGTCGGCGTAGCCGCGGCACTCGCGGTGTTGCCCGGAGCGCTTCTGCCGGGCGTAATGCCGGTTGACGATCTCGCGCCCGACCTCGCGGCCGCACAGTCCGCCGCGGGCCTCCCTGGCCCAGCTCGGATCGCCGAGAAAGTCGCGGACCTTCTGGTTCAGCTCGTGCCGCCCCCACTCCGGATAGTCGTCGCTCTTGCGGTTGGGATCGCACACCGCGACGACGTTGACCTCGGGCTTGCCGAGGGCGGGCATCAGTTGCCGCAAGCCCTGGGTCCCGCAGCCCACGTATCCGATGTTGATCCTCTCGCTGGGCGCGGCCTGCTGTGCCCCTCCCAGCACGTGGCGGGGCACGATCGCAGCGGCTGCCGTCATCGCGGTCACGTCGATAAACCGTCGCCGATTCATGCGGCTCTTCTCACTCATGGTCGTCGGCCTTTCCTTTTGAGGTAGAGATCCCGCGGGCTGGTGCGGAGGGCTGCGAGCGGCAAGAGGGATTATACCCGTCCTGCCACGGGGTGTCACTTGCCGGACTTTCCCGTGTGCGGCAAGATGCCCGTGCTGCGGGCCGCCGCGGTCAGCATATTGACCGGGGGAGGCGCGAGCGGTAAGATCTTGCCTTGCTGCGCGGCCCATTTTGCGGCGGTTGCCCTCTCGGCCCGCGGCAGGCGGGCGCCGAGCGCGGTGGGGGGCAAGCACCGGCAGGTTTGGAGCGGTCCGCACCCATGAACTTCCTGGTGATCGGGACTGGCCGGGCGGGACTGATCCATGCCCGCAACCTCGCCCGGCGGATCCCCGAAACAACGCTTGTCGCCCTGTGCGACTCCAACGGCGACTCGCTTCGCCAGGCGGGGGTCGAACTGGAGGGCGCGCGCCTGTCGACCGACTTCCGCGAGGCGGTGGCCGGCCCCGACGTCGACGCCGTGGTCATCGCCACTCCGACCTTCACGCACTGCCCGATCGCCTGTGCCGCGGCCGGGCACGGCAAGCACGTGTTCCTCGAAAAGCCGATGGCCGTGACGGCCGAGGAGTGCCGGCGGATCGTCGACGCCACCCGCCAAGCCGGCGTCAAGCTCCAGATCGGCTTCATGCGGCGCTTCGACGAAGGGTTCCTCGAGGCCAAGCGGATTCTCGATTCGGGCGAGATGGGGCGGATCATGAAGATCAAGTCCACCGGTCGCGGACCCGGGCTTCCCTCGCCGTGGATGTTCGACCTCCGCAAGAGCAACGGCATTATCGCCGAGGTCAACAGCCACGACATGGATTCGCTCCGCTGGTTCACCGGCAGCGAGGTGGCCCAGGCGTACGCGATCGCCGGCAATTTCAAGTGCCCCGAGGCCCGGCAGCAGCACGCCGATTTCTACGACAACATCCTGGTGCTGTTTCGCTTCCGCGACGGCACGCTGGGCGAGGTCGATGGCACCTGCCCGTGCCACTACGGATACGACGCCCGCGTCGAGATCGTCTGCGAGCGCGGCTTGCTTCTGGTGGGCCACACCGCCCGGCAGACGACGCTGAAGGTCACGGTCGAGGGCGAGGTGATCGGCCGCGCCGTGAAAAGCTGGCGGGACCTGTTCAAGGACGCCTACCTGGCCGAGATGGAGCATTTCGTGAGCTGTGTCGAGCGGGACGAAGAGCCGGCGGTCTCGGGGGACGACGGCCTCAAGGCCCTCGAGATGGTGCTGGCGGCCAACGAGTCGGTGCGAACCGGGGCCCCCGTGCAGGTGACGGCGAGCCGGATCCCATGATTGCCGCGACGTACACGCAGAACCGGGGATACCGCGTCGAGGACGTCCCGATTCCCGACATCGGCAACGGCGAGCTGCTCCTGCGGGTCGCGGCGACGAGCATCTGCGGCACCGACCTGCGGATCATCCGCAGCGGGCACCGCAAGCTGAAAGAGGGGCAGAAGATCGTGCTCGGGCACGAGTTCGTCGGGGTTGTAGTGAAGTGCGGGCGGCGGGCGGGGGATTTCCAGCCCGGCTGCCGGGTCGGCGTCGCGCCCAACGTGGGCTGCGGGCGCTGCGACATGTGCCTCCGCGGCATGCCCAACATGTGCCCCGACTACACCGCCTTCGGCATCACCATGGACGGCTCCCACGCCGAGTTCGTGCGCGTGCCCCATGCGGCCATCGCCCAAGGGAGCGTCGCTCCCCTGCCCGACGAAGTCTCCGCGGAGCAGGGCTCGCTGATCGAGCCGCTCTCCTGCGTGGTCCACGGGAACCGTTCGGTGCGAGTGCAGCCGGGGGAAACGATCGTGATCTTCGGGGCCGGGCCGATCGGCTTGATGCACGTGATGCTCGCCCGCCTCTGCGGCGTCGCACAACTGCTGGTGGTTGACGTCCGGGCCGACCGCCTCGAGCAAGCCCGCGAGCTGGGGGCCACGGCGGTCATCGACGCCAGCCGCCAGGACGTGCACGACCGGGTGATGCACGAGACCGGGCGGCGCGGCGCAGAGGCGATCATCACCGCCTGCTCCGCAGCCTCGGTGCAACAGCAGGCCGTCCACCTCCTGGCCCCGTTCGGAAGGGTATGTTTCTTCGGCGGCCTGCCGGCCGGCGAGTCGCAAGTCCCGCTCGACACCAACGCGATCCACTACCGGCAGCTCGTGGTGACTGGGGTGACGGGCGGATCGCCCCGCGATTTCCACGCCGCCCTGCGGCTGCTCACTTCCGCGCGGCTGCCGGTCGAGAGGGTCATTTCCCATCGCTTCCCCATGGGGGAGCTGGGCAAGGCTTTCGAGACCGCCCTGGGGGGAGATACGATGAAGGTCGTGCTCGTGGCGGAGGAAAGGACGTTGGGATGAAGGCACTGATCGGCGTGGACGTCGGCACGCAGGGGACGAAAGCAGCCCTGTTCGACGAGGAGGGCCGGTGCCTGGCCCAGGCGTATGTGCCCTCGAAGCTGCTCCGGCCGGCGCCCGGAATCGTGGAAGAGGACCCGGAGCGGCAGGTGGCCTCGGTGTGCTCGACGATCGGGCGGTGCGTTGCTCGGGCGGCGATCCGCCCCGCCGACGTCGCCGGGATCGGCATCGACGGCCAGATGGCGGGAATCCTCGGCGTGGGCGCCGACGGCCGCAACGTCACCCCCTACGACTCCTGGCTCGATACCCGCTGCGGCCCGTACATCAAGCAGATGGACGCCGCTGCGGGCGGGGAGATCGTCGCCAAGACCGGCGGCCCGCCAAGCTTCAATCACGGCCCCAAGATCCTCTGGTGGATGCACCAGCGGAAGTCGGTCTACCGCCAGATCGCGGCCTTCGTTCCGCCCGGGGGATATGCGGCGATGCGGCTGTGCGGCCTGGACGCCGCCAGGGCGTTCGTCGACGTGACCTATCTCCATTTCTCGGGGTTCGCCGACACCGCCCGGTCGCAATGGGACGACGGGCTCTGCCGCACGTTCGGCGTGGATCGATCCAGGCTGCCGCGGATCGTGCGGCCCGAGGAAATCGTCGGCGAGCTCGCGGCCCCCATGGCCCGCAACTGCCGGCTGCGGCCGGGAGTGCCGGTGGTGGCCGGCTGCGGCGACACGGTGGCGAGCTTCCTGGCCTGCGGGGCGGTGCGGCGGGGCGTGGGGGTGGACGTGGCGGGCACGGCCTCGGTCTTCGCCGCCACCACCGACGCCTTTCGCCCCGACGCCGAGCAACGGATCCTGGCCTGCGGCCACTCGGCGGTCCCCGGCCTGTGGCACCCTTATGCCTACATCAACGGCGGCGGGATGAACCTGGAGTGGTTTCGCCGCGAGCTGGCGCCAAAGCGCGAGGGCACGAAACGCCCGGCGGGGGACTTCTCCGCCCTGGACCGTCGGGCGGCGGCCGTCGCGCCGAGGGACGACCTGCCGCTGTTCGTCCCGCACTTGGGCGGCCGCGTCTGTCCGGCCCAGCCCGATTTGCGGGGCGCCTGGGTCGGACTCTCCTGGGATCACGGCACGGCGGAGCTCTACCGCGCGGTGCTCGAAGGGGTCGCCCTGGAGTATGGAGTCTACCAGCAGGCCCTGCGGCGGCTCTATGGAGAGGCCGCGATCCGCGAGCTCCGCGTGACCGGCGGCGGGCAGCGGAGCGGGCTGTGGAACGCGATCAAGGCCGACGTGCTGCAAGTCCCGCTGCGCCGCGTGGCCCGAAGCGAAGGAGCCCCCCTGGGCGCCGCGATGGTGGCGGCGTGGGGGGCGGGCGTAGTCAAAAACCTGCCGCAGGCCGCCAGGCAGTGGATCACGCTGGGCGAGGCGACGCGGCCCCGCAAATCGCTTGCCCCGTACTATGCCCGACGCCTGCGCCGCTACGAGCGGCTCCTGGAACAACTGAACGAGCTTTCCTGAAGGAGAGGCCCGAGGATGTCGGTTGCCGTGCAAGCGACGCTCGACCGCCGCTACGAGAAGGCGGACCGGCCGACGATCTATTTCATCGGCGTCACGACCGGCAAGTCGTCGATCATGACGGTGTTCCCGCGCTGGGCGGAGCACCTCGGCCTGGCCGGCGCGGAGATCCGCGGCATCGACTGCAAGCGGCACGACGACCCGCGGGTCTACCGCCGGGTCGTCGAGTTCCTCCGGAGCGATCCGCTCTCGTTGGGCGCCCTGGTGACCACGCACAAGATCGACCTGCTGGCGGCGTGCCGCGACCTGTTCGACGAGCTGGATCCCTTCGCCCGGCTGATGGGCGAGGTGAGCGGCATTTCCAAGCGCTTCTCCAGGGGAGATAAGGGGGCAGTCCCATTTTCGCTGCGCGAGAATTGGGACAGTCTCCAAGTTGTCTCCCGCGGTGTCTGGCGGGTACGGCTTGTCGGGCACGCCAAGGACCCCATTTCCAGCGGCCAGGCCTTGGAAGCCTTCCTGCCGCCGGACCATTGGCGCCGGACCCGGGCGGAGGTGCTGGTCCTGGGTGCGGGCGGCTCTTCGATCGCGATCACCTGCTACCTGATGGACCCCAAGCACGGGCAGAACCGGCCGTCGCGGATCCTCGTCACCAACCGCAGCACGCCGCGGCTGCGAGAAATCGAGGCGATCCACGGGCAGCTCGGCAGCCCGGTCCTGGCGGAGTATTATCACACGCCGACGCCGGAGGACAACGACGCCCTGGTCGGCCGCCTTTCGCCCCATTCGCTGGTCGTTAACGCGACGGGCCTGGGCAAGGACGCGCCGGGGTCGCCGATCACCTCCCTCGCCCGCTTCCCCGAGCAAGGCTATGCCTGGGATTTCAACTATCGGGGCGATCTGGTGTTTCTCGACCAGGCCCGCGCGGCACAGACGAAGCACCGCCTGCACGTGGAAGACGGCTGGATCTACTTCCTCCACGGATGGATTCGGGTGATCAGCGAGGTGTTCGATTTGCGGATTCCGGTCCGCGGGCCGGAGTTCGACACGCTTGCCCAGATCGCCGCCGAGGTCCGACTCTCCTGACGGAGACACTGCGTGTGCACCGCGAAGGACATCGAGCCATGAAAGCACAATTGATTCCGATCTACTTCGATCCCGGGCGGGATGCCGATTTCGACCGCCAGGTGAAAACCCTTGGCGGTCTCCTGGCCGACTGCGCCGAGATCCTGCCGCCGGTCCCGCTGGGGGCGGCGCTGCCCGCGGCTGACGCGGTGGTCTTCCCGCAGTTGCTGGGCGAGGCCTACCGGCGGCTGGCGGACTTCCGCGCGCTCGACCGGCCGATCCTCTTCCTCACCTCCGACGCCGGCACGCTTTCCATGTGGGACTGGGAGATCGCCAGCTATCTCCGCGCCGAAGGGGTGGAGACGATCGCCCCCTATTCGCTGGCCCAGGCCAAAAAGGTCTGCAACGCCCTGAGGGTCAAGCGCGAGCTGGCGGGGACCACGTTCCTCGTCTACCAGGACAACCCCGGCGAAGGGGCCCAGGCGCCCATCTTCAAGCGGTTCTACTGGTGGGAGGACGAGTGCACCCGGCGCATCAAGGACCGCTTCGGGGTGACGATCGTCCGGAAGAGCTTTCGCCAGTTGGGGGCCGAGGCCAAGCAGATCCCCGACGCCGAGGCCGAGCGGGCGGCCGCCGCCCGGCCGGTGCCGATCGACTCGATCGCCGGGAGGCCGCTCCTGGCCGCGCTGAAGCTCTACCTCGCGGTCCGGCGCGAGCTGGACCGCGACCCGGCGATCCGCGCCGTGGGCATCAACTGCCTCAACGAATCGCACTTCTCCGACACCACGCCGTGCCTCGCCTGGGACCTGCTCTACGAGGAGCGGAAGCTGATCTGGGGGTGCGAAGCCGACACGGTCTCGATGCTCACGACGTACATTCTCCATCACGCCCTCGACGCGCCGATCATGATGACCAACCTCTATCCGTTCCTGCTGGGCGACGCCGCCCTGAGGCACGAGCGGATCGCGAAGTTCCCCGACGTCGCGTCGGAGCCCGAGAACCACGTCCTGGTGGCCCACTGCGGCTACATGGGCGTGATTCCCCGGGCGTTTGCCACCGAGTGGACGCTGCGAAAGAAGGTCCTGGCGATCGTGGACACCAGCGCCACGGCGATCGACGCCAGGCTGCCGGCCGGCCCGATCACCCTCGCCAAGCTCCACCCCACCTTCAAGGAAATGACCGTCGCCCAGGGGACGCTGGAGCGGTACGTGCAGTATCCGGGCTCCGATTGCCTCAACGGCGGCGTGCTCAGGATCGCCAACGGACACGACCTGATGAGGCGACTCTGCTCGCACCACTACGCCCTGCTCGTCGGGCACCATCTGCCCGACATGGCCCTGATCGCCAAGGTCTTCGCGCTTGAGATCGAGACCATTTGACCACAGGCCCGCGAGCTTCATGTGAGGGCCGGACAAACGGCCAGTTGACTCCAGACCAGCGGAGGCCGAGCCATGAACGTGGGAATCGACAGCTACTGTTACCACCGCTACTTCGGCGAAGTCTACCCGGATCAGCAGGACCCCGGCGTCCGCTGGACGTTTCACGACTTCGTCAACCGGGCCGTGGAGCTCGGCGTCCAGTCCGTGTCGCTGGAGTCGTGCTTTTTCGAAAGCACCGAGCCGGTCTACCTCGGCCAGCTCAAAGCCGTGCTCGACGAGAAGGGGCTGGAGCGGGTGCTGGCCTGGGGACACCCCGACGGGCTGGAGGCGGGCCGCAACCGGGACGCCTGGCGGGAGATGAACTCGCTGATCCCCAAGGCCCGGCTCCTGGGCGCCGACGTGATGCGGATCGTCGCCTCCTCGCTCCAGTTCCGCTACCAGCCGCACGGCCCGCAAATCGAAGCCGTCGTGAAGATGCTCAACGAGAGCGTCCAGATCGCCGCCGACCACGGGGTCGTGCTGGCGATCGAGAACCACATCGACTACACCTCGGCCGAGATCTGCGAGATCCTGGAGCGGGTCGGCTCGCCGGCGCTCAAGGTGAATTTCGACACCGGCAACGCGCTGCGGATGATGGAGGACCCGGTGGCCGCGGCCCGGCGGCTCGGACCCTACACGGTGGCCACGCACACCAAGGACGTCGAGGCCTGTCGGCACGTCCGGCCGGAAGAGTGGTATTTCTTTTCCTCGGTGCCCGTGGGCACGGGCCTGATCGACATCCCCGGCGTGGTGACGGCCCTCAAGGAGTGCGGCTACCAGGGCTCGCTGGCCGTTGAGAGCGATCATCACAAGGACAACCAGGACGAGGACCAACTGGTGGCCCAAAGCGTGGCTTACTTGAAGCGGCTCCTTGCCGGCACGTGAGCAGTCTCCCACGAGGAAGCTCAAGCCGGCGCTCTTCTCGCTCGTTAGGCAAATCAAGAGAAGGACTTGAGGAAGAAGCGATGGCCCGAATCACCGAAATTGCTCCCGATCTCTATCAGATCTCCACGTTCATTTCCAGGACCAACCTCCAATTCAATCAGTTTCTCCTCCGCGACGAGCAGCCTTTGCTGTTTCACACGGGTATGAAGGGGCTCTTTCCCGTCGTGCGGGACGCCGTGGCCACGTTATTGGCGCCCTCACAGCTCCGGTGGATCGGCTTCAGTCATTTCGAGGCCGATGAGTGTGGCGCCCTCACGGAATGGCAGACCCTCGCGCCATCCGCGACGGCCGTGTGCAGCCTCGTCGCCAAGCTGGTGAGCGTCGACGACGTGGTGGCCCTCCGACCAGCGAAGGCCCTGGCAGACGGCGAACAGCTCTGCACCGGGCAGTACCGGTTTCGATTTCTCCAGACGCCGCATGTCCCCCACTGCTGGGAGGCGAGTCTGCTGTTTGAAGAAACGCATGGCACCCTGTTGTGTTCCGACCTGTTCCACCAGAGCGGGGAGGTCGAGCCCAGCACCACCGCGGACGTGGTCGGCCGCGCCCGGCAGACGCTGGTCGAATACCAACAGGGGCCTTTTGCGAACTACTTGCCGTATACCAACCACACCGAGCCGACGCTGCAACGGCTGGCAGCGCTCAAGCCCGGGACCCTGGCAGCGATGCACGGCTCGACATTCGTTGGCGACGGTGCGCGGGCCATTGCCGACTTTGCACAGGCCATCAGAGAAGTACTTGCGGGACGCTGAAGTTCGGGCTGTCGCAGCACTTCTTGCCGGCCTGCCCTGAGGGTGAAGTCGTCGCCGTGACGATAGGTGTCTCGGCCGACTACTTGCTCTCCACGGCGATCTGGGCCCAGTAGGCGGCCTCAAAGGCCCAGCCGCTCGGCTGGTTGACCAGCTCCAGCTTGACCTTCTTGCCGGCAAAGGGGGACAGATCGACCATAACCTCCGTCCAGCCGCCCGGGGCCGTGTCTTTGCCGACGCTCTGTTTCAGAAGCCCCTTGCCGTCAACGCTGACGATCAGGTCCCAGTCGCCCTTGGGGTGGTGTCCCACGACCAGCCGCAGCGCGGTCTTCTTGCCGGCGGGGACGTCGACGGTCCGCCAAAGCGTGCAGCCGGTGTTCTTGTCGCGGGGGTGGGTGACGAAGACGTTCTGCTTGCCCCCCCACCGCTCGTGCAGCCCGGGCTCCATCTCGCCGCCGCAGTCCTTGATCGTCCACCCCGGGGCAAACCGCTGGAAGGCCGGCTCGATCCCCTCGGTGATCTGGGCCATCTCCTCCGCCGTGAAGCGGCTGCCGGCGATCGGGCCCGGGGCCCAGCTCAGCTCCAGCTTGCTCGGCTTCGGCTCGACGACGGGGATCACCATCATTTCCCGGCCGTCGGCGTCCTTCTCGACGCGGCCGCCGGACCGGGCGAGGACCTGCCGGGCGAGCTTCTCGCAGACGTTCACCAGCGCCGGGAAATTGTACGCCGTGTGGCTGAAAATCGCCTTCTCGTCGAGCTCCCTGGCGAACCGATCGGGAAGCTTGGAGAAGCCGATCGTCGTAAAGAGCACGCCGCCGGAGCTGGACGGGTTGCAGTCGGAATCCTGGCCCGAGCGGCAGGAAATAATCATCGTCTGGTCGAGGTCCCGCTTGCCGTAAAGC
>Ga0153916_10000931_pt1 | contig 20413 bp, 19 predicted proteins | sample Opewatmetagenome_FD_109642 | JGI IMG/M metagenome (GOLD analysis project Ga0153916, IMG submission 109642) | Freshwater wetland microbial communities from Ohio, USA - Open water 3 Core 3 Depth 4 metaG | ecosystem: Environmental > Aquatic > Freshwater > Wetlands | place: USA: Ohio, Lake Erie...
CCGGGGGTCAGCTGCTGGCGCCAGCCCTGCATGACCTCGCCGGCCACGGTCCACAGCCGCACCCGGTTGCGCGGTACGCCCCGCTCCCAGCCTACCGCGACGGTGGGCGTGGGGTACAGCAGGCGCACCGTCACGCTGCGCGAGATGTACTCCAGCGGGTCGAAGCTCAGCTTCGCATACGGCGCGAGGCTGTCCGGGTGCAGGTTCGGCGCCGGATCCGGCACGCCGTCGCTGAGGACAACGACGTCCAGCGGTGCGAGCACCAGGTTCTGGCGTTTGACCAGCGTCGCCACCCGGTCGAAGAACGCGTTGAAGTCGGTGAGGGCGTCTTCCGGCGGGAACCAGTTGCGCAGCTCCTGCGCGATTTCCGCCGCCGACTTGTTCGTGAGGTCGTGGATCGGGTGGAACGCCTTGACCTCGCCAGGTTGCGTCCCGCCCACCGACCCCACGAACACGGCGGTCGGGACGCGCAGGCCCCCGAGGCCGTGCAGGTGCCCGTACAGGTACGCGGCGGCGAACTCCACGGCGTCGTCGTAGTGGACGCGCCGGAACGATCCGCTCACGTCGAGCCCGACGACCAGCGTGTTCTTGGGTGGCGCCGACGATTGGGTCGGCGCGCAGGCGGCCGCCGCCAGCGCGGCCGCCGCCAGCAGCGTGCGGCGCGTCATGAGGTCACCCCCGCCGCGGTCGGCGCGCTCTTCGCCCTGTTGCGCCGCGTCAGGCGGTCGCCGTTACCGAATGCGACCACCTCGAGCACGTCGTCCAGCTCGCGGAACGGCAGCGCGAACACCGGCTCCGCCCGGAAGATCACCACGGAGAAGTTGACCGCCGCGGCGAACAGCTGGAGAATCGGCAGGCTCAGCAGCTGGAAGAGGTACGTCGCCTCGCGCTTGAACCAGGCGCTCTCCTCCTGGAACGCGCGGACGGCGTCCCGGAACACGCCGGTCTCGACGGCGGGCGGCAGGGGTGCCGCGCCCGCGTCCTGGGTGAGCGTCTCGCGCGACAGCACGGCGAGGAGCGCTGGTGTGCCGTAGCGCCCGAACAGGAACCAGGTCATGCCGCGGATGCCGATCCAGCCGAATGCCGCGAGGCTCAGGGTCGACGCCAGGCCGAGCCGCAGGTCGCCGCCTGTCTGCTGGGCGATCCACGGCGTGATCGCGTCGATCAGCTCGCGGTACAGGAACACGACCTCGAAGAACATCACGAACACTTCGACGAACGCCATCTGGATGATCTGGCCGACTTTGCGTTGTTCGATGGCCAGGGCCAGCATCCGCACGCACGCGAAGCTGCCCGCGATCAGCACGAACAGCAGCAGCCACAGCACCGGCGTCACGATGGCGCGATTGGGCTCGAACCCCGTGATGTTCGCCAGCACCTCGTTCAGCGTGGGCTGCAGCGTGTAGGTGAAGATCACTGCCTCGAGCGCCGACCAGGCGAGGACCAGCAGGAACGCGATCCACGGCATGCCGGGCTTGAAGTAATGACGCGATGTCCAGTCCAGCAGTCTGAACGGCGAGTTGAACATCGTCGTGATCGCGCGGGTGGCAAGGCGCCACGCGAGCCTGAGGCCGTTCCACACCCATCCGACCAGCACGACGAGCATGCGCAACTCGCCGGCCCAGAAGAACCACACACTGCGCCCGGCGTCCCACCAGGAGAGCATGATCGTGGTCGCGAACCGCCCGCGGTTGGAGCGGAAGGGAATGGTGTACAACGCGGCCATGGTGATCCACACGCCCGTGATCGCGAGCAGCACAGGGAGCAGCAGGAACACTTGGCGGAGCGCCGTGTCGAGCCCCGCGTTCCCCGTGAGCGACAGCGCGAGCATCTTGTTCTGCCAGGCCGGGATCCACCAGACGGGGGCGCCGAAAAACTCGACCGTGCGGCGCCATTCCAGTGGCAGGTACGACTGAATCGTCTCAAACATCGACCCCCCCTTGCCAAGGAGCGAACGGTAAGGGCGGGGGTCAACGTCGGCCCGGCCGGGCGGGCCGACCGTGCGGTAGCTCACATTGGGCGGAATTCGCCGAATTGGGACTTTGTGAAGACAGGCGCGCACAGGGGGAGCGGCGCGTCCGCCTGCTGCAGCCTTTGTCCCACGGTCACAGGACTTCGAAATGCCCGAGCAACACCTCGCTGTGCGTCAGCGGCTCACATTCGGCGTCGAGCCGCGTGTACTCGGCAGCGAAATCCCGGCGAAACCTGTCATACGCGTCGACGGCTTCCCACGGGTCCACCGTGACGTACCGGGCGTGGTCGTCACGATCGCGGCAGAGCCGGGTCTCGACGTGGCCGCGAGCCCGGCGAAACGGCTCGACCCAAGGACCCTCGGGGCGGTAGGTCGTCTCAAACCGGGTCCGTTCGGCGGGTCGCACGCGGTACTCCCAGATGCAGACGAACATCTTCCGATCAGCACTCTCATTCGGCATTCCGCCCTCTGTCTCCCTCATTCTGCCTGCTGCGTTCTGCCTTCTGCATTCTCCATCGCCGCGCTCGCCCGTCGCGCCGTTTCCCCTAGCACCGCCGCTCCCACGAAGATCGCCCCGTCGTCCGGCAGGAAGCGGGACGTGTGGGCCGGAATCGCCTCCTGGCCCGGGGCGCGGGCGCCGATCCGGATGAAGCAGCCGGGAAGCCTCTCTATATAGAAAGCGAAGTCCTCCCCGCCGAGGTTGGGGGAGGGGAGGGAAGTGAGGGCGTCCGGTCCCAGGAGCTGCGTCACCGCCGCGCGGGCCCAGGCGATCGGGCCCGGCGCGTTCACGAGCGGTGGGGTGCCCGTTTCGACGGAGACCTCGGCCTCCACCCCGTGTGCCTGCGCGATCGCCGCGGCGATCGCGCGCAGCTCGCCCTGCAGCGCCGCCCGCGTCTCGGGCCGGATGGCGCGCAGCGTCCCGCCGAGCCGCGCCCGCTCGGGAATCACGTTGCCGGCCGTGCCGGCGGAGATCATCCCCACCGTGACGACCGCGGGCTCCCCCGGCGGCAGCCGTCGGGCCACGATCGTCTGGAGCGCCGTGACGAGCGCCGCCGCCGCCACGATCGGGTCGCGCGCCTCGTGCGGCCGCGCGGCGTGCGCGCCGTGCCCGACGATCTCGATCGCGAACTGGTCGGTGGAGGCCGCGATCGGGCCGGCGTCCGCCACGACCCGCCCCACCGCGAACCGCATGTCCACGTGCCCGCCCACGATCGCCCGCACGCCGTCGAGCGCCCCGCTCTCGAGCACCGCGAGCGCGCCGCGCCCGATCTCCTCCGCCGGCTGGAGCACGATGAGCACGTCGCCGGCGGCCGGGGCCGCCGCGAGGAGGTGCGCCGCCCCTACGGCCCACGCGGCGTGGACGTCGTGCCCGCACGCGTGCATCACGCCCGGCGTCTCGGAGGCGAACGGCGCGCCCGTCGCTTCCGCGATCGGCAGCGCGTCGATGTCGCCCCGCAGCGCGACCGCCGGGGCGTGGGCGTCGCGGCCCGGCACCCGGGCCACGACCCCGGTTCCCGCGACGCGGCGCACGTCGGGCGTCACCGCCCGCAGCGCCTGCTCGAGACGCGCCGCGGTGCGCTGCTCCTGGAACGCCAGCTCGGGATGACGATGCAGCTCCTGCCGCAGCGCCAGCAGTGCCGCGCGCTGCTCTGCGCTGAACAGCCGCTCCGCCGCCCCGCTCACGCGTCGATCTCCTCGAGGCGGGTCGTGAGGTCGTCCACGCGGTCGCGGTCTACCGTCACGCCAAGCCCGGCGCGGCTCCGCGGCACGGACACCAGTCCGTCGCCGCTCATCGTCCACTCCGGCGTCACGATGTCGCGCTCCCAGTAGCGCGCGCTCGGGCTCAGATCACCCGCCAGCGAGAAGTTGGCGAGCGAGGCCAGCGCCACGTTGTGCGCCCGGCCGATGCCGCTCTCGAGCATGCCGCCGCACCACACCGGGATCCCGTGCGCCGCGCACACGTCGTGGATCTCCCGGGCCGCCTGGAAGCCGCCCACCCGCCCCGGCTTGATGTTCACGATGCGGGCGCTGCCCAGCGCCACCGCGTCCTCGGCGCGGGCCGGCGACGTGATCGACTCGTCGAGGCAGATCGGCGTCCGCAGGCGGTGCTGCAGCTCGGCGTGCCGCCGGAGGTCGTCCGGCTCGAACGGCTGCTCGATCATCACGAGTCCGAACGCGTCGAGCACTGCCAGATGGTCCGCGTCGGCGGGGGTGTAGGCGGCGTTCGCGTCCACCGACAGCGGCAGGTCGGCGCCCACCGCCCGCCGCACGGCCGCCACGTATTCCACGTCGGCGCCCGGCATGATCTTGAGCTTGACGCGGCGGTACCCCTGCTCCCGCGCCGCCACGGCCTTCGCCGCGAGCGCCGCGGGCGATGGCTCGATGCCGAGCGAGATGCCGACCGGAATCTCGGCGCGCGCGCCGCCCAGCAGCGCCGCGAGCGACAGCTGCCGCTGCTCGGCCTCGAGCGCCCACATCGGCATCTCGATCGCCGCCTTCGCCATGCGGTGGCCGCGCACGCCGGGCTCGAGCGCCGCGCGCACCTCCGCGGCGGTCGCGAACCGCCGGTGTAGCACCACAGGGGCGAGCCAGTTGCGGATGGCGAGCCGGCATGTCTCGATCGTCTCGGGCGAATAGTTCGGCGCGTCGTCGGCCACGCACTCGCCCCACGCCGCGGTGCCGTCGGCGTCGTGCAGCTCGACGACCAGGATGTGCCGATCGGTGGTCACCCCGGACGAGATGCGGAACGGCTCCTTGAGCGGCAGCCGGATATCCCTGAGCGTGACGCGGCGGACGGCGAGCATCAGGAGGCACGCTCGAGGACGTAGTGGGCGATCCCCGGGGTGGCCGCGGGCGCGATGCCCGTCACGCGGTAGCCCGCCGCGAGGTAGTGCTCGAACGCGCGGCGCGTGGACCGCCGCCAGGCGAGCGCCCCGCCCGGATCGGCGTGCTTCAGCGCCTGGATGTCGGACGGGATCGTGACCAGCACCGTCGGCGCATCGGGCAAGGCGTCGTGTGTCGAGGCGATGATCGGGTGGCCGACCGCGACGGCCGGCGGCGGCGTTCGCGCCCCAGCGGGCGCCTGCAGGTCCCACCGCACCACGAACCGGTCGCTCCCGATCACGCTGTCCGTCCGGCTCAGCGGGTTGTCCCCGTACATGTCGCGCACGTATTCCACGACCCGTGCGCCGAGGCGTGCCAGGTTGAGATGCGCGTTCCGCGCCATGAGCGGGTCGAACGTCCAGAACATCCGCGCGATCCCCATCGCCAGCACCTGCGCGCGCTGATACTCCTTCAGCCTGCGGCCGATGCCCTGGTCGCGCCGCGCCTCGTCCACGGCGAGCATGTGGGACCAGTGCGCGAGCTCGCCGGCCGCGAGCCCGGTGATCCCGAAGACGAACCCGACGAGCCGCTCCCCCGCGAACGCCCCCGCCACGATGCCGCCCATCTTCTGCGCGACCTGAAGCAGCGCCGGCGGCACCAGCTCGCGGAAGTCGTGGCCCCAGGTCGCCCGCTGCAGCGCGAGGCATGCCTCGTAGTCGGCGGGCGTCGTGAATGGCCGGAGCACGGGCTTCACAGCGCGGGTGGAATCGGGTGGCACCGGATCTCCGGCTTGGACGCCGGGAATATACGGCGACCGGCGTGACCTGACAGGCGGCGCGCCGGTGGGCCACCGCGGAGAACGCAGAGCGGCCAGAGTCACTCGTGCCCCCGTTGACTCTGCGGGCTCCGCGAACTCTGCGGTGCCCAACGATGTGCATCTCGGTGCCGGCGGCAAGCGGCCCCGCGACTGGAGACGTGACGGACGGGTACTAGATTCCTCGGTCCACCTCAGGAATGCCCAACCGGGAGACAACGAATGTCACATGCACGCGCATACGCGGGGATCGTCCTCGCCGCACTGTTGCCGCAGGCGCTGCCGGCCCAGACGACCGTGACCGTCCGCGTAGTGGCCCACGACGCGAAGATCATCGGATCCGGCGTGGGCGGTGCGACGGTCATCATCCGCAACGCGGTGACCGGTGAGGTGCTGGCGCAGGGCGCGCAGCAAGGCGGCACCGGCGACACCCGGCGCATCATGGAGGAGCCGCGCGCCCGCGGCGCAACGGTGTTCGAGAGCCAGGGCGCGGCCGGGTTCACGGCGACGGTCGCGCTCGACACGCCGACCGTGGTGGAGGTGGTCGCGGAGGGGCCACGCAACTACCCGCAGGCCATGCAGCGCGCGTCGACCACGCTGCTGCTCGTCCCGGGTCAGGACGTGCCCGGCGACGGCGTCGTCCTGGAGCTCCACGGGTTCATCGTCGAGCTGCTCGAGCCGCAGCAGGCCCGTGCCGCCGACAGCCTGCCCATCCGGGCGCGCATCCGCATGATGTGCGGCTGCCCGTTCACGACGGGTGGGTTGTGGGATGCCGGCCGGATGGCCGTGGTCGCCCGGGTCTACGACGGCGCCACCGTGGTCCGCGAGGTGCCGCTCCGCTTCACTGGCGAGGAGAACATCTGGGGCGGAGCCCTGCCGGCGGCGGCCCTCCCCACCGGTGCCCGCCTCGCCGTGATCGCCGCGGATGCCGAGCGCGCGAACTTCGGGCGGAGCGACGAGCGGGTGGTGTTCTAGTCCGGCGCCGCCCCGGCCGCCGCCACGGCGACAACGATCCAGATGCGGAGTGAGGGCATGATTGCCTCCGGAAATGGTCGCGGGAAGGTGGTGCGCTACTGGCAAACCGGTGGCCCGGCGTACGGACCCGCCAGCGCCCGGCTCACGACGCGCACCTGGTGGACGACGTTCCAGGGGAGACTCCCCCGGCGGGCGACCGCGAGGAGGCGCTGGTCGCCGCGCGTGACGTAGCCGATCACCTGGGGAGCGAGCGCCATCTCCACGTCGTAGCAGCCGTTGGGCGGGCGCACGGCCGTGACGAGCACGCGGCGCGGGAGCGCGGCGAGCGTCGGGTAGGTGATGTAGTCGCCCACGGTCAGGCCGCAGAGCAGCGTCAGGTCGCGCTGCTGCACCTCGCCAAGCAGCGCGAGATGGCCCCGCGCCCGCGTCTCGTCGAGCCCGACGCGGGCGCCGTTCCAGGCGCGCTCGGGCGTGGTGAGGGTAACGGCGTACACGATGCCGTTGAGCACGTCCACCATCGTGCCGTGCCCGTAGTCGTAGCGGGCGAGCGTCGGGCTGTCCGGGTTGATCTGGGGCGGCACGGCTCCCAGCAGGGCGAGCACCCCGGCGACGGCCACGTTGGGCTGTGCCGGGAAGGGCAGCGCGTCCCCCGCGATATGCTCCGGGATCAGCTGCGGCTCGAACGTGGGGCGCGACATGGACCAGAGAACCACCACGCCCACGATGCCCAGTCCCAGTGCCGCAGAGATCACCGCGTTCTCCCGGACTGCCTGGACCAGCTTCTCCCAGGCGCCCGGCGCTGGGGTCGGCACGCGCGGCGGGTGGGTCACCGGGCCGCCCCATGATTCGGTGACGGTCGTGACCGGCTCCTCGGTCTCCGGGGGCGGCAGGATCTCGATCCGCGGGGCGCCCTGCGACGCCCGGGCGAGATCGCGCATCAGCGTCGCCGGCCCGCCCCCCTGCCGCTCCTGGTGACATGCCGGGCAGCCGCGGGGATTCTCGTCGTTGTAGGGAACGTTGTGCTTCGGGCAGCGAACGAGGGTCATGGCCGGCGCGGTCGTCAGATCTTGGGCAGGGTCACGCCGCGCTGCGCCTGGTACTTGCCCTGCTTGTCGGCGTACGAGACCGCGCAGACGTCGTCCTCGTCGGCCTCGAAGAACAGCACCTGCGCGATGCCCTCGTTGGCGTAGATCTTGGCCGGGAGCGGCGTCGTGTTGGAGATCTCGAGCGTCACGTGGCCCTCCCACTCGGGCTCGAACGGCGTGACGTTGGTGATGATCCCGCAGCGCGCGTACGTGCTCTTCCCCACGCAGATCGTCAGCACGTTGCGCGGGATCCGGAAATACTCGATCGAGCGCGCCAGCGCGAACGAGTTGGGCGGAACGATGCACACGGCGCCACAGTACTCCACGAGCGAGCGCGGGTCGAAGTGCTTCGGGTCCACCACCGTCGAGTGGACGTTGGTGAAGATGCGGAACTCATCCGCCACCCGCATGTCGTACCCGTAGGACGACAGGCCGTAGCTCACCGCCCCGGCCCGGACCTGCTCCTCCTCGAATGGCTCGATCATCCGGTGCTCGCGCGCCATGCGACGGATCCAGCGGTCGGACTTGATCGCCATTGAACGGTTCGCCGAGTTCCTGAAGTTGACGTGAAGGCGGTATGAGGACGCGTTGCCGAAAGATATGCGGCGCACGCCGTTACGCCACTTAATTTTGCTTGACACGTCGCCGAAAGGCTAAGTAACTTGCGACCTCTGAGCAAGTGAATTTTTTCACGAAATTCACGGGCCGAACCCTATGATCCGCGAGTACGTGCCGCTCCTGATGCTCCTGGTCCTCGTGACTGGGGCCGGCATCGCCTTCATCGGCGCGTCGTTGTGGCTGTCCAACCGGCGTCCCACACTAGTCAAGAGCGTGCCGTATGAGTCGGGCATGCCGCCCCTCGGCAGCGCGCGGGAGCGCTTCTCGGTCAAGTTCTACCTCGTGGCGATGCTGTTCATCGTCTTCGATCTGGAGACGGTGTTCATGATTCCGTGGGCGCAGGCGTTCCGGCGCCTCGGAGTGTTCGGCCTCGTGGAGATGGCCGTCTTCATCCTGATCCTCGCGGTCGGCTACGTCTACGTCTGGAAGCGCGGAGCGTTCGAATGGGAGTGATCACGCCGCCCGGCGCGGAGGCGGGCCGGAAGCCGGGCGCGATCGTCGCACCCGTTTCCCCCAGCTGGCTCACCACCCGTCTGGATTTCCTCGTCAACTGGGCGCGCTCTAACAGCATGTGGCCGATGCCGTTCGGCACGGCGTGCTGCGCCATCGAGTTCATGGCGACCGCCGCGTCGCGCTACGACATCGCGCGGTTCGGGATGGAGCGGCTCGGGTTCTCGCCCCGCCAGGCGGACGTGCTGTTGTGCGCCGGCCGGCTGCCGTTCAAGCTCGCGCCGGTGATCCGCCGGATCTACGACCAGATGCCGCAGCCCAAGTGGGTGATCTCGATGGGGGCATGCGCGTCGACCGGCGGCATCTTCGACAACTACGCGATGGTGCAGGGCATCGACACGGTCGTGCCGGTCGATGTATACGTCCCCGGTTGCCCGCCGCGCCCCGAGGGACTGCTGTACGGGATCCTGCTGCTCCAGAAGAAGATCCGGGGCGAGACCCTGGCCGATCCCTCGATCCGCGTCGAGCAGACGCTCGACGAGCGCGGGCTGCGCCTCCCGGCCGACCAGATCGACGAGCTGTCCGAGCCGTTCGGCAACTCGCTCCACCAGACCCGCTCCGCGTGAGGGGCGCATGAACCCGTCAGCGGAGGCCCTGAGGCGCCGGTTCGGTCCCGCCGTCCGGCGCGTCGCCGAGTCGTGCGGCGACACGATCGTCACGATCGACCCGGCGAAGAACCGCGAGATCCTCGCCTGGCTCAAGACCGAGCCGGACCAGGCGTACAACTACCTCGTGGACGTCACCGCCGTCGAGTACCGTGACGCCGAGCTGCCGATCGAGGTCGTCTACGAGCTGTTCTCGCTCGACCGGCGTGTCCCGCTCCGCGTCAACGCGCAGCTCGACAAGGCCGGTCCGCTCGCGATCGACTCGATCGTGCCGCTCTGGGCCGGCGCCAACTGGCTGGAGCGGGAAGTGTACGACATGTTCGGCATCACGTTCCGCGGCCATCCCGATCTGCGTCGCATCCTGATGTGGGAGACCTACGCTGAGGGCCATCCCCTCCGCAAGGACTTCCCGCTGCGCGGCCGGTTCTCCCGCTCGGAGCAGGTGCGACAGGTGCTCACCGCCGAGCCCGAGGCCAACTACTCGATGGAAGAGCTCGGCATCGCCGGCGCATCGTACGAGCTGCCGGCGGAGATGCGCGAGCGGCTGGCGCGGAGCGATCGGGGCCCGATCCCGCAACCCGGGAGGGGCGCCATGGCTGAGCCGCGCACGGTGGAGCTGAGCCTCGGCACGACCGGCGTGGACGCTGAGGGGCGGCCCGTCACGGTGCCGCTCGGCATCGCGGACCCGGACCGGTCGGTCGACGAGGGGTCGCGGCTCGGCGGCGAGCATATGCTGATCAACATCGGGCCGCAACATCCGGCCACGCACGGCGTGCTGCGCCTCGTGGTGGAGCTCGACGGCGAGGTCGTCGTCCGGGTCATTCCGCACATCGGCTACCTCCATTCCGGATTCGAGAAGCTCGGCGAGTACCGCCACTACAACCAGCTGATCCCGCTCACCGACCGGATGGACTACCTGGCACCGATGTCCAACAACGTGTGCCTGGCGATGGCGGCCGAGAAGCTCATGGGGATCGAGATCACCGAGCGCTGCCAGGTGCTGCGCGTGATCGCGTGCGAGATGAGCCGCGTCATCTCGCATCTGGTGTGGGCCGGCACGACGGCGCTCGACATCGGGGCGTTCACGCCGTTCCTCTGGATGTTCCAGGAGCGGGAGAAGATCTACAACCTCCAGGAGGCCTGGACCGGCGCGCGGCTCACCACGTCGCTGACGCGCGTGGGCGGCCTCATGGCGGACATCCCGGACGGCTTCGTCGATGGCCTCCGGAAGTGCTGCGGCAGCCTGCTCGCGGTGCTCGACGAGGTGGACGCGGCGCTCACCCGCAACGGCATCTGGTGCGGCCGCACCCAGGGGATCGGCGTGCTCACGGCCGACGAGGCGATCGACTACTCCCTCTCCGGCGCGATGCTCCGCGCCAGTGGCGTGCCCTACGACGTGCGCAAGGACCGGCCGTATCTGGGGTACGAGACGTACGACTTCGACGTGCCGGTGGGCGAGCACGGCGACGTGTACGACCGCTATTTGGTGCGGATGGAGGAAGTCCGCCAATCGGTTCGCATCCTCGAGCAGGCGATGGACCAACTGCCCGGCGGGCCGATCAACGTGGATGACCACCGCGTGATCCTGCCGCCCAAGCACGCGGTGATGACCGACATGGAGTCCATGATCCACCACTTCAAGCAGGTGATGGAGGGTGTCCGGGCCCCGGTCGGCGAGGCGTACTTCTCGCTCGAGGGGCCCAAGGGCGAGTTGGGCTACTACCTGGTGTCCGATGGGACCGCCAAGCCCGTGCGCTGGCGCGTGCGCCCGCCCACCTTCATCAATCTGGCGGCGATCGAGAAGATGGCCGTCGGCCACCTGCTGTCGGACCTGATCGCGATCAACGCCAGCGTGGACGTCGTAATGGGAGAGATCGACCGGTGAAGCAGACGACCTCGGACTACCAGCCGGTCTTCGTGGGCGAGCGACGCCGGCGGCTCGACGAGGTGCTCGCCCGGTATCCCACCCGGCGCGGCGCACTGCTGCCGGCCCTGTGGCTCGTGCAGGACGCGCACGGCTGGATCTCGGACGAGGCGATGGTCGAGGTCGCCGAGACGCTCGGCCTCACGGCGGCCTACGTGCGCGGCGTCGTGACGTTCTACACGATGTATCACCAGCATCCGGTGGGCCGCCACGTCATCCAGGTCTGCACCACGAGCCCCTGCAACCTGTGTGGCGCCGAGGGTGTGGCCGAGGCGTTCCTCAAGCACACCGGCTGCGGCGATCTCGGGGCGACGTCGCCGGACGGCCGTTTCACGGTGATCGAGGTCGAATGCCTCGGCGCGTGCGGCTTCGCGACGCCCGTCCTGGTGGACGACGACTTCATCGAGAACGTGACGCCGGAGAAGGTGCCCGGCCTGCTGCAGAGGTATCCATGAAGATAGCTGCCGCCTCTGCCCCTGCTGCCCCGGGGCGGGGGAGGAGGGTGGCGTAGATGGGCTACCCCCACAAGCCACACGCCCGGGAGACGGTGCTGCTCTCCCAGTACTTCGGCGATCCCGACGCCCGCTCGTACGCCGGGTGGGTGAAACGCGGCGGCTACCAGGCGCTCCGCCAGGCCCTCGCCATGAAGCCCGCCGAGGTGATCGACGTGGTGAAGGAGGCGGGCCTGCGCGGGCGGGGCGGCGCGGGCTTCCCGGCCGGGATGAAGTGGTCGTTCATGCCCAAGGAGAAGTCGCGGCCGCATTACCTGTGCTGCAACGCCGACGAGTCGGAGCCCGGGACGTTCAAGGATCGCGAGATCATGCGCTGGACCCCGCACGCCCTGATCGAGGGCTGCGCCGTGGCGCTGCACGCGATCCAGGCCGAGGTCGCCTACATCTACATTCGCGGGGAGTTCACCGAGGCGATCCGGGTCATGCAGGGCGCGCTCGACGAAGCGTACAAGGAAGGCGTGCTCGGCGCCAACGCCATGGGGACCGGGCGGCGGCTCGACGTGTGGATCCACCGCGGCGCCGGCGCCTACATCTGCGGCGAAGAGACCGCGCTGATGAACTCGATCGAGGGCAAGCGCGGCAACCCGCGGATCCGGCCGCCGTTCCCGGCGCAGGTGGGCGTGTTCGGCATGCCCACCACGGTGAACAACGTGGAGACGATCACGACCGTGCCGCACATCCTGAACCGCGGCGCCGCGTGGTACAAGGGCCTGTCGCTGAGCAACCCTAAGAGCGCCGGCACCAAGCTCTTCAGCATCTGCGGTCACGTCGCCCGGCCGGGGAACTACGAGGTCACCATGGGGTTCCCGCTGCGCGAGCTGCTCTACGACGTGGCGGGACTGCGGCCCGGGCGGACCCTCAAGGCCGTCCAGCCGGGCGGCTCGTCGGTCCCGCTGATCACGCGCGAGGAGGCGGAAACCTGCCTGCTCGACTACGAGGGCTGCGTCGCCGTGGGCACGCAGCTCGGCTCGGGCGGGATGATCGTGTACGACGACTCGGCCGACATGGTCTACCAGATCATGCGGCTCGCCAGGTTCTACGCCCACGAGTCGTGCGCCCAGTGCACCCAGTGCCGCGAGGGGACCGGCTGGACCGTGCGGATCCTAGAGCGGATCCTGTCGGGGAAGGGCGAGATGCAGGACCTCGATCTGCTGCTCGATCTCGGCGAGCAGATGACCGGGAAGACGATCTGTGTGCTGAGCGATTCGTGCGCGGCGCCGGTCGTGAGCGGCATCAAGAAATTCCGCAACGAGTTCGAGGCGTACATCACGGGCGCGCGGAAGCCCGCGCTGGCGCTGGCATAGGACCTCCATGGCCGACACACCACAACAGGTCACCCTGACGATCGAAGGCGTCACGGTCTCGGTGCCGCGGGGCACGATGATCCTGGAGGCCGCCAAGCGGGCCGGCGTCCTGATCCCGCACTACTGCTATCACCCCGGCCTGCCGGTGGCCGGGGTCTGCCGCATGTGCCTGGTGCAGCTCGAAGGCCAGCCCAAGCTGCAGATCGCGTGCGCGACCGCGGTCGCCGAGGGCCAGGTGGTGAACGTGTTCGCGCCGCAGGCGGTGGAGGCGCGCAAGGGCGTGCTCGAGTTCCTGCTGATCAACCACCCGCTCGACTGCCCGATCTGCGACCAGGCCGGCGAGTGCGAACTGCAGGACTACGTGTTCCGTGAAGGGCGCGCCGCCACGCGCTACACCCCGACCTACGCCAAGCGGTTCAATCCGGTCGAGGATTTCGGGCCTGACGTGCTGTACGTCGCCAACCGCTGCATCCTCTGCACCCGCTGCGTGCGCTTCATGGAGCACGCGGCGGACCAGCCGATCCTCAACGTGAGCGAGCGCGGCGACCGGGCGTACATTGGCGTGCATCCCGACCGGCAGCTCGACCACCCGTGGTCGGGCAACGTGGTGGACCTCTGCCCCGTGGGCTCGCTGCTGTCCAAGGACTTCCTCCACAAGGCGCGCGCCTGGGAGCTCGACAAGACCGCGAGCGTCTGCACCGGCTGCTCGCAGGGCTGCAACATCGCGCTCGAGACCCGGCAGGGCGCGGTCGTGCGGCTCCGGCCGCGCGTGAACCCGGACGTGAACCGCTACTTCATGTGCGATCACGGCCGGCTCGCCTACCGCTGGATGAACCGCGGCGACCGGATCGAGGCGCCGTTGGTGCGGCGCGACGGTGGCCTCGCGGCGACCGACTGGGACGAGGCGCTGCGGCAGGCCGTGGAGACGATCGCCGGGGTCGGCGGCGAGGTGCTGGTGCTCGCCTCGCCGGCCGCGTCGACCGAGGCGCTCTTTCTGGCGCGCCGGGTCGCGGGCGAGCGGTTCCGCGGCGCGTTCCGGGTCGCGCGCGTCCCTGGTGATGCGCCGCTCGTGGGCGTGCCCAACCTGGCGCTGCGCGAGGAACGCGCGCCCAACGTGCGCGGCGCCGCCACGCTCGGCTACACGGAGGAGTTCGATCGCGCGGTGGCCGGCGTGGGGCGGGCGGCCGTGGTGCTGGTGCTCGACGAGACGCTGCACGACCTGCCCGTCGCCGCGCTCGCGCAGGCGCCGGCGGTGATCTACCTCGGAACCGCGTTGCCCGAGGCCGCGCGCGGCGCCCGCATCGTGCTACCGATCACGAACGTCGCCGAAGAAGACGGCACGTTCGTGAACCGCGACGGCCGGGTGCAGTGCTTCATGCAGGCGCGGGGTGGGCCGGGCATGGCGCGGCCCGCGTGGTGGGTGCTGGGTGAGCTGCTCGCCGGGCTCGGGCGGGGCCCGGCGCCCGGCAGCGCCGCCGAGGCGTTCGCGATGCTGGCCGCCGAGGTCGAGACGTTCGGAGGCCTGTCTTACACGGTGCTCGGCGCGCGCGGCGCCCGGCTGGGCCAGCGCGCGCCGGCGGGAGCGACCGCGTGAGTCCGGAGCTCAAGGGGCTGCTGCTCGTCAGCGTCATTCAGGTCGTCGGGCTGTTCGCCGCGCTGCTGACCGGCGTGATTCTCGTGGTCTGGATCGAGCGGCGCGGCAGCGCGCTGCTGCAGGACCGCCGCGGTCCCAACCGGGTGGGACCGTTCGGCCTGCTGCAGAACGTGGCCGACGGGCTCAAGAACCTGATCAAGGAAGAGGTCGTGCCCGCCGGAGCGGACAAGGTCCTGTTCCAGCTGGCGCCCCTGCTCTCGTTCGTCCCGTCGCTCATTATGTTCGCGGTGATCCCGTTCGCGGCGCCGCTGCCGCCGTTCGACATCACCCTCCCGCTGCTCGGCCACGTGGTGCACCAGGCGCCGGTGGCGGCGATGGTGGCCGATCTGCCGATCGGGTTCCTGTTTATCATCGCGGTTTCGAGCGTGGCGGTGTACGGCGTCGTACTGGCCGGCTGGTCGTCCAACTCGAAGTACTCGCTGCTGGGCGGGCTCCGCGCGAGCGCCCAGATGATCAGCTACGAGCTCACCATCGGGCTCTCGCTCGTCGTCGTGCTGCTGCTGGCCGGCAACGTGCCGCTGAGTCAGGTGGTGGGCTTCCAGCAGCGGACGGTGTGGTTCGTGCTCGCCGCCACGCTCGGCTACATCCTGTTCCACATTGCGGCGTTCGCCGAGACGAACCGGCTGCCGTTCGACCTCCCCGAGGCCGAGGCGGAGCTGGTCGCCGGCTACCACGCCGAGTACAGCGCGATGAAGTACGCGATGTACCCGCTGTCCGAGTTCGCCGCCCTCATCACGATGTCCGCGCTGATCGCGACGCTGTTCTTCGGCGGCTGGGACATTCCGTTTACGCACTGGGACGAGCAGGTGGCGACGGCGTGGACGGGGGAGGCCGTGGCGCGCTTCCTCCTCACCAACCTCGCGTTCCTGGGCAAGACGCTGTTCTTCGTCTGGGTCTACGTGTGGGTGCGCTGGACGGTGCCGCGGTTCCGCTACGACCAGTTGATGTACCTCGGGTGGAAGGTGCTGCTGCCGGTCGCGCTGGCGTACGTGGTCGTCATGGCGGCGGCGGTCCTGCTGCTCGAGCGGGCCGGCGTGCCGCAGGACTGGCGATACGGCATGGCCCTGTTCCTGGTGAACATCCCGCTGGTCGCGGCGCTCGTGCTCGGGCTCGATCGACAGCGGCTCATCGCCGGGACGCGGCGGCGCACGCGGGTGGAGGCGTAGATGGCGATCGGTGTGAAGCGCATGCGACGCCCCGAGCGGGACGTGAGCTACCTCCGCGCGACGCTCAAGGGGATGGCGGTGACGTTCCGGCACGTGTTCCGGCGCGCGGTGACGATGCAGTACCCCGAGCAGACCGCGCAGGAGGGGTTCTGGTCGATCGACCCGCGCTGGCGCGGCACGCACCGCATGCTGACGGACGAGCAGGGCCGGGCCAAGTGCGTGGCCTGCGGGCTGTGCCCGCAGATCTGCCCGGCCAACTGCATCAAGCTGGTGCCCGGCGAGGACGAGCAGGGGAACCGCTACCCGCTGATCTACGAGATCGACGAGTTCCGCTGCGTGTTCTGCGGCTACTGCCAGGAGGTCTGCCCGGAGGAGGCGATCCACGTGGGCGTGCACTACGAGAACGCCGAGTACGACCGGGAGCGGTTCGTGTACGACCTCGAGCGGCTCTGTGCCCAGACGCACCCGGTCTCGACGCTGTGGGACCCCTCCGACCCCAAGGGGGAATGACGCATGCGCGAGATCCTGTTCTGGGCGTTCGCAGGCGTCGGGGTGGTGTCGGCGCTGCTGTGCGTCACCCGGCGCAGCGCCGTGGCGAGCGCCCTGTGGCTGGTGCTCACGATGTGCGCGCTCGCCGGGGAGTTCCTGCTGTTCGACGCGCAGTTCCTCGCGATCATCCAGGTGCTCGTGTACGCCGGCGCGATCATGGTGCTGTTCCTGTTCGTGATCATGCTGCTGAATCTCGGGCGCGGCGGCCCCTCCGACCTGCGCGGCTGGTTCGGGCGGGCGGTGGCGGTGCTCCTGGCGGGGGGAATCGGGGTACAGCTCTGGGCGCTGGTCCGCGCGGTGCGCGGGGCGGGGGGCTTCGCCGGCGAGACGGCGGCCTACCCGCTGCCGACCGGTGAGCTGGCCCGGATGGAGCAGACCCGCGGCGCCGTCGGCATGGTCGCCGACCCGCTGCTGCGCCAATACCTCGTGCCCTTCGAGATCACATCCGTGCTGCTCCTCGCCGCCATCGTCGGGGCGGTGGTGCTCGCCAAGAGGAAGATCTAGATGCTGCTCGGACCCGCGCTCGGCGTCTCGGCGCTGCTGTTCGTGATCGGCGTGGGCGGCGTGCTGCTGCGCCGCAATGCCATCGTCATCTTCATGTGCGTCGAGCTGATGCTCAACGCGGTGAACCTCACGTTCGTGTCCCTGGCCCAACAGCTCGGGCCGGACGGCCAGGTCATCGTGTTCTTCGTGATGGCCGTGGCCGCCGCCGAGGCGGCCGTGGGGCTCGCGATCATCCTGGCCGTCTACCGTCACAAGGAGTCGGTCAACCTCCAGGACATCAACCTGCTGCGCGGCTAATGCCTCCCGTCATCGAGTTCGTCTGGCTCGTGGTGCTCCTGCCGTTCGTCGGCTTTCTCGCGAACGGTGCCCTGAGCTTCTGGAAGCCCGATGCGAAGCGCTGGGTGTCGGCGATTGGCGTCGGCGTGCTGGTCGCGGCGTTCGTGGTGGCCCTGGCGGTGGTGCGCGAGGTCGCGGTGATCCGCCCTGGCGAGCCCTACATCGTGTCGCTGTGGTCCTGGATGCCGATCGGCGACCTCCACGTCGACGTGGCGTTTCAGGTGGACCAGCTGTCCGCCGTCATGCTGCTGGTGGTCACCGGCGTGAGCATGCTGATCCACATCTTCAGCGTCGGCTACATGGGCGCGGATCGCGGCTACCCGCGCTACTTCGCGTACCTCAACCTGTTCGTGTTCTTCATGCTCGTGCTGGTGCTCGGCGCCAGCTTCCCGATCCTGTTCATCGGGTGGGAAGGTGTCGGGCTCTGCAGCTACCTGCTGATCGGGTTCTGGTACGACGTCAAGACCAACGCGGACGCGGGGAAGAAGGCCTTCATCATGAACCGCATCGGGGACTTCGGGTTCCTGATCGCGATGTTCATGATCTTCAAGGCCACCGGCTCGCTCGCGTTCGATCAGGTGTTCGGCTCGGCCTCCCGGGTGTTCGCGATCGGCGGGCCGACCATCACGGCGATCACGCTATTCCTGTTCCTCGGCTGCACCGGCAAGTCGGCGCAGATCCCGCTGTACACCTGGCTGCCGGACGCCATGGCCGGTCCCACGCCGGTCTCCGCGCTGATTCACGCGGCGACGATGGTGACGGCGGGCGTGTACCTCGTCGCGCGCACCAACCTGCTGTTTGCCATGGCGCCGATCTCGGGCGCCGTGGTGGCCGGCGTGGGTGCGCTCACGGCACTGTGGGCCGCCACGATCGCGCTCAAGCAGTGGGACATCAAGAAGGTGTTGGCCTACTCGACCGTCTCGCAGCTCGGCTACATGTTCGTCGGCGTGGGGGTCGGCGCGATCTCGTCGGGCATCTTCCATCTGGTCACCCACGCGTTCTTCAAGGCCCTGCTGTTCCTCGGGTCCGGCAGCGTGATCCACGCGCTGCACCACGCCTACCACGCCACCCACAGCCACGACGACCCGCAGGACATGCGCAACATGGGCGGGCTGAGACGGTGGATGCCGTGGACCGCCGGCGTGATGTGGGTGGCCACGCTCGCGATCGCCGGGGTGCCCGGCCTCTCCGGCTTCTTCTCCAAGGACGAAATCCTGGCGGAGACGTTCATCAAGGGGCACGAGCACCCGGTGTTCTACGTGTTCTGGGCGGTCGGCGCGCTGGCCGCCCTGCTCACCGCGTTCTACATGACGCGGATGATGCTCTACACGTTCCACGGCCCGAGCCGGGCCGGCGCGGAAGAGCAGCGGCACCTGCACGAGGCCCCGTGGGTGATGACGGGCCCGCTCCTGGTGCTCGCGGCGGGGAGCCTGCTGGGCGGCGTGCTGAACCTGCCGGAGATCCTGCCGGGCGCCGGCTGGCTCAAGGAGTGGCTCGAGCCCGTCACCTCGGCCGGCGACTTCTTCCGGCCTGAAGCACACCTCACCCCCGGGACCGAATGGACCCTGCTCGGCCTCGCCACGTTGATCGCGGCGGCCGGCATGCTCGGCGCCTGGCGGCTGCTCAAGCCGGCGGGCGTGGTGCGCGCGGCCGACGCGCCCGCCGAAACCGGCTTCCAGCGGGTGCTGCTCAAGAAGTGGTACATCGACGAGATCTACGACGCGCTGGTCGTGCGTCCCCTGGTCTGGCTGTCGGAGAAGGTGCTGTGGCGGGCAATGGACGCAGGCGTCATCGACGGCGCCGGCGTCAACGGGTCGGCGCGGGTCGCCCGCGGCTTCGGCGCCATCGGCTCGTGGCTCCAGACGGGCCAGGTCGGCACCTACGTCTTCTTCTTCGTCGTCGGCGTCCTGCTGATGCTGCGCGCCGTGACGCGATCCTGAGATGAGCGACTTCCTGCTGAGCATCGGCTACGATCGCTGGATCCTGAGCGCGCTGCTCGTGGTGCCCCTGGCGGGCGCCCTGCTGGTCCTCGCGGTCCCGGCCGCGCGCGCCAAGCACGTGGCGTGTGCGGTCGCCGTGGTGGAGTTCCTCGTGTCGGCGGGGCTGTGGTGGAGCTACGATCCGGGTGAGGGGGCCATGCAGCTGGAGTTCGTGGCCCGGTGGATTCCCGCGTTCGGGATCTCGTACCACGTGGGCCTCGACGGCATCTCGGTCTTCATGGTGCTGCTCACCACGTTCACCATGCCGCTGGCGATCCTCGGGAGCTGGGCGTACATCACCAGCAAGGAGCGCGGCTTCTACGCGCTGATGCTGCTGCTGACGACCGGCATGCTCGGCGTGTTCATCGCGCTCGATCTGTTCCTGTTCTACGTCTTCTGGGAGGTCATGCTGATCCCGATGTACTTCATCATCGGGATCTGGGGCGGCACCCGCCGCCTCTACGCGGCGATCAAGTTCTTCCTCTACACGTTCGTCGGCTCGCTGCTCATGCTGGTGGCGATCCTCGTGCTGTACACGGTGGTGGGGCGTGAGGCCGGCCGGTACTCGTTCGACTACGCCTATCTGCTGAGCCACGCCGACATGGTGCGGCCCTGGGCGTTCTGGCTGTTCGGCGCGTTTGCCCTGGCGTTCGCCATCAAGGTGCCGATCTTCCCGTTCCACACGTGGCTGCCGGACGCCCATGTCGAGGCCCCGACCGCCGGCTCGGTGGTCCTGGCGGGCATCCTCCTCAAGATGGGCACCTACGGCTTCCTCCGGTTCGCCGTGCCGTTCTTTCCCAGCGTCGCATTCCATCCGCAGGTCGCGAACCTCATGATCGTGCTCGCCGTGGTCGGCATCATCTACGGCGCGCTGGTCGCGATGGTGCAGCCCGACTTCAAGAAGCTGATCGCCTACTCGTCGGTGAGCCACCTCGGCTTCGTGATGCTCGGCATCTGGGCGCTCACCAACCAGAGCGTGGCCGGCGCGATCCTCATCATGGTGAACCACGGCATCTCAACCGGCGCGCTGTTCCTCCTCGTCGGCATGATGTACGAGCGCCGCCACAGCCGCGAGATCGCGGC
>Ga0153916_10000932_pt1 | contig 20407 bp, 20 predicted proteins | sample Opewatmetagenome_FD_109642 | JGI IMG/M metagenome (GOLD analysis project Ga0153916, IMG submission 109642) | Freshwater wetland microbial communities from Ohio, USA - Open water 3 Core 3 Depth 4 metaG | ecosystem: Environmental > Aquatic > Freshwater > Wetlands | place: USA: Ohio, Lake Erie...
CAATACCCGGCGCCGTATTACCCCACCGTCGAGCATCAATTTTTACCGTGGCTTAGAGCCGGGTACGACGCGTCCATAGGCCACCGCCTCGCCGGCCCTATGTTGATCCGGGGTGGCGACCGCGGCCGCTTCCTCTACTACCTCTCGGATACGTATACGACGTTCGCCGAAGAAAAGACGGAGTGGCAGAACGCGCCCTTTGGCGAAGTCGAGCTGGCGGTGGCGCCCAAGTGGAAGCTCGTAGGCCGCGGCGGCCTGGAGGTCGGCGGCTACTACGACGACGTCTTCTCGCCGACGGACAAGAAGCTGCGGCCCTTCGCTGAGGCCGGCTTCGCGTATTCGTTCTGAACGAAGGAGACAAGGGGCTTAAGCCCCTTGTTCGGGCCGAGCCGAAGGTCGGCCCCTACGAAAACCGGGGGCCGTGCGGCCTTGCTTTATTCGAGATAGGCTGCTATAATCTAAGGGTAAGGGAGGCCTTATGGCCAAAAAGAGGTTGTTCTGGCAACGCGCGACCCGGGCCGTAGTAGCGGCCGGCGGGGTCGCGTTTTTTATTTTGCTGAGCTGCGGCGAGCCGTTAGGGCCGGCGCCGAATTCTTGGCATAAAGAAGCCGAATTCAATGAAGACCCGGGGACCAATATCGAAAGCCTCTGCGTAGCGGGACGCCGTGTTTACGTCGCTATAACACGGCCCTCGATTCCCGCTTCCGTGCGGTGTGAAGAGACAAACGAATTGGCGATCCTCATCTTCCGCGGAGGCCGGCTCGAGGACGACTGGGTCCTTTCAAAAGCGGGAATTGGCGGCCGCATGGGGGGATTAGGGAAAATAGGTTCGGTGTTATGGGCCGGCGGAACGCGAACGGAGGGGAATGAGGAAATCCTACACTTCCCCGTACTCGTTCGCAACACCGGCTCCGGTTGGCGCGAAGTGGACCTTAGTTCAAACCCGGGCTTCGGCGGGATAGGCCGCGTTTACCCCGTTTCGGGAGACGCTTGTTGGCTGCTGACAGGCGACGAAGACCCCGGCCCGTGGTACGGTTCTTTGGTTTTATATGATAAAGGCGCTTTACGCCGGTTCCCCGCTTTTTCTTACGTAACCGCGGCTTACGACGCCGACGCGGAAACCCTTTACGTAGTACGCCGCAAAAAAGGCGATGTCTTGGAAACGGCTATAACGCGCGACGGCGGCTCTAGCTGGGTCTATGAAAAAACCGTTCTAAAACCCTTCCCCGGCGCCGACATCGCGAAAGCTGATATCCTACCGCCTATAGTATACCGGAACGAGCTTATCCTCGCCTTAACGCCGGTGTATTCGCGAGGGGGTACCTGGACCGCTATTTACCGACGCACCGGCGCCCCGGGCGCGGGCCAGTACGAACTTGTTTTTTTCAGCAACCTCGGCCCGTATTTCCGGGCCATAGAAGCAATGGCGGCGGACAACTCACCCCGCCTTATGGGCGTCGGCATAGACACGTGTTTGGTATACGACGGCCGGAATTGGGTATTAGAAACGCCGCCGTACAAACTAACCTCTTTCAACGCTGTCGCCCCGGCGGACGTGGGCTTTTACGCCACGGCAAGGAACGAAACGACCGAGAAAATGGAGCTTTTATTCCACCCCTAAGCCGCCAACGTAAACTTTTCTTTTTTAGGATAACGGTGCCCGAACTAATGCCCGCGTTACGGGCCCCTCGCCGACCCTCCTTATCGGCCGGCATCTTCCGCTTCAACGCCTCTAGTTAATGCCGGCGAGGCCGGCTTCGCGTATTCGTTCTGAACGAAGGAGACAAGGGGCTTAAGCCCCTTGTTCGGGCCGAGCTGAAGGTCGGCCGCTTTTATAATTTTAAAACGGCGGCCGGCGCTAGCCGCCGGGCAAGATGCCACTTAGCAATCGCAGCACCAATATAATAGCGCCGAAGCCGACGACGTCGAAGATGATGCCGACGCGTATCATCTTCAGGATGGGGACCTTCCCCGAGCCGTAGACGATGGCGTTCGGCGGCGTCGAGACCGGCAGCATAAAGCCGAAGGAGGCGCCGAAGCAGGCCGCGAGCGCGGGGATGATCGGCGTAACGCCCAGCGTCCGGGCCAACCCTAGGACGGGCGGGATGACGACGTTAGCCGAGGCCGTATTGGAAGAGCCCTCGGAGAGCAGCAACGCGAAGCCCGCGCCCAGCGCCGCGACGGCCCACAGACTGCGCGCCCCCGTAATCTCCTGGAGGGCCGCTCCCAGCGCGGAGGCGAGGCCCGTCTCCATCATCAAACCCCCCAGCGCCATGCCGCCCCCGAACAACAGGATCGTCCCCCAATCGATGCCCACGGCCTTCCGCCACGTCATCGTGAAGCGTCGCTCGCGCCAACTCACCGGGAGAAAGAATAAGAGCGAGGCCGCGGCCACGGCCACGACCCCCTCGGGGAGCCGGGCCTGGAGCGTCACCGCCACCGGCGACGCGGGCCCGGCGACCAGCGCCACCACGCCGGGTAAAATCCAAAACGTTACCGCGGCGCCGAAGGCGATAGCGACGTTGCGCTCGCCGGCCGAGACCTTGCCCAGCTTCGCGCGCTCCGCGGTGAGGAACGCCCGCACTCGCTCGGCCGGGGCGCCGCCGCGTACCGCCCGCAACCCTAAAATAAGGAACAGGAATAAGACCATCGCCGCGGCGAGGGGGAGGCCGAACGTCATCCACTCCACGAAGTTGATCCGATAGCCGGTGGCTTCCTCGATCAGGCCGATGCCGATGAGGTTGGGAGGCGTCCCCACGGGGGTCCCGAGGCCGCCCGCCTAGGCGGAGAAAGCGGTGAGCAACATGAGGTTAGCAGCCAGGCGGTGATACGCGGGCGAGCTTTGGTCCGGCACGACCGCCGCGGCCAGGCCCAGCCCGAGCGGATACATCATCGCCGTCGCCGCCGTATTCGATATAAACATCGAAAGGACGGCGCAGAAAACGGTATAACCGAAGATCAAAAGCCGCGGCCGGGAGGCGAGGCCCGGCAGCTCGAGGATGCCGATGGCCAGGCGGCGCTGGAGGCCGTGCATCTCCATCGCCCGCGCTATCACGAACGAGCCGATAAAAAGGAAGATTATGGGGTTGGCGAACGGCGCCAGGACCTTTTCCGCCGGCCCGACGCCCAGGCCGACGGCGAGCGCCGCCCCCACTAACGCCGTCGCCGCGAGCGGGATGGCCTCGCTGGCCCAATACACGACGACCAGCGCCATAATCGCGGCCAAGCGGTGCGCCGCCGGCGTGAAGCCTTCCAGCGGCCAAAACCATACGACGGCGAACGCCGCGGGCCCCAGGAAGAGGCCGACGGTACGGCGCCAGCGGTCGAACCGCTGCTCGGCCCGGCTTAACATCGCCGCGGTGGTCTCTTCGTCCATCCTTCGCGCGACCTCCGAATAGTTTTATGGTTTGTTATTTTTAAAACGACGCCCGGGTATAAGTCAAGGGTAAAATTCGGCCCTTCGGCGAGGCGGGGTTGGCGTATTCGTTTTGACGTGGGGTCGACATTCATGTCGGCCCGAAAGCGGCCCGACCCGAAAGTCGGCCCCCTATATATTTTACGGCCGGTCCTACTTGCTTTATGTAAAATTGGCTGCTATAATCTACGTATAAGGGAGGCGTTATGGCCGAGAAGAGGTTGTTATGGCGTTGGGCGACCCGGGCCTTGTTATGGGCCGGCGGGGTCGCAGTTTTATTTTGCGCGCTGAGCTGCGGCGAACCGACGCCCGCCTTCAGGGAGCACAGGTGGCGCGAGGTAGCCGCCTTCCCCGCCAACGCGGAGTCCATTAACCGCCTGGCCGAGGCCGACGACGGCAGCGTCTACGCCGCCGGCTCATGCCGGGACGAGGAGATGAACTACCGGCCGGTGGTATACCGGTGCGCGGGCGGTAAGACCGTCGAGGCGTTCCGCGGCCCGTACAAGGGCGGCGATTTCGGCGACGTCGCTTGCCGCGGCGGTTGCGTTTGGGCCGTGGGCGCGAAAGAAGTCGCGCCCGAGAAGTTAAAGCCGTACCTCGTACGGTACGACGGCGCGCGGTGGGAGGAGATCGCCGTCCCCGAGACGGTGCATTCGTTGTCCCTCGGCCCGGTTTATCCGACCGGCTACGACGCGTGTTGGGTATGCGCCTACGACGGCGCATATATCTACCGGCGCGGCGTTTGGGAAAAGAAGTTCACCTTCGTAGAACGGGCTAATTACCGCTTCACCGTAACGCGCGGCGGCCGCGCTGCGTTTTATAAATATTCCGGCGCCGCCGCCCCCGAAATATATATCAGCGACGACGGCGGCGCGACGTGGGCGTTGGAACGTCCCCGGCTGGATAATAAACATTTCGCATACCATTCAAACCAGCCGGCCGGTTTCACGAGTTGCGGCGAGAGGGTCTGCTGGGCGGCACGGCTCCGGCCGGCGGGGCCCGAGCGCGAGGGGGAGGGGGCTTATTTCACCGTCATGATGCGCGACGAGGCGCCGCCCGGGCAGGGCTCGTACGAGACCTTCTTTTTAGCGCCGCGGGGCCCGTACCTTACGAATATTACGGATATGGCCTTCCGGGACGCGTTGAACGGTTACGTCGTCGGTACCTTTACGTCGCTCGCGTACGAGGACGGCGAGTGGATATTCGAAACGCTGCCCGAAGCGTGGCATCCGCATTTCGAGCACGTAACGGCGGGGCGCTCGTCGTTTTGGGCCCTCGCCGGGAGTTACGGCGGCCACGCGGTAAAACTATATCAGGCGCCGTAAACGAGAGAATCGATGGCTAAATCGGCGAAATTTTTGGGCACGGCCGCGGCGCTGGTGGCGCTCGCGCTGAGCTGTGGCGAGCCGTTGGGGCCGCTCGAGCCGAGGTGGGCGAAGTTCGACGGTTTCCCCGCCGGTTGTAACGTCCTTGCGTTATCGGCCTCCCCCTGGGGAGACGGAACGTTGCGCGCCGTAGCCCGGAACGCCGAGTATAAATACGTCATCCTCAAATATTTTAGGGGCGAATTTACGGAGGAATACGTCTGCCCTTACGAGTACGACCAAGCTTGGGTCGCCGACGTCGCTTTCGGCGGGTCGCAAGGTTGGGCTGTGGGCGGGAAACGCCGCGGTAACGTCCGCGTACCCTTAGTCCTCCGGTACGGCGGCGCGGACGCGGGATGGCTAGAGTTGGAAATGCCGGCCGGCGCCGAGGGGGTGGTGAGCGCGGCGTACCCAACGGCCGCCGACCGCGCGGTATGGTTTTTGATCGACAAGGATTATGACGAGGGGGAGTTTTTAATGAACGGCTTACGCAAGGGCACGTTGGCGCGCTACAGCCAAGGGGAATTGAAATTTTACGAAAAACTAGGGCGGGTGACGGCGGCGTTATCGTCCGACCCCCGCGCGGCGGGCGTCGTTTACGCGGTTTCATGCCCGCTTAAGGAATACTCGGAGGGGGAGGAGGCCGTAATATTCGTCAGCGGCGACAATGGCGGAACGTGGGCCGAGGAGAAGTTGCGCCGCGACCACTTACTGGGGTACGAGATCAATTGGGTACGGGCCGTAGGCGTCGATAGCGCCGACTTATACCTCCTGGCCGGTTTAGAGCCGCACGGTTTTATGGGCCTTATCAAGCGCACCGGCGCGCCCGGGGTAGGGGTATACGGGTTGGTTTTCTTGGCCCGTTACGGCCCTTATTTCAACGAGCTCCGCGGAATGGCCTTCCACGACCCAACGGGTTCGACGGCCGCCGGCGGCGCCGAGGCCGTTGCCGTCGGGGACGAAACGTGCGTCGTGCGTTGCGACGGCCGGTTTTATCAGGAGGTATTGCCGTACCCGGTCACTATGACGTCGGTAACCTACGCCGGCGGGACGGGTTTTTGGGCCACGGCTAGGAACAAAGTCATCGGCGGGTACGAACTTTGGTATCACCCTTAAGGTCCGGACTAATAAGTTATGGCCCTTGCGTCGTTTAAACGTTTAAGACCTTCGGCGCTGGCGCCCGCGGCGGCGTTAGCGTTAATGCTGAGTTGCGGCGAGCCGCTGGGGCCGCTCGAGCCGAGGTGGGCCCACGTCGCGGATTTCCCGCCGGAGGTCTCTTGGGTGAACGGAATTTCCGCGTTCTGGGATAATGACGGGGTCGGCGTCTACGCCGTCGTGGAGCGTCGCGGCGGGGGCGCCGCCCTCGTCAAGTGCTCCCGGTACGGGTCCTCGAGCGAGCTCGAGATGAACGAACGCTACGACGGCGGCTCGCTGGCCGACGTCGCTACTTACGGCCTTAGCATTTGGATTTCCGGCGCCAAGGTCTCGGGTAAAATATCCACGCCTTTTATTCTAAGAAAACTTAAACCGGGCGAATGGGAAGAAATACCCGTCCCCCATCGCCCGGGCGCCGCCGTGAGCGCGGTCGTCCCGATAAACGAGGCCGATTTTTGGTTCCTGGTCGACGGCGACTCCCGACGGGGCACGCACGAGGGGACCCTGGCGAAGTATTCCCGGGGGGCGGTTACGACGTACGACGGCTTAGGCGAGGTTACGGTCGCCCTGTCGTTGGACCCCGGCCGGCGCGGTCACCAGGACCCGCCGCGCCTCTACGCCGTCACGGGCGGCGGCGAACCGGTGAAGGTCTTCGTAACCGCCGACGAGGGCGCCTCGTGGGCGGAGGAGACGCTGCCGCCGGACGTCGTGCCGGGGTATCACTTGTTGGCCGCGACGGCGGCCGCGACTGCCGGCCCCGACCTATACCTTATCGCCGACCTCGGCTACGAGGGCGAGGCCGGCAGGTATTGCGCCATCGTCAAACGCGCCGGCCCGCCGGGAGGCGGAGAATACGAGGCCGTTTTTATCGCGACGGAAGGACCCTATTTCGGCGGTATATCCAGCCTCGCGTTCTTACACCCGGGATACCGCGATTACGGGGTCGGCGTGGGCAACGATACGACGGCCTTGTTCGACGAGGGGAACGTTTATTTGGAGCGGATGCCGTACCCGCTCGATTTCGACGAGGTAGTCGTATCCGCGACCAGCGGCTTCTTAGCCGTCGGGAGTAATCGGGGTTTCGGCGGCTACGAGCTGATGTATCACCCTTAACCTTAGCCTTCGAGGGGCGACGCGTTATGCGAAGTAAATACATAAAAACGTCGTTCCTTGCTTTGGTCGTTGCGGCGTTGTTGGGGCTCGTGCGCTGCGGCGAGCCGCTCGAGCCGCAGGAGGCCGGGTGGGTCACCGTCGCCCGGTTCCCCCTTGAACGGAATGCCGGCGTTAATTCTATCTACACCAACGGTTACACTATTTGGGCGGCGGTGTACGAGTACGTATACCCCGAACAAGTGACGCGGACTAAGATCATGACGTACGCCGAAGGTGAATTCCGCGTCGAATACGAAAGCCCGCCCGAGTATAAATTCGCCGATTTAGCAGATATCGCGTTCGAACGTTCCGGCGATAAAGGTTGGGCCGTTGGTCAAAAGAGGGAAGGAGAAGGTTCGTCCAAACCGTTTGTGTTGGTTTACGAGCCTAGGGCGCGCGAATGGAAAGAAGAAGACGTTACCGGCCTCGACGAAGCGGCGTTTAGTAAAGTAATGCCGATTAACGATAAGGAAATTTGGGTATTGATAGACCACAGCTATCATTCCGGGGACCACGAAGGCCTATTGGCCAAATATTCCAACGGCGAATTGAACGTATTTAAAGCCCTGGGGCCCGTAACCGCTATATACCCGTATACGAGGTATTCGCCTATGACATTATACGCGGTATCGTACGCCCGGGACGGTTACGCCCCTGGCGAATTGCCGAAGGTTTATATTTCCGCTGACGCCGGGGCCTCATGGGCCGAAGAGACGTTCCCCGAAGACCTAATGCAAGGCCGAGTAATTAGTAGAGCTTACGCGGGAGGAGCGTTTGGCCCGGACTTATATATTTTAATCGAGTGTGGTAACAACGGGTGGGGCGTTGTTCGGCGCACCGGCGCGCCGGGGGTAGGTGAATACGAATTGGCCTTTTTAGCTTACGGCGGTCCCTATTTAACCGCGTTAAATAGTATTGCCTTTAGAAACCCCCATTCCCCGCCCCGCGGTATTTCGGCCGACGGCGTAACCGTGGGCCGCGATACTTCGGTCGTATTCGACGAGGGTACCGTTTACCTGGAGAAACTGCCGTACGCCCTCGATTTGACCGCCGTCGTACTATACGGCGGAAACGGCTTCTTCGCGGTCGGCAAAAACGAAGCGTTCGGGGGTTGGGAACTGCTCTATCACCCTTAACGGAGGAAACGCGATGAGGGCACTTACCGTATTTCTATTTTGCATACCGGCCTTAGCGCCGGCGGCCGACCTTTCCTTCTCGGGAGGCGCCTTCCGGTTCAACGCCACCGACTACTACTTCCCCAACTTCTACGACGAGGCCTGTTACCGCGCCGAGATAACTTATTCCCTGGGCGCCGTCAACCGCCACACCTTCCGCTTCCAGGCCTACGTCTACCCCGGCGACGACAACATCTTCGAGCCGTTGGTAGAATACGGCTTCCACCGGGAGCTGTCGCTCGGCTCGTGGGAGGTGGTCGCGAGGCCGGTGGCGGGGCTGGCCGTCGTCAAGCTCCAATACCCGGCGCCGTATTACCCCACCGTCGAGCACCAGTTGCTGCCGTGGCTCCGCGCCGGTTACGACGCGTCGATAGGCCACAACTTCGTGGGGCCTATCTTCGTCCGAGGGGGCGACCGCGGCCGCTTCCTCTACTACCTCTCGGATACGTACACGACGTTCGCCGAGGAAAAGACGGAGTGGCAGAACGCGCCGTTCGGCGAAGTCGAGATAGCGGTAGCGCCCAAGTGGAAGCTCGTAGGCCGCGGCGGCCTGGAGGTCGGCGGCTACTACGACGACGTCTTCCGGCCGCGGGACAAAAAACTGCGCCCCTTCGGCGAGGCGGGGTTCGCGTATTCGTTCTGACGTAGGCCGACATTCCTGTCGGCCCGGAAGCGGCCCGACTTGAAGGTCGGCCCCTACTTGCTTTACGTAAAATCGGCTGCTATTATCTACTAGTAAGGGAGGCCTTATGGCCGAGAAGAGGTTTTTATCGCGTTGGGCGACCCGGGCCGTGGTAGCGGCCGGCGGGGTCGCGGTTTTATTTGCGGGGCTGAAATGCGGCGAGCCGATGGCGCCGGAAGGGCACCGATGGGAAGAAGTAGCTATTATTCCAAGCGAAGAGACTACCAAGGCTGTCGAGAGCCTTAACGGGCCGGTATGGTGCGCCGACGCCAATTACCCGGCGGTTTACCGTATTAGTAACGGCGTGGTGGAAGTGGTTTTTAAAGGCGCGTATCCGGAAGCCGGTTTTTACGACATTGCCTCCGCCGACGGTTACGTTTGGGCCGTTGGTTATAAAAAAATTGTTTCGTATTATGAACCGTACGCGGTTAAATTCGACGGCCAGAAGTGGGAAGAGATATCATTCCCCAAATCTTTCGGCGAAACGTATTTGAATTCTATATCTGGGGTGAATTTTGATTTCTGGTGGGTAGTGGGGGAACGCGGCGTTTATACTTACGACCGCGGCGTTTGGGAGAAACGGCTTCACGCCGGCTTATTGAGCGATTATTACGTTACGGTCTCGCCCCGCGGTCGGACTTTCGCGTATTGCGAAGTTGGGGGGAGTTCCCCCGGGGCCGTTATTTATATTTCCGATAACGGGGGCGTTTCGTGGTCCTCCGAGAGGCCGAAAATAAACAATAAAAATTTTACAGGGGGCGAGTTGCCGGGAGCCGCGTTATGTACGTGGGGCGAACGCTTTTGCGCCGCCGTTATATTGAACCCGGCAAGTTCCGCGAAAGTACCGGAACGGGCTACGTATTACGGCGTTTTAATACGCGACGAAGCACCCCCGGGCGATGGTTCATACGAATTAGCATTTTTTGCCCCTGAGGGCCCGTATGTATCGTACGTACGCGCGTTGGCTTTTCGACCCGAAGGCCGCGCCTATTTAGTGGGGAAAGAAACTTCTATTCGTTATGAAGACGGCGTTTGGGTCTTGGAAGTCCTGGCCCCTTGGCGCCCCGAATTTTTCCATGTTACCGCGGGCTTCTCCGGTTTTTGGGCGACGGCCTATTTACCAAACCAACACTCGGTAGGTCTATACAAAGCTTATTAATTAAACGGGGGTAAATTAAAAGTCTTTGGTAAAAAATCTTCTATTTTTAGGTTCTTCGGCCATTTTCCTCGCCGCCTCTCTTGCGGCCGAGCTCTCCTTCGCCGCCGGCGCCTTCCGTTTTAACGCCTCGAGTTAACGCCGGCGAGGCCGGCTTCGCGTATTCTTTTTAAATTAAATTAGGCCATAAATAAAAAACCGGCCGTCGGGCCGGTTTTATTTTGCGAGGCGCCCTCAGCGGTAAAGCGCCTTCACGCGGCCCAAACTCGCCGGCGCGACGCCGATGCCGTATTTCGTGTCGACAGTGCACTCGATGGCCCAATCGGCGTACGCCTCCACCCACGTGACGTCGTCCTGGGAGGTGAAGTGATAGCCCGGGTATTGCCGCGGCGTGGCGCCCCGGAAGACGACGAAGAACTCGCGCCCCGGGGCGTCGGTGCTCAGGAAAAAGTTGTCGGCCTTGACCAGGATTTTCGACGCCTCCAGGTCGACGTCGGTCCACTGCGGCCAGGGGTCCGTCAAAATGTAAAACGACGCCAGCACCGCCCCGGGCTTAGACCCGGTCGCGCTCCACACCTTTACGCGGACTTCGACGCCGCCGGCGTCGTAGCCGAAATGCGCCGTCTTCAACAGCACCGGATATTGCTCGGCCGAGGGGGTGAAGAGGCTCCCCGGGTGCGCGTATTGGATCCAAAAGAACCGCGAGTTGTAGGTCCCGGTGGAGTAACGCATCCGGACCTCTTCGGCCGCGGCGACGGCGGCCAGGCACGCCAGCGCCGCCAACGCCAAGTTCAGACATCTCATTTTTCACCCCTCCTCTTTATCCTTTCGAGATTTCCTTTATGATTTCTTCCGCGGCGGCGATGCCCGCGCCCGGTTCGAACACGTAACCCTTGTCGGCCAAACCCGCCTCCAGCGCGGCGACGGCCGTTATGACGTCGAACGGCCCCGCGGCCCCCATATGGGCGATGCGGATGATGCGGTCTTTGAGCTGGCCCTGGCCGCCGGCGAGGATTACGCCGTAGATGCGGGCGATGTGGTCGCGCAGCTCGTCGGCGCCGATCTCGTCCGGGGGCCGGAGGACCGTCAAGACGTTGGCCGGGTTGAGGGGGAAGAGCCGCAGCGCGAGGGCGCTCACCGCCGCCCGGGTGGCCCGCGCCAACTTCTCGTGCCGGCTGAAGATGTTGGGCAGCCCCTCCTCTATCATGAGCTCCAGCGCCTTGGCCAGCCCGCGCAGCGTCGCGACCGCGGGGGTGTAGGGGGTCTCGAACTTCTCGCCCCATTGGCGGTATTTGCGCAGGTCCCAGTAATACCGCGGGCACTTGGCGCGCTCGCACACCTTCCACGCCTTCGCGCTCAGCGCGATGAACGCTATCCCCGGCGGCGTCATAAAGCTCTTTTGCGACGCCGAGAGGGTGACGTCCACGTTCCACTCGTCCATGCGGAAGTCCATCGCCCCCAGCCCCGAGACGGCGTCGACGACGAGCAACGCGTTCGAGGTCGCGACGATGCGGCCCATCTCCTCCACGTCCTGGACGACGCCGGTGGAGGTGTCGACGAAGGTGGTGAAGACGGCCCGGATTTCGTTCCCGCCGTCCTCCGCCAACCTCTCGGCGACGAGCTTGGGGTTGACGGCGCGGCCCCACTCCACGTCTATGCCCCGCACCATGACGCCGTACTCTTTGAGGATGTCGGCCCACCGGTTGCCGAAGTGGCCGCTGCGCACGACGAGCGCCTTCTCCCCCGGCGACATCAGGTTCGCGACCGCCGCCTCCATCGCCGCCGTCCCGGAACCGGTCAGGAGGAAGACCTCCTGGGTGGTCCCGACGACGTCGCGCAGCGTCGTCGAGACGTACTGGAAAAGTTCGTGGAACTCGCGGCCGCGGTGCGAGACCATATCCGCGGCTTGCGCGCACGCTACAGCCGCCGGGACGGGCGTAGGCCCGGGCGTCAATAAATATTTTTTAACCATAGCTCGTTACCTGGTTGTATGGGGAGCGAGTTTTTTAGGTATCAATATAAGATATCGTTATCGAAATCACAAGGTTTTTTCCTAGCCCGAGTTGGTTTTAAAATATATAAACGGACTTTTTAGAGGTTGCCGGGAAAGGGTACTTTAATACCCCTAGGTTATCGAATTATCTTTAATATTACCGTATTAAAAATTTTAACTTTTTTGTTTAAGGCGCTATTATGATATTAAAACCCCGCCTCCGAAAAAGGCGGGGTTCGGTTTTCAGAACGCGGTTAACGCTTAGGGTTCGGGGGTCATGTAGATGTCTTGGTGTTCGTACCATATACCATATTGGTAATCTTCGATTTCTACAACGGTCGTGGTTTCGTACCCTTCGACGACAACTTCGGGAACGAGCGTTTGGCCTTCGAAGCCGGCCCACCATTCCTCGCCGAGAATCTCGTAGTGGCCGGTTGGAGTCTCGTCCGTCCCTAGTATGTCTCCGGCTTCTTTCGTCTTCCACGTTACTTGTGCCCCGGGTAACCGAGCCCACGTTTCAGTATCCCAAACGTCACCCTTGATCCCGCTTCCGCTTAAGGGCAACAAGTCGAACGATTCGTGGTCGTAAATCGTCCCGTAATCGTATTCCGGTATTTCTCTCCACCCGTCGAAATACCCGTCGGCCCAAGCTTGCCCTATGAGCTTCTGCCCGTCAAATTCTTCCCACCATGGCTGCTCATAAAGCTCGTAGTGACCGCCTGGAGTAGTTATAGTACCGAGTATGATACGGGTTTCGGTTACCCACGTTGCGGTTGAGTCTAGTATCCTAACCTTCGGTTGGACGCTAGCGTCCCAAATTCAACCGTATATACCGGGGTCGCGGTCTTCATCCATACCGGTTTGTCCTATAAGGGGCGATTCAGTCACGGTACTCTGGCAAGCAAGGAGCCCTAATACCATTATTAACGGGGTAATAGTGATAAATATTTTACGTAACATCTCGCTTCTCCTTTCATTCTTAATAGCATTTTTATCATACCTCTTAGCCGTAACCTTTCGGTATTTTAATTCATAAGGACCACCTTTCTCTAATTTTATGATTATTCGTAACATAACGGCCTGACAGAACCTGTCAGCTTTCAGCCTAGATAAAAAAAGAAGAATAAAATAAATCGTTCTTATACCGAATAAGCCGGCCCCCGAGGGCCGGCTTTTTTATTCTTTCGCGATTCAAAGTTTAAGGCGGGGCGCCCGTTATGGCGGCGAGGCGCCGGCGGGCCTCGGCGTTATTCGGTTCGACCTTTAGCCCCCGGCGGTAGGCCGCGGCCGCGGCGCCTACGAAGCGCTCGGCCTCGCGGAAGCGCCCCTTCACCCCGCCGCCCGTCATCCTCGACCTCGTCGAACCCGAAACCCGCAAGTACGATGTCCCTTGTCGCCTCAGTTTATTTTTTAGCTTGACTTAAGGTTATTTTTATATTAGGTTTAGTAGTGAAAAAAATAACCGTTATTAACATAAGGAGGTAGTATGATGAAAGGTTTAGCGATTTTTCTCGCGTTAGTTTTGGCTACGGGTACTGCTTTCGGCGCCCAGCTCATACTCCAACCCGGGGCCGAAGGTAAGGATTCCCATATCCGCGAACAGGGCCCCACCAGTAACTACGGTTCCTATTCCTACTTAACGGTTAACTGGTCTCCCACCCAAGCGGGCCGCGGCCTCGTCACCTTTGAGGGGTTGTCCGCAATCGCTAAAGGTTCTACTATTAACTCCGCCAACCTTGAGCTTTATAACTACGCCAACAACCCGAACGATACCTTCTCGATCTATCGCATAACGGGGACCTGGGAAGAGATGACCGTAACGTGGAGTAATCAGCCGGCGTACTTCGCCACCGCGTATGCCTCGGTTCTCGTCACGGGGACGGGAACCTGGTCTTTCGACATCAAGACGCTTGTCAACGAGTGGGTGCAGGCCACGTACGCTAACAACGGGTTCATGATTATAAAGAGGACCGAAAGCGGTACGTATCCTTATTTCTGCTCGAGCGACAACACTACTTACGCCCATCCCAAACTGACGGTAGATTATACCCCCACGGCGATTGCCCCCACGTCCTTCGGTAAAGTGAAAGCGCTTTACCACTAAAAAAATTTCGCCCGAAAAGAAGCCGGCCCGTAAGGCCGGCTTTTTTATTTTTCCCGGCCCGTCTGCATAAGAAACCGGCCGCTTGAGCGGCCGGTCGTCACCCGCGAAAGCTCTAGCCGCCGGTTTGAACCGGCGGATAACGACGCGGCGGCCATAAAGGCCGCCGCTCCTACAACGAGCGTATAACTACGGCCCCAGGGCCGCGAGGCGCCGGCGGGCCTCGGCGTTATTCGGCTCTATCTTTAGGCCGCGGCGGTAGGCCGCGGCCGCGGCGCCGTAGTCGCCCCGCGCCTCGTGCACCAGCCCCATATTGAAGTAGGCGTTGGCGTAGCGCGGGTTCAGCGCCGCGGCCCGCTCGAGCGTTCGCAGCGCGCCGTCCGCGTCGCGCCGGGCCAAAAGGATGATGCCGTAGTTAACCAGCGCCGCGACGTTGTCCGGGTCCCGCGCCAACGCCGCGCCGACGTAGCGCTCCGCCTCGCGGAAGCGCCCCTGGTACAAAAGCAACGTGCCGTAGCTGTTCATCGTATCCGGGTTGTCGGGCGCGAGCTTCAACGCCCGGCTCAGCGCCCGTTCCGCCGCCGGCACGTTGTCCAACCTTATGTAGGCCAGGCCGAGGTTGTTCCACGAGAACGCGTCCTCCGGGGCGAGCGCCACGGCCTTCTCGTATGCCCTGGCCGCGGCGCGGTCGTCGCCGCGGGACGCGTATGCGCCGCCGAGATGGTGGTAGGAGTACGCCGCCGAGACGGTCACGTTGGGAGGGGGCGGCCAATAGGCCGCGGCGTAGCCGCCGACCAGGACCGCCGCGCCGACGGCGAGCTTCCACTTCGTCCGACGCCGCGCCGCCTCGACGAGGCTCACGACCGCCGCGCCGGCTAAGACCGCCAGGAGCGCGAAGGCCGGGAACCGGTAGCGACCGGTTATGAAGAAAAGCGTCGCGAGCGAGCCCAGGTATACCGCCGTCAAGGCCAACGTTGGCCAGAACTTCCGCCGCGGCGCCGCGAGCACCGCGCCGGCCAGCGCCCACGGGAATATTACGCCCCACGTGAAGGGGAGGATTTTAAGCACCGCGCTCCGGGGCCGGAAGAAGTTGAAGTCCATGTGGTTCGGAATTTCGTAGGCGCTCGCGAGGAGGCGGAGGCGCCGGCCCACTTTGGTCAAATAGTCGCCGGGCCGGGTTAATATATACTTGACCGCCTCGCGCGTGAAGAAGGCCGAGACCTCGGACGGTTTGAGCGAGCGGCCCAGCTTCTCCTCGGCGTATGCCGTCGACGACGCCTCGAGGTGCGCGGGCCACGGCCCGGGCGCCTTGAACGTGCCGTTGGCCTGCGGGTTGTTACCGATGAAGAGGTTGACGCCGCCGTTGGAGGAGATGAGGACGACGTCGCGGCCTACGACGTAATTGCGGACGGCGCAGGGCGCGACGACCAGCGCCGCCGCCGCGACCAGCGCGCCGAGGAATTTCAACCGCGCCGGCCGCGACGCGCCCGCCGCCGAAAACCATATCGCCAGCCCCACCGGCAGTAGCAGGACCAGATAGTTGGGCCGGGCCAGCGCGCCCAGCGCTATCAGCGCCCCCGCCGCGGCCGCCCGGCCGAGGGACCAGCGGCTTGTGGAGGCCAAGAGCGCCGCGCCCGCCAGGACCGCCGGCAGGAGGAAATCCATGAGGAGCTCGCCGTCGTAGAAGACGGCCGTCGGCGAGAGGGCATAGACCAGGCCGGCGGCTAAGCCGCCCGATGTCCCCAATAAGCGCCTGCCCAGCAGGAAGACCAGCGCCGCGGTCGCGGCCGATATCAGTAGTTGCAAAAGCGCGACGGCTCGGAGGTCGCCCCAGCCGCCGCGGGTCGCGAGTTTTACCGCCGCCAGGAAATACGGGTACGCCGGGCTGGAGTGAAAGTAGACGTCGCGGCCGAGGAGCTCGCCCGCCAAAATGGTTTGGGCCTGGCGGGCGTATTCGACGGTATCGCCCGTCGCCCCGTTGAAGAGCGGGAAGTCGCGGACCTCGGCGAAGTAGAGCAGCCGGGCGGCGAGCGCCGCGACGACCACGGCCGCGGCGGCGCCGTAACGACGAAGCTTAGCTTTCACCATTACTCCGAGTATAAAATATCACGCCGCCCGGGACAACCCGGGCGATAAAAAAAACCGGCTTTCGCCGGCGGGGTGCGCCGCGTCCACCCCTTCATTTGCGGCCGCTCTTTTCGACCTGGCCGCGGTTTTTGATTACCTCGTCGATGATGCCGTACGCCAGCGCCTCCTCGGGGGTCATGAAGTTGTCGCGGTCGGTGTCGCGCTCGACGGTGGCGAGGTCCTGGCCGGTGTGTTGGGCGAGGACCTGGTTCAATAATTTTTTAAGGCGCAGGATTTCGCGGGCGTGGATGTCGATGTCCGTGGCCTGGCCGGCGAAGCCGCTGGAGAGCTGGTGCAGGAGGACGGTCGAGTTGGGGAGGGCGTAGCGTTTGCCTTTCGTGCCGGCGGCCAGGATGACCGCGGCCATGCTGGCGGCCATTCCCAGGCAGTACGTCGCGACGTCGCAGCGGACGAACTGCATCGTATCGTAGATCGCGAAGCCGGCGGAGACGGACCCGCCCGGCGAATTTATATACATCAGGACGTCGCGGTCCGGGTCTTCCTTTTCCAGGTAGAGGAGTTGGGCGATGACGAGGTTGGCGACGGTGTCGTCGACGGGGGCGCCGATGAAGATGATGTGGTCTTTGAGGAGGCGGGAGTAGATGTCGTATTGACGTTCGCCCCGCGCCGTCTGTTCGACTACCCACGGAATCAGCGTCACGATTTACCTCCGGCGGAAAGGCCGGCCGAAGCGGCCGGCCGTAAGGGCGTTACTTTTGGAGGTGAGGGGATTCGAACCCCTGACCTTCTGCATGCCATGCAGACGCGCTTCCAACTGCGCCACACCCCCGTTTCCGCAAATGATAAACGAAATCGCGGCCTAAGTCAAGGGGAAAGGGGCCGGGCGCCGCCGCGGCCGCCGTTGATTTATAGCCGCGCGCGTGTTATATTTAAAAAAGTTCAATAACCTATGGCCGCTCGCAAGAAAGACCGCAGCCCGTACGTGCGGGAGAACGTCTTGGCGCTAAGAAGGCGCCGCCGTTTCGTCGAGCTTTATTTCGTCGGCGCGCTGGCCCTTATCGCCGTCATGCTCATCCTCCACACCCTCTTCGTCATAGGCCGCCTGCGCCGCGAGTTCCGCGTCACCAGCAACGCCTACGCCACCTTCCAGACCCTCCTGGCCTCCGACCTGCAGGACCCGGCGATGGAGGGCGTCATCATCGCGCTGGCCCAGGATATCGGCCGCACGATGAACTTCCCTACCGTCGCCACCGACGCCGCGGGAACGCCCCAGGTATGGTGGCCCGGCTTCAACGAGCGGCTGGGCGCCGACCCGGACGAGAACCTCGAGCGCGTCAAGGGCTTCGCCGCCGACCTCGACCGCCGCAACAAGGCCATACCGATAATCCGCTACGAGGTCGACGCCGCGAGCGGCCGGCCCGCCGACCGCCTCTTCGGCCGGTTCCACTACGGCGAGCCGCGGACCATCCGCCTGCTCTACTGGGTCCCGGCCCTCGAGCTGGCCCTCATAGCCGCGTTCACGGTGACGGGGGCCTTGGCCTACCGCCAACTGAAGAGGGTGGAGCAGCAGGCCATCTGGGCGGGCATGGCCCGGGAGACCGCCCATCAGCTGGGAACGCCCGTCACCTCCCTCATCGGTTGGCTGGAGCACCTGCGGGAACGGGCCGCCGGCGTCGAAACCTTGGCCGAACCGCTGGAGGAAATGGCCGAGGACATAAAGCGGCTCGAGAAGGTGGCGGCGCGCTTCCAGGAGATAGGCGCGCCCGTGCGGTTGGCGGAGGGCGACGTCGTGCCGCTGGTGGAGCGGGCTTTGGCGTACGGCCGCCGGCGCGCGCCGGCGCAGGCCCGGATAACCTTCGAGTCGAAGACGCCAGCCGAACTCGTCGTTCCCCACAGCCCGGTACTTATCGAGTGGGTGGTGGAGAACTTCGTCAAGAACGCGGTGGACGCCACCAAAGATTTACCCCCCGGGCGCGGCCGCATCGTCGTGGAGGCGCGCGACGAAAAGGGGTTCGCGGCTATCGCGGTGACCGACAACGGCGTCGGCATCGAGCCGGCGGAGTTGAGACTGATATTCACCCCCGGCTACAGCACCAAAGAAAAGGGTTGGGGGTTGGGGCTCTCGCTGGTGAAGCGAATCGTGGAAGAGGTTCACCACGGCCGGTTGGAGGTTCGCAGCGAACGCGGCAAGGGGTCGACCTTCACCGCCTACGTACCGCGGGGCTTGCGGAAGCGGGGAGGCGGCTAGATGCGTTTTCGTCGCCGGGCGGTCGGCGGCGCCGTCGGCGTCTTGACGGCCTTGGCGTTGTGGTCGTCCGCCGCGTGCGCCCCGCCGCCCGCCGCCGAGGGCGAATTCACCCTCGTGGCGGATAGCCTGGGCGAGGTCCCGCTGCACCCGGACGCCGTCGCGTCGGATGCGCTCGCCAAAGCCTGCGACGGCTCGATGGCGACGCGGTGGGCGACGGTCGCGAACATGGAACCGGGCTTCTTCGTGGAGTTGAAATTCCCCCGCCCCCGGAAGGTCGCCGGCCTGGTGCTGCACGCCGAACCTTCGCCCAACGACTTCCCGCGCGGCTTCGTGGTCGAGGTGTCCCGGGACGGCAGCGAGTGGGAAGAAGCCGCGGCCGGCGGCGCCGAAGCAACGACCAACGGCGTCACGACCATAACCTTCGATAAGCCGCGCGACGTGCGCCACGTATTGGTGACGGTGAACAAGGCCGCGCCCTATTGGTGGTCCATCTACGAGATGGAAGTCAAATATGCGGAACGTTAAAGATAAGGCCGCCGGGCTCGGCTTGTATTTCGCGAAGGCGTTCGCCGGCGCCGCCCTGGCTTGTTCCACGGCGAGCCTTTTGTCGTGCGAAGGTAAAGGCCCCGGTTTTACGTTGGAGGCCGGAAGTACGGGCGAAGACGATTTGCCGGTGGAATGCCAGCGCCTGGACGAACTCGCCAAGGCCTACGACGGCGACCCGGCAACCCGCTGGACGACGGGCGTGCCGATGAGGCCGTGGTTTTATGTCGCCATACACTTAAAGTCCCCCCGCAAGGTTCGGGCCGTAACTCTCGACACCCGGAGGTCGCCCAAGGACTATCCGCGCGGGTTCGTCGTGGAGGTTTCGCGCGGGGGGAAGCGCGTGCGGGAGGTGGCGCGCGGGGGCGGGGCCGCCACCCGGGACGGCGTCACGCGCATAGAGCTCGAGCCGACGGAAGCGGTCGACCTGGTATTGATAACGTTGACCGCCTCGAGCCGGTTTTTCTGGTCTATCCACGAGTTAACGCTCGAGTATGCGGACTGACGGCGGCAAACTGGCGGCGGCGTTAAAATGGCTTAACGGCGGCGCCGGCTTCGACCTGGCGTTGGGGGTTTTCGCCGTCTTCGCGGCGTATCGGCTGATATTCTCCCTCGCCATCTTCGACGCTATGGCGGTGCCGGAGTTCGATTTCTTCGGTTTCCGCGCGGTGGCGGCCGACATGGCACGGCTGGAGGTCCCGACGTACTTCAAACGCGGGCCCCTCTATCCGTTGTTGATGGCGGCGTGGCCGTTCCGGTTCGGGGGCGCCGACCGTTTTTTACAAGGGGCGGAGGTCGTCAACTTGTTGGCCGCGCTCGGCGCCTTATTGATGTTGTATCGTTGGGGCCGCGGCGTCGCGGGGCGGGGGGCGGCGCTCGTCGCGGTGATCGCCGGATGTTGCGCCCTATACCCCGAATTCACGGCTCAGCCTTTATGCGAGATGGCGCTGTTATTTTTTATTTTGGCGGCGGTCGCCGGAGCCGGCCGGGGAACCGGATGGGCGTACGCGGCGGCCGGCGCGGCGGCGGCGACGCGCTACGAAGGCATAATCCTCTTGCCGTTGGTCCTGGCGGCGGATATACGGGGGTGGCGGCGCCGGCCGCGCCTTTTTTTATACGCCGCGGCGGCGGCGGCGCCGGTAGGGGCGTGGTTGTTGGCGGGGGCTCTGCGCGGCCCGGCCTTTAACCCGTACGTCGAGCAGATGATGGCGTTGCGGGCCACCGGCGCGGAATTTTTCAGGACGGTGGCGACCGTTTTATACCCCGGGGCGGCCACACCGGCCGCATTCCTCTCGTACGTTTTAACCGCCGTCGCCGTCGTCGGGGCCGTTTATC
>Ga0153916_10000933_pt1 | contig 20360 bp, 28 predicted proteins | sample Opewatmetagenome_FD_109642 | JGI IMG/M metagenome (GOLD analysis project Ga0153916, IMG submission 109642) | Freshwater wetland microbial communities from Ohio, USA - Open water 3 Core 3 Depth 4 metaG | ecosystem: Environmental > Aquatic > Freshwater > Wetlands | place: USA: Ohio, Lake Erie...
CGACGCATCCTTGTCCTCCTTTTGGCTTGGGTAAATGATGTTGCCATCAGGATAAGGATGCGTCTTCTTTTGGCAATCCCGACCAGCCCACCCACGGCCGAAAATCCTTTCCGCAACAGAAACCAATTCGTCGAGTACGCCGCCCAATGCTTCACACGACTTACCTTGGTGGATTCCGCCCCGTTCATGGCGGCCGTGAAGCGTCGAGCCTTTGGGGGGAGAGTAGGGCGTCGATCCTGGCGGGAGACCTTCACCCTCGCACGCCAGCCGCTCGATGACCTACTTCTGACTAATATCACAGGCTATAGCTGTTGGGTTGACTCCACAGCCCGTGCGGCCCGTTTACCCCAGAAGGACTGTGGAGGCGAGCCCCGACAACCGCGGTAGTGGTGCATGCAAGCAAGCCCGTGAACCCACGGAGCACGATAGCGAATCGCAATAGTGGGCGTGAGGGAATCCGAGAATCCAGCTATCCCGGATGGGTTACGGCTGGGATACTGGCGGCCCATGACAATCCATGGTCCGCCGCTTCGTCAACGCCGAGCGGGGCATCAACCGGGACAACGCCGCGTGGCTGTCCGCCGCGTACCCCCGCGATTGTGGCATCGATCAGGAGCAAGGTTCAATGCCGGCCACTGTTGGCACTGGGTGCGGCCAGGAAGAGCGAACGAGAACCTATCGGGGAAACCCGCCGCAGAACGGGACGGCGATTCGAGTAGACCACAGCAGGATCGAGCCGGTCTCCCTTCAGCACAAGTAGGGCCACGCACGGGTCGGAGTAGCTGGCCGGTGAGTCTGCTCTCTTCGCAAATCACAGTTGACAGGCTTTAAGCGGGGGGATATATTTCGTTATATGGCGATATGTAGTTGAGGATTCAGATGCGTGATCTGATGACAATCATCAAGGCCCTGGCCGACGAGAGCCGGGTCCGAATCCTGTTGGCGCTACAGGGCCGGGAACTCTGCGTCTGCCAGATTGTGGAGTTGCTTGGGCTGGCCCCGTCTACCGTCTCGAAGCACCTTTCTATCCTCCATCAAGCTAGACTCGTGGATAGCCGCAAGGAGGGACGATGGATGTTCTACTGCGCCGCCCACGAAGACTCGCCCGTCGAAGCTCGTGAGATCGCCGCGGTGGTCTCCAGACTGCTCGCCCATGACGCGGGGGCCGGCGAAGACGCCCAGCGGCTCAAGCAAATCCTCAAGATGAAGCGTGACGAGTTGGGCAGGAAACAGAACCGATGCTGAAAGTCCTGTTCCTTTGCACCGGCAACTCCTGCCGCAGCCAGATGGCCGAGGGCTGGGCGCGTCACCTCAAAGGCGACCAGATCGAGCCGTACTCGGCCGGGATCGAGGCCCACGGCCTGAATCCCGACGCCGTGCGGGTCATGGCCGAGGCCGGCATGGACATTTCCGGTCAACGCTCGAAGTTAGTCGGCGAGCTTCGTGGAATCGCTTTCGATTACGTTGTGACCGTCTGTGACAATGCGCACGAGTCCTGCCCGTTGTTTCCTGGAGAGGCCAAGGTCATCCACGTAGGGTTTGACGATCCGCCCCGGCTGGCAGCCGGTGCCAAGACACAAGCCGAGCGATTGGCCCCTTACCGCCGCGTGCGGGACGAAATCCGGGCGTTCGTTGAGCAGTTGCCGACCAACTTGAGCCAACCCGAACAATCGTGAGCGACGCGGGAACGGAGGGGCCTGCCGATGACGCAAGTCTGGCGCCGTGCGGACTCCAGCGTGAGGCAGCGATGGGACGGGAGCGACGCATACGAGGCGCAGAGACCGGACAGTGCAACCAATGAGGGGTATTCTGCCCTTCTTGGGCCCTAGCGCAGCAAAGGTGGAAACCGGGGCAGGTTGGCCCTTGACGACATTGGCCCCGCGGGGTATCGTTTATCGTAAATATACGATATAAGGAGCCGACCATGAGGCGCCAGTTTTGCCCGGGTGGTGACGAGAACAGGGCCGAGGCGCTTGCCGAGCGACTTGACGCCGACGAGCAGCTCGCCCGATACGCCAAGGCAATTGGGCACCCGGCAAGGGTGAAGATCCTTCGCGTCCTCGCGCGGCAGAGAGAGTGTATCTGCGGTGAGATGGTGGCCGAACTGCCGTTGGCACAATCAACAGTGTCCCAGCACCTCAAGATCCTCAAACTGGCAGGATTGATTCAGGGGGAGATCGACGGCCCGCGCATCCGCTATTGCATTGTCCCCAGGGCGCTGCGTCGGCTGAGGACGTTGGTGAAGCGGTTGTAGGCCCGGCTGCCCGGAGACCCGCTGGGTGGTTGGAAATAGATTGAGCTTGGACAATCGACGAGCAGGTGGAGGCCCTTTGGTGATGCAGATTCAAGTCTTCGACCCCCCGATGTGCTGCTCGACCGGCGTTTGTGGCCCCCAGGTAGACCCCTCGTTGCCCCAGTTTGCCGCCGACCTGGAGTGGCTCAAGGCCCAGGGTGTCCAGGTGGAGCGGTTCAATCTGGCGCAGGAGCCGCGGGCGTTTGCCGAAAACGAGCTGGTCAAGAAGGCCCTCACCGAAGCGGGGGAAAAGTGCTTGCCGCTGGTGCTCGTGGATGGGGAGATCGTATCGCAAGGCGTCTATCCGTCGCGCGATGAACTGGCGGCTCTGGCCGGTCTCGTGGCATCGGCCGACGGGAGTCTGTACTCGCGGGCGGTCGAAGAACTGGTGGCCTTGGGGGCGGCGATCGGCGCCAATTGCGAGCCGTGCTTCAAGTACCATTTCCGCGAGGCCGGAAAAGCAGGGGTCTCGCGCGACGACATCGTGAGGGCGGTCGCGACTGCCAGGAAAGTGAAGGAGGCCGCAGCGGAGGCGATTTTGAAGCTTGCGCGGCGGCATCTGGCGGCTGAGCGTGAGGAGGAAATGCTCTAGACGGTCCCGTGCTGCGCTCCGGGGACCGCTGGTTCGTCTGGGAAGTGCTGCTGAAACCATCGTCGTCTGACACGAGAGGAATCGTGATGCCAGCCTATGACTATGTTTGTCAAATGTGCTTTGAGACCTTCGAGATCCGGGCCTCGATCTCAGAGTACGCACAGGGCATTTCGCCCACATGTCCGAAGTGCGGATCGCGCGACGCGCTTCGTGCGTTCTCGCCGGTGAATGTGGCGACCCGTGGGAAGGCCGGGGGGAGGGCGCCCCGCGGCGGCCTTCTGCCCGGCTTTGGCGGCGGTTGTTGCGGCGGCCCCGGATGCTGTGGATGAGCCGCAACGGCTGCTCAGGCAAGGCCGTGCGGTTGGGCGTGGGGGCAACCCGCTCGTTTACTTTCGGATCATCGTACTTCGACGATACACGATTTTCTACGGAGGACTTCATGGTCGGCCCCTTGGAATTCGTCAGCAGTGCCACGCGGAACCTTTTTTTCACCGGCAAGGGAGGGGTCGGCAAGACCTCGCTCGCCTGTGCGACGGCGGTGGCGTTGGCTGACCAAGGCAAACGGGTCCTGCTGGTGAGCACCGATCCCGCATCCAACCTCGACGAGGTGCTCGGCGTGCGGCTCGGGAGCAAGCCTACGCCGATCGCGGACGTGCCGCGGCTGTTCGCCTTGAACCTCGACCCCGGGGAAACCGCCCGCGAATACCGCGATCACGTGGTCGGGCCATATCGTGGAGTGCTCCCGGAGGCGGTAGTGGCGAGCATGGAGGAACAGCTTTCCGGCTCCTGCACGGTGGAGATCGCGGCATTCGACGAGTTCTCGCGGCTTCTCAGCGATCGGCAGGCGACAGCCGAGTTTGAGCACGTGGTCTTCGATACCGCCCCCACGGGTCACACGCTCCGGCTTCTTTCCCTGCCGGCTGCGTGGACGGGCTTCATGGAGACGAATTCGACCGGAACCTCCTGCCTGGGGCCGCTGGCAGGATTGCAGGCGCAAAGGAAGCTTTATCAAGCGACGGTCCGGGCGCTGTCCGATCCGGCACTCACAACGCTCGTCCTCGTGAGCCGGCCCGAGCGGTCCGCTCTGACGGAAGCCGAGCGGTCCAGCGGCGAATTGTCAGCGCTGGGGCTTCGGAATCAGCATCTGGTGCTGAACGCGGTCTTCCGCGCCAAAGCTACTGCGGACCCGGTTGCCCAAGCGATGGAAGATCGCGGCAAAGACGCCATGGCGGCTATGCCGGGCTCCCTGGCGGGGCTGCCGCGGACGGAGTTGCCGCTGGCGCCGCATGACTTGCTGGGGATTGCCGCGTTGCGGGCGATGCCGCGAGGCAGTCCCGACGGATTCCGGCCGGGGGCGAAAGGCAGCGCCGCGCAGGGTGAGGTACTTCCTCCGCCGCTGACAACGCTGGTCGATGAGATCGCTTCCGCGGGGCGGGGAGTGATCCTCACGATGGGCAAGGGCGGTGTAGGCAAGACGACGGTAGCGGCGGCCATCGCGGTGGAACTAGCAAGGCAGGGACATCGCGTCCACCTGACAACGACCGATCCGGCAGCCCACGTGAACAGCGCCGTGGGCAAGGCCCCGCCGCGGTTGACCGTCAGCCGGATCGATCCCAAGGCCGTCACCGAGTCGTACAGGGCTGAAGTCATGGCCAACGCGGGCGCTGCCCTCGACGCGCAGGGCCGCGCGCTCCTGGAGGAAGACCTGCGGTCCCCCTGTACCGGGGAAATCGCGGTCTTTCGGGCATTTGCCGCGGCCGTGGATAGGGGCAAGGACGCTTTCGTCGTGCTGGACACCGCACCCACCGGGCACACGATTCTTCTCTTGGATGCGGCCCTGGCCTACCACCGGGAGTTGTCGCGCCAGTCGAGCGAGATTCCAGAAAGCGTGCGGCAGCTTTTGCCGCGGCTCCGCGATCCGAGATTCACTCGCATCCTCCTCGTGACACTTCCCGAGGCCACGCCGGTCCATGAAGCGGCAAAGCTCCAGGAAGATCTGCTACGCGCCAATATCGGCGCGTTCGCCTGGGTGATCAACCAGAGCCTTTCCCCACACTCGCTCACAGACCCGGTGCTCCAGGCCCGCCAACACCATGAGGCCGCCTACGTCCATGAGGTGACCCGGCGATGGGCGTCGCGGGCGGCGATCGTTCCCTGGTTAACCGAGGCCCCTGTGGGGGCGGAGAGGCTCCAGGCCGTTTTGACGGGACACACTGCGGGATTGCGGGTCGTTCAAGCGAAGGCGTCGTAGATGGACAGGGGAGAACACCTACCCGTCGATAGAACACGTCGTACTGGAAGGAGTGCGGCAATGGCGGAGAGAACGGCGACGATTTCTCTCACGCAGAGAGAGTTGATGGACCTGGAGGTGATCGTCGTAGACGAAGACAAGGAGGAAGCGCTGCGTTTCCTGCGCGAGGTCATCAAAAAGAAAGCCTTTGCGACGCAGGAAGGACACTGCCGGCCGCCGCCGGCCCCGGGGTGATCGACGTGGGTTGACGACACCGAGAACCGCAGCTTCGTGAGAAGCCTCAGCGGACACTGCCACCCCGGTAGCCGCAGGCGCGAGCCGTCGTTCCGCGGATAGCTCAGGACGGGACTGCTGGGTGGCGACGGGTGCGAAGACTTGCAGTCACGGGGCAGAAATGAGGGGTGCGGGAGGAACGTCGGGCGCCCCAACTTTTTTTAAGTCGGTCTTGGTTGTTTCGCCAATTGCCGATATATTGGGCTCGTGCCATGTTAGTCCTCACGCGCCCGACCAGGGCATCGCCACCACCGTCTAGGGCACCAGGCGTCTTCTTGAATCGTCTCTCACTAACCAGTACGGAGTGAACCAGTCATGACCGACGGTACGACGAAGAAACTGTCATTCCTCGACCGCTATCTGACCCTCTGGATTTTTCTGGCAATGGCCTTCGGCGTGGCGTTGGGATACCTCGTGCCGCCGGTGGCGAAGTTCATCGACGACCTCAAGTTCGGCGAGACCACCAGCATCCCCATTGCCATCGGCCTGATCCTGATGATGTACCCGCCCCTGGCGAAGGTCCGTTACGAAGAGTCCGGGAAGGTATTGGGAGAGAAGAGACTGCTGGGCTTCTCGCTGCTCATGAATTGGCTGATCGGCCCGGTCTTCATGACGGCGCTGGCCATCTTGTTTCTCCACAACTACCCGGAGTACATGGTCGGCGTGATTCTTGTCGGGCTGGCCCGGTGCATCGCCATGGTCATCGTATGGAATGAGCTGGCCGGCGGCGACCGGGAGCTTGCCGTGGGGCTGGTGGCCTTCAACGCCATTTTCCAGGTCCTGTTCTACGCCGTGTACATCTACTTGTTCATCACGCTCCTGCTGAATGCCCTCGGATTGGTTGAGGGGTTGAATGTCCAAGTGTCGATTCTGGAGGCCGCCAAGACGGTCTTCATCTACCTGGGGATTCCCTTCCTGGCGGGGGTGATCACGCGATTCTCGCTCCTGCGTTGGAAGGGTCGCCATTGGTACGAGTCGGTGTTCATGCCCAAGATCAGCCCGATCACGCTGGTGGCCCTTCTGTTCACGATCGTGGTGATGTTCTCCTTGAAGGGGGAAGAGATCATCAAGCGTCCTGGGGACGTGCTCATCGTGGCGATCCCGCTGGCGATCTACTTCTTTGTCATGTGGTTTGTTGCCTTCTTCGTGGCGGCCAAGATGGGGGCCGGGTACGAGAAGACCACGGCCGTTGCCTTCACGGCGGCCAGCAACGATTTTGAGCTGGCAATCGCCGTGGCGGTGGCGATCTTCGGCACCGCATCCGGCCAAGCCTTGGCCACGGTCGTGGGGCCTCTGCTGGAGGTGCCGGTGCTGATCAGCCTGGTCAACGTCGCGGTGTATTTCAAGAAAAGGCTCTTCCGCCAGGCCGCGGGGCGGGAAGGGATCTTGGAGCCAGAGCCGCTTTCTGCTGCTGAGCTGGCGGCAAGCCGGGCAGCCCGATCCGATAAACCCTGACGGCCAAGTCTGGACAGTGGGAGGACTCATCCATGTTCCCGACAGTCCTCACAGCCACCGATCTCTCTGAGGCATCCGGCCGTGTCGATGCGGGGGTGTTCACGTGGCTGAGATGAAGAAGGTTGCACCGGCGGAGGGGTATCCTCCCGAGGAAGGGTGTTACCTGCGCGGGAACGACTACTCGCCGGTTGGGGTGGTGGTGATTCTGCGTTGGGAGCGTGAGAAGACGCCGCCCTCGATCGAACAACTGGTCCGGGTCGCCGTGGAGAGCGGTGCCGCCCTGGCGGGCACGCTGCAAACGGAAAACGTGGGCCTGGAGAAGGTGATCTGCAACGTCGTGGCCAACCCGAACATTCGTTTTCTGGTTGTCTGCGGCCCGGAGACGCCGGGGCACCTGGTGGGCGACGCCATCCTGGCCCTGGAAAGCAACGGAGTCGATGAAGGCAAGCGGATTCTCGGAGCGAAGGCATCTACGCCCTTCCTTTTCAATGTCCCCTTGGAGTTCGTCGAGCGCTTTCGCCGGCAGGTGACGGTCATCGACCTCATTGACGAGGGTTCGCCAGAAGTGTTGCGCCAGGCTGTCTGTGCCTGTTACCAGGAAACGCCTACGCCCTTCGGCAGCTATGTCCTGAGCGATCCGGGCGCTTACCCCGAGCCGCCGCTCAGCGGGAAGATTACGTGGAAGGTCAGGGACCCCACGAAGGGGCCGAAAGATGAGCAATCGCGGGCCAGGGTGGACAAAGCCCGGGAGCTGATGGTGCGGATCAAGAGATCGGTTGAACAGAGGAAACGCGAGGAGGGCCAAGGTCCCTGCGCTAATCCGAAAAGATGAGGTGGATGCCGCGTGATTCCCGATGATCAGCCCAATGTCCGCTTGATGTCCTCGCACTGCTCCTTGGTGATTTCCCCTCGGGCATACCGACGCTTGGCAATGTCCAGAGGAGTCCCGCCGCCCCGGGTCTGATTACCGCGGCCCCAAGGCGTCCAAGCTCCGCCGCAACACATTCGACTACAGAAAAACATTCCCACGATGCAGAGAACTACCATGAAAGGCAGTAACCACAGACCGCCCGGCCAGAGCGGGAACCAACCATCCCAGTATGAGAGCAGGTCCATCGACCCCCCCTTTCAACTAGGTCGGCCGCTGCTCCAAGCGGCCAGGGCAACACGGCCGCTAAGTGGCGAACACGAGAATTATTGCCAACAGCGGGCGTGGCGGCAACTGGCCAGCGGGGCAGGTTTTGGGGAAGTGGTGAGAATGGGTAGCGACTAGTGGGGTTGACGACACATGCACATTTGGCTAAACTTGCAAGTGTTTTCCGCCGATGAGGAGAACCGATGGACGCCAAGAAACTTGCCAGGTACGAGGCCCGCGCCAAGATCATCAAGGCAGTGGCCCACCCGACGCGCCTGTTCCTCGTGGATGAACTGGCCCGAAGCGGCGAGCGGTGCGTCTGTGAACTGACGGAAATGGTTGGTGCGGACATGTCCACCGTGTCTCGCCACTTGGCGATCCTCAAGGGCGCGGGCATTGTCGAGGACGAAAGGCGCGGCGCGCAGGTGTTCTACCGGCTCCGCGTGCGGTGTGTGCTGAACTTCTTCGAGTGCGTCGAGTCGGTGATGGAGTGCAACGTGAAGGACCGTCGCAGGATGCTCGTGTCATAGCGGCGGAAATTTTTTTCTGGCGACATTTGGTGGATTCGCCAAAATACGATATGTCGATCTCCAACGAACGTGCGAACATCGCTGTTCTGGGCGGAGGGCCGGCCGGGTATGTCGCGGCGCTGAGTGCGGCCCAGCGCGGTGCGCGCGTGGTCCTGGTCGAGAAGGAGCGGGTCGGCGGGACGTGCCTCAACGTGGGCTGCATCCCGACCAAGGCCCTGGCGACGACCGCCGAGTTGCTCGTGCGCTGCAAACGGGCCGGCGCGCTTGGCCTCTCGATCCCCCAGGCCGCGGTCGATTTGCCTCGCCTGATGGCCTACAAGCAATCGACCGTGGAGCAACTCGTTGGTGGAGTCGAGCAGTTGCTCAAGGCCCGGCGCGTGACCTTGGTCCGCGGTGAGGCACGCATGATTCGGCCGGACGTTCTGTTGGTTGACGATGCCGAGGGCGGCCGGCAGGAGATTTCGGCGAACCACGTCATCCTTGCTCCTGGATCGATTACCGCGGAACCGCCGATTCCTGGCCGCGACTTGCCCGGCGTGGTGACAAGCACCGGGGCGTTGGACATCGACACGGTGCCGCCCCGACTCGTCGTAGTCGGGGGAGGAGTCATCGGGCTGGAGTTTGCATGCGTCTACGAGGCGATGGGCAGCCAAGTAACCGTCCTGGAAATGGCCCCGTCGATTCTTCCCGGCGGAACCGACGAAGTGCTGGCGAAGCGGCTGCAAGTCATCCTTCGCCGTCGAGGCATGGCGATCCAGACGGGAGCCACCGTCGAGCGGATCGAGAGGGCCGATGGGGCGCTCCGCGTGGTCGCGGTAGGAGCCGGCGGCGAAACTGTCTACGAGGGCGAGCGAGTCTTGATCGCCACCGGTCGGTGGCCTAACACCCAGGCGATGGATTTCGAGAAGATCGGGTTGCGCATGAACGGCCGGGCCATCGCCGTCGATGACCGTCTGGCCACGAATCTCCCCAACGTCTGGGCCATCGGCGATGCGGTCGGGGGCTGGATGCTCGCCCACAAGGCGATGGTGGAGGGCCGCGTCGTTGCCGAGAACGCGACGGGCGGAGAGCGCAAGATCGACTACCGCTCGGTTCCCAACGTTATTTTTACACGGCCCGAGGTCGCTAGCGTGGGCCTCACCGAGGCCCAGGCTCGCAACGAAGGCGCGGAGGTGAAGGTCTCTCAATTCGCCTTCTCTGCGAACCCGAAAGCACGCATCCTGGGCGAGTGCGAGGGGCTGGTCAGGCTGGTCTGCGAGGCGGGCACCGGCCGCGTCGTCGGTGCGCACCTGATGGGGCCTCACGCCACCGATCTGGTGGCCGAGGCGGCGCTGGCCGTGCAGACGGGGGCCACGGCCGACGATCTGGCGTGGACGACCCACGCCCATCCGACGTTGCCGGAGGCGATGCTCGAAGCCGCTCTGGGATTCCGCAACGCAGCCATCCACATGCACTCTCGCTGAGGAAACGACATGCCAGAGTACCTCGAAACAACGGTTGACAAGTTCATTTTCCGGGTGGCCACCGACCGCGTTTACAGTCCCGAGGGAGTGTGGGCGCTCGCCGAAGGCAGCCGAGTGCGTGTCGGGATTACGGACTTCCTTCAACAACGCAACGGCGACGTGGCCTTTGTCCACATGAAGCCTATCGGCACGAAGCTCGCCGTGGGGGACGAGTTTGCGGAACTTGAGACGATCAAGGCCACTGTGAGCTTCTTCGCTCCCGTTCGCGGAACCGTCGTTGAAGTCAACACGGACCTCGAACTCAGCCCGGAGGTCGTCAACCAAGAGCCTTACGGCAAGGGATGGTTGGCGGTGATGGAGGCCACCGACTTGGAGGCAGACAGGGCAAAGCTGCTTGATCCGCAGGCATACCTGTCGGCGATGCGGTCCCAAGCGGAGGAGGAGCTAAAGAAGCAATGAGCCGAACCGCAACGTACCACACGACCGTTCGTTGGAAGGGCGAGCACTGGGGCCATCTCGTTATGGGGAATGGCCCGGAGATGGACTTTTCGGCCCCGCCCGACGCGCACGGGCACGCGGACGTTTTCACGCCCGAGGACGCCTTCGTGGCTGCCGCGAACACCTGCGTGATGATGATGTTCATCTGGGCGACCGAGCGGTTCAAGCTCAAGCTGCTCTCCTACGAGTGCCGCACGGAGGGGACGAAGCTCATCGAACTGGACCGCACCGAAATCTTTACCCGCTTGCACTTCCGCCCGGTCATCCGGGTGGCGGCGGACGGCGACAGTCCCTCCGTCGTCGAGGCGCGGGTGCGACGCGCCCTGCAATCGGCGCAGAAGTACAGCCTCGTCGCCAATTCGGTGAAGTCGGAGATCGTCGTGGACCCGGAGATCGTGATCGAACCGTGAGGCTACTGGGCTTTGCATGCCGGTCGGCGTAATCGAACACCACTGTCTGTTTTCCATCGCCAAACACAACTACATCGGAGGATACCGCGATGCTTATTCAGGTTCTCGGACCGGGATGCAGGAGATGCAAGGCGCTGCACGAGATCGTCACGAAGGCGGTCGAGGACACCCGCGTTGATGCCCAGGTCGAGAAGGTTGAGGACATCCAGAAGATCATGGCCTTCGAGATTCTGATGACGCCGGCGCTGGCCATCAACGGCGAGGTGAAGGCCGCCGGCCGGGTGCCGAACGTCGAGGAAGTCAAGAGGATGATTTCCACGGCCAAGGCAGCCTGACCACCGATCGTATGAAAGGAAACCACGAATGGGTAACAACGGCCAGAAGCCAGAAGTCCTTGTGATCCCGTGCAGCGGCGTCGGCAAGGTGCATGGGCTCATTAGTCGCGAGGCAGTCTACCACGTCACCGACAAGGTGCTTCCCGGGCAAGCGGATACCGTCTGCCTGGCTTTGCTGGTGACCGGCGATGCCGAGGCCAGGCAGAGGGTTCAGGAGACCCCTTGTGTCACCTTGGACGGATGCCCGAAGCTCTGCGCCTACAAGAACGTGGAGCTGTCGGGCGGGAAGATCGCCAAGGGGATACGGGTCTACGACGTGATGAAACGCCATCGGGGTGCGAACTTCGGCACCGCAACCGCGCTCAGTGAGCCGGGATGGGCGGTGGTCGAGGAGCTGGCCGCCGAGGTAGCCAAGGTCGCGAAGAACGAGGTTACGGTTTAGGGGAGTAGTCATGGCAGAAGCGGTCTCGAAAGTCGGCATCATTTCCTGTAGCGGTGAGGAAATCCCCGAGGGGACGATCGCGCGGCAGGCCGTCCGCCGCGTGCTTGAGGGTCTGCGCCCGCAGCAGACAGTCACTCTATGCTTGCCGTTGTTTCTGGCCGGCGAGGCGGGCGAGCGGCGTTTCGCCAGCGCGCATCCCACGATTACCGTGGACGGCTGCGACAAGCTGTGCGCCAAGCGCGGAACCGAGAAGTACAGCGGCGCGGTCAGTGCGTCGCTGGTCGTGACCGACATTCTGGGCGGGCCGGCTCACGGCTGCCACCGCTCAACCCGGAATTCCGACACGGCAGATGAACAAGCGGTTTGGCTGGTGGCCGAGCGCGTTGCAGCCGAAGTGGACCACCTGTCGGACCAAGGGACACCTGCCGAGGCGAGCGAGGATTTCGCCACCAACACTGGCGGCGCGCGTTGCTCCTGCGGCGGCCCATCGCCCGGCGGAAAGCTGGCGGTGAACGGGAGGTCGGTCACGATCGACGGCTTGCCGCTGATCTTCCAGCATCTCCAGAGGAAGGGCCTGCAACCCGGCAACCAGAGCGCGGGCACGTTGCTGGAAATCGTGAGAGTATATCATCCCATTGAGCCCCATGAGGAGGCGGAATATCGGGAGGCACTGGTGGCAGCGTATTGCGCGCACTGCGAGCGGGGCTCGAAGAGCTGAGCATCTGAGCCGATTGGCTAGAGCGCCTGTTTCAAGCAAACCGTGGTCAAGACGTGAGGATTTGGCCAGTCATGCGAGTCCTGTTTGCAGTGGGGTAACCCATGGATGCCAAGACGCAAGCCAGGTACGAAGCCCGCGCCCGCGTCATCAAGGCGATGGCGCACCCGACGCGCCTGTTTGTCGTGGACGAGTTGTATCGACACGGGGAACACTGCGTCTGCGAGCTGACCGAGATGGTGGGTGCGGACATGTCCACCGTATCACGCCACCTGGCGATTCTCACAAGTGCGGGCCTCATCGAGCACGAGAAGCGAGGCTTGCAGGTTTACTACCGCGTGTGCGCCGGCTGCATATTGGACTTTCTCGACTGTGTGGAATTGCTCGTGAAGTGCAACGCGAAGGCACGGCGAGAGTTGTTCAGGTCGTAGTTTTTTTGTCGCAGCGGCTTGGCATGTTTGGCAAATCGCCGCGAAGGGAACGAGCGAACAGCACATTGACTTGACGACAGACACGTTTCGGGCGATTGGCCTGGCCAAACGACCTGACAATCCCATGGAGAAAGGAACCATGAAGAAAGAATGGACCATTTTGGCCGGGCTGGTGGCGATCTTTCTGTTGGCCTATTTCCTCAACTTTACCGACTCCGACATCCAGCGGGCGATCATGGATGCGTTCTACATGCTCCAGTGGTACGCTCGGAACCACACCCTGGCCTGCGTCGTGCCCGCCATGTTCATCGCTGGGGCCATTGCCTCGTTCCTCTCCAAGGAGGCCGTGCTGCGGCACCTCGGCCCCAAGGCGAACAAGGTGGAAGCCTACTCCGTCGCCTCCGTCTCCGGTACGGTCCTGGCGGTGTGCTCGTGCAGCGTGCTGCCCATGTTCGCCGGCATTTATCGGGTCGGCGCGGGGCTCGGGCCGGCATCGGCCTTCCTGTACTCCGGACCGGCCATCAACGTGATGGCGATTTTCCTCACCGCGCGGGTGTTGGGGTACGACCTGGGCATCGCCCGCGTGATTGGCTCGGTTGCCTTTGCGGTGGTCATCGGGGTCATCATGGCCGCGATCTTTCGCGGGGACGAGGAGAAACGCGAGGCGGTCTTCATGCAGCTTCCCGAGCCGCCGGCCGCCAAGCGGAGCCTGCTCCAGACCTCGCTGTTCTTCGCGGCCATGATCGCCTTCCTGGTCTTCAGCGATTGGGCCAATCCGAGCCAGACGACGATCGAAAAGAGCGACGGCACGAAGTTGCAGGTTGCCGTGTTGTTGGAGACGACCGAGATGCTCCGCGTGCAGGTCGAGGAGCCTGTCGGTGAACTCAAAAAGGGCGCGAAGCTGACGGTGCCCAAGAGCGAGATCGTCAGGACCGACTACGCGACCCCGGAGGGCTACGAGTGGGCCAACTGGATTTACACACACCGCTGGTACTTCGCGTTGGCGTGCCTCGCGGCCACCTTGCTGATGATCGCCGGCTGGTTCGACAAGGCGGAGCTATCCGAGTGGATGGGCCAGACCTGGGGCTTTGCCAGGTCCATCATTCCCTTGTTGTTTGGCGGCGTCTTCATCACCGGCTTCGTCGGGGCACTCATACCCGAGGAACTCGTCGGACGTTTGGTCGGCGGTAACAGTGTCGGAGCGAATCTCGTTGCCTCGGTGATCGGGGCGATGTGGTACTTCGCCACGCTCACGGAAATCCCGATCCTGGAGACGCTCCTCGGCCTGGGCATGGGGCGCGGACCGGCGCTGGCGCTGTTGCTGGCCGGCCCCGCCCTTTCGCTGCCGAGCATTGCGGTGATCTACAGCGTCATCGGCTTCAAGAAGACGGCGGTTTTCGTCGGCCTTGTCGTTATTCTAAGTGCCGTGGTGGGCATGGTGTTTGGCTGGTTCTTCGTTTAGGGAACGCTGACCGGCGTTTCTGTTGACTAGGTTTTGAGAATGGAGGTTTGCCATGGACAAGCTGATTCAAGTGATGGGGCCCGGTTGCGCCAGGTGCGTAAAACTCAAGGCAAACGCCGAGGCGGCGGCCAAGGAGTTGGGCCTGGACGCCCAGGTGGAGAAAGTGACCGACATCAACGTGATGACGGGCTTTGGCATCATGGCCACACCCGCGCTGGTCGTCGATGGGGTGGTCAAGTCCGTCGGCAAGGTGCTCTCGGTGGATGAGGTGAAGCGGCTGCTGCATTAGGGCACATCCTCGCTAGGTTCGTTGGAAAAAGGATACGGGCGTCTTCGGGCAGAACGTAGAACGTGGCGCGGCGAGACTGAGTATCTGTGGCCCACTTACGAAACAGGAGAATCGTCATGCAGTCCTCTGTGACGCGTCGGAGCTTCGTTCAGGCAATGGGAATCGGTGCCGGCGCAGTGGCTGGGCTTGCGGCCGTCGAGGCCGACGGGGCTGAGGCCGCCGAGGGAACTCTTAAGATCATCGGTGTCTCTTGCAGTCCTCGAAAAGGCAAAACCACCGCCCAAGCGCTGACGATCTGTCTGGAGGCCGTCAAGGCGGCCGGGCGTGGTCAGATCGAGACGGAACTGGTGGAGTTGGCCGACCTGGAGATCCCGGGCTACGTGGCCGCGGGAGTCCCGCTTAAGCCGGGTCAGAAGGACGACTTTCCGGTCATCGCCGCCAAGCTGGCGGACCGCCAGGTGACGGGGATCATCATCGGCACCCCGGTGTACTTCGGGAGCATGACCGCGCTGTGCAAGGCGTTTCTGGACCGCTGCATCTCGTTCCGCATGAAGCAGTTTACGCTGGCCAACAAGGTCGGCGGCGTGGTGGCCGTCGGCGGCGTTCGCAACGGCGGCCAGGAACTCACGATTCAGGGCGTGCAAGCGGCCTTGCTTTGCCAGGAAATGGTGCTTGTCGGCGACGGCCGCCCCACCGGCCACTGGGGAGCCACGGTGTGGAACAGCGGCAAGGACGACATTTCCCAGGATGAGTTCGGCGTGGCCACCCTCAAGAACCTGGGTCGGAGAGTGGCCGAAGTTGCCTTGAAATCACGGAGGTAGTTTCCATGAGCCTGAAGCAAGCGCTCACCAATTCGCTGCTGATGTTCGTTGCAGCGACCTGCGTCGTCCTGATCGTCAAGGCGCTGCCGCAGACGCCGCTCGCGCCGGAGGCTTCGGCAGGCCCCAACGTTGCAGCGGGCGGCTCTGCCGTTCCGACGCCTGGCGGTGCCCCGACCCTGGCGATGCAAGACGGCGTGAGGGTCTACTACCTGCACGGCAACACACGTTGCCCGACCTGCCGCACGATCGAGGCTTACGCGGAGCAGGCCGTCCAGGACGGCTTCGCGGATGAGCTGAAAAGCGGAACGATCCAGTGGCAGGTCATCAATTACGAGTCGCCGGGAAACGGGCACTATGCCACCGACTATGAAATAGTAGCGCCCAACGTTGTGCTGGCGATGTTCAAGGATGGGAAGCAGCTGAAATGGAAGGGTTTGCCCGAGGTGTGGGAACACGTCGGCGACAAGGCCGCCTTCTTTGCTTTTGTGCAAACGAGTCTGCGGGAGTTTCTCGGGGCCCCGAGGGCGACCGAGGCCCCTCTGCCAAATCCAATACGACCAGCTACTGGTGTCCAGCCGCCGCTTCCCCCGCTTCCGGAGTAAACAATCATGCGAACCTTGCCGTCACAACGCCATCGTGTTGACAAGCCGAAGGTAATGCTGCCAGCCGTGATCGCGCTTGTGCTGCTCGTTTCGGTGGGCCCGCCAGGGTGCCAGAAAGCGGCCGATCCGGCGAACCGGACACCTGATCCGGCGAGGCACGTGGTCCAGCCAAGGGACAGCACGCCTAGTGTTCGGACCGGGCTGCCTCGCCTCGTGGACCTGGGAGCAGGCAAGTGCATCCCCTGCATAAAAATGGCCCCCATCCTTGAGGAACTCAAGGAGGAGTACGCGGGCTCGCTGGAGGTCGTGTTCATCGACGTGTGGCAGGATCCCAGCGCCGGAAGGAAATACGGCATCGAGTCCATCCCTACGCAGATATTCTACGATTCCTCGGGCAAAGAGCTTTTCCGCCACGAGGGTTTCTTTGCCAAGGAAGACATCCTGGCAAAGTGGAAGGAACTCGCCGTTGATATCCGAAAGAAAGACCGATAGTGGGAGGTCCCGCCACTGGAACTGAAGAAACTGTCTGCTCCGCAGCGGTTACGGTCCTGCGGGAGCAGTCTCGCCATTGCCTTTACCGTCCCGTTTGTCCGAAAGCACGTGAAAGGAGTTACCTCATGAAGCGCGGTTCCATCATCGGCCTTCTGTCCATTTCGGCTGGCATTGGACTGTTGGCGATTTGTCTTGCCGGTTTGCAGCAAGCGCCTTCGACGATGGCGGCTGATGCGCCGGCGGTCGCCCCTTCGCATCAGGTGATCGCCTGCTACTTTCATCGCACCGTCCGCTGCCCGACGTGCCGGCGAATCAGTGCCTACATCGAAGAGGCAGTGCAGACGGGATTCAAGACCGAGGTGAAGGCCGGCAGGGTGAAGATGGTGATGATCGACTTCCAGGATGCGAAGAACCAGAAGTACGCGCAGGCGTACCAGGTTGCCGGCCCGACGCTGGTGCTCATGGACGTACACGACGGAAAAGTGACCTCGTGGAAGCCGGCCCCAAAGGTGTGGAGTCTCGTCGCCAAGAAGACCGACTTCTTCAGCTACGTTCAAGGCGAAGTGCGAAGCTACTTGGACGGCCAGAAGACGGCCCGCCGGGAGTCTCGGTGAGTTGCGGATTCCTCACAGGGAGGTAGCGTCATGACCGAATTCATCGTCGGAGCGGGATCGGCCCTCTGGCTCGGAATCCTGACCTCGATCAGTCCTTGCCCGCTGGCCACCAACATCGCGGCCATTTCCTACATCGGCCGCAAGGTGGGCAACTCGCGGCAGGTGTTCTTGAGCGGCCTGCTCTATACGGTTGGCCGGACGCTCGCGTACCTTGGGCTGGCGTTCATTCTGGTGGCGAGCGTGCTTTCCGTGTCGCAGATTTCGCTATTCCTTCAGAAGTACATGCATTTGGCGGTGGGGCCGATCCTCATCATCGTGGGCATGTTCCTGCTGGGATTGATTGAACTGAACATGGGCGGCGGGGGCATGGGCGAAGGGCTTCAGAAACGGGTAGATGCCTTGGGAATCTGGGGAGCGCTGCTGCTGGGCGTGGTCTTCGCTCTGACCTTTTGCCCTACGTCTGCCGCGGCGTTTGGCAGCCTGGTCACGCTATCCCTCAAGGTGAAGTCCAGTGTCACTCTCCCGGCGATCTACGGCGTGGGAACGGCGCTGCCGGTGATGGTGTTCGCAGTGCTGCTGGCCACCAGCGCTCAGTCCGTGGGGAAAGCCTACAACGTCCTGGCGAAGATCGAGTGGTGGGCGCGGATAACTACCGGCTGGGTCTTCGTGCTTGTGGGCATCTACTTCTCGCTGAAGTACGTCTTCGAGGTGATTTAGGGCTATGGATCGGCTCCGCAAGGTCTACTTGGAGATCACGACCGAGTGCAACCTGGACTGCAAGATGTGTATCCGGCACGTGTGGCGGGAAGATCCCCGGAGCATGGCCCACGGGACGTTCGACGCAATTATCGGCCAGCTCCGCAGCATTCCGACCGTCCAGACCGTGCAGTTCGGAGGCTTCGGAGAACCGACGGCGCACCCCCGATTCTTGGAGTTCCTGCGGGCCGTCAAGGAGGCGGGATTGCGCGCCGAGCTGGTCACCAACGGGATCGGCCTGACGGCCGAGGTCTTGGAGCGGCTGATCGACCTCGAATTGGACCAGATTGTGGTGTCGCTGGACCAGGCATCCGGCCCTGGCGACGGCGTGCTGCATCACGAGCCGGAGCCCGTGAAGCAAAACCTCCGCAATCTTTATCGAATGAAGTTCCTTCGCGGTGCGGCCAAGCCTGAAGTCGCCGTTGAGTTTGTGGCCGCCACCGCCAACATCGACGGGCTGCCGGAGGTCAAACGCCTCGCCCTGAGTCTTGGGTTTGACCGGATCGTGGTCACGAACCTGGTGCCTCATACGGCCGAATTGTGCGATCAGATCCTGTACCAGCACTGGACCACCGCCCGAGGCGACGTGAGACCCTCGACCTGGAACCCGGCCGTCGATCTTCCCAGGTTGGACGCATGGTCGAAGGCCAGTCCCGTGGTGGCGCGACTCCAGCGCGCCGGCAGCAACCTGGCGATCCTGGGTTCTACGCTAGGGGGCGAGGGGATACGCTGCCGGTTCGTCACGGAGGGGCGTGCGGCGATCGACCCCGACGGGAATGTAAGCCCGTGTCTTGCGCTATTGCACAACTATGAGTATTTCTTCCGCGGCCGGAAGAGGCGGATGCGGGCTTACTGGGTCGGCAACGCGAATCAAAGATCGCTTGCAGACCTTTGGCGTGACGCAAGCTACCAGCGGTTTCGCGAGCGGGTCCGGCGATGGGACTTCTCGCCCTGCATCGACTGCGGCGGCTGCGAGCTGCGGGAATCCAACGAAACCGACTGTTTCGGCAACGAGTTTCCTTGCTGCGGGGAATGCCTCTGGGCCGCCGGTATCGTCCAATGTCCTTGAGGCACACCTGCCCGCCCATGAGAAAAACCCGACCATTACTCGACCGACTGTAGTCTCCGGAGGTGACAGCCATGCCCCGCATTGCACTCCTTGCGGTATCGGTCGCGATGCTTCTTCCGTCCCCGTTGCGCGCCCAGGAGTGGGCCGAGAAGATGTTCGCGGTGAGAAGCTACGATTTCGGGAGTATCGCCCGAGGGGCCAAGGCCGAATATGCCTTCGCGCTGACGAACCTCTACCTCGAAGACGTGCATATCGCCAGCGTGCGCGTCACGTGCGGCTGCACCACGCCTCGAATCGAGAAGGACACGCTGAAGACCTACGAGAAGGGAGCGGTCATCGCGCACATCCACAGCGACCGGTTCCTGGGCAATCAGGCGTCCACCATTACCGTCACGATCGACAAGCCGCAATACGCCCAGGTCCAGTTGCACGTGAAGGTTCACATTTTCCGTGACGTGCTTCTTGACCCGCCCAGCGTCGTCCTCGGGAGCGTGGCCCAGGGGAATGCGGCTGAACGGACGGTCAGCGTCCGGTACGCGGGCCGCAGCGACTGGCAGATTGTGGAGGTAAGGAGCGGCAACCCACACTTGACCGGCACGGTGACGGAAACCGCGCGCCAAGGCGGGCAGATCAGCTACGACCTGAAAGTCGTTCTGGGCAAGGACGGGCCCGTTGGCCATCTGAGTGAATTCGTCTGGCTCATCACGAATGACCCGCAGACCAAGCACATCCCCGTGCCCGTGGAAGGGCAAGTTGTAGGGGCGATTTCGGTGAGCCCCTCGTCGCTGTTCCTGGGCACGGTGCAGCCCGGCCAGAGCGTCACGATGCAGATTCTCGTGCGCGGCCAGAAGCCGTTCCGCGTCGCCTCGGTCCGTGGCGACTGCGAGTGCCTCCAGGCGGCCGCCCCGAAGGACAAGGAGCCCAAGTCGCTCTATCTTGTCCCGATCACGTTCACCGCCGGGAAAAAGACGGGGAGGATCGCCCAAACCGTCCATATCGAGACGGATTCAGGCCGGACCGTTCTGAAGGTGCCCGCATACGCTGTGGTGGGCGGGCAGTAGCAACTCGCAGCGTTGGTGATTGTTTCTGCCCGGCAACGAGCCGGGCAGAGTGCGTGTGCGTAGTCCCGTTCTGAGGAGGGTCGCCCATGTCGGTGCGGTTGATGACAACATGAAGGCCGCCGCAGCGAAGACGCACTACCTGCGCGATGCGCTGGATGCACTGCTGGCAGGCAAGCAGCCGCCCAAAACCGAGACCAAGCCGGTGGGCTGCGTCATCCAGTACGAGAAGAAATAGTCTGTCCTGTCCGAGAAGGCGCTACAGGCCGTAGGATGAATTCCGAGTGTGCGGCCGGCTCGCGCTGCGCGCTGGCTCCGCCAGCCGAGTGTTGGATTCGGTTCCTGTCTGTAACTCAGACGAGGAGAAGATCATC
>Ga0153916_10000934_pt1 | contig 20359 bp, 16 predicted proteins | sample Opewatmetagenome_FD_109642 | JGI IMG/M metagenome (GOLD analysis project Ga0153916, IMG submission 109642) | Freshwater wetland microbial communities from Ohio, USA - Open water 3 Core 3 Depth 4 metaG | ecosystem: Environmental > Aquatic > Freshwater > Wetlands | place: USA: Ohio, Lake Erie...
ACACGTGCACAACAATTTACTTAATTATTAGCAAGATATATGCCAGATTTTTAAAATTCTATCTCATTTAAAATGAACAATTTATACAACAAGCGCCGAGGCCATTATTCAATTTTTTGAATTTTCTCCAAATTATTGGATTTCTCAATAGGATCCGTTCTGGATTGCCGTTGCTTCTCCTTCTATAATATGAAGGAACACTTCCATGAAACCAAGAAGAATCCGGTCCCAAAGAAGCCGGGATCTCGTCCTGCGCTGGGCGGTTGGAATTGTCCTACTTTTAATCGGTTTTATATTCACCCCTGCCGTGCTGTCCGGACCTGCGCCGACGAAGAAGTATCTGACTGTCCTCAAACAGATCCATGCCGAGGTCAGGGAGATCGGGCCCTACCCCGGCGAGAATTTCATCCGCCGGGAATTCTTCGTGGGCGAAGACGATGATGACACGAACAAAGACATCCATGTCATCGTCCTGATCCAATCCTTGGAATCGAAAGACATGATGACGATCCGGGTGACCGAGATGGCCAAAGACCCAGGGAATCCCCAGGTCAGGCTGGCCAAGACCTCAAGAGCACTGACTTGCCTGGTCGCCGAGGACCGGTTGGAAGTCCAGAGCTCCGACTACGGAGAGAAGGACCTCGCCGAGCTTGTGCCTGAGATCCTCACCGCCATCCAGAATAAAAAAAGGCTCCTCAAACTTAATCTTTGCGGAAGTGGGCACCCAGGCTGACCGAGTTGGCCAGGGCCGCATGGGTGATCATCAGGGCCACCTGGATCCCATGCTTCAGCCCGACCACCTTGGGGTCCATCCTCGCTTCCTTGTAGAACTTTTCGATCCGGTGCCGCAAATACTCCAAGTCCGCTTTGGCCCTTTCCAGCCTCTTCTTGGTGCGGATGATTCCAGCATAGTTCCACATCGTCGAGCGGATAGTCAGCCAATCCTGGTTGACAAGGGCGGGGTCGATCTCCTCTTCCCTGTCCGGATAATACCAGAGATGGATCTCTTCGGGCTCGTAGGGCAGCGCGGGGTCGAAGTGGGAGGCGATGTCCTGGGCGGCCCGCGTCCCCCAGACCAATCCCTCCAGGAGGGATGTCGAGGCCAGGCGGTTCGCCCCGTGGACACCGGTGCAGGACACCTCTCCGACGGCGTAGAGGTTGCGGAGCGAACTTCTCCCCCAACTGTCGACCAGGACGCCCCCACAGCAGTAATGGGCGGCCGGCACCACGGGGATCGGCTCTTTGGTTATGTCGAGGCCGTACTCGAGGCAGGTGCGGTAGATATAGGGGAACCTCTTCTTAATATCCACCTTGGCGTACGAGGCGAGGTCGAGCAGGACATAGCTCGAATCGCTGTTGGTCATCTCCTCGTAAATGGCCCGCGTCACTTCGTCGCGCGGGGCCAGGTCGCGCCGGTCGCTGTATTTCTCCATGAACGTCTGGCCTTCTTTCGTTTTCAGGCGGGCGCCCTCTCCCCTCACCGTCTCCGAGATCAGGAAGCCGTCAGCGTCGCGGTGAAAAAGCGAGGTCGGATGGAACTGGATGTACTCCATGTTGACGATGCGCGCCCCCGCCCGATGGGCCATGGCATAGCCCGCGCCGATGGCCTCGCGGGGGTTCGAGGTGTACAGGTAGACGGCGCCGCAGCCTCCGGTTGCCAGGATGGTGTAGGGAGCGAAAAATATATTGACCGCGCCGGTTGCGTTGTCCAGGACATAGGCCCCGATGCACTGCGGATCACGATAGTAAGTCATCAAGTTCTTGGAATGGTGGGGGATAGTGAGAAGGTCGACGGCGGTGCGCCCGGCGAACAATGTGACATTGCTGTATCCCTTCAACGCCTCGACGAATTTTTCTTCGATCGTCCGGCCCGTCGTGTCCTTGACGTGGAGAATGCGGCGGCGCGAATGCCCGGCCTCCTGGGCGTAGTCCAGGTCGTCTTCGCTGCTTCGCGTGAAGGGGATGCGCAGCTCCTCGATCAGGATCCTTTCGACGAGCTCCCGGCCCTGGCCGGCCAGCACCTCGACGGACTCGGGGTTGTTAATGCCGTCGCCCGTCTTGATGATGTCCTCCTTCAGGATCTGCGGGTTGTCGTTTTTCCCCAGCGAGACGATCCCGCCCTGGGCATAGAGAGTGTTGGATTCTTCGAGCACCGGGGCTTTGGTGATGATGTTCACGCGGAGGCCGCGCTTGGCCGCCTCCAGGGCGGCGCTGGCCCCGGCGATCCCACAGCCGATGACCAGGATGTCGGACCGGAAAACGCGGTTTTTAGGCATCGTTCCGTCCCCCCCTGAATTCAAAGCTGATATCGACCGAGCTGAAGGAATGGGTCAGGCCGCCGACGGAAATATATTCGACGCCCAGCTCGGCGATCCGCCGCGCCCGCCCCAGGCTGACCTTACCTGAGACCTCAACCGGGACCTTGCCTTTGAGCCAGAGGACGACCGGTCTCATCCTGTTCAGGGGCATGTTGTCGAGCATAATCCTATCCACTCCGGCGGCCACAGCTTCTTTAGCTGCGCCAAAGTCAGCGACCTCGACCTCGATCATCGTCCCCCGCCCGGCCTTTTCTCTGGCCCTTCGGACGGCCTCCGAGAGGCTGCCCACGAGGGCCAGGTGGTTGTCCTTGATCAACACCATGTCGGAGAGGCTCGAGCGGTGGTTCTCGCCGCCTCCCATCCTGACTGCGTATTTTTCAAGCCGGCGCAGCGTCGGCGTCGTCTTGCGCGTGTCCAGGATCCTGGCGCCCGTACCGGCCACTGCCTGGACAAACCGGCGGGTTTTGGAGGCGATGCCCGACATCCTCTGCAGAAAATTCAGGGCGGTGCGCTCGCCTTTGAGGAGCGAAATCGAGCGGCCCCGGACTTCGGCCAAAATATCTCCGGCCTCGAAACTTTGGCCGTCGCGGGACAGAGGGCGAAACCGCACTCGGGGGTCGATCCGTTCGAACACCCGGCGGGCCACACCGAGTCCCGCCAGGACTCCCCCTTCTTTGGCCAGGAAAACGGCCCGGGACCTCGACGCGGCGGAGATCAGGCTTTCCGAGGTGATGTCGCCCGCAGGAATATCTTCCTTCAGGGCGGCATCGATGAGCGGATCCAAATCGATATTGCGAAGTCTCATTGCCATTGATTATAGAGGCAGGCCCACATCCAGTCAAACCACAGCGTGCTGACCTTTTCTCCAAGAAAGCATTTCTATTTTATTGATGAGCAATTTGGGGATGGAGAAGCGACCTCGAAGGTTAAGCCTTCACGAGGCGTTTTTGGAAGGAAGCCGCTTGGCGGCCGTGAGGACTGTCTGAGCACGTGAAGATTATACGGAGAGGGGTTAGAATGGAGCCAACATGCACGGGGAGTTAAGATCTATCACGCGGAGTTCCGCAGCGCCGAGAAAAACGCTGAGGGAACGGCGTGAAAAACCTGAGCGGGAGCGCCGACATTTCCAAGTTGCTCATCTTTATCATCAAAGGAAAGGCTTGCTTTCTCCAATATCAAGTTGACTGAAAGTCCCAGTGGGTTAAAATAGAAGTGCGATGGCGGAGAAGTTCAAAGGGTACGTCCAGATTTACACCGGCAACGGGAAGGGCAAGACGACGGCGGCGCTCGGCCTGGCCCTCCGCGCGGCCGGGCACGGTCTCCGCTCCTACATCGGGCAGTTCCTCAAGGGACAGGTCTACGGGGAGCTCTCTGCCGCCCGCAAGCTCAAGCCCTTAATCACTATCGAGCAGTTCGGCCGGAAAGGCTTTGTCCATGTCACCGAGAACCCCGATGAAGAGGACATCCGCAGGGCGAGAGAGGGACTGGAAAAATGCCGCCGGGCCATGCTCTCAGGGCGGTTCACCATCGTCGTCCTGGACGAGATCAATGTCGCCCTGCACTTTCGCTTGGTCGGAGAAAAAGACGTCCACAGCCTTCTCGACCAGAAGCCGGCCGAAGTCGAGGTCGTGCTGACCGGCCGCTACGCTCCACCTTCTCTCCTCAGGCGGGCCGACCTGGTCACGGAGATGAAGGAGAAGAAACATTATTATGCCCGGGGAGTCAGAGCCCGAACGGGCATTGAGAAGTGACGCGGGAGAGGACAGCTGCGGCCGATGGACAGAGCGAGATTCGAAAGGCTGGTCACTGAAGCGCTCGCGTCCCTGCCCCGGAAATTCCGGGAGCGGATCGAGAACCTGGCCGTCATGGTCGAGGAGAGACCGCCCCTCCGCCGCTCCTCCCGCGCCCCGGCGAGCACTCTCCTCGGTATCTATCACGGCGTTCCTCTCAAGGACCGCGGTTCTTATTACGGCAACATCCCGCCCGACGTCATCGTCATCTACCAGGAGCCGATCGAGCGGATCTCGGCCTCGGAGGAAGAGATCAAGGAGCGGGTCAGGGAGGTCGTATTCCACGAAGTCGGCCATTACTTCGGACTGAGCGAGAAGGAGCTGCGGGACATCGAGGATTGAGGGTAAATCCAGAAAGGATACCACTATGGCCAAAAGCTTCGAAGGCGTCTTTGCCGCTCTGACGACGCCCTTCTCCGGCGACGAGATCGCCGTCGAAGGGTTCAGGAAAAACATCCTCCGCTACAACACGACAGGACTCGCGGGCTACGTCGTCTTGGGATCGACCGGTGAAGCGGTGCTGCTCGGCGAGGCCGAATCGGAAAAGCTCGTCGCTGCCGCCCGGACGACGATCGCGCCCGAGATGAAGTTCATCGCCGGAGCTTCACGGGAATCGACCCGCCTGACCATAGAGTTCGCCAACCGTCTGGCCGGGCTGGGTGCGGACGCCGTCCTAGTCAAGCCCCCTCACTACTATAAATCTCTGATGAGCCAGGAGGTAATCAAGCGGTTCTATTTCGAAGTCGCCGACAAGTCGGCGGTCCCCGTGTTGATCTATAACATTCCCCAAAACACGGGAATCTCGGTGGAGCCGTCCACCGTTGTCGAGCTCTCTCGCCATCCGAACATCGCGGGCGTCAAGGACAGCTCGGGAGTGCTGTCCAACCTTACGGACGCGGTTCCAGGAGTCCGGCCCGATTTCCGTTTCCTTCTGGGAGCGGGAAGCCTTTTCCTGGCCGGACTTCTGCTCGGCGCGAGCGGCGGCATCCTGGCCCTGGCCGATGTCGTCCCTGAGCTTTGTGTCGAGGTCCAAATCCTCTTCCGCCGCGGGAAGCTAGCCGAGGCCCGCAAGCTACAGCTCGACCTCGCGCCGCTCAACAAGGCCCTGACCCAGACCCTGGGCATACCCGCTATCAAGCACGCCCTCGACCTCCTGGGCTATGTGGGCGGCGCCCCCCGTCCTCCCCTATTGCCTTTAGATGAGACCGGAAAAGCGCAGGTCCGAAGCCTGCTGGCGAAACTCGGCCTCCTGGAAAGCCAGGCAGAATAGATATGTCGGCCGATGGCTGAGAGCGAAGAAAAGAGTGTCGAATTCAAGACGGAAGTTCATGAAAAGCGTGGCCCTCGGAGGCCTGGCCTCCCTGTCGGGTTTTCTCGGTGCTTCGAAGCCCGCCCGGGCTCAAGAGTTGCGGCAAAAGCGGGGCGACATGTGGTACCGGCGGCTGGGCCGGACCGGCCTGTTCATCTCGGAGATCAGCCTCGGGGGGAGCCCCCTCCCCGATTGGTCGCTTTTCCGCGAGATCGTCGAGCGCGGCGTGAATTATATCGACACCTCCACTTCCTATAACAACGGAAACAGCGAGCGCCAGATCGGCCGCCTCTTCAAAGAGACCGGCCGGGATAAGGTGTTCGTCTGCACCAAGTTCCATCTTCGCGGCAACTGGGACAAGGATTCCATTCTCCAGTCCGTCGAAGGCAGTCTCCAGCGTCTGCAGACGGACTACCTGGATGTGCTCTCTATCCACGGCGCCGAGCGGCCGGAGGACCTGGTGGATGAGAGAGTGGCCGGCGCCTTCGAGCGGCTAAAGAAAGAGGGGAAGTGCCGGTTCTGCGGCCTGTCCTGCCACTCGAACCACGAGCGCGTGGTCCAGACGGCCGTGGACTGCGGGCGCTACGACATGGTCCAGGTCGGCTACAACATCTTCGACATCGAGGAGCCTTCCCGAGACGTCGAGACCTATGATGACTACCTCGGCGTCAGCCGAATGAGAGATTTGATCCGGTATGCGGTCGCGCACGAGGTCGGCGTTATCGCCATGAAAACGCTCAAGGTGGGAGGCCGGCGGCAGAACCTGGACCGATACCGCGCCGGGACGTCCTCTCTCTTCCAGGCCATGCTCAAATGGGTATTGGAGGACCGCCACGTCTCCAGCGCCGTCACCGAGATGCTGAATCGACAGCAGATGGAAGAGGACCTGGCCGTGGCCGGGGCAGCCCTGACTTCAGAAGAGAGGTCCGCCCTTTGGCTTCATGTGGCCGAGAACGGCCGGGACTACTGCCGCCTCTGCGGCCGCTGCCGCGAGCAGTGTCCCTCCGGCATCGCCACTTCAGATATCCTCCGCTTGCTGGCCTATCACGAAACCTATGGAAAGACGTCTGCCGCCAAGACGGGCTATTCTGTATTCGCGCCTGCGGAGACAGTCCTCGCCTGCCGGGACTGCGGCTCTTGTGAAAAAGCCTGCCCCTACGGTGTGCAAATCAGAGCGAGGCTCAAAAAGGCACACGTCACCCTCGCCTCTTGATTCCGGTTGAAAAGAATCAGCACGTTCCCAGGATTTAAAGGGTGACCGTGCGGCCGGCTTCGAACGGCCCTCCCCTGCGTTATCCGAGCCTTCGGCTCAGGCAAGGCTGACTGCCGCACAAGAGACCGCTTTGCTACCGTTGCTACCTTCCGGTCCTGGCGGGGTTCGCAGAGGGCTCTTTGCGCAGGGCCCCAACCGTCAACGCCTCTCGCCCGGACACAGACCAGAAAAGGGCCGGCCTCGGTCAGGCCTTCGACCCCACTGGAGCGGGTTGTGGGCTACAGGGCACCGCTAGCTCCCCGTCTAGCACGGTCGAGTCTATTATACCCTGGCAGAAAGGGAATGGAAAGGTCAGGGCGCGATCAGAACCGGTAGGCCAGGCCGCCACGGAGGGCCAGGCCGTCCCAGAAACCCACCTCGGCTTTCAGCAGGAGACCCTTGTAGACGTGACCCTTGACGCCGAGGGCGATGTGGAGAAGGATGAAGCGATCGAGGTCGATCTCCCCCTCTTCCCGCAATTCGTCGAATGTCTTGGTCTTGTCGCCCGAGACATTGCTCTGAGCGCTGCCGCGGCGATAGGTTCCGGTGTAGACATAAGAAGCCGTGCCCTCGAGCGGGCCGAGCCCCAGGCCGAGGACGATATAGGGCGTAACCCGCCAAGAAGGGACGAAATCCCAACGGAAGCTCAGGTTGGTGGTCAATGGATTCGTTTCAACGACGGAGTCTCCCTCGATAGTCGCCACCGACCCATCGGTGTACCTCTGGGTCACGGGCCCCTTCATCATCAGCTTGATCCTTGTCTTTTCGAGGGAGAAGCCGATGCTCATCGAGCCGCGCTTGCCCAGGGGATAATACCGAACCTCGAATCCGTAGTTGGAGCCCTGGGAATCAAGAGCCAGGCTGTGCTCATAGGATGAAGGGGACAGCTTACCCCCGTAGATGGCATTCAGCTGGTCGGTCACCTGGTCACGGATTTCGTTGGCCATTTTCTTGGTCAAATTGTCCTCGAAGGCGCTTTTGACCGGGTCGATGCTCCAACCAGAGAAATGGACATCGATTTCGAAGTGGCCGCCTTTCTCCTCCATGATCCCTTCCGGAATGACCTGCTGCTCTTGTCCAACCCCCGGCTTTTCCTGAGCCTCCGGGGCGGCCTCGGCCGGAGCGGCCAAGACCCCTAAACCCAGTCTTCCTTCGTTCTCCTTTTTGACCTCGTTGAAGAGGTCCACGTAGGTCTGGGGATGGAAAAGCGGGGAGACCTCTTGTTGCGGGTCGATCTCTAAGAGTCTGAAAATATATTTCTTGGCAGTTTCGGTGTCGTTGAGATAGAAATGGCAGAGCGAGAGACCCATGTGGGCCCGAGAGAGGTTCATCTTCTTTCCGGAGGTCTGGACGACGTGGAGATAGTCCTCGATCGCTTTCTGATAATCGCCCTTAGCGTAAGCGTCATCGGCTTGCACAAGGAAGGACGCGGCGAGGGCCTCCTTTTCCTGGGCGGTCTGGGCAGCCAGGGTGAGGGGCGCGGAAAGCAGCGCGATCAGGATGATCCATAGGGGCAATCTCATCGGCTTCATCTGTCCTCCAAAGTCAGATTCGCGTCAAAAGATCACCGCCATATTATAAATTGCTTCTCCTTTTGTCAAAGAATCCGTCCGCCTTCATTAAGTCGTGGGCCAGCCCTGAGCTGCCGGATTCATTGACAGGGACGGGAAGGAGCGGGTATCATGGATAAAGGAGGAAAGAGACGATGTTTTTCTGGGATTACACATATTTTCTTATTATCCCGCCTCTTCTTCTGGCCTTTTATGCTCAGGCCAGAGTGCGTGGGACCTATGCCAAGTACAGCAAGCTCGGCGCTTCCTCGGGGATCTCGGGAGCGCAGATGGCCAAGGAGATTCTCAACCTGGGCGGCGCCGGACACGTCCCGATTGAAGAGACGCCGGGAAAGCTCAGCGACCATTACGACCCGCGGAAAAAGGTCCTCCGCCTGTCGGCCGGCGTCTATGAGAGCAAGTCCATCGCCGCCCTCGGCATCGCCGCTCATGAGGCCGGACACGCCCTGCAGGACCACACGAGTTATGCTCCCCTCCACCTCCGCAACGGCATCTACCCAGTCGCCAGCTTCGGCTCGACCCTGGCCTTCCCCATCTTCCTCATCGGCTTCTTTATGAGCCAAAAGGGACCGAGCATCCTGATGGACATCGGCATCCTCTTATTCGCCGGGGCCGTACTCTTCAGCGTGCTCACCCTTCCGGTGGAGTTCAACGCCTCCAAGCGGGCGATGGTTCTTCTCGGAGAACGTGGCTACCTGAAAGGCCAGGAGCTCGACGGCGCGCGCCGTGTCCTCTCGGCGGCCGCGCTGACCTATGTCGCCTCCACGGCCATGGCGGCCATGCAGCTCCTCCGCATGTTCCTGCTCCGCCAGTCACGCGACTAGGCGCTCCCATAACTCATAGATAATCGGGTTCCCCCCGGCGCCGCTCCGCGGCTGGCGCAATTCTTGACACTGTTGAGGGCAAGTGATAGATAGAGGTCTATCTTTTTTTCCAAGGAGGCTTCCATGAGGAGAAGAACGATCGTCCGAAAGATCTCAGTCGCCACCTTCTTCATCGCGCTGTTTCCCCTGATCGGTGCGGCCCAAATATCCCCTGAGCAATTCCTGGGGCACAAAGTCGGGGCCGACCGCAAGCTCGCCGACTATGGGCAGATCAAGGCTTATTTCGAAAAGCTGGACCAGGAATCGCCGAAGCTCCAGCTCCTCACCATCGGCGAATCGACGCTCAAGAGACCCATGATCATGGCCGTGATCACGGCGGAAGAAAACATGGCCCGGCTCGACCGCTACCGGGAGATCGTCAAGAAGCTCCGCGACCCGAGAACTCTGCCTGCCGAGGAAGCTAAGAAACTGGCGGTCGAGGGCAAGGCTATCGTCCTCATCACCTGCAGCCTCCACGCCTCGGAGATCGCCGCCACCCAGATGGCCATGGAATTCGCCCACAAGCTGGTGACCGGCGATACACCTTTTGACGCCGACCGCATCCTCCGCGACGTCATCGTCCTCCTCGTGCCTTCGCACAACCCCGACGGCAACCAGATGGTCGTCGACTGGTACAGGAAGTATCTCGGCACGAAATACGAGGGCGGACCCATGCCCTGGATCTACCATCATTACGCCGGCCACGATAACAACCGCGACTGGTTCATGTTCAACCTTCCAGAAACCAGGGCCGTGACCAAAGTCCTCTACCATGACTGGCTACCCCAGATTCACATCGATGAGCACCAGATGGGCTCGACGGCGGCGCGCCTCTTCATCCCGCCGTTCATGGACCCTCCCGTCCCCAATGTCCAGCCCCTTCTCTGGCGGGGCGTCAACCTCTGCGGCGCGAGCATGGCCTACGACCTCCAGAAGAGCGGCTACCGAGGAGTCAATCACGGCCGCAGCTTCACCGGCTGGTGGATCGGCGCCTGCGACGACACCTCCTGGCTCCACAATGTCGTCGGACTCCTCAGCGAAATGGCTTCAGTAAAGGTCGCCACTCCCATCTATGTCGAGCCCAACGAAATCCCGCAATCGTACTATGAGAAAAGGATGGAATTCCCAGACCCCTGGCCGGGTGGCTGGTGGCGGCTGCGTGACCTGGTCGACTACGAGCTGACCCTATCGCTGAGCCTCGTTAAGACCGCCGCGCTTCACAAGGAGGATTTCCTGTTCAACTTCTACCGGATGTACAAAAACTCCATCGAGCAGACCGACAAAAATCAACCGTATGCCTTCGTCATCCCGGCCGCCCAAAACGACTATCCCACGACACTCCGGATGATCGATATCCTGATGACCGGCGGCGTCGAGGTCCATCAAGCCAGTGCGGATTTCGTGGCCGGGGGAAAGGTCTATCCTGCCGGTTCGTTCGTCGTCAAAATGGCCCAACCCTATAAGCCCTATGCCTGGGCGCTCCTGGAGCGACAAAAGTATCCGGACTTGCGTCAATATCCCGGTGGCCCGCCGGTCCCCCCCTACGACAATGCCGGGTGGACGCTTCCGCTGCAGATGGGAGTGGCCTGCGACCAAGTGGATGAACCCTTCGATGCCCCGCTGGCAAAGATCGAAAAAGGTCCAGCACCGGCAGCCAGGTTTCCAGACGCCTCCACCTCATACTCCGTCCTCGACTCCCGAATCAACGCCTCTTACAGCGCCGTATTTGCACTCCTCAAGGACAAGGCCGAGGTCTACCGCTCCAAGGAGGCCGTAAAGGGACCCGGTTTCGAGGTCCCCTCCGGGAGCTTCCTGGTGAAGAACAGCCCGGCCGTTCAGAAGACTCTGGCGGCGTATGCGGAGAAACACAGCCTCCGTATCTACGGTTTGACCGACATCACGGCCGTTCCCAAGGTGTCCCTCAAGAACCCCCGCGTGGGGCTCTATCAGTCCTGGAGGAGCAATATGGACGAGGGCTGGACGCGCTACGTCTTCGACGACCTGGGGGTTCCCTATACGACCATGCACAACGACGCGTTCAAAGGAACGAAGGATAAGAAGGCCGACCTGAAAGCCGGCTATGATGTGATCGTTTTCCCGGACGAGGATGCGGAGATCATCAAGACGGGGAAGATCGACCCCAACTCCGAATATGCCCGGTATTTTATGGCCAATTGGCCGCCGGAATATGAGGGCGGCATCGAGAAAGAGGGTGTCGAGGCGCTCAAGGCCTTCGTCGAGGCCGGCGGCATCCTGGTCACCTTGAACAACGCCTGCGGGCTGGCCTTCAAAGAATTCCAGCCTCCCGCACGCAACGCCTTGGAGAAAGTGGACCGGTCCAAGTTTTTCTGTCCGACTTCACTCCTCCAGATTGTGGTCGACAACACGAGCCCTCTTGGCTACGGGATGCCGAAGAAGGCCGCGGCGATGTTCTCGGACGGACTGGCTTTGAGCACCTGGGTTCCTCCTGCGGCGGATTGGGACCGCAAGGTGGTGGCCACTTACTCCGAGAGCGACGTCCTCCTCAGCGGCTGGCTGCTGGGAGAGGACATGATCGCCCGGAAAGCGGCGGTCGTCGACACACAGTACAAGAAAGGCCGGATCGTCCTCATCGGCTTCCCCTGCCAGAACCGGGCGCAGACCCACGGCACCTACAAGTTCTTGCTCAACGCCCTGCTCTATCCGCAGCCGGAGGGCAACTAGGGCCGCCGTCGCTCTTTTTCCCCGCGGAGAACGGGCCGGGCCCGTGTTCCTAAAAAAGGGGACAGAAAAAGGGGACGGTTCTATTTTTCAGTTAAAACTGAATCCGAGAATTCGAAAAAATAGAACCGTCCCCATTTCGTGTAGATTTAGTAAAATAGAAATTGTTGATCTTTCATTCTAAGTATGGAGGCCGAAGAAATGACGGAAGGAAAGCGAAAGAAAATATCTCTGATCGTCTTCAGCGGCGACCTGGACAAGCTCTTTGCCGCCTTCTCTATCGCCACCGGCGCGGCCGCGTCGGGTATGGACGTGGTCATGTTCTTCACTTTCTGGGGCCTTCGAGCCCTCAAGAAAAAGAGGGCCACCGGCCGGAGCCTGTTCGGGCGGATGCTCGGCCGGATGTACGGAGGTGACATCGAGCGGGCGACGCCGAGCCGGATGAGCTTCGGCGGGGTCGGCCGCTGGATGTTCAAGAAGATGATGAAGGCCAAGCGCGCCCCCTCGCTTGTCGAGCTCCGGCAGACGGCCATCGACCTCGGGGTGAAGTTCTACAGCTGCCAGACGAGCATGAGCGTGATGGAGATCCCCAAGGAAGCCCTGATCGACGAGGTGAACGCCTGCGTGGGCGTCACCTATTTCCTCGAGCAGGCCCAGGAGTCTGACATCACTCTGTTCATCTGAGGTTTCGCTTTTTCTTGCCTGGAAGGAAATTCTCCTATACAATGAGCCCAGGAACTGCGACTAATACTATAGGCGGTGCATTTTACCTTGGGGATCCGAGAGATTATCCAGGCTAAGAAGCGGGCGGATTCCGGACAGCCTCTCCGGCCCGATCCCGAACATCTGGCCAAGCTCCTGGCTTCGGCCGAAGCCCGGTTTTTCAACATCATCGGCCGGAACGCCGATTCTATCCTGATCGTGGACCCCGCCGGAACAGTCATATTCGCCAATCCGGCCGCCGTCGAGCTCTTCGGACGAGATGACCGGCCGCTCGGCGGCCGGCCGTTCGGGTTTCCACTGGCCAGCGGAAAAACGACCGAAATCGAGATCCCCTCGCCGGGAGGGCCAGGGCGGACCGGCGAGATGCAAGTGGTGGACATCGAATGGCAGGAACAGCCCGCCCATCTCGTCACGGTTCGGGACATCACGGAACGCAAGCAAGCCGACGAGCTTCGGCTCGAGATTGAGAAGCACATCCGACTGGACAAGCTCAAAGACGATTTCATCAACACGGTCTCCCATGAGCTGCGCACTCCCCTCTCCATCACCAAGGAGGCGATCAGCCTCATCCTGGAGAAGGCCACGGGAGAGATCAACGACCAGCAGACCGAGATCCTGGGCATCGCCAAGAACAACATCGAACGTCTCGCCCGGATCATCAACGGCCTGCTCGACGTTTCCAAGATCGAAGCCGGAAAGGTTGAGCTCCGAAAGCAAGAGGTCGACCTCCAGGCTTTGATCCGCGAAGTCGCTCAGGGCTTCGAGGGGAAGGCCCGGGAGAAAGGCCTCGAACTCCGGCTGATCCTCCCGGAGAAGACCATCCTAATATACGCCGATGAGGACAAGCTGAACCAGATCTTCACCAACCTTATCGACAACGCCGTCAAGTTCACCGCCCAGGGGTCGATCGAGGTCTCGGTAGCCGAAGACAGCACAGAGATCGAGTGCCGGGTCCGGGACACGGGGATCGGCATCCCTGCGGAGAGCCTTCCTAATATCTTCGACAAGTTCACTCAATTCGGCCGGAAGGACGGTCCTGGGGAAAAGGGAACAGGCCTCGGGCTGTCCATCGTCAAGGGGCTGGTGGAGGTCCACGGCGGGGAGATCCGTGTCGAGAGCGAGCTGGGGCGGGGCACGGAGCTGACCTTCACCCTGCCCAAATTGAGCTTCGAGGAGAGGCTCCAGGAATACATCTCCGGCATGATCCAGGAGGCGGCCGACCGGAAGGGCGTCTTCTCCCTCCTCGTGTTCACAGTCAGGGAGCTAGACGATCTGTTGCGGCGTTCGCCGGATCAGACCGAGGCGGCGATGAAGGAGCTGGACCAGGCGCTCAAGAAGTCCCTCCGGCGCCGGGCGGATACAGTCATGTACAACCAAGGTCGTTTCTACCTCATCCTCCCCGAGACCAAGCAGAAGGATGCGCCCTTTGTGCTCGACCGGATGAAGGATACCCTGAGGCAGGCGATCTCCGCCAATGATTTTATCAAGGACGTCATGACCCTGGAGACGGAGATTCTCTCCTATCCAGAAAACGCGGTCGAGCTCGGGAAGTGGCTGACTGCCGTGGGGTAATGCCGATGGCCAAGATCCTAGTCATCGAGGACGAGCCCGACCAGATCAAGCTCATCAGGCTCCGCCTTGAGGCCCGTGGCCACCGCGTCCTATTCGCGGGCAAGGCCAAGGAAGGGATCGAACTAGCCGCCCGGGAAAAGCCGGACCTCATTTTAATGGACATGATCCTGCCGGATATGCACGGCCTCGACGCCACGATCAAGCTCAAGCGGAACCCCGAGACGCGGGCCATCCCGGTCATCGCCCTCTCGGCCGTCGGCTCGCCCGATTTCACCAAGGCCTGCCTTCAGGAGGGCATCGTCGCCTATGTCCGCAAGCCCTATGACCCGCGGGAGCTTTTTAAAACGATCGGAAAATACGTCCCCCCGGGGGAGGCGCCCAGAGTGGATAAACCCAAACCGGCGGCAGCCCCCGAGAAAAGCTACCGGGACAAGCTGTCCGAGATCGAAAAGCAGTTCAAGCAAAGGCCTCCCGCCGCTCATCTCCCGGCCCGCCCGGAAAGCGAAGCCCGCCCCGGACACAACGTCGATGAGATGCTTAAGGGTGCCCTGGCGGATTTCCGGATCCCCGCCGAAAACAAGCCCTCTGCCCGACATCCCGCTGCGGTGCCGGCCGCCGAGCCCGGGCCGCGGCCCAAGAGCATCCTGATCATCGACGACGACACGTCGTTCGGCCGGGTCGTCTCGACCCACCTGGCCGGCCACGGATACGAGGTGAGCCTCGCTCTCGATGGAGTCAGCGGGCTGAAGCAGGCGTTCCAGAAAAGGCCCGACCTGGTCCTCCTCAACCTCATCCTTCCCGCGGGTGGCGGAGAATCCGTGCTGGCCAACCTTCGGAAATCCTCCGAATCGGACGCCATACCGGTCTTCGTCATGTCGAGCCTCCTGTCGTCCAAGAAGCTCGAGGAGAAGGCCCGCGAGCTCGGCGCCCAAGGCTTCATCTCCAAGCCCATCGACCCCGAGGACCTTCTCTACATCATCGAGTCCGTTATTGGAGGGTAATCATGATACCCAAGAAACGGATCCTGGTCGTCGACGACGAGATGGATTTTGTTAAGATGCTCCAGGCCAGGCTCCGGATCGAAGGCTATGAGGTCCTGGTAGCCGAGGATGGGATCAAGGGCATTCAGATCGCTCGCCAGGAAAAGCCTGACCTGATCATCCTCGATATCATGATGCCGGGCCTGGACGGACACTCGGTCTTTGACACGCTCAAGAAATCGATCCTCACCTGGTCCATCCCCGTGATCTATCTCACCGCCAAAACGGGTCAGGCCGACGAGCTCCTGGCTATGGAGAAGGGGGCCAGGTACTACCTCACCAAGCCGTACAACCCGGCCATGCTGCTGGAGATGGTCAAGAGCGCCCTCGCCACCGACGACCAGGTCGAGAAGAAAGAGGGCCGGGTACTGGTCATCGATAAAGACCTGGCTTTCGCCGGCGACTGCGAGGCCAAGCTCAAGCAGTCCGGCTACGATGTGGCCCTGGCGCCCACGGCGGAAGAGGGACTCCGGACCGCCCGTGGGTGGAGCCCCGATATCATCCTCCTTGATTTCCAGACTTCGCACGACGATGCCCACGCCAGCATCAAGGTTATCAGCCACGACGACTCGCTCAAAGACATCCCCCTCTTCATTCTTGCCGCGCAGACGGTCATAAAAAAGGTAGACCCCAAGACCGCTCATTTGGAACAGTTCATCCCCAAGCCGGTCAGCTACGGCCAGTTGCTGGGAACCCTCCAGAGCACAATGCGGATGAAGCGGTCCCGGGACAGGACCCGCCGGCCGGAAGGCCGGTGATCAGTCCCTGCTCAGGATTGCTGCCGCCTTCTCGATATCCGAGACATCCAAAATGACCGAGGTGATATTTCCGTTCCGGCTGAGCGTCCCGTAGCAGTACTCGATGTTGACCCCCCGGTTGCCCAGCCGAGTCGTCAGTTCGGCCAGGGCGCCGGGACGGTTCTCCAGGTCGACCCTCAGGACATCCCGGAGTTCCGTCGTGTAGTTCAGCTTATTGAGCAGCTTGACGGCCTTGCTGACGTTCTTGACATAGAGCTTGGCGGTATCGTGGAAGACGCCGATAGCCTCGATGTTGATCTCGTTCTCGGCCAGGTGACTGCACAGCTCGCCCAAGGTGGACGGCCTGTTCTCCAGGATGACAAATATTTCGGTTATCCTTTCCATGTTTCCCCCAAATAGAGGAAGTTTGTCCTCTCTTTAAATGCCATAGAACGGGTGCTCAGGTCAACCCTCCCGTCATGGATCAGTCGAATATTTTCCCCGGGTTGAGTATTCCCTGAGGGTCAAAAAGCCGCTTGATCCCCCTCATCAACGCGACCTGCTCATCGTCCAGCACCAGGGACAGGAACGGCTTCTTGACCAGCCCGATGCCATGCTCTCCAGAGAGCACGCCTCCCCTCGCCTTAGCGTCAACATACAATTCCGCGCGCACCTTTTCCACTTTGTCCCGCCATTCTTCCTCCGGAACCGGTATCATTTTCCCTTCCACGTACCTAGCCTTCATGATGTGGGTGTGGATGTTGCCGTCCGCGGCATGGCCAAAGGTGGGCAGCCAGATGCCGTATTTTCGGGAGACCTCGCGGATGCGCCGGACGTGCCCGGGAATCTCGGCCCGGGGGACGCAGATATCCAGGATCTCGACGGTAAGGGACTTGATGGCCTCGTAGATCTTGCTCCGGATCTCGAGGACGAGATCCTGCTTCTTCGGCGTGTCGGCTATGAAGACGTCCAGCGCGCCTTTCTCGAGGCAGACCTCGGCGACCACCTGGCTGAGCCGGTCCATCTCTTCCTCGCTCGGCGCATCGAGGATGACGAGGAGGGATGTCCGGCCGGCCGAGGTCGGCCAGCGTTTGTCGAGGTATTCCTCGGTGATGCGGATGACCTCGTGTTCGATGAACTCCACCGCCAGGGGCAGGATCTTTCGGCCCATCAGGAGCGGCACGGTCTCAACGGCACTTTCCACGTCGTCGAACGGGATCACCAATGACCGGCTCAGGGGAGCGGCCGGAAGGAGCTGGATGACGGCGCGGGTGATGATCCCCAGGGTCCCTTCCGATCCGACCAGAAGGTGGAGCAGGCTGTACCCGGTGCTGCTTTTGACCAGCTTGCCGCCCAGACGGATGACATCACCGCTCGGCAGGACGACTTCCAGCCCGCGGACATAATTGCGGATGACGCCGTACTTGACCGCCCGACTCCCGCCGGCGTTGGTGGCGATGAGGCCGCCGATCATGGCGCTCTCGTCGCCGGGGTGCGGCGGGAAGGAAAGCCCGGCTTCCTCGACCGCCCGGGAAAAATCCCCCAGCATAACACCCGGCTCGACCACGGCCATCTGGTTGTCAAGGTCGATCTCAATGATGCGGTTCATCTTTTCGAGCGCGAGCACGATCCCGCCGTGGACCGGGACGCAGCCGCCGCACAGCCCGGTGGCGCCTCCCCGCGGTGTCACCGGGATGTGCGCCCCCGCAGCCAGCCGCATAACCGCGGTCACCTCCTCTGTCCGTTCGACCCGAACGACGACCTCGGGATAATGCCAGATGTCGCGGAGCGAGAACTCGTCATGACTGTAGTCCTCGATCTTATCCCGGTCGGAGAGGATATCCTCCGGGCCGACAATCGCGGCCAGCCGCTGGAGGATTTCGTGGCTCACCTTGTTGTACATGTTCCTTGCCTGATACTCTCCCGTTTCACTTGACGATGATGTGCGGGATGCCGGCGTCCTTAAGCAGGGCGTTGAGGTTGGCAACGTCCGATTCCATGATCGCTTTGAGGTTGGAGATCTCGGCATCGGCCTTCTCCGACAGTTCCTTGAATAACTCGCGTGACTGGTCGGTCGGGCGGGCGTCGGCGCCGGCCGCCAATGTAGCCAAAGCTGCGATCTTGTCGTCGAGCTTGACCGGGTAGTTGAGCGGGTCCTGGCTGCTCTTGGACTTGGCCTGGATGAGGACCTCTTCCACGGCGGTCAGCTTGGCCCTGACTTTCTTGACCTCTTCGAGGATGGCCGCGGCCTCCGGTCTTCCTTTGATCTCTTCAGAAACCCTGTCCATCTTGCCCCGGACCAGGCGCAGCTGGTTGACCGCCCGGTTGACCTCGCTGAGCTTGTCGCGGACCTGGATCAAGAAATCGAACTGTTCCAGAAGCTCCTGCGGCGTGGCTTCGGTCCGCGGGTCCTTCTTCCATTCCCATTCCCGGATGTGCGACTCCTCGCCGACGGTCAGCTTAACCTGGTAGATGCCCGGGACGGAGACGGGCCCCTCTACCGAGCCGCCCCAAAGGACGGCGCCCGGGACCCGCTCCGCGTCGGGATAGCGCATGTTCCAGATGAACCGGTTCATCCCCGCTTCCGCCGAAAGGCGCCGGCTCTCTGCGGCCCCGAACATCCGGCTGAATTCATCCTCAGGTTCCGCCTCCGGCTTGGCCTGGCTGGAAAAAGTCTTGATGCGGGAGCCGTTGGAGTCCATGATCTCGAGGAGAACCTCCTGCTTAGGTTTCTCCCTGAAGTAATAATAGATGACTGTTCCTGAGGGCGGATTTTTCCCGACGTTGGGGATCGGGAAGCTCCCTCCACCCGTCCGGCAGGCGTCACGGGGCCGGAACAGAAAGGAGGAAGCGGCCGCGACCTTCTCGTCCAATTGCTGGAGCGGGGTCAGGTCGTCCAGGATCCAGAAAGATCGGCCGTGCGTCGCGACGACAAGGTCATCCTCCTTTACGACCATGTCGTGGATGGGTGTCGCCGGCAGGTTGAGCTGGAGCGATTGCCAGGTCGCGCCGTCGTTGAAGGAAACAAAGACACCCGTCTCGGTCCCGGCATAGAGGAGCCCCCTGCGCTTGGGATCTTCCCGGACGACCCGGACAAAGGTGTTTTTGGGCAGGCCGGTCACGAGAGGACGCCACGTCTTCCCGAAGTCTTCGGTTTTAAAGATATACGGCTTGAAGTCGTCGAGTTCGTGCCGGTCGACGGCGATAAAGGCGATCGCCGGGTCGAAGGCAGAAACTTCGATCATGCTGATGAGGCTCCACTTGGGGAGCTCGCGAGGCGTGATGTTCTCCCAGGTCTTGCCGCCGTCCCGGGTCAGCTGGACCAGGCCGTCGTCTGTCCCCACCCAAAGGATGTTCGGGTCCTGGGAGGACTCGGCCAGCGCGAAAATCGTGCAGTAGTATTCCACGCCTGTATTGTCCTGCGTGATCGGCCCGCCCGAAGACTGCTGCCTGTCCTTGTCATTGGTGGTCAGGTCGGGGCTGATGACTTCCCAGCTCTGGCCTTCGTTCGTCGTCTTGAACAGAACCTGGGCGGCGTGGTAGAGGACGTTGGGATCGTGGCGGGAAACCACGATCGGGGCCGTCCATTGGAAACGGTATTTGAGGCCGGCTGCTCCTGTCCCCATCGGATTTTCCGGCCAGGCCGTGATGATGCGCTGCTGCCGCGTCCGGTAGTCCCACCGCGTGATGAGACCGCTGTAGCTCCCGGCATAGACGAGGTCGGGGTTGTCCGGTCGAGGCACCACGAAGCCACTCTCGCCTCCGCCCACTTCGTGCCAGTCGGGAGCGTCTATGCCATAGCCGTCTGTGCGGCTGGCGATGCGCACCGTGGAGTTGTCCTGCTGGGCCCCATAGATCCAATACGGAAAGCGATTGTCCACGGCCACATGGTAGAATTGGGCAGTCGGCTGGTTGTCCTGGGCCGTCCAAGTGAGGCCGCCGTTCGTCGTCACGTTGGCTCCGCCATCGTTGGAGTTGACCATCCGCTGGGGATTCTCGGGATCAATCCAGAGGTCGTGGTTGTCTCCGTGCGGAACCCGGATGGCGGCATAAGTCTTGCCGCCGTCCGTCGAGCGGTAGAAGCTCGTATTGAGAACATAGACGGTCTCGGCATCCTTGGGGTCGGCATAGATCCGGCTGTAGTACCAAGCCCGCTGCCGCAGGCGGCGGTCGTCGTTAACTCTCTGCCAGGACTGGCCGCCGTCGTCCGAGCGGAATACTCCGCCGTCCGCGGCCTCGACGATCGCCCAGAGGCGGTCCGGAGCGGCCGGCGACACCGTGACTCCGATCTTTCCAAGGACGCCCTGGGGAAGGGCTTTGTGCCGCGAAATCTCGGTCCAGGTGGCACCGCCGTCCGTGGATTTGAAGAGCCCGCTCCCCGGACCGCCGCTCGTCAGGCTGTGGGGAGTCCGGCCGGCTTCCCATAAGGCTGCATATACGATCCGGGGGTTGGAGGGGTCGAGGGCCAGGTCGATGGCCCCGGT
>Ga0153916_10000936_pt1 | contig 20342 bp, 19 predicted proteins | sample Opewatmetagenome_FD_109642 | JGI IMG/M metagenome (GOLD analysis project Ga0153916, IMG submission 109642) | Freshwater wetland microbial communities from Ohio, USA - Open water 3 Core 3 Depth 4 metaG | ecosystem: Environmental > Aquatic > Freshwater > Wetlands | place: USA: Ohio, Lake Erie...
CCCATAGTGGCGCGCAACCGCCTGGCGCAGGTCGGGAAGCCCGGCCATCGGCGGATACTGGTTGTGGCCGTTCAGGACCGCGTCGGCCGCCTTTTGCCGGATGGCTAGCGGTCCCGGATCGTCGGGAAACCCCTGGCCGAGATTCACGGCGCCGAGGTCGCGGGCGAGGCCCGACATCTCTTCGAAGACCGTCGTCGGCAGGGACGCGAAAATCGGATTGGCCATGCCGATGCTTTGGCGTCAGGCCGCGCGTCCTGCAAGAGGCTTGCGGGGGCGCAAGGCCCCTGTCGGCGTCAAGCCGCGCCTATTCTTCCTTGACGCGCTTCTTGCGGAAGCTGGGGTTCAGCACCCGCTTGCGCAGGCGGATGGACTTCGGCGTCACCTCGACCAGTTCGTCTTCCTCGATGTAGGCGATGGCCTGCTCGAGGGTCATCCGGCGCGGCGGAGTGAGACGCACGGCCTCGTCCTTGCCGGAGGCCCGCACGTTGGTCAGCTGCTTGGCCTTCATCGGGTTGACGTCGAGGTCGTCGGACCGCGAGTTCTCGCCGATGATCATGCCCTGGTAGGCCTTTTCGCCGCCGCCCACGAACATGGTGCCGCGTTCTTCCAGATTCCACAGGGCGTAGGCCGCGGTCTCGCCGTCGGAGTTGGAGACCAGCACGCCCTTACGGCCGGCGTCGATGGGGCCCTTGTAGGGCTCGTAGTGGCTGAACACGCGGTTGAGCACGCCTGAGCCGCGGGTGTCGGTGAGGAACTCGCCCTGGTAGCCGATGAGCGAGCGCGACGTCGACATCAGGCTGATGCGCGTCTTGCCCGCGCCGGACGGGCCCATGTCCTTCAACTCAGCCTTCCGGGCCGAGAGCTTCTCGATGACGATGCCAGTGTACTCGTCGTCCACGTCGATCATCACCTCCTCGATGGGCTCCAGCCGCTGTCCGGTTTCCGGATCGGTCTGGTACACCACCCGCGGGCGGCTGATGGAGACCTCGAAGCCTTCGCGGCGCATGCCTTCGATCAGCACGCCGAGTTGCAGTTCGCCGCGGCCGGCGACCTCGTAGGCGTCCTTGTCCGGCGTCTCGGTCACCCGAATGGCGACGTTGGATTGGGCTTCCTTCAGCAGGCGGTCGCGGATGACCCGGCTCTGCACCTTGTCGCCCTCGCGCCCGGCCAGCGGGCTGTCGTTGACCGACACGGTCATGGAGATGGTCGGCGGATCGATCGGCTGGGCCGGAAGGGCCTCAGTGACCTCCAGGGCGCACAGCGTGTCGGCCACGGTCGCCTTGGAGAGGCCCGCGATGGCGACGATGTCGCCGGCTTCGGCGTCCTCGATCGGCTGGCGCTTCAGGCCGCGGAAGGCCAGCACCTTGGTGATCCGCCCGCGTTCGACTTCCTTGCCGTCATAGGACAGCGCCTTGATCGCCAAGCCGGGGACGGCCTTGCCGGCCTCGATGCGGCCCGTCAGCAGGCGGCCCAGGAACGGGTCGTTTTCGATCAGCACCGCCAGGATCTGGAAGGGCTCGTCCTTGCGCGCCTCGGCCTTGGGGGCCGGCACGTGCTCGACGATCAGGTCGAACAGGGGGGCGAGGTTGTCGTTGGGCTGGCTCATGTCCAGCGTCGCCCAGCCGTTCTTGCCCGAAGCGTAGATGTGCGGGAAGTCGAGCTGCTCGTCGGTCGCGCCCATGGCGGCGAAGAGGTCGAAAGCGTCGTTCAGGACCCGGTCGGGATCGGCGTGCGGCCGGTCGACCTTGTTGAGGCAGAGGATCGGCTTGAGGCCCATCTTCAGCGCCTTGCCCAGCACGAACTTGGTCTGGGGCATGACGCCTTCCTCGGCGTCGACCAGCAGGACGCAGCCGTCCACCATGCCCAGGATCCGCTCGACCTCGCCGCCGAAATCGGCGTGGCCGGGGGTGTCGATGATGTTGATCCGGGTCTCGCCGGCCTTGCCGCGCCAGAGCACGCTGGTGCACTTGGCCAGGATCGTGATCCCTCGCTCGCGCTCCTGATCATTGGAGTCCATGGCGCGCTCAACCGTCGCCTCATTGGCGCGGAAGACGCCGGACTGGGCGAGCAGTTGGTCGACCAGCGTAGTCTTGCCGTGGTCGACGTGGGCGATGATGGCGATGTTTCGCAGCGACATAAGGAGGGTCTGGACCTTTTCGGGGAGGCGGCGCTTGTAGTTGAACGGCGGGGGTTTCGCCAGTGCCTTGTGCGGCGCCGATGCTGCGACGCAACATATCACACGGGATGCAGATAGGCGCGATCAACCTGATCGCTAGGCGCTCATGCTGCGGCGCAACAGCGCAGAGCCACCCGGAGGGCGAGAATAATCCCTTGCAAAACAATGCTGACGTCAAGAAACGTCAAAAAAAACTGTAGCCCCCTCGGATTCTGCGCTTGCCGTTTTGTGCGCCGCACAGTATTTATTTCCTTGTGAGGCGTCGCTGACGCCTCTGCCCTTCCTGGGCGTTTCCTCCCTAATGAACTTGCCGCGCCTTCGGGCGCGGCTTTTTTTGGTCCGTAGCTCAGGCGCGAGGCTCGCCGCCCCGAGGCATGAACCCCTGGGCGATCAGCCCGATGTGGCGATCCATGGTCGCGCTGAGCGCCGCGGAGTCGGCGCCCTCCCGAGCCGCGAGGCGATAGGTCCAGGCGTAGGTCGCCCGCAGGGTGTCCACAATCAGAGCCAGGTCCGCATTGGGATCGACGTCGCCGCGGGCCACGCCCTCCGTCAGACAATCCACCAGAATCTGCTTGAGATGCTCGTTGCGCCCAAAGGGCGTCGCGTCGGGCGACAGCGTCCAGTCGTAGGCGGCGGCGATGTGGGCCAGGAACAGACGGGTTCGCCGCGTTTCGAACGCGTAGTGGATCGCGAAGATCGAGCGCAGGCGATCGGCGGTCGACCCGCGCAGGAGCGGGGCCACACGATCCAATTCGGCGTAGAGCTCCTCGAGCCGCTCGACCATGACCTGGCTGAGAATCTCGCTCTTGGAGGCGAAGGTGGTGAAGACGCTGCCCACCGATACTCCAGCCTCCCGCGCGATGGCCCGCACGGTCGTTTCCGCATAGCCCAGGCTCTCGAACAACGTGCGCGAAGCCTCGATCACCCGTTGCCGGGTCGCCGCCTTCTGCGATCGACGAACTCCCATCGCTCCCCCCCCCAGGGTGTCCGGCCAGGCCTTGTCAGTCCCGCCCGCTCGGACTTCGTATCGTACGGGACCGATCAGCCCCGCCTGGCGCCCGCCAGGATCACCCGGATCTGGTCCTTGGACCGCGCCTGCAGAGCATCCAGGCTCCAGCCGCCGAAGACCGCCTGCGGATAGTTCGACAGGTAGGCGTCGAACAGCATCTGGCTGCGAAGCTTGACCTCGCTCTCGCGGGACAGCTCTCCGCGCTCGACGCCCAGGGTCAGCTGGTCCGAAATCACCTCGGTCAGCGCCTGCACCGGACCGACGTTGCGCAGGATCTGGCCCTCGTCGCACGTCCAGGAGATGCTGAAGGCGGCGCGGGCCAACGGGAGCTGGCTCTTATAGAAGGCGTAGCCGGCCATGAAGATTTTGAGCAGCGCCTCGTCCACGGTGCGCGCCCGATGCGCGGCCTCGCCCATGATCTCGGCCAGGTTCGAGATGTCATTGAGCATGATCTCGCGGAACAGGTCCGACTTGTCGGCGAAATTCGCGAAGACCGCGCCTGTCGACATGCCCGCCGCGGCGGCGATGTCGCGGATAGTGGCGCCATCGTAGCCCTGCTCGCTGAACAGCTTGCGCGCCGCCAGCAACACCTTGGCGCGGGTCTGCTTCTTCGCCAACGAGCGTCGGGTCGGAACCTTAACCTGGGTCTCGCCAGCCGGCAGAATGGTCCCGGTCACGTGTTTCATTTAGCGCTCAACCTCGCTGTGGCCGCTTCCGCGCGCCGATCAATGACTCATAGTCCGAGGCCGCGGCGCCGCGTCGGCGCCGTCGCCCCCGGTGACGCCACGCTGGCCCGTGATCCTCGCTCCCGGCCCCGCTGCGGCGAACGCCGCAACAGCGACCGCATCTTCAGCCGCCTTATAGGTAAGCCTGCCGACTGATCGCCGCAGCGGGTCCCGCGGCCGCTTCGGCGATCATGTTCACCTACGCCGTTACGCAACCGGGAGATGGGGTGGCCGTAGCTCAGTTTCTCTTGAACCGCCTTGCGACCGAGCGTCGCAGCGGGGACCGCCGCCCCCGGGGATCCCCGGCGATAAAGGCGGGAGACCAAGTCAGTGCGAGCCTCTACTGAACACATTCAGCCAACGCAATATGGGAACGACGGGAACTGTGGCGACCGGGCCCGCCGCCGACTAGACTGATTGGATGACCAATATTTTCTCCCTGCTTATCCCGGTGTCCCTGGTGGCGGTGATCGCGACCCTGGGCGTCGGCCTCTACGCCCTGTTCCGCGGTGGCGACTTCGGAAGGTCGTATTCGAACAAGCTGATGCGGCTGCGTGTGGTGCTGCAGGCAGTGGCCGTGGCTATCCTGGTCGCCGCGGTCTGGTGGCGTCAGCAGCACGGCTAGGACAGATGGTCACCCTCAACAGGATCTACACGCGGACCGGCGACGACGGGACCACCCGCCTGGCGACCGGAGAGCCCGTGAGCAAGGCGTCGCTCAGGGTCGAGGCCTACGGCGCGGTGGACGAGACCAACGCCTGCGTGGGCCTGGCGCGGCTGCATACCGGCGCCGACCCGGTGCTCGATGCGATGCTGGCGCGCGTCCAGAATGAACTCTTCGACCTGGGCGCGGATCTCGCCACCCCGCCCCGCGCCGGCGAGGCGCCCGATCAGGCGCTGCGGATCATCGAGGGCCAGGTCGAACGCCTGGAGCGCGAGATCGACCAGCTGAACGCGGCGCTGTCGCCCCTCACATCGTTCATCCTGCCCGGCGGGACGCCGGCTGCCGCGGCGCTGCATCTGGCGCGCACCGTGTGCCGACGCGCGGAGCGGGCGGCGATCCGGCTGCGCGACGAGGGCGGCGAGGCGCTGAACGCGCCCGCGCTGAAATACCTGAACCGGCTGTCGGACCTGCTGTTCGTGGCCTGCCGGCATGCCAACGACCAGGGCCGCGGCGACGTGCTCTGGGTCTCGGGCGCGACGCGCTAGGGTTCTAGCGCGCGGCGGGCGCAGCTGACGGAGCCGCTTTCTCAGGCGTCTTGGGGGCCGGCGTCGCCGCGGCCTTGGCCGCCGCGACCCGGGCCGCCTCGGCCTGACGCTCGGGCACGGTTCGGCCGGTGATATCCGAAATCAGGATCGGATGAGCGCAGACGCGGCCCTGCCAGTCGAACCAGTCGCCCTTGGACTCGCACTTCTGCGCCGGCCAGACCCAGCCGATGTGGTAGATGGCCACGCCAACGCAGGCGACGGCGAAGACGCCAAGGAAGATCAGCTTCAGGCGATCGATCGTACGGTTCATGCATCCGCTCTAGAACATGGATCCTAGGGCTGACTAGAGGGACGTCCCGTCGAAATTGCGGCGCGCGGGCGACTTGCAAACCGCGCCGGAAACGTTATGCCCCGATCCGATTGATTTTTTTGCAATGCAAATTTGAGGCGGTAGCGACCCATGAAGGTGTTGGTCCCGATCAAGCGGGTTATCGACTACAACGTGAAGGCTAGGGTGAAACCTGACCAGACGGGCATCGATCTGGCGAACGTCAAGATGTCCATGAACCCATTCTGCGAGATCGCCATCGAAGAGGCGGTCCGTCAGAAGGAAAAGGGCGCGGCGACGGAAGTCGTGGCGGTGTCCGTGGGCCCGACGCAGGCCCAGGAAACCCTCCGCACCGCCCTGGCGATGGGCGCGGACCGCGCCATCCTGATTCTGACCGACCAGGACCTCGAGCCGCTGGCGGTGGCCAAGGTGCTGAAGGCGGTGATCGCCGAGGAAAGCCCGGACGTCGTGATCATGGGCAAGCAGGCGATCGACGGCGACAACAACGCCACCGGTCAGATCCTGGCGGCCCTGCTCGACTGGCCGCAGGCGACCTTCGCCTCGGCGGTCGAGCTCAGCGCCGGCAAGGCCAAGGTGACCCGCGAAGTCGACGGCGGCCTGCAGACGATCGAAACCGACCTGCCGGCGATCGTCACCGCGGACCTTCGTCTGAACGAGCCGCGCTACGCCAGCCTGCCCAACATCATGAAGGCCAAGAAGAAGCCCCTCGACGTGAAGGAGCTCGGCTCCCTCGGCGTCGACACGGCGCCGCGCCTGAAGGTGCTCAAGGTCACCGAGCCGCCGAAGCGCGGCGGCGGCGTCAAGGTCGAGACGGCCGCTGACCTGGTCGCAAAGCTGAAAAATGAAGCGGGGGTGCTCTAATGGCCGTTCTCGTCATCGCCGATCACGACAACGCGTCGCTGAAGGACAACACCCACAAGACCGTCACCGCCGCCCTTAAGCTGTCGGGCGACGTGGACGTGCTGGTCGCCGGCAAGGACGCCAAGGGTGTCGCCGACGCGGCCGCCAAGATCGCTGGCGTCCGCAAGGTGCTGCTGGCCGACAGCGACTCCCTGGGCCAAGGCCTGGCGGAAGCTTTCGAGACCCTGGTGCTCCCGATGATGGCCGGCTACGACGCCGTCCTGACCCCGGCCACCTCGCAGGGCAAGAACATCGCGCCCCGCATCGCGGCCAAGCTCGACTCCGCGCCGATCTCGGAGATCGTGGAGGTCGTGGACGCCTCCACCTTCGTGCGTCCGATCTACGCCGGCAACGCGCTGGAGACCATTCAGTCCTCCGACGCCAAGAAGGTGATCACCGTCCGCGCGACCGCCTTCAAGGCGGCCGCAGAGGGCGGCTCGGCCAGCGTCGAGGCGATGGCCGCCGGACCGGGCGCGTCCAAGACCCGCTTCATCGAGCAGAAGCTGGTCAAGTCGGACCGTCCGGAACTGGCCGGCGCCAAGATTGTCGTCTCCGGCGGTCGCGCCATGGGCTCGGCCGAAGAGTTCCAGCGCGTGATCGAGCCCCTGGCCGACAAGCTGGGCGCGGCCGTGGGCGCCAGCCGCGCGGCGGTGGACGCCGGCTACGCGCCGAACGACTATCAGGTCGGCCAGACCGGCAAGGTCGTGGCTCCGGAACTGTATGTCGCCATCGGCATCTCCGGCGCCATCCAGCACCTGGCCGGGATGAAGGACTCCAAGGTCATCGTGGCGATCAACAAGGACGGCGACGCGCCGATCTTCCAGGTCGCGGACTACGGCCTGGTGGCGGACTACAAGTCCGCCGTGCCGGAGCTGATGGCCGCCCTGACGGCGGCCGGAAAGTAATCCAGGTCTCCCATCGCGATCTGGCGAAGGGGCGGTCCGACGGGCCGCCCCTTTTGCGTTGCAGGTCGGCACGCGGTTCGCCAAGCGCGCGAAACCGCGGCGCGAGCGCCACCATTGCGATCAGCGCTCTCGCTGCGGCGCAGCAAAAGCCTTGGCGACCGGGCGCAAGGCTATGTTAGAAGTCCGTCGCAATCGGCGGCGCGACAGGGCGCCTCCTCTGGTTTTGAGGCTTTGGCGGCATGGTCAGCATCAAGTCGGTCGGCATCATCGGCGCGGGACAGATGGGTTCGGGCATCGCCCATGTATGTGCGCTGGGCGGTTACGACGTGCTGCTGCATGACGTAGCGCCGGAGAAAATCCAGGCGGCCATCGCCCTCATCGACAGGAACATGACCCGGCAGGTCAGCCGCGGGATCATCGAACCGGCCGCCATGGAAGCGGCGATGAAACGCATCAAGCCGGCGCCCGAGCTGCAGGCCATCGGCGCCACCGATCTGGCGATCGAGGCGGCCACCGAGAACGAAGAGGTCAAGAAGGCCATCTTCAAGGCGCTCGCGCCGCACATGTCGGACTCGATCCTGCTGGCGTCGAACACCTCGTCGATCTCGATCACCCGCCTGGCCTCGGCCACCGATCGGCCCGAACGCTTCATCGGCCTGCACTTCATGAACCCGGTGCCGCTGATGAAGCTGGTGGAGATCATCCGGGGGATCGCCACCGACGCGCCGACCTACGAGACCGCCGTCAATTTCGCCCGGTCGCTGGGCAAGACCACCGCCAACGCCGAGGACTTCCCCGCCTTCATCGTCAACCGCATCCTGGTGCCGATGATCAACGAGGCGATCTATACGCTCTACGAGGGCGTGGGCACGGTGGAAGCCATAGACACCGCCATGAAGCTGGGCGCCAACCATCCGATGGGGCCGCTGGAGCTGGGCGACTTCATCGGTCTCGACACCGTCCTGTCGATCATGAACGTGCTTCACGAGGGCCTGGCCGATTCCAAGTACCGGCCCTGCCCGCTGCTGGTGAAATATGTCGAGGCCGGCTGGCTGGGCCGAAAGTCGGGTCGCGGCTTCTACGACTATCGCGGCGACGCGCCGGTCCCCACCCGATAAATTCCGCATTCAATTCAGGCAGACAGACGGCCGGGGCGGGCCAAAACACCGTTCCGGACCGCGAAGTCTTGCGTCGGATGGGCGCAGGCCTTGGGCCTGCAGTTAATCCATTCGACTTCATGTGTCGCGGCACCCCATAATCCAGTCGATTCGGAACCGTGGACCCATGCGACGGCTCACCTTGGCGCTGCTATGCGGCGCCTACCTTTGTCTAGCGCTCATCATCGCGCTGTCGCTGTGGAGAAACGGCGGCGGCTGGGGCGCCGGCGTGGCGGCTCTGGTGGGCGGGCTGGGTCTGGCGTTCGCCTTCCACGGGTTGATCGAACGAGCGCTGGATTCCGCGGCCATCCGCAATGAGATCGGCGCCCTGCGCGACGCCCACCGCATCCTCATCGACCAGATCGAGAAGATCGACGCCCGCGTCTCCGAGGTAGTGTCGACGGTGACCGACGATGCGCTGCGCCGCTCCGAAGAGCTCTCCGACGAAGTTCACATGCTCGAGGATCTGGTCCAGCGCATGAGCCAGCGGCTGGAACAGCGGGTGGTCGACGGCGCGAGCGCGCCGCGCCTGGGCCACGAGCCGGACAACCGTCAGTCCGCGGCCCTTCTGGAGACCGTGCGCGAGGCCCTGGCCGAGAACCGGGTCGACCTCTACCTGCAGCCGATCGTGGGCCTGCCGCAGCGGCGCACTGTCTATTACGAGAGCTTCTCGCGCCTGCGCGATCCTACCGGCCGGGTGATGATGCCCGCCGAGTATCTGTCTGTGGCCGAGCCCGGCGGGCTGGTCACCTCGATCGACAACCTGCTGCTGTTCCGCTGCGTTCAGATCGTGCGGCGCCTGGCCAAGCAGGACCGCAAGGTCGGGATCTTCTGCAACATCTCCACCGCCAGCCTGGCGGACGAGACCTTCTTCCCGCAGTTCCTGGAGCTGCTGTCGGCCAATCGCGACCTGGCCGGCGCGCTGATCTTCGAGCTGGGCCAGGCCGCCTTCGACGCCCGCGGGTCGGTCGAGGCCCGCAACATGGCCAAGCTGGCCGACCTGGGCTTCCGCTTCTCGCTCGACAAGGTGGTCAACCTCGACTTCGACTTCCACGACCTTGCCCGCTCGGACGTGAAGTTCGTGAAGATCGCCGCCAAGGTCCTGCTGGAGGAGATGGTCGAACGCGACGGCCGCCTGGTGCTGCGGTCCCTGCCCGATCTCGCCGCCGAGGATTTCTCCGCCCTGACCCGCCGCTACGGCGTCGAGATCGTCGCCGAGAAGGTGGAGAGCGAGCGCCAGATCGTCGACGTCCTGGAACTCGACATCGCGCTGGGCCAGGGCCACCTGTTCGGCGAGCCGCGCCCGATCCGCGACCAGGTGCTGGCCGAGGCCGATCCGCCGGCGGGCTTCCTGCGCGACAACCTGCGCCGCCGGATCGTCGGCCGCAGCTGATCGGTTCGCCGCGCATTGACCCGGGCGGCCAGCCCCGCTACCGCCCCCACCCATGACCGCGCCTGTTCCCGTTCCCGGCCTCTCCGCCCTCTCCGCCCGCTACGATATGCTTCTGAGCGACGTCTGGGGCGTGATCCACAACGGCCGGGAACATTTCCCCACCGCCTGCGCGGCTCTCGCCCGCTTCCGCGCCGAGCGCGGCCCGGTTGTGCTGATCTCCAATTCGCCCAGGCCACACGATTCGGTGGTCGAACAGCTGGACTCCCTGGGCGTCCCGCGCGAGGCCTGGTCGGCCCTGGTGACCTCCGGCGACGCCACCCGCGCCCTGCTGGCCGACCGCGCGCCGGGGCCCGCCTGGGCCATCGGCCCCGACCGCGACGAGGCGCTCTACGAGGGCCTGGGCCTTAGCTTCGCCGGATACGAGGATGCGGCCTTCATCTCCTGCACCGGCCCCTACGACGACGATATCGAGACGCCCGAGGACTATCGCGCCCGCTTCGAAGTCGCCGCGGCGCGGGGAATCGAGATGATCTGCGCCAACCCCGACATCGTGGTCCAGCGCGGCGCCCGGCTGATCTATTGCGGTGGAGCGTTGGCGAAGCTCTACGCGGAACTGGGCGGCCCAGTGAGCATGGCCGGCAAGCCGTATCCGGCCATCTACGATCTCTCGGTCGCCGCGGGCGAGCGGCTGATCGGCCGGCCGGTGAACCGCTCTCGCATCCTCTGCATCGGCGACGGCGTGGCTACCGACGTTCGCGGCGCCAACAGCCAGGGTCTGGACGTCATGTTCATCGCCAGCGGCATCCATGGCGAAGAGGCCGTTGGGCCGGACGGCCTGGACGCCCAGGCGGTTGAGAGGCTGCTGGCCAAGGACGGCGCGCGCGCCGCCTACGCCATGGCCGACCTGGAATGGTGAGCACGGAGCTTCGCATCGACCGCGAGGCCCGCTAAGGAAACCGCTCAAGGAGAACGGCGTGCAGGGCTTTCATTTCGAGGACTTGAGCATAGGCCAGAGCGCCGAGATCACGCGCGTGGTCGGCGCGGCGGATATCGACGCCTTCGCCGCGGTGTCGGGCGACGACAATCCCGTCCATGTCGACGCGGACTACGCCAAGACCACCAGCTTCCAGGAGCGGATCGCCCACGGCATGCTGTCGGGGGCCTACATCTCCGCGGTGCTGGGCACCCGGCTGCCGGGCCCCGGCGCGATCTACCTGAACCAGTCCCTGCGATTCCGCCGGCCCGTGCGCATCGGCGACGCGATCACCGCCCGGGCCACGGTGACGGCCCTGGATGAACGGCGCGGCCAAGTGACGCTCGCCACCATCTGCCTGGTGGACGGCAAGACCGTGGTCGAGGGCGAGGCCGTGGTCATGGTTCCCAAGAGGGGCGCCTGAGCCCATGCGCATCGTCCGCAGCTGGAAGGCCCTCACAACGGCCGATCAGGGCGCCTCGGTGGCGCTGGGCAATTTCGACGGCGTCCACCGCGGCCATCAGCATGTCATCGCGCTGGCGGCCAAGGCGGCGGGCCAGACCGGGGCGCCGCTGGGGGTGGTCACTTTCGACCCCCATCCCCGCCGCATCTTCCAGCCGGAGGCGCCGTCCTTCCGCCTGATGAAGGCCGACCAGCAGGCCCGCGCGCTGGCGGCGCTCGGCGTGGACATCCTCTATGTGCTGCCCTTCGACGCCGAGATGGCCAATCTGACGGACGAGGCCTTCGCCCGCGAGATCCTGCAGCAGGGGCTGGGCGTGCGCCACGTGTCCGTCGGCTTCGACATTTCCTTCGGCAAGGGGCGCACCGGCAGCCCCGAGGGCATGATGGCCTATGGCCAGGCAATGGGCTTCGGCGTCTCGGTGGCGCCCCCCATCGGCGGCGATATCGAGAAGTACTCCTCCACCATGGTGCGCCAGGCGCTGCGCGACGGCCGGCCCCAGGACGCCGCCGCCATCATGGGCCGCCCCTTCGCCATCGAGGGCGTGGTGACGCATGGCCGAAAGCTGGGCCGCATCATCGGCTTTCCGACGGTCAACATCGACCTGGAGGATTACGTGGCGCCGCGCTTCGGTGTTTACGCCACCCGCACGCGCCTGCCGGACGGTCGCGAGATCCCGGGCGTGGCCAACATCGGGGTCAATCCCACGGTTGGCGAGGTGGAGCCCCGGCTCGAGGTCTGGCTGTTCGACTTCGAAGAGGACCTTTACGACCAGACGCTGGAGACCGATCTCGTGGCCTTCCTGCGCCCGGAGGCCAAGTTCGACGCTCTGGAAGACATGATCCGCCAGATTCATGAGGACGCCCGCCAGGCCCGCAAACTGCTGGCGCCTGATTTCTGAGGCGGCGTTTGAACGCGCCGTCGCGCTCTGCTACAGCCCACTCGATGTTTTCGGTTCGGACAGTCCTGCGAATTATCCGCCCGGCGTGACGCCGCCGGACGAAGCTCCAGCGCGCGCCGGGTCCACCCCGCATCCCTTTTCGAACCCCGCTGGATAATCCCAATGGCCGACGACGCCGAACTTCCTGGCCGCGACTATCGCGAGACCGTCTTTCTTCCCGATACGACCTTCCCCATGCGGGCCGGTCTGCCGCAGAAGGAGCCGGAGATCCTCGCCCGCTGGGCCGATCTCGATCTCTACAACGCCATTCGCGCAGCGCGGCAGAAGGCCGGCGCGCCGCTATTCGTGCTGCATGACGGCCCGCCCTACGCCAACGGCGCGATCCACATCGGGCACGCGCTGAACAAGATCCTCAAGGACTTCATCGTCCGCTCGCGGTTCGCCTTGGGCTACGACGTGGACTACGTCCCCGGCTGGGACTGCCATGGCCTGCCGATCGAGTGGAAGATCGAGGAAAAGTACCGCGCCAAAGGCCAGCGCAAGGACGACGTGCCGGTCGCGGAGTTCCGCAGCGAATGCCGCGCCTACGCCGCCCACTGGGTCGACCAGCAGGGCAAGGAGTTCCAGCGCCTGGGCGTCCTGGGCGACTGGCCGAACCGCTACGCCACGATGGACTACTCCAGCGAGGCGGCGATCGTCGGCGAGTTCCACAAGTTCGTCGCCTCGGGCCAGCTCTATCGCGGCTCCAAGCCGGTGATGTGGAGTCCGGTGGAGCGCACCGCGCTGGCCGACGCCGAGGTCGAATACCATGACCACGTCAGCCCGACGATCTGGGTGAAGTTCCCGGTGATCGAGGGTTCCGACGCCGCGCGCGGCGCATCGGTGGTGATCTGGACCACCACGCCCTGGACCATCCCCGCCAACCGCGCCGTCGCCTACAACGACTCCATCGCCTACGGCGTCTATCTGGTCGAGGCCATGGAAGAAGGGCTGGAGTTCGAGCCCTGGGCCAAGCCGGGCGACCGGCTGGTCGTCGCCGACAAGCTGATCGAGGACGTCTGCAAGGCCGCCAAGATCGCCAAGTGGCGCCGGACCGAGGCCTTTGATCCGCAGGGCGCGGTGCTGGAGCACCCGCTGGCGGCGCTGGACACCCACTACACCTTCCAGGTGCCGATGCTGGCCGGCGACCACGTGACCGACGACGCGGGCACGGGCTTCGTCCACACCGCGCCGGGCCATGGGGCCGACGACTATGTGGTCTGGCTTTCGCACGGCCACCGCGAGATCCCCGAGACGGTGGACGCCGACGGCGCCTACTTCCAGCACGTGCCGCTGTTCGGCGGCCTCAAGGTGCTGGAGACCGAGGGCAAGAAGTCCGGCAAGTTCGGCCCGGCCAACGGCGCGGTGATGGACAAGCTCATCGAGGCCGGGCGTCTGCTGGCCCGCGGCCGCATGGAGCACTCCTATCCGCACTCCTGGCGGTCCAAGGCCCCCGTGATCTTCCGCAACACCCCGCAGTGGTTCATCCGCATGGACCACCGGTTGAAGGGCGGGCGCACCCTGCGCGAGACGGCGCTGGAGTCGATCGAGGCCACCGCCTTCTATCCGGCGGCGGGGAAGAACCGCATACGCACCATGGTCGAGAGCCGGCCCGACTGGCTGATCAGCCGCCAGCGCGCCTGGGGCGCGCCGCTGGCCATGTTCGTCGACAAGGACACCGGCCACCCGCTGCACGACGAGGCGGTCAACGCCCGCATCGTCGAGCTGATCGCCGCCGAGGGCGCCGACGCCTGGTTCACCCGTCCCTCCAGCGACTTCCTGGGCGCCCACGACCCGGCCCGCTACGAAAAGGTCGAGGACATCCTCGACGTCTGGTTCGACTCCGGCTCGACCCACGCCTTCAACCTGGAAGGCCGGGCCAACACCAAGTGGCCCGCCGACGTCTATCTGGAAGGCTCCGACCAGCACCGCGGCTGGTTCCAGTCCTCGCTGCTGGAAAGCTGCGGCACTCGCGGCCGCGCGCCCTATGACGCGGTGATCACCCACGGCATGACCCTCGACGACAAGGGGGAGAAGATGTCGAAGTCGATCGGCAACGCCATCGACCCCCAGACGGTGATCAAGGAAAGTGGCGCCGAGATCCTGCGGCTGTGGGCCGCGCTGGTCGACTATTCGGAGGACCAGCGGATGGGCAAGGCCATGCTGGCCACCACCACCGACGCCTACCGCAAGGTCCGCAACACGCTGCGCTACCTGCTCGGCGCGCTGGGCGGCTTCAGCGAGGCCGAGCGCGTGGCGCTGCAGGACCTGCCGCCGCTGGAACGCTTCGTCCTGCACCGCCTGTGGGAGCTGGACGGGCAGGTGCGCGCCGCCTACCAGACCTATTCATTCCAGGACGTGATCCGCCCGCTGATCGAGTTCTGCCAGAACGATCTTTCGGCGCTGTTCTTCGACATCCGCCGCGACGCGCTCTACTGCGACAAGCCCGACAGCCTGCGCCGGCGCGCCGCGCGCACGGTGATGGACCTGGTGTTCGAACGCCTGACCATCTGGCTCTCGCCGCTGATGAGCTTCACCTGCGAAGAGACCTGGACGACCCGTTTCCCCGAAGCCGGGCCCAACGGCCTGCGCGTGTTCCCGCAGACGCCGGACGACTGGCGCGACGAGGACGTGGTCGGCCGCTGGGGCACGGCGCTGGCCCTGCGCCGGGTGGTCAACGGCGCGCTCGAGGTGGCTCGCCGCGAGAAGCTGATCGGCTCGGGCCTGGACGCCCGGGTGGAGGTCTACGCCCAGGCCGAGGGCTTCGCCTGGCCGTTCGGCGCCGACACGCCGCTGGAGGACGTGCTGATCACCAGCCAGGCCACGCTGCATGGAGGCTCCGCCGGCCCGGCCGAGGCCTTCCGGCTGGCAGATGAGGCGGGCTTCGCCGTCGTGGTGACCAAGGCGCAGGGCAAGAAGTGCGCCCGCTCCTGGAAGATCCTTCCCGAGGTGGGCGCCGACCCGCGCTTCCCCGACCTGACCCCGCGCGACGCCGAGGCGGTGATCGCCTGGGACGCCGCCCACGGCCGAGGGAGCTGAGGCTTGAGAGCCATCTCGAAACTGGGTGCGACCGCCTATTCGATCGCCCTGGCGATCATCGCCGCCGACCAGGCGATCAAGTACTGGATCCTGTACGTCTTCAACCTGCCTATGCGGTTGAGCGTGCCGGTGGCTGGTCCCTTCTCCCTGACCATGGTGATGAACCGAGGCGTCAGCTTCGGTCTGTTCCGGGCCGAGCAGGACCTGATGCGCTGGGTGCTGGTGGTCTTTTCCCTGCTGGTGGCCACGGTGCTGACGGTCTGGGCGCGGCGGGCGGACCGGCTCCTCCTGACCGTAGCGCTCGGCATGATCATCGGCGGGGCGGTGGGCAACGCCATCGACCGTATCCGCTTCGGCGCGGTCGTCGACTTCCTGGATTTCTCCCAGATGATGTTCCCGTGGGTGTTCAATTTGGCCGATGCGGGCATCACCATCGGCGTCGCGCTGCTGCTGTTCGACAGCCTGCGCGCAGACCAGGCCGCCAAGGTGTCGCGCTAATGCGCGTTGGCGCCGGCCCCGGGTTTGCGGTATCTCGTTTCCACATTACGGCCGGGGGCGGCCCAACGGAGCCATAGTTCATGAGCTTGAACCGCGTGATCATCGCGACCGCACTCATTGCGGCGGCGGGCGTCGCAGGCTGCACCTCGACCCGCCAGGCGCTGGGGATGACCAAGGTGACCCCGGACGAATTCCGCGTGGTGACCAAGGCGCCCCTGGTGGTGCCGCCCGATTACGCGCTCCGCCCGCCAGCGCCCGGCGAGCCGCGTCCCCAGGAACTGCAACCGGAAAGCGCCGCCCGCATCGCCCTGCTGGGCAAGCGCGAGGCCCAGACCCGCTCGCCCGGCGAACAGCTGCTGGCCACCCGCGCCGGCGCCGACAAGGCCGATCCGCTGATCCGCTATGTGGTCGACGACGAGTTCGGCGATGTGGCCCACAAGGACAAGAGCTTCGCCGACAAGGTGATGTTCTGGAAGTCCGACAAGGCGCCTGCGGCCTCCGCCGCGGCGGCGGCCGATAACGTGCCGGCCCCCGTGGACGCCGCCGCCGAACAGGCCAAGCTCGCCACCCTGACCGGGAACCAGCCGATCGTCATCCGCCGCGACAAGCCGGCCCGGATCAAGTTGCCGGGTCTGTAGGGGCTCCTACTCGTCCCCGGGCGTCTTCACCGTGAAGCCCTGGGCGCGCAAGCGGTCCAGAACGCCGCCCTCGGCCAGCAGGGGCCGCAGCTGCACCACCGCGACCGAATGGCCAGGCTTATCTAGCGCGCGCGCAATGGCGGCGGCCTGGTCGGCCTTCAGCCGGGCGTCCAGCTTCAGCGCCCCCGGCGTCGCATTGATGCACCGCTCGTAGCCGCGCTCAGCGCCGAGCGCGGTGATCACGTCGCCCTGGGCCCAGCCCTCGGCCGCACGGCGGACGCCGGCGCCGCCGGTCTCCAGCTCGTCGAGGGCGTTCACCAGGCAGGTCCGCTGGGCCGCGGCGGGCGTGCGAATCGCCGCCCCCATCACCGGCCCGAGGTCGTAGGTCTTGCTCACGGTCTTGATCTTCCGCGCCTTGGCCATGCGGGCGATGGTCTTGCCGGGGTCGGCCGCCGTGAGGTGGGCGTGGTCGCGGTAGTCGCTGATCAGCAGGATGCCGGCGGCCAGCTCGTTCCTGTAGCCGTACCGCTTGGCCGGCTGGCCGATCGCCGTACGCCCGGCGACGAAGCGAGACCGCAGCGCCTCGGGCAGGCTGTCCTCGATCGGCTTCCCCTTCAGCCGCATCAGGTTGAAGAGGGCGCCGGGGACGCCGACCGCGCTGACGCCGACGTTGTTGAACGGGAGGATGACCTCGTCGGCGCCCGCCAGCCGCCGCTCCAACGTCTGCTTGTCCCAGTCCAGCCCCTTGGGCGCCACGCTGGGGACACCCAGGACATAGACGGTCGTGTCGGCGTCGGAGACGCGCCACCAGGCCGGGCCGCCCCAGCGGGCGACCACGACCAGCTCGTCCACCAGGACCTCGTTGGGATCGGCGGGCGGGGGCGCAGGGGCCGGCGACTGGCCAGGCGATTGGGCCAGCGCCGCGGCTGGGATCAGGAGGGCGGCGAGCGTCGCCGCCAGCTTCGCGCGTGTCATGACGGGCCCTTTCGGACGCTTCTTCGGAATCGTCCTATATTCAAACTGAGGAACAATATTGACCATGCCGATCCGCCGCCTTCCGCCCGAGACCGTCAACCGCATCGCCGCCGGCGAAGTGGTGGAACGGCCTGCCAGCGCGATCAAGGAACTGGTGGAGAACGCGCTGGACGCCGGAGCGTCGCATGTCGAGGTCCAGGCCGACGGCGGCGGACTGACGCGGATCCTGGTGGCCGACGACGGCCAGGGCCTGTCGGCGGACGAACTGCCGCTGGCGGTGGAGCGGCACGCGACCTCCAAGCTCGCCCCCGACGAGCACGGCGACTACGACCTGCTGCGCATCGCCACCCTGGGCTTCCGCGGCGAGGCCCTGCCCTCGATCGGCTCGGTGGCGCGGCTTTCGATCTCCAGCCGGCCGATGAGCGGCGGAGACGCCCACGCGATCCTGGTGGAGGGCGGCGCCATGGGCCCCGTCGCGCCCGCCCCCTTCCCCGGCCCGCACGGGGCGCGGGTGGAGGTGCGCGACCTGTTCTACGCCACGCCCGCCCGGCTGAAGTTCATGAAGTCCGAGCGCGCCGAGGCCATGGCCATCGCCGAGGAGATCAAGCGCCAGGCCATGGCGCACGAGGCGGTGACCTTCACCCTGGACATCGACGGCCGCCGCGCCCTGCGCCTGCCCGCCGAGCGGGCGGGACCGGACGGACGGCTGGCCCGGCTGGCGGCGATCATGGGCCGCGAATTCTCGGACAATGCGCTGGCGATCGACCATGAGCGCGAAGGCGTGCGGCTGTCAGGCTTTGCGGGCCTGCCCACCTACAACCGGGGCAATGCGGCCCACCAGTACCTGTTCGTCAACGGCCGCCCCGTGCGCGACCGGCTGCTGCAGGGGGCCCTGCGCGCGGCCTATGCCGACTTCCTGGCCCGCGACCGCCACCCGCTGGCCGCGCTCTACATCGAGCTCGATCCCACCCTGGTGGATGTGAACGTCCACCCCGCCAAGGCCGAGGTCCGCTTCCGCGACCCGGCCCTGGTGCGCGGCCTGATCGTCGGCGGACTGCGCCACGCGCTCGCCGGCGCCGGGCACCGGGCCTCCACCACCGTCGCCGCCGAGGCGCTGGGCGGTCTGAGGCCGGCCTATAGGCCGCCGCCCTCGGCACAGGGCTTCTCCGCCTGGCGGGCGGGCGGCTGGACCCAGGCCCAGGCGATCCCCGGTCTGACCGGGGTCTCGGCCCGCGCCGAGCCCGACTACGCCCCGCAGCCCTCCGGCGCCTACGCCCACGGCCTGCAGGAGGCGCCCCACGCCGCCGTCGTCGTGGACCCGGTGGACTTTCCCCTGGGCGCCGCGCGGGCCCAGGTGCACGAGACCTATATCGTCGCCCAGACCCGCGACGGGATGGTCGTCGTCGACCAGCACGCCGCCCACGAGCGCCTGGTCTATGAGCGCATGAAGGCCGAGATGGCGCAGGGCGGCGTATCCCGCCAGGCGCTGCTGCTGCCCGAGGTGGTCGAGCTCGACCCCGCCGAGGCCGAGCGGGTCGCCGCCCGCGCCGAAGAACTGCTGGCCCTGGGCCTGATGGTGGAAGCCTTCGGCCCTGGCGCAGTGCTGGTGCGCGAGACCCCGGCCCTGCTGGGCGACACCGACGTGGCCGGCCTGATCCGCGACATCGCCGACGATCTGGCGGAGAACGGCCAGGCGCTGGCGCTGAAGGAACGGCTGGAGGAGGTCTGCTCCACCATGGCCTGCCACGGCTCGGTCCGCGCCGGCCGGCGGCTCTCGGCGCCGGAGATGAACGCCCTGCTGCGCCAGATGGAGGCCACGCCCCACTCCGGCCAATGCAACCACGGCCGCCCCACCTATGTGGAGCTCAAGCTGGCGGACATCGAGAAGCTGTTCGGACGGCGGTAGGGGGCGGTTCTCGTCCCTCTGGGGGAGGTGTCGGCGAAGCCGACGGAGGGGGCTCCAGGCTCCTGCGCGCTTCAGCCCCCTCCACCGCTTCGCGGTTCCCCTGCCCCAGAGGGGGAGGAGATTTGGAGGCTTCAGGCCGAACCCCGCCAGCCGTCGCCCGCACCGCCCCCGCGTCGTTGGCCGGCAGGCCCAGGTCCTCGCGGATGCGGGCGATGGCGGCTTCGACGGGGGCTTCGGCGAAGTCTTCGCAGAGCGCTTCCTCTTCGAGTCGCTCGTCCAGCTCGTCGAGCAGGCTTTCGGCGGCCTCGCCCTCGGTCTCGGCCCAGACGGCGCGGGAGACCGCGGCGCGGACCCGGGCCTTGCGGGCCCCGACGATCCGCAGCTGACGGTAATAGTCCTCCCGCGCGGCCAGGCGGCGCTCGCGCTCCAGCTTGACCTCAAGGGCCAGCGTCAGGCGCACCGAGCGGGAGATGCGATGGAAGGCGAGCGCCAAACCTTGCGCCTCCTCCAGCGTCTGCGCCGCCTCGGCTCGGGCCTTGAGGCCGCGCGCCAGGTCCAGTCCGAGCTCGGAAAGCTCGGTGAGGACGCGGCCCTGCCGCTCGGCCATTTCCGTGAGGCGAGACATGAACAAAACAGGAACATGGATCGAGCCGAAAGTCAAAAAATTTCCGGCGCGCCGCGCGCGATATGCGGTCTGTCGCGAGGCTTTGGACGAAGGCCCCGTGGGGTCCGCGGCGGATGTCCGCGGCGTCCGCCTCACGGCAGAGGCGCTGCTTCGGCTTTCGACGGATCGCGGGCATTCGGCTCAGCTCAACGTCTCAGGCCAAATCTGCGCTGGCGCCGGACGTTGGACATAGGCTTGGTAGTCGCAGCTGCGTCGAGTTGAGGAGCGGACAGATGACCGAGGAGCAACAGCCCGTGCAGGTGACGACGCTCAGTTGGGGTGTGAAGCAGAGCTTCCGGAGTTACGTGGAGGCCACAGGCGGCGTGATCGAGACCCGTGAGGGCGCCGAGCGAGCGGCGGACGGTGGGTTCACCTTCGCCGCGGCCCCGGGCGGCGGCCTGAAGTTGGACGCGAACGGGCGGCCGG
>Ga0153916_10000937_pt1 | contig 20341 bp, 13 predicted proteins | sample Opewatmetagenome_FD_109642 | JGI IMG/M metagenome (GOLD analysis project Ga0153916, IMG submission 109642) | Freshwater wetland microbial communities from Ohio, USA - Open water 3 Core 3 Depth 4 metaG | ecosystem: Environmental > Aquatic > Freshwater > Wetlands | place: USA: Ohio, Lake Erie...
AGTCGATTGATTAATCAATTTCATCAATTGAATGCGAATTTGCTTGGCGTGGTATTGAATGATATCAATTTACACAGTTCTTCTTATGGTTATTATTACAAACATTACAAGTACTACAATGAGGATGTTGGTAAAGACGGTTCAATGAAGGTTAAGGAAAAAGCACTCGGTCGTCCTTATCGCATTTTAAAAGATAAGGCTGTGAAATGACCACTGCGCTCGATGATCGAAGCGCTTGGCCTGTTATTTGGTGATATATATAATCCTATTTTATGGGATCGGAAAAATAAATTCGTTTGCACCTATATCAGGAATAGATCCTCTGATATTTCCGAAGTAATCAACAATGACCTCAGGTAAAGATACAGCACCATCGATAGCAGGTGATAAGCTGGTCAGCTTGAACCATTCTGGCGAATAAAGATCCCCTGTCCGTGACAGTAAAGGATCACCTATGATATCCCCCAGACCTTGTGCTTCAGGTGGAGGTGCTTTAGACCACAGGTTATTTGAGAAAGTCACATCAGGAGCTAGTGTAAGCATTATTAATGGGAGGTTTCCATCTTGTTGGATAATATTATTTTTAAAAATTACATTCTGGTGATTACCTTTAAAAAGAACCCCTCCCGTTATAACAGCATTTACGAACATATTATTGGCAATGAGAATGTTGTTGATTACATTGGTCCCTGTAAATAATGCGTAATTCACCCTATTACTGAATGAAATGTTATTAATGATAGTAATATTGGAAGAAGGAATATTTCTTTCATCTCCCATCATTATTCCGATATTTTCACCGTATCCGTGCATATAACTGCTTGGATCCATGTAAACAAAATTACGCTGGCATAAAACGTTTGTTTCATCGTGAATATAGATATTGTTTGTAAAGTTATCATGAGAAATATTATCTTCTATAATAACTTGGTTAGCTTCATGTGTGTTAATTCCTTGACCCCAGTTTTCCCAAACTACATTCCGGCGTATGATCGGATATTCCGTGATACCATTTTCACTATCTCGGGACGCAACCAATCCTGAACTCCAGGAAGATGACACACCGTATTCATTAATTAGTGAATTTCGCCATACGCGGCTATCCTGCACTGTCCCATAATCTCCACTAATATAAATCCCAATTTTCTGATTATGATGGGCAAAAACTTTACTCACCGTATTATGCTTACCAAACAATCCTACCCCATAATAACTGGAGTTCTGAACTTCTAGACCGGTTATTTCAACCCAATCCCCAAATATATTTAATAAAGCACCTCCTGGGTCAGGTAAATGGTTCTCTCCATCTACAATTGGGTTTTCACCAGGAAATGCTATTAATCGAATAGGCATATCCTGTAAGCCACTCTGATAGATAGATACTTTTTCGTGATATGTTCCACCACGAATATAGATAGTAGCACCAGGTTCGGCTGTTTTAATCGCTTTTGATATAGTTCTCCAAGGTAGTGAAATAGTGCCGGGATTTGAATCATTTCCCTGGGGGGAAACATAGGCTACATAACCTGCTCGGTTGGTTATTGGAAGATATAAATGATATGTTAAATTCTGTAAACCTTCAGTGTTAGTATCTGCAGAAACACGCATAATCGGACTAACTATGAGTGATGCAGATAATATCAGAATCATAATTCCGTTAAGTATCTGCTTTGAAGTTAAGCTATTAGCTATATGAAATTGATATTTTATAGACTGTTTCATATCTTCACCTTGTTTTATAAATATTCATCGAGGTGCGATCAATCTATATTATTAAGAAATCTCTGGTAGCCTAACCTACCAGAGATTTTGATTACAATTTTACCCTGAGGTAGCTCGGCTATCATGCGACGAATGGTCGTTTAGATCCGTAACTTTGCGTCGCTGTCTTTCGACAGTTTTACCTTTTCTTTGGTTTTCATTATTATATCAGATTTATTGTAATACACCATAATTAAAAAATGAACGGAATAAATAGGATTAACAAATAATGTTAGGGTGTGGATTATCTTCCTATTCTAAATGTTCGATCTTGTGATTGGATTTATTTATGCTTTTTTCTGAATTCTATAATTGTCCCATTGTGTGGTCTCATACAATTAGATCCCATAATCATAAGAGTAAAAATGCATTCAGATTAAATCCTGGTTAATTTGTACAAACGGTGAATGATAATATGGGTGTTCCTAGCGAATATTTAATAAATGAGCCCCTGGATCAAAAAAACGAGCTTGGGATTATTCGAGAATTGTGTGAGGATCTTGTTCAAAATAATATCAATTATTGTCATTGGAAAAGTAATGCTGCCATAGATCGCTCAGCTTCGGGAGATAACGACCTGGACCTCCTGATCGATCGGTCAGACTCTCAGGTATTTATAGAAATTCTCTATCGACTTGGTTTTAAGGAGTTCTTGTCTCCATCGGATATCGAGGTGCCAGGCATTCGTAATTTTTTCGGTTATGACTCTACTACGAAAAGAATAGTGCACCTGCATGCACATTTTCAGCTTGTGATTGGTCATGATTTCTCAAAGAACTATCATATTCCAATCGAGCGTGCTTACCTTGCTTCATCGGTGCAAAGTAACCTTTTCCGTATCCCAGCCCCTGAGTTTGAATTAATCATCTTTGTATTCCGCATGATGATCAAGCATTTCACTTGGGATACGATAATCAGCCGGCAAGGTAAGCTATCTCGGAATGAAAAGGATGAGTTGGCTTACTTGATCAATACTGTTAATCTATCCGAAGTACAAAAAATATTAATCACGGTTTTTCCGATAATTGATGAAAAATTATTCGACGATTGCCTCAAAGTCTTACAATACAAATGTTCAGTCTGGTATCGTTTCAAAACCGGCCAGAAATTTCTGAATCAATTACAGGCATTTGCACGTCGACCTACTCTAAATGATGTGGGGGTTAAGTTTTGGCGTCGTGTGAAATGGGGTTTCCAATCGCGTTTGTTTAAGCGGCGATTTTATAAGAGAGCTGCTAATGGTGGATTAATGATAGCAATTATTGGTGGGGATGGGTCGGGGAAAACCACTACCTTAGATGGGCTTTATAAGTGGTTATCACCACATTTCGATACTTCATATTTTCATATGGGAAAACCATCCTGGTCATGGACTACGATAGCTATTCGTGGAACATTGAAGATAGGTACCATTCTTGGTGTAATTAAATTATCAAATCACTCCGATGGAAGTGAGCCGAATGTTAATAAAAATGAATCTCCTGATTATGACCGAGCAATTCGATATTTGTGCGCAGCTTTAGACAGGTTCCTGACTTATACCAAAGCGCGTCGGCTAGCATCTAACGGAAGTATAGTCCTTTGTGATCGCTTCCCTGTACCTAATTTACTTCTGATGGATGGTCCGCAGATCCAACGAATGTTAGATAGGCATCCCAATAATTGGCTCCTTCAGTGGTTACACGATAAAGAACAAACGCTATATCAGCATATCCAATTACCAGATATCCTGTTTGTGTTGCAGCTAGATCCAGAGATCGCCGTGATGCGTAAATCAGATGAGAATAGCGATTACGTTCGTGCTCGCTCCACACATATGCAGCAGATTGATTGGTCTGAAACACCTGCGATTATGGTTGATGCTAGTAAATCTAAGGATGAGTTGTTATCAGAAATAAAGTCTCTGTTGTGGCGAAAATTTTAATATTTTCTAAATGGAATTTTGACAAGACGACATGTCGTATAAAAGATAGAGTAGAAAAGATGATCATTGAAGTAGTTGGATCAGCAGGATCTGGAAAGAGTACTCTTGCCAAAGCACTTTCTGAAAGATTAGATAATGCCAGGCTTGAATTACCTCCATCTATAAGTAAGACGGAGAATATCCCTTTTTTCGTTCGAAATACCCTAGGGATATTTCCGATATTACCAAGTATATACCTCCGTAGAAAAGGAAGATACTCTCCATGGTATCATTTTCTATTCACAGTGATTTTAAATGGATGGCACAAAGTACTTGATCAAAAAACATTCAAGGTAAATTCGATCTTCATTCTCGATCAAGGTCCTGTTTACATGATCACATTTGAGACACTATTTGGTTCTACGATGTTTGAATCGAATATCTCAAAGAAATACTGGGAGCGAACTTTTTATACTTGGTCAAAAACCTTGGATTTAGTTATTTGGTTGGATGCGTCTCTTCCAGTATTAGTGGAGCGTATTCGTAAACGCGAAACCAGACATGGAATTAAAGGTCTATATGATATGGATGCTTATCGATATCTAGAAGCATACCATCAGGCTTATGATTCTGTAATTTCCAAATTAAGAATCAATTCTAATAAATTGAAAGTGTTACCCATAGATACAGGGCAATATTCTCTCGAGGATACAATTAATATAATTGTCAATCATCTACAGCAGGAGAATCACAAGGTATAAATACTAAATAGCCTGATTTATTCACAGGAATAATAGATTTCATTTCACCAAGAAAAGGGATTTATCCGTGTGAATTGTTATCGAAAATCTTACAGGACGATAAACTTTCAAAGAATACCTCAATTAATCCTTTATCATGAATTTTAAAATTCATCGCTAATTTTATTAGTAATTTTGTAGTCCCAACTTGGTAGGTTTCTGGGTTAGGTGATTATTTCTTTGGAACTTGGCATATATTACAACGATCGTAGGATAAATAACCTCCATTAACGGTCATTCGAAAAAGGTACTATGTAGAGTATTCAGCAGTAATTTAAATTCAATGTAAATTCTCTAATGCACTATACGTTGGTAGTGAAATCGTTGTATAGACCATTTTGTAATCGACACGACCGCAGTTAAAAAAAACTGTTATCATTTTTGTTCCCTAATAGATGGAAACCCGATGTAGCTGGTTCTAAACCTGATTATTTGGTTTTTGAAAATTATAAACCTCACTCAGTAAGATGGTAATGTGTACCAGCGATGTAGCGGTACCTTAGATGAGGGTGTTTTTTTACGAATTATGGTTGATCATGCTTGACTAGATTTGAGTGACCAAAATTGATAGTGGATCAAAAGTGACTCTAGTGCAGACAAGGTTGAGTGCTTTACATTGATGTATAGTACTTGCGAATTCGTGGTCAATGAACCTACGTCAATATGATCACTAAGAAATTACTCCAATTTGGTACACTGCAAGGAACCCTAGAGCAAATTGCATATCGGTTATAGGTTGAGTTTAGTTATTATAGATAAGGATAATTAAGATGAAATCTGAGGCTAAAACGTCACCCGAGATAGTGGACGGATTACCAAAGGAAATTACTGAAGCAAGAGACAAACCTTCGAAGCTCAATTTCAAGGCTTCAAGAATAATAGAGCCAATTTCAAAGCTATTTTCCGATGAAAGTCTGACTAAAAAAGCTACCTTCAACGCCGTTGCATCGTTCCTAGAATATGCATCGAATCTGTTAGTGACTTTTATTCTGACCCCCATAATTGTCGCTTACCTGGGTGAATATTTTTACGGAATGTGGCAAGTGTTGAACCGCATCGTCGGCTACATAAGCCCATCTAGCGGTCGCCCTACTTTCGCGTTGAAGTGGACTCTAGCGAACCAGCGAGCATCAACTGATTACGAGGAAAAACGCCGCCAAGTTGGTAACTCACTAATCGTTGGGCTGATCTTTCTACCAGTAATGTTGATCGCGGGGGGGGTGGTTACATGGTTTGTACCCTATTGGGTAAAAGCGCCAACTCAGTATATCTGGATTGTACGAATCGCATCCGCACTGCTCGTAAGTAATATGATTCTGGGGACGGTCACTCAAATTCCTCAATCAACGCTCCAGGGTGAGAACATGGGGTATAAGCGTATGGGCATGTCGACCATCCTGATTTTTGCAGAAAATGGACTGATATGGTTGGCGCTGTACCTTGGATGGGGAATCATCGGCATTGCAGCAGCTGCGGTCGCAGCGACAGTTATATCAGGTATCTTCTATTTTTGGGTGGTGCGTTCCTATACGCCTTGGTTTGGGGTTGCCCGACCTTCATCTGAGTCGTTACGTAAATTCTTGGGTTTAAGCTGGTGGTTCTCGGGATGGAATTTAGTAATGTCTTTCCTGATGGCCAGTGATGTAGTTGTGCTGGGAATCTTGCAGTCGATAGAATCGGTTACCAGTTATACACTCACTAAATATGTCCCTGAAACATTGATCAGCGTGATTGCAATAATCGTGTTTGGTATTATCCCAGGCTTGGGTGGCATAATAGGAACCGGAGATCTGGAGAAAGCTTCACAAGTCAGGGGAGAAATCATGGCCATAACGTGGTGGGTCGTAACAGTGATTGGATCAACTATTTTGCTTTGGAACCGACCTTTCATTTCACTTTGGGTAGGGGCGAAACAATACTCTGGAACCCTCCCGAACCTGCTGATTGTAGTGCTCGTAACGCAGCTCGTTTTTATACGGAACGATGCCAGTATCATTGATGTAACACTCCGGTTGGGCCAAAAAGTGATCCTGGGTCTGATCTCTGTAACTCTTTCGATAGGTTGCGCTGCGGTTGCAATCAGCTACTTCAAGTTTGGCATTGTTGGATTATGTATAGGGATCCTTATCGGGAGGTGTGTTCTCAGCCTGGGTTATCCTATTCTCATCGGTCGTTTCTTGAAAATCCATTTTCCATCTCAGATTAAGAGCACACTTAGACCCTTGCTGGTAACATTTTTAATTTATTCTATAGTTACTACTTTGGATTTCTCACATCTCATCAATGCAGGCTCCGGTTTACAAGGCTGGATTCTATTCTTATTCGGTGCATTCTCCACATTTATTATACTGTTACCTCTCATCTTCTATCTTGGTCTGACGGGGAAACAGCGTAAGAACATCTTACGACGTATCCGTGCCGTGATCCCTTCCAGGTCAAACAGAACAATGGGCATGTGAATTTTCCGAAGGATGTATAAATTTGCATTTAAATGCTCGCGAGACCGAACACCAGAGTCTCACCCAAACGATTGATAGTAAACAAAAAAAATAATAGTTGAAATTGAATATGAGGGTAGTCGCGCATAATTTTATTAACCTATAATATTGCACTTCTATCTTTTCTTTATACCCACAAGAATATATATAGACACCCCAAAGCTAAGGAGCATTAATATGAGTAAAGGTAAAAGTAGTAGATCAGTACTTAATTCACCCCTAAATATTCTTACCGGATTAGTTAAGAATAACTTTATGCAATTCATTTATTTTGGCAACGACAAAGTACGTTATATGAGGTGGTCAGGAATGAAAGTTGGGGAAGGCTGCCAATTCTTTAATCGGATTGAAGGTTTTGGTTCTGAGCCCTGGCTCATCGAGATTAGGAATAATGTGATTTTAGCTGGTGGTGTTCAATTCATTACGCATGATGGTGCAAGTCGGCTTTATCGTAAGGAACTTCCAGGATCATCAAAATATGGGAACCGTTTTGGTCGGATTTTGATCCATGAGGAATGTTTTATTGGCATGAATTCCATCATTATGCCTGATGTCGAGATCGGTCCATATAGTATTGTTGGAGTTGGAAGCATTGTGAATAAAAATGTTCCCCCAAGGATGGTGTATGCTGGAGTGCCAGCAAAACCTATTTGCACATTTGATGAGTACTTCACCCGTTATAAGGAAAGTATGATAAAAATAAGTGCGGATAATCGAGAGGAGTTGAGACTTGAATTAACATCCTTCTTTTGGGGAGAGGAGAGATAATCCGAAAATAGTCTTATTCGATATTTTCATCGATTCCACACTTGTTAAATATGATAACATGACTTTTTTACAATGAAACAAAGTATTACATTGATATTTTTATTTGCGTGTGAAGTAACTGGTTTACAGATTTACTCCCTAGGAATATCGATGATTGGGGATTCTCAGTCAGGTGTAAAATCCTTATACTAAATATATAGAATGTACAAGGTAGCCATTTTCATTACTACTAAGCAGATCGTTCCGTGTAGGTTATGTGCAAACCATCAATTCCTTAAAATGATTTACGATATCTTTTCCCTTCAATAGATATTCATATGAGTGAAATAAGTAAACGTATAATTAAATTAATAGTTACTTGGCAAAGCATGTTGGTTTTTTTGACCATGATGATTGCCATTATCGTAGCTGCATCATTTCTCGTAAACCCCTCCCCCTATTCTCCTCTATTCATTTTGGCTGGTGTCGTTGCCATTATTACGTTATTCACTTGGATAAAAAAACCAGTCTGGGCAATGTATTTTGCTTTGTTTATGATTCTTCTACCTCAAAGCTTGATCCCAGCTGAAGTTAATTCTTATTTAAATCGAATCTCAACCATAATTGCCTTGGTAGTTTGGTTGATTGATGTACTACGACAACGGAGTAGAGTAATTCTGACATCAAGTACTCTTATACTGATTATTTTTATCGCTTGGGCAGCAATAACCTTATTATGGGCAGAAGATCTAACTATCGGGTGGAACGTTCTACAAAGGTATGTGCTGAGGTTGATTTTATTCCTCTTATTACTGGTCAACGAAATTAAGACGAATAAAAATCTTGATGGGTTAATGAATACTCTCGCCCTGAGTGGTGTACTGATGGTAGTAGTCAGCGGGGTTACGGTATTAACCCAAGGATATTCATCTGGTGCGCGACTATCGGTACTTGATGTGAACGAGAACGGTCTGGGGATATATCTACTAATTTCCTTACAAGGTGTATTATGGTGGGCTTCACGCCCATCCAAGCATAATAATGCAATAAAAAAATGGCTGGCAGCCATATTCTTTTTCACTTGCATCGGTTTGATCGGTTTGAGCGGGTCTAGGGGAAGTGCCATTTCTCTGGCTGTCACTTTATCAGCTTTTTTGATTTGGAAGCCTACTCGATCCTGGGGAATATTGGGTTTTGTAATAATAGGATTGGCAATCATTGTCGCACCAATTGTCTTTTCTACCACAATTGCTCGTTTTCTAGGCACAACTGGTGAGGCAGCCTTAGGAGGACGAGAAACTCTATGGTCAGCGGGTTTGGCTCTTATAAAAGATCATCTTATGGTGGGTGTGGGTATAGGCAATAGTCCCTCCCAACTTATTCCCTACCTCGTCGGATCTATTGGGGGAATCAGTCTCAAGTTATTAAGTTTTGCTGCAACACCTGTCCATAACCCGGTAATGGCCATTTGGGCTGAAACAGGCTTTCTTGGATTATTAATCTATCTGGGTGTTTTTGTAAGCTCAATTATTTCATTTGTAAGGCAATATTTCTTGTTTAGAAGAATTCGGTATCAATACCTTATTCCATACTATGCCATTGTATCATCTGTGTTCTGTGGATATATGGTCTCTTGGATCAAGGGCGGCGGAATGGAATCTGACTTTTCCTATTTCTTGATGCTGGCGTTGTTATGGATCCCTTTTTGTATACAAGAAAGATCTCCTGAGTAGTTATTCGAATTATGAATAGAAGTAATAAACGGTTAAAATTCCTGTTTGTTATAGATAACTTGAACACTGGTGGTGCCCAGCGCCAACTGATCAATTTAACATTAGGACTAACACAGCGGGGATATCAGGTGGAACTATTTTGTTATGCACCAGGTGACTTGCTAGCAAAACCTTTGTATGATGCAGCAATTCAAATACACTGGTATATAAAGCGTAGCCGTTTTTCTTTTGGTGTAATCCTGGCGTTAAATGACTTGATTAATAAGGGGCAATATAATCTTGTACTCTCATTCCTTCCAACACCCAATTTCTACACAATTTTAACAGGACGAATATTAAGACTAAAACGTATTCCAGTAATAGTTTCTGAGCGTCGGGGTGATGTACCTGGGGGTCCACGATTCCTCACAAGGTTTTCACGTCAATTCTACCGTTTAGCAACTCACGTGGTAACAAACTCTCACCACCAACGGATCGATCTTGTAAAAAACTATCCATGGTTACAAAACCGGCTTTCAACAATTTATAACGGTTATGACTTATCATATTTAATTCCTGCACTGGTCCAGCCTGATAACCATCCCTTACATATGTTAACAATCGCCCACGTATCGCCATATAAAAATGGGCTATGTTTAGTTGAAGCGATGAATCTCTTACGGACACGAGATGGACTTACACCTCAGGTTGATTGGATCGGTGAATTGATAATGAAAGGTGAGCCTTTAGAATATCTCAATGAAATGAAACGGAAAATTGAGGAATATAGATTAGAAAAAGATTGGACATGGTTAAATCAGCGTACCGATATTGTCGACCAATTCCATCAACATGATGTATTGGTTCATCCATCCTATGGCGAAGGATTACCAAATGTTGTTTGTGAAGCTTTAGCCTGCGCCCGTCCTGTGATTGTAAGCGATTTACTGGACCATTCTCAGCTCGTTCAAAATGGGAAGAGTGGTTATCTATTTAATCATATGGATCCATCAGACTTAGCAGAAAAGATCAAAATGTTCATCAGGCTTACACCAGATGAAAGAAAAAAGATGGGAATGTGTGGTCGGGAATATGCAGAATCGAATCTCTCAATAGACCGTCTTACTGATGATTACGAGCGCCTGTTTATGAGTATGATAAATCAGAAAGAATAATATGTTTATATTGCGCTGGTTAGCAAAACTAGTGGTTATGGTGAACAAAATCTGGCGTAGATGTAACATGCTACTATTGCGATATGCTTTTCGACGTCATGGAAAGCGTTTCATTTTCGACCCAAGAGATAGTTTTAATTTTGATAATATTGAGGTCGGTGATTATGTTTCGATCGGTCGAGGTTCATTGTTATTAGCCGGTAAAAGTAAAATAATCATAGGAAACAAAGTGATGATTTCGCCTAACGTTACAATTATTGGAGGAAGACATAATACATCAGTCGTGGGAAGATTTATGTATGATGTTCAGGAAAAAAGACCTGGGGATGATCCTGGCGTCATCATTGAAGATGATATATGGGTGGCCTCATGTGCAACCATATTAAAAGGTGTAAAAGTGGGGAGAGGATCAATAATAGCAGCTGGAGCATTAGTAAATAAAAATGTTCTGCCATATACAGTTGTGGGAGGTGTCCCAGCTAAAATAATATCAATGCGCTTTAAAGATGTAGAAACAATTATGACACATGAAGAGAAGGTCTACCCTCCTGAAAACCGACTAAGTAGGGAATATCTTACAGAAATTATTGATTATGCTGGATTAGGCACTTAGAGATAAAAAAATGAAGGTGTTATTAGTCGCACACATAGGTTATCCATGGGGTGGTATATCTCAGAGGTATTCTGATCTGCTAGGATCTAAATTGCCAGAAAAAATAGATCTAACTTTTTTTGAATCATCACCCAACAAAAAAACATTTTCTAGCACCGGATCATTCAATTTGGTAAATATATTGGGATTTTTCGATGTATGCATAAAATATATGACTGCAATTTTACGTGTAAAACCAAGCATTGTTCACATTGCATCTGCAAATGGATTTTCATTTATAAAACATAGTATTTTAATTATTATTGCTAAATTACGGGGTTGTAAAGTAATCCTTGCACCACATTGCAGCATTTCTGTTTTCATACCCAAATCAAAGGTATCTTTTCGTTGGATGCAATTCATATTAAAACAATGTAATGGAATGATAATTTTGTCAAGCGAGTGGATAAAAATTAACGAAATTGCCCCAAAAACAAAAATCATCCTTCTTAAAAACTCGATTAATCTCACGCCTTATAATAAACTAGATAAATCATTAAAAGAAAAAAATGGAAGAATAAAAATAATCTATTTGGGGCATATTGGGGTAGAAAAAGGTGTAATGGATTTAATCCAGGCTGTTAAAATCCTTACTGATAGGAAAATTTTAGGCTTTGAAGTTAGGATCTACGGAGAAGATTCACATCCTGGTGAATTATTTAATGCTAAAGAAATGGTAAGGAGTTTAGTGCTTGATAAGTTTGTTTTATTTTCTGAGCCAATTTTTGGGGAAAAAAAGATAGAAGTGTTTCGGGCAGCGGATATTTTTGTTCTTCCCTCATATCATGAAGGGTTACCTGTTTCTATTATAGAGGCAATGGCTGCTGGTCTTCCTGTAATAGCGACTCGCGTTGGAGGGATCCCAGATCTAATCGATGACTCTAAGAATGGAATTCTAATAAATTCAAAAGCGCCTATTGAATTAGCCAATGCAATCATGACTTTGATCGAAAATGAGCCATTACGCCATGGATATGGCATAGAAGCAAAAAGAAAAGCATTGCAAAATCATGATGTGGAAGTTTACGTGGATCGATTAATAAACTTTTATCAAGAAATTAGTTGTTAATATAAATAGAGAGTCTATTCAGATTGGTCAGGCGTTAATAAAAATTTAATAATATTTTATCCGAGATTATAATTTTCGTTATTTCATAAAGAAGCAATTTATATTACTTGTTGAAGAGGTAATTCCTTATCAATGAATATTACCGGTAAGCCGGAGGATCGATGACAGATTCGAAGATACGAATTAGGCAAATGAATCAAAGTGATGTAAAAAGAGTAGTTGATATTCATTTGCAGGTTTTTGAGGGATTTTTCCTTTCCTTCCTCGGGCCTTATTTTCTCACCGTACTCTATTCTGCAATTGTCGACGATCCAACCGGCATTTCCATTCTTGCTACTGATGAACAAATCGTTTATGGATTTGCGGTAGGTACTACCGAGGCATCCGGGTTTTATCGTCGATTGATAATGCACAAGTTGTGGAAATTCAGTGTTGCTTCAATTAAACCTGTCTTAAAAAACCCTCGAATTTTACCTCGTTTGCTCCGTGCATTTTCAATGCCCCGTGATGCGGCTTTACCGAATGGTTGGGGTTTATTAATGTCCATTGGTGTTCTTAGTAATGAACAAAATAAAGGTATAGGGAGTTTGCTCATGGGAGCATTTTTTGAGGAAGCTATGCAACGTGGTCTTAAAAAAATATACCTAACTACTGATAAATATAATAATGATAATGTCAATGCTTTTTATCAGAAAATAGGCTTTCGTTGTAATACAACATTTGTTACCCCAGAAGGTAGGTGGTTAAACGAATTTATAATTGATTTACCCATATCGAAGGTAACCAGGTGAATGGTGAATATATAATCTTTGAAACACCTGTGGATATATTTGCTTTTGGGCATATACATTAAATATACTTATGCGAAGAAAATTATTCCTCTATTCCAATGTTAATTTAAACATGTTTTTTGTATCGGATTAGATTACTTAAATTGCAACAACGAGTGTAGTATGGGCAATGTTAATAAAAGATATATTTTTAGATCATCCAATAAAGCTTAACCATACAATTTCACTAGAATTCATATTTTTTTGGAGATCTCGCGATTTTCTGTATTCCATTCATTAGGACATATTTCTAGAAAGGGTGGAGTAATCTGTAGTAAGACAGATTAAAAATAAATGGAACAAGAATCACCGATAAAATGGTTAAGTCGGCAAGGGCACAATATAATAAAAACAGAAAGTAGCTATTGGTATGATATAAGTCCGAAAGTTTATCAAGCCTTTCCATATCATCAATTAATTACACCCTCAAATGAGGAAATTTTGGATTTTTTTAGACAAAGCAAATCATTTGTAATTCGTTACTCTACTCCGCTATGGCAACCTGAAGGTCAGTTAAGTTACCATGTTGTATATGATCAAGCAAATTATGAGCTCGCTAACCTTCCCAAAAAAGCCCGACATGATGTTACTAGAGGTCTTCAATATGCCACATATGAGTCCATCGCTTTGGAGCGTCTTGCGAAAGAAGGTTGGAACCTGCGCGAAGAAACTTTGGTTCGCCAGGGTCGTCAGAAGGCAGAGTCAAGAAGCTTTTGGGAGGCACTGTGTTTAAGTGCTGATGGTTTACCTTGTTTTGATGCGTGGGGAGCTCTGCATGAAGGGGCGCTTGTCGCCGCCCTTTTGGCTTGCACGATTGACGATACGGTTTGCATTTATTATCAACAAAGCCTCACCGAGCATTTAAAATTCGGTGTCAATAATGCATTAACCTATACCTTCACTCGCGAGTCACTCAATCGATCTGGAGTCAAATGTATATTTTATGGTCTCCATTCCTTGGACGCTCCAGCTAGTGTCGATGATTATAAATTTCGCATGAGATACTCACCCAAACCGGTAAGACAACGGGTAATCTTTAATCCACTAATTGCACCTCTAATTCGACCCTTAAGCTATAGGCTCTTAAAAATTATTGGGAAAATCCCTGGTACAAGTTCCCAAATTGCTAAAGCTGAAGGAATGGTACGATTTTATTTACATGGCAAACGCTCATTATATGATCAAGAATGGCCAGTTGTATTACAAGACCAAAGAGAAGCGATTATTGCCGTTGCAGGATAATTATCGGATTTTATGCGGAGGTAATAAATCAGCAATAACATGAATGTACTAATAATGGGTGCGAACTACGAACCCGATCTTGGACCCAGTGCTCCTCTATTCACTATGCTCAGCGAAGGGTTAGTACAACGTGGACATCATGTGACCGTGCTAACAATGGTGCCCCATTATCCTTCAGGACGAGTCTCGTCCGCGTTTCGTGGAAAATGGATCTGGCGATCGTCTGAGAATGGTGTGGAGGTGATCCGAATTGGATTACCATCTGTAAATCGGGATCATCTCGCTCAACGTCTTTTACAGTTTATATGCTACCAACTTGGCGCAACCTTCGCTGGTATAGGTCAACAGTACGATATAGTGTTAGCGGCTAGTTCCTCTCTCTCAGTGTGGTTACCTTTTTTTGGATTGGGTGTCTTAAAGCGTAAACCTGTGGTCTATTCTGTATATGATGTATATCCCGATGTAGGTATAAAGTTGGGCATTTTTAAGCATAAGCCAGTAATATCCGCCATTACCAGCCTGGAACGCTCCTGTTTATCCAATTCGACCATCGTTCATATTATTTCAGATTCGTTTAGACCGGGTTTACACGCACTCGGTGTACCAGAGTCTAAAATGGTCTTGATATATCCGTGGGTCGACACAGACTTGATTTTTCCTTTACCAAAGTTAAATTCGTTTGCTCAGGTAATAAATCGGGATGACAAGTTTGTGGTGGAATATGCAGGGAATATTGGACTTTCACAAGGCTTGGAAAATATACTTACTTCAGCCGAGATACTATCAGATCAAAAAGATATCCAATTTATATTTGTAGGTGATGGTGCAGGTAGGGAAGTCCTCCAGTCTCAATCTGAAGAACGACAGCTAACGAATGTTCAATTTGTGCCTTTTCAACCGCGCGAAAAACTGCCAGAAGTACTGGCATGTGCAGATGTCTCATTGGTCATCCTTCGAAGGGGATTTGGATCGGATTCATTACCTTCAAAGACCTTTTCGATTATGGCCAGTGGACGACCAATCTTAATCAGCGTTGACAAAGAAAGTGAGACATATAAGCTAGTAAAACGTGCTGATGCAGGTTTGTGTGTACAACCTGAAGATCCATCTAAACTTGCAGAAGCCATACTTGTCCTTAAACATGATAAAGCTCTTTGTGAACGACTTGGTCATAACGGGCGTATTTGGGCTGAACAGCATCATTCACCTCAGTATGCAGCCGAGCAATTCGAACAGCTATTACTTACTGCGATTGCTGTCTATAAGGGGCGTCATTGAAGTATGACCAGTTCGCTATCCTAATGCCCATTCGTGGAATGGTCATGAATTGGTTTATAAGGTATATTCATTGATTTCTATTGCATAAGATGTTTTCTTTTGAATGAATCGAGATTGACAAAGTAATATGGGAAGACATGAACCTCAAGAAGACGCCAGAACCACCGGTTATAAATCCTTGACATAAGTATGATATGAGCTCTAGGAGGGAAGGTCTCGAAATGCAAGATACATCATCATTTTGGCAGGATAAACATGTTCTAGTTACGGGTGCTGGGGGTTTTATTGGTAGCCACTTGGTAGAAAAATTAGTCAATTCGGGTGCCCAAGTTAGGGCATTCGTACGGTATAACTCAAGAGGCGACCCTGGTCTTCTCTCCTTGTTACCAACAGAAATTCTAGAAAAACTTGAAATAATAGCAGGTGATCTAAGAGATTTACCAGCTGTGTTATCTGCGTCACAAGATGAACAAATAGTCTTTCATTTAGGTGCTCTCATTGCTATACCTTACTCTTATAAACATCCGGCAGAGGTTGTTGAATCAAATATATTGGGTACGATGAATGTCCTGCTTGCGGCTCGAGAAAATGGAGTTGAACGCATTATCCATACTTCCAGTAGTGAGGTTTATGGCTCGGCGGTCAGAGTGCCAATAGACGAAACTCACCCTCTCCAAGGACAATCTCCTTATTCTGCCAGTAAAATAGGAGCAGATAAGTTAGCTGAGAGCTTTTTTTGTGCTTATGATTTACCAATTGTTACCATCCGTCCTTTTAACACATACGGTCCGCGCCAGTCTGCCAGAGCAGTAATACCCTCGATTATCATCCAGGTGCTTAATCAAAATGAGGTGCATTTGGGTAACTTAGATGCACTTCGCGATTTTACTTATGTATCAGACACAGTAGAAGGTTTTCTGTGTGGTGCGCAGACTATCGGCGTTGAAGGTAAGACAATAAACCTTGGGGTTGGTAGTGAAATCAGGATTATAGAATTAGCCAACGAAATTATCTCAATACTTGGTAAAACGATTGAAATTAAGGTCGACTCAGAACGCTTGCGACCGACTAAGAGTGAAGTGACACGGCTGTTATCAGATAATCGTCTTGCAAGAGAGCTTTTGGGTTGGACTCCACGGGTGAGCTTAAGAGAAGGCTTATCCAAAACGATTGAATGGATATCGGGAAACATACAGCACTATCGTCCCAAACAATATCAGATTTAACAAGATTATATATATTTTTAATGGAACATGAGAGTGGATGAAAAATGGAGTAATGTAAAAAAGATGGGAATTTATTTTAATTTCCAATTACCAGAATTTTCTATATCATTGTAGAAGTAATCAATATCCAAATGATTACAGTAATTATAGAATGAAAATTTCTGGTCAGTCGGCTACTCAATTATATTTATCATAACCATAAATTTTCTGGGACGATTGTACCCCGTTACATTATAGTTAAGATTGTTTCTGAACAATATAGAATAATGATGATAAATCAATGATATCTTGCAGAAATTCACATAAGCCGTAATCATCATAATAGTAAAAAATTAAGTGGGCAGTCAAATTGATTTTTAAAATCTGTTATATAATAAAGTAGATTAGTCAGCAAGACATTTATCGATTAATATATATCCGCACTTAAGAGAAAAATTCTCTTTCTTGGAGGGTTGGAGTTTGATTCAGTATTTGAAAGACATACGTACTTATTTTGTATGTTCAATAATAATCAATATAAAAAATGGAGGGAATGATGAAGACTGATCGTTGGAAGATTCTAAACATAGCAACTTATTTAGGGATAGCACTACTGCTCTCGTTGTTGGTGACAGGGGCAGGCATCGCTCAAGACCATCCACAATTCATTCGCAAGGTGCAGGAAATGGAAGACAAGAAAACCGGCCTATCAAGTCCTGCTGGTGTGGTTTTCTCGTCTCGAGCCAACACATTCCATGTGATTGAAACAAAAGGCAAAGATGATGCTTTATCGGGGGTAACGGTCATTAAAGATATTTCTGTCTTTGGACATGGGGCGGGGTCAATCCAGATCAAGATTGGAATAGAAAATCCGCTCAATGTGGCTATGGATGATAAATATGGTCGCTTGTTAGTCTACCAAGTCACAACCCAACAATTGATCGAGGTAGGTGAAGATTCTACAGGCAACCTGGATGGTAACACACTCACAGTCCACGATGTTAGCTTCTTTGGCTTGCAAGATCCACAAGGGATGACATTCGATCCAATCCAGGGTTACTTGTATTTTCTGGATGGAGTGGGACCACGGCTCGTCCGTATCATGTTGCCACCTGATGGCAGCTTCACAAGTGCAATAGTTGATGCAGTGAATTTGCCTTGGGCAGGAATCATAGGGCTGCGCGGGATCGCCTTTGACCCGGGGACAGGAAATTTTCATGTAGTCAGCCCTGGAGAACAACGGCTATATGAATTTACCAATAGCGGCGAGATGGTTGCGGTACGCGACCTAGCTGAATTTAATCTATCCGATATTCAAGGGATTATCTTTGCTCCCAGTGGTGACCAAACAGACAATCCAATACAGACGAGTCTGTATTTGGCGGATAGTGGATTACCAGTAGAGTCACAAACCAATGCCTTATCAAACGATAGTGTTGGGAATGCAAGTACATCAGGTAAGATCGTGGAGCTATCCATGATCCAACCTTTAGAACAGATTAATGTTGATTTCACTTCTGAATTGGTTAAAACGACCAATATGGCGGCCTTCACTCCACCCAGTGCTGATCCATCAGGATTGACTTATATTAGTTCAAGCAATACTCTATTAGCGTCCGATTCCGAGATAGAAGAGATAGTGGGAGGGATCACCCACTTTATGGGTGCGAATTTATGGGAAATGACCCTGGCCGGCACTGTCGTGCGTACAGCTAACATTTCACCAGTTCCACCAACTTTTGTTTCCATGTCTCCCGAACCTACTGGTGTCGCTTGGAACCCAGGAAGTGGGCATTTCTATTTTTCAGAGGATAATAAGGACTTGATTTTTGATTTAGATCCTGGCATCGATGGATTAGTTGGTACGGCTGATGATAGTTGGACCAGTTTTTCAACGCTTGGAGTTGGAAATGGAGATCCGGAGGGAATAACTTATGATAGTTGGCATAACCGACTGTTCGTGATCGATGGGGTTAACCTGGAGGTGTATCAATATGAACTGACCGGTGCCCTGGTAGGTCAATTCGATGTTGCGGGACTCGGTGCCCTGGATACGGAGAGTATTGAATTTAATCCCGTCACAGGTACCTTGTTTATCCTCAGTAATTTGGCTAACAAGTTGATCATTGAGACAGATACCAGCGGTAATGCACAAAACGTCATTGATTTTTCAGACAGCTCTGCTATAAATCCAGCAGGGTTGGCCTATGCACCTGCCAGTGATGGTTCTGGCGCGAAGCATTTTTATATCGTAGATCGTGGGCTCGATAATACTCAATATCCGGAAGAACTTGACGGAAAAATGTATGAGATGACAGCCCCGGTACCTGGCCCAGCCGCAAATACCCCACCTGTTGTTGATGCTGGATCTGATCAGACATTACCGATTTCTAATGACTGTAATTTAATCGGCAGCGTGGTTGATGACGGATTACCCAATCCACCAGGAATTGTAACCACCAATTGGAGTGTAATTAGCGGACCAGGTGCCGCCACAATTGGGGACCCAAATGTTCTGGTTACAACAGCAAGTTTTTCTGCAATCGGAACCTATGTCCTTCGGCTAACTGCCAATGATGGTGGATTAAGTACATACAATGATATTAAATGCTACATCACAGCTAATGCAGGCTCATCAATCTTAGAAATAAGGGTATTGAAAAGCAGCGATGATGCCGAGGAAAGTAATATAGGTATTGTTAACTTGGTCAGCCCTGATCTTGAGATGGTCTTTGATGGCAACAATCAAACCGTAGGGGTACGTTTCAACGGAATAAACCTCCCAAAGAATGCTCTAATAAATAATGCCTATATTCAATATGAGGTAGATGGATTGCAATCAGGAGCAACGACACTTACTATTCGGGGTGAAGCACAAGATAATGCGGGAACATTCCTTGATATTGACTTGAACATATCCTCGAGGTTGAGAACCTCAACCTCGGTGGGCTGGTCTCCCGTACCGTGGACGGTGGTAGGTCAAGCTGGGGTAGATCAACGTACATCGAATATTTCCTCTGTTGTTCAAGAGATCCTAACTCGTCCAGATTGGATAGCAGGCAACTCTATGGTTTTCATAATTGAGGGGACTGGTTGCCGTACTGCTGTAGCATTCGATAAACATCCATCAGGAGCTCCCAGATTGCATATTGAGTATACGATATCTTCCAATCACCCGCCTGTTGCAGTTAATGACGCATATACTGTGAATGAAGATATTCAACTGTCAAGAAATCCAGGCCAAGGTGTGCTAAAAAATGATTCAGATCCTGACAGCAGCGATACAATTACTGCGGTCCTCAAAGCTGGTCCTACTCATGGCACATTAAACCTCAACTCGAATGGGTCATTTACCTACATGCCGGCATTAAACTATAACGGCCCTGATAGTTTTACTTATAACGCCTTTGATGGCACGTATAAATCGAATACCGCAACGGTTAATATCACCGTCAATCCGATCAACGAT